>Ga0307377_10002780_pt1 | contig 20334 bp, 24 predicted proteins | sample TR3MG_FD_202535 | JGI IMG/M metagenome (GOLD analysis project Ga0307377, IMG submission 202535) | Soil microbial communities from Risofladan, Vaasa, Finland - TR-3 | ecosystem: Environmental > Terrestrial > Soil > Coastal area > Acid sulfate soil | place: Finland: Risofladan, Vaasa | collected... | reverse complement strand
CGACAGTAAAGCTACGTACTGGTTCGACGGTCTACCTGCCTTACCGGACTCCGCAACACCCCCTATCTCAATCAACCCCCTAGAGAGAAGGCGCTGGAGCGATTTACGAATAGCGGCGACCTTCCCACCGCAGAGTGGATCAGCTGCCAGGTCGGTCACAGCTAGAGCCCTCGGATAGGCCGCTCTGAGGCGCTGTAAGACGCGATCCACCACCGATGCAGGGTTGGCACTCTCCACGTCGGTTTCGACGTAATCAGCGAGCGAGAACGTGAGGTCGTCTTCCAGCTTCATCAGAAGCCTGGAACCATCCCTGCCTGCTCTGGACTTCTCCACGGCGATCAAACGAGCGTTGTGCCCTACCTGCTCCAACTGGCGCTTATCGGGCCTCCTAAGCCCCCACACCTCGTCCACAGCGTCCCTAATAGCCGTAGACCCCCTGAACCCCCCGGTCTTGTTGGCGTGGTGGATCAGCAGGATGGTGCAGCCGGGAAAGAGCCTGCCGTTGTTGTTCGACAGCCAGTAAATCGGGCTAGCAAACTCTTTCTTGTTCTCGTCGAACGCAGAACCCCGGCTACAACCCGTGATCGAATCAATAATCACCAGCTTGGGACGGTGCTTCTCAATCAACTTGACAAACCGGAAGTACCAGTTCAAGTCCCAGCCCATAACCACCGTCACAGGATCAGAGGCATCAAATTCCAGGTCGCGCATTTGCTGCTGAACCTGAACTTCAGACTGGTCCCCGTTCAGGATCAACACCGGCCCAGCTTCCACTGGAACAAGATCACCCCGCACCGAAAACGGAATACCCCTCGCCACATGCTTGGCAATGGTCCAAGCCGACATCGACTTACCGTCTCCCCCAGCCCCGTGGATCATGACCGTGCCAGGGCAGGGCAACAGATCCGGGATCAGATACTCAAACCGCAGATCCTTGGATAGCAAACGATCCATGCCGATTTCATCCTCCTGTTGTTCGTACTGGATCTGACTAATGAGCAGGCGCTCCAACGCACCGGCATCCCGATACCCAGCTTCAAGCGCCAAAACATTCATGCAGTGGGCCATCTCAGCCGGGTTATCCAATTCCTGGAGCGCCCTAGCCCGCTTAATAACCTCGGCGTAGTTCAACGTGACTTGCCGAATCCGGGTCACGTTGTCAACTTCAATATCGGTAACAACCTTCCGCAGATCTTCGGACAACCACAGCCGGCCCGGCAGCTGCTGATCTGCCAGCCAGAACAGCGTCCCGAGGCTCACCGAGCCCCGCTTAAAGCTCTTCCAGGCATCCTCACAAGGGTTCCCATCAGTCCAGTCATCAGCAAACTCTGGATCGTCCGCTGACCACGCTGACCACAACGCCAAACCAAGGTCGGTAGGCAACTCCGAGTGGATCGCCATACCAACTTTGATCCAGTGGTCCCGGCTGCCACCGCCTTGCCCTGGAATCACCCGCAAAGCCGACTGAATAATTTCAGCCACCTCTTCCGGTGCCCGATCCGAAAAGTCCAACGCCTTCCGGTTTTTGATGAAGCCACCATCAACCGGGCCTTTGCCGGCATGGTCCTTCATCTCAGCTAGCAACCACGCTGGAGCCTCTGGAATAACCTCCAGATCGCCCTCAAAGCCATAGAAGCCTTCGGCCCCCTTCCCATCACTGGAGCCCGGATAGGCCCCATACAGCAGCCCCTGGCGCCCCCAGAGCACTTCATAGCCGGCCCCGGTATCCGACAACCCAAAACCACTTACCTCGCCCCACAGAGCCTCTGGAACGCGGTACAGGTACTTCGCAGCGTTGCCCTTGGTGCTGGTGACCTTGGGGGCCCCATCAAGGGTGTCAGCCCACTGCTTAGCCAACCTGGAAAGGTTGCGGTCCACGTCCAAGATCACCAGACCTTGGCTACGGGCACCAGTAAAAACACCTACAGCCCGAAAAACATCGGGCCTGCGCTGGATCTGTAGCGCCACATCAGCCGGCGTCAACACCGCATGGTGCGACTTCTCCAGCGGCGTCTTGCCCTTGCTGACCTTCCCGGACTGAAGGCTGGAACCCTTGACGTAGATAGGCGCGTAGGCAAAGCCCTCAGGCAATTGCGCAACAAAATTGAGCAGGTCTTGCGACTCAGTAGACACAGTGTTAGACTCCCACAAGAAAGGACATGATTCACCCTGGGGCCTGCAGCCCTGGGGTGTTTTTCTATGGTAGACGAAAGGTCAACCCCGTGTTACTGTGTCAATGTTGCCAACGCGGCGACACCCAAAAACCCCCTAAACACAATGGGATTCCTTTCCAAAAAAGCCTCCGCAACCATCAATGTGACCCACAGCGGTGGCGGTTACTTATCTGTCAGCAAGCTGCCCGATGGTGGTTCAGTCCGCTTCGCCCTGCTAGTTGCCCAACCACTGGAGGGTTATGAAGCCTGGGGCGCCAACGCCGAAGGCCAGTCCAAGCCATTCCGCTTTGAAACCGAGCCCACCCCCGAGGATGTAGCCGTCGAACTAGGCGAATACGAACCCCGCGAAGGTCGTGGAGGCCCTGGCACGGTGGACGTTAAGTTTTTCATCGCTGCCCCGGTCTACAACTTTGATTCCGGTTCTGTCCAGGTGATGAGCCTGACCCAAAAGTCAATCATCAAAGAGCTGGACCAGATCAGCCAGATGGAGGACTACGATGACTTGCTTGCCTGGGACTTCAACCTCAGCAAGAAAGGAGCGGGTCTACTTACCGAGTACACCCTGCGTCCCGTACCCCGCAAGAAAGGCAGCCAAGAGCACATTGATGCTGCCTGGATCGAAGCCAAGTCCGCCGGCTTCGACATCAGCCGCCTATTAACAGGTGGCAACCCATTCAAGGCTGCTTGATATGACGCAAGAGAACTTTTTAGAGTGCATTGCTGTCGAACTTAATGAATTAAACTCGACACTTAATTGTCGGTTTGATGCTTTAGACGAAATAGCAAAACAACTAAAAGTGCTAGCTCATACAGCGGATCTTGCGATTGTTGAAGACCGTCTTGCCGACATCAACAGCAATCTACTTGATATCGCAAACCGTTTGCCGTAAATATTTAGCCCCTCCATTGCGGGGGGGCTTTCACACAAAAAACAAACCAAACACCGTGAAAAAATCTACAGCCAAACAAGAAACACCCCTGGAACCATGTACTTGTGGCCCTCGATGGAAACGTCGTAGTCCCGAGGACGCAAGCATTGAAGTTATAGAAAGCATCTTGCTTCCTGATGACGGCAGTGATCACGCTGTACACAGGCCCCAACGCCTGAGCAGTGGGAAACCTCGGCTTTTTTACCGCGTACTGACTTTCAGGGATCTAGCTGTTCTCCACTTGGCGCTGACACGACAGTTTCAACGTACGCAGGTCGACTCCGTTGCAGAGGAGTACGAGAATTTGCTGGCTCGCTTAGAGAAGATTATGGAGGAGCGGCCATTCACCGTACGTTTTGAATAAACACCGCCGCCCCCTTCACAGGGGGCTTTTTTAATGGTATTATGAAATTGGGAAAGAGTATCTCCGTGCCAGCTAACACACAAGACACACTGGCAAATCTCCGCAAATGGAAGCTGGTACAAGACAATAGTGGCCCATTCAGGGTCTACCGGGACGCTAAAGGTAACGTCTACAGTAGTGTTACACATATCCTCAGTCAAACAAGCGACCGCACGGGACTGGAGCAGTGGGTAGCCCGCACGGACAAGTTTTACGGCGCTGGAGCAGCCATTCAGGAGCGCGATACCGCTGCAAAGCGCGGCAACATGGCCCACAACCAAGCTGAATATCTCCTCAAGACAGCCCAGAGACTGGCACGTTCCACTGCAAACAAGCGCAACGCCATCAAGTGGGACAGCAACGGCTTGGCTCGGATACCGCCTCCAATAACGCAGTGGGCCTTAAAGAAAGTTCACGAAAACCTGCCTGAAGTTGGCTGGAGCGCAGCAGGTTACGCCCGAGGTTTAGCCGGCTGGATCACCGAAAACGTCACAGAAATATTTGCCTCCGAGTTTTCCATTCACCACCCAGCCGGCTTTGCCGGCACCTGTGATGCACTGGTATCCCTAAAGGGTCACAGTGGAATCACTATCTGCGACTGGAAAACCAGCAACAACAACAAGCTGCCCTACATGAACTCGGACCACCAGTACGTCCACCAGCTTGGAGCCTATTCCCTAGGTTTACAAAACTTAACGTCCCTTAGGGTGGATGGCGGTGCAGTGGTACTAGCCAGGCGTACAGGCGAGCCAGACGTGTACACCATGAACCAGGATGAACTGGTACATGCCGAGGATGCGTACCTGGCGCGGGTAGTCCAGTACCAGTCTCGGGCTACGCCCTCAACGTAGAGCACTGGAACAGCCCTATATTGCGGGTAACAGTTTGTGACTGTACTTACAGTGACCGAAGACAACATCTACGAAGTCGGTGGAGCCGACGACGACATCGAGCCGATTGATGGTGGAGTGAAGCCGGAGAAGGCTAAGGGCTTACCGTCGCCATTCACTAAGGCGGAGAACCGCTATTCAAAGGGGCGTCCAATCAACGACACCCAAATGCAGGAGCGCATCAATGCGGCTTACATGCTGATGCTTGCAGGTGGATCGTACCGCGAGAATGTCTGCCAGCTAGCCACACGGTACGGTGTTAGTTTTCGCCAAGGCGAAAATTACATTCATGAAGCCAAAAAGTTGATGAAGGAGGACTTTGCTGGAGAACGGGCAGAGTTTCTCAATCAAGTCAACAACATGCGTATGCACACTGTAAAGAAAGCATTGAAGCGTGGAAACTTTCAAGTGGTGGCACAACTACTTGATAGCCTGGGACGTGCAATGGGCGAGGGCAGCGTGGAAGAAGCGGCTAACGCCGCTCCCAACTTGAATATCACAATCGAGGATAAACGGCAGGGCTAAAAAGCCATTCATGGCCGCAAAAACGCCATTCAAGGCCCCGCAAAAAACCCATTCATGACTGGGACTACGGGGTTTTTCCTGTCCCCCTAGGGTGACTTCGACCTGAAAATGGTAATGAGAATCATTCTCAAGCAGCAGGCACAAAGAAACCCCAGCCTGGGGAGACTGGGGCGAGAGGCTTAAGCCTTGGGTTTGCGTGGGGTGTAGGTTCTGCCTTTGGTGCCCTTATCGGTGCGAGGTTTGCGCGGTGAGCCTGGAGCCTTACGGGTTGGGGTTTTCGGTCGGGTCACCGAAGTCTGCGCGTTTTTTTCGCAGTTAATTTCAGCGAGCCAGTCTGGGAAGTGATGACTGGGGCATGGAGTCCCGCCGTTCATTATCTGGCTCTGTGACCAATAGGGCACCAGTTCCTGGAATAATTGCATGGGGCCCTCCTTGCCGTAGGCGTGGTGTAGCTTGAGAAGATCGGCCCAGTCCGACTCTCGAAGGGTGGAGCGTTCTGCACTCCAGCGCAGGTCTCGGAGCATACGCTTGGCAAGTCGGACTTGTTCGCGCTCCAGTTCCCTGGCATCGGCTGCCAGCTGTTTGCGTTCCCGGCTGGTGTTCCATTCTCCCCCGCTCACTTCGCAGCCTCCTGATCATGGATGAGGTGAGGGATTGCTACGGCTTGGCTGAGATCGTACCGAATGCAGTCGAGGCTTGGGACTTTCCACCGGCAAGGGTTCGTCATACCAGGGAGGGCGTCATATCGGACCAAAACCAACCAAGGGAACTCGGGGTCCCCTGTGGCTTGAACCGTTAAGACTTGCCAGTCCGGGTCAGCTTCGCCGTTAAGCCACTTGCCCGTGACGGTGTGGAAGCGTGGGGAGTCTGTAGGTGTCATGACTTGCCAGGGTGCGGCGAGAGATCAGCCCGTAGTCTTGCACATCAGAGGGCAGAATGGGAGCAACGGGACAGCTTGTTAAGTTACACAACAGAGGGGGCGGATCAGCCGGAGCTGCTGCCAGTATTGCGAGGCAATACCGGCAGACCAGCCATGCGCAAAATTGAAGAACAGATGCTCCACGCAATCCGCACCGGAGCTGATTGGAAAAGTGGCAACACTTCGGTGGATTGGTCGCACCAGTCCGCAACCTTCGGCGGTTCAACCGCAGTTGTGCGCCTGCACGGCAACAGAATCGGAATCTACAAACCGGCTAGCGGTGCTCTCAACATCGAAGACGGCGAAGGCTGGACAACCACTACAACCAAGTCACGGCTCAACGCTTTGTTGGAGTTGGTCCCCTGCCGGTGCAGTGTTAGCCAACACAAGGGAGCGTGGCGGTTTATCCGTGCAGATGGGACGGCGGAACCGTGGGACGGTTGCCGAGTTGTGGAGTTTGACCAATACAACGCGCAGTGGAACGTGTAACGCTTGACGGATCAGACCCGACCTGTTACACTTGCACAGTAAGCCAAGCCAAGGCCCTCAACATGACAACCGCAACCATCACACCAGGCAGTCGCGCAGCGTGGAGTTTCAAGGCTGACCACACTCTGAGCCTCCCGGACATAACAGAACTAGATCAGCTCTGCGGCTACTGCTGGAGTGTCCAAACTACCTACACCAGCAACAGTAACGGGTCCGGTGTGATCCGGGTCTGTTTTGTTGGTGGTCGCAAAGGTAGCAAAACCTACGCCTACCGGCAGGCTCTCGGTTCTGCCCAGAACCACCTAGCCGCTGCGGTGCAGTGGATGCAACAGCTGAGCAGCGTTAATGGTGCCCCATCCTATGCCCTAGTGTGCAAGGCCAGCACAGAGCGCGGCTATGTTTTCACGTTCTGTTGATCGCTGCGATTTTACGTTTTCGCTTCGCATGGTCTCAGCTGTCGCAAGCTGAGATCCTGCCGGCACAGTCTCACCCGTCTCGCCTTGCTGCTATTGCGAATCAGTCGCAATACGAACCATAAGGAAAGATCATCAGTCGCGGGCTCGCAATCCGGCAGATCCAGGCTAAACTTACACAGTAAGGCAAACCCACCTACACCATGAACCGCTTCCCCCTAGCTCCATTCGCTGCCATTGCTGCCGGCTGTTTGCTCGGCTTCGGCCTAGTCAACTTGGCACAGCAAGACCGCCAAGCCCTCGCACGTTGCGAGAATCGCGGCGGTTCCGTTGCTGAGTGTCGGCTAGTGGTGCTGGGTCGCTGAGTCAGACGTTACAAAGTGTGACAATACCGCCCTGCCTCTCACCGGGGGCAGGGTTCGGCGTTGCGGGGCGCTAGGCAGCACTCAGGGAACCTACTGGTACAACCCCATTTCTCTTTACTGTTACACAGCCACGGGGTAGGGGGTCAATTCCTGTGATACTGTAAACAGGTACCCCCCTAAAAAATGAGCGACACACCTTCGCTGCAACTGCGGTGGGCACAGGGCGAGGTGTTTTCGAGCCGCAAACGCTTCAGAGTCCTGGTCGCAGGCCGCCGATTCGGCAAGAGCTACCTCTCTTGCATCGAATTGCTGCGTGGAGCAATCGAACGCCCGGGCGAAACCTTCTTTTATTGCGCCCCGACCTACCGGATGGCGAAGGATATCGCCTGGAAAGCCTTAAAACGCCTTGTCCCAAAAGCCTGGATCAAGTCCAAGAACGAAACCGACCTGAAGCTGGAGCTAGTCAACGGCAGCACCATCGAATTGAAGGGCGTAGAGAACGCAATGGCGCTCCGGGGCCGAAGTTTGGCCGGCGTAGTCCTAGACGAGGCCGCCTTCATGGACTCCGAGGTCTGGTTCGAGGTGATCCGGCCCGCTTTGGCCGACAAACAGGGCTGGGCCCTGTTCATTTCCACCCCGGACGGCACCGCCAGCTGGTTTTACGACCTCTGGTGCTATTGCGCAGAAGCCGAAGACCCCAACTGGGTCCGGTGGCAGTTCACCACAATCGAGGGCGATAACGTCCCAGCGGAAGAAATCGAGGCTGCCCGAGGCCAACTCGACATTCGTACATTCCGCCAAGAATTTGAGGCCAGCTTTGAGAACCTCAGCGGCCTAGTCGCGGTCAGTTTCTCGGACGACAACATCGACCCAATCGTCCAAGACCTCCCAATCGTCCCCCTGCTGATTGGGGTGGACTTCAACATCGACCCAATGTCCGCGATCTGCGCGGTGAAAAAGGGCAACGACCTGTGGGTATTCGACGAAATCATCATGACGGGCGGCGCCACCACCTGGGATCTGTGCGAAGAAATCCAACGCCGCTACGGCGTGGAGCGCCGAATCATCGCTTGCCCAGACCCAACGGGTGGCGCCCGCAAAACCTCCGGCGTCGGCTACACCGACCACACCATCTTAAAAAAGTCGGGCTTCAAAGTATCCAGCCCTCGCGCCCCCTGGAAAATCCGCGACAAAATCACGTGCGTCAACACCGCCCTCCTCGACGCCACCGGCACCCGCCGCCTCTACATCCACCCGAGATGTAAAGAATTAATAAAATCCCTTCGCACACTCACCTACGCCCCCGGCACCGGCCTCCCAAACAAGAACTTGGGCGTAGACCACGCATTCGACGCACTTGGTTATATGTGTTTGCAGGTTTTCAACCTCGCCAAGCCGGAAACAATGCACTCGACCGACTATCGTGTGTGGTAGATGCACCTCTGTCATGCCCGGCCATTACGGCGACAAGACCATGCCCAAGAAAGGCGCCAAAAAGCCCAAGAAAAAGTGACAATCCACACTTTCCAGGGCTACCCCACCTACATCGAAGTAGACGCTGAAACGGGTCGTACCGCAGTCACCTTCGACTTCAAAACACCGGGCGAATCCCCCCTATTTGCCGGCTTCATGGGCAATGTCTTCAACGGCGTAGAAGTCCTAGTTGACATCGAAGAGGACATCGAAGAAGACCCCGATGATGACTAAATACTCTGCCAAAATAGGTACACAGTAGGAGTCCCCCCGTGGTTTACAGCGCCAACGTCCCCCCAACTGGCGCAATCGTCAGCGAGTCCCCCTTCGTCCGATCACTAGAAGTGATTGGCATGATGCCTGACTGGAAAGTAGTCGCTGCCGTCACTAATGGCACCAACTACATCCGCGATCTCGCTGAGCTGTACCTCCCCCAAGAACCCCGCGAAGACGACGAAGCCTGGCAAACCCGCATCAACCGCAGCGTCCTGTCCCCGTACACCAGCCGGCTAATCGAAACAGCAGCTGGCGCCGTCCTCCGTAAACCAATCCACATCGAAGGCGACCCGTACTGGAGCGACCTAGCCGAAAACATCGACGGCATCGGCTCCAGCATCAACGAGTACGCCCGCCGCGCCCTAGTCAGCAGCCTGACCTACGGCCACAGCGCGATCCTGGTCGATTTCCCAGCAGCGACTGGAGCACTAAATCTGGCGGAAGAACGCGCAATGGGCCGCCGCCCCTACTTTGTACACGTCGATGCCCCCCAAATCTGGGGCTGGCGCAAAGATGCCACCAACCGCCTGACCCAAATCCGCATCCACGACTACGAGTACCGCCCCCTTAACGAGTTCGGGGAAGAACAGGTCGAAGTAATGCGGGTGATCTACCCAGGCCGCTACGACCTCTACACCCTGGGCCGTAGCACCGAAACAGTAGACCTAACGGAATCGGGCGGCTTCAGCCTCGACACCATCCCCGTAGTCCCCATTTACAGCAACCGGCGTGGCGTCCTTATCTCCCAACCCCCACTCCTGGACATCTCCAACCTAAATATCACCCACTACCAGCGCCAAAGCGACCTAATCCACGCGCTCCACATCGCGGCAATGCCCACACTGGTCCTAGAGGGTTACAGCCAAGACAGCAGCGAGGCCACTATCGGCGTCAACTACGCCTTGGGCATGGAACCAGGCCACAAAGCGTATTACGTCCAATCCGACGCCACCAGTTTCGACGCCCAAATGAACGAACTCCAATCCCTGGAGGCCCAGATGTCCACGTTGGGCATCACCAAACTATTCGGCCAGAAATTTGTAGCCGAATCTGCCGAGGCCAAGCGCATCGACCAAGCCCAAGCCAACAGCGTCCTCTCAATCATTAGCCAAGAACTGGAATCCTGCCTCAACCAAGCGTTCGCCTTCGCCGCCCAATACGTGGGCATGGAGCCCCCGGTCATCACAATCGACCGCGACTTCGACTACTACCGCCTAATCGGCCAAGACATCGCAGTCCTCGCCCAACTAAACGAATCAGGCAAGATCAGCAACTCAACGCTGCTGGAAGTCCTACGCCGAGGCGAAATTCTGCCCGACAACATGGACATCGACGCAGAACTAGAAGCAATGGAGACAAAAGCGACCGAAATGGCCGAAGCTGCCGTGCAAGTGCAGGAGTCCCTGCCAAAGTCCAATACAATGACAGAATCAGAGGCTTGATGAAATGGCCGTATCACCTGGCACGTACAACATCAGCCTGCAACGCCGCGCTGACTACTCCGTAGCACTCCAATTCAAAGACAGCACTGGCGCCCCGATCAACCTTACCGGGTGGACAGCGTATGCCCAGGTCTGGAATCGTGGCCGCAGCACCAAATTTGCCGACTTCTCTATAACGTACACCAACCGAGCAACCGGCCAAATCAGCATCACATTAACCGACGCCCAAACAACAACACTCCCAGACGAGTGTTACTACGACGTACTACTAGAAAACCCTGCCACACTACGCGAATACTATCTAGAAGGTGCTGTGTACGTCTCTGAGGGATACACAGCATGAACACGGTAAACATTGACGACGCCTACCAAGTAGTTGTAGTAACCGAAGGCGTTGGTGACATAACTGTCGTCACCGCCCCCAGTCCTGCAGTACTGGTCGAAACAACTGGCCTAGGCCCCCAAGGCCCAGCTGGCGCTACTGGCCCAAAATCAGTAACAATTGCCGAACCACTTGTCAATGACGAATTTACCTTGTTCCGCACTCAGGAGGCCACTACTTTTACCCAAGTGTTAGCGATAGTGCGCGGCAGTAGTCCAAGCATTACCTATGAACTGCTTTATGCCGCCAATCGAGCCGATGCAGGCACAGCAGCAATTGTTGCAGCCACCGCCACTAGCACCACTACCGGAAACGCCGCAACCATACAGAATCAACCCATCCCGTCAGGCCGCTATGTCTGGGTAAAAATAACCGCAGTTACGGGCACAGTGACCGAGTTCAACTTGTCCTTTGCCTTCTAGCACTTACAATGGTTGCATAAGCGCGTTCTGCTGATCCATGGCCACCTTCAACAAGTTTAACTCCTTTGTGGAGGCACTCTCCGAGAAGGTCCACAACCTTGGTGCTGACACTCTGACGGTGGCACTGTGTAATAGCGCCCCTCTCGCCACCAACACGGTGCTGGCCAACATCACGCAGATTTCCTACACCAACATCCAAGACGGCACCACCACTGGCCGCAACTTGGCTGGCGTGACCTCAGCGCAGGTTAGCGGCACCTACACACTTGATGCCAACGATCTGGTGTTAACCGCCACTGGCACGGTGCCGACATTCCGCTATGTGGTCTTGTTCAACGACACCGCCACCAGCGATGAGCTAATCGGCTACTACGACTACGGCGCAACGGTTGACCTGCTGAACGGCGAAACCTTCACGATCACCTGGGATGCTGCTGGCATCCTGACCTTGGCCTAACCACTGATACGGAGGCAGGACCATGGCTGTTGCCCATAGTGCTGCCTCTGTGTCGCATACAGGCACCACTGGCTCAACAAACCAAGCCAGCTTTAGCTGGACGCACGTACAAAGCGGCACTCCTCAAGGGGTGCTCGTTTTTGTGCATACGATCAATAACGAGTCTGATTTCGTCATCAGCGTCACATACGGCGGACTGGCGCTGACGCGAGTAGCTGGTGCGGTGGCTATTGACACGGCAGGCGAGCCAGGTCGAACAGATATGTTCTTCCTTGGCAGCGGCCTTGGCACTGGCAACCAAACCATCACGGTCAACCGCACCAACAACGGCAGGACCATGTATGCGTCGGCAGCCACCGTCACGGCTGGCGCCGATGTCAATGTAACTGGCATACAAATTGAAGAGGGAAACCAATCGCTAACGCCTGTTGCCGTTGACGATGGCAGCTCAGGCATCAACAGCTTGCGCTATGCCGCAACGTATTCCGGGCGTGGCGCCGTGCCACCGGCTGGAACGGGCAGCACAACGCTCACCAGCATCGACTTTGGCCCAAGATGCGCCTCCATGGTCCGCGAAACCACTGCCGGGCAAGGTGCTCGCGATGTGGGCTTTACCGCTTCCAGTGATGACGTAGCAGCGGTTTACGTTGCAGTCCGCGAGGTGACGGCATGGAACGTCGCTGGTGGGACGGGTAGCTTCACGCTCACCGGCAACGACGCCACGCTGACAGTGGTAGCCGTCAAAGCAATAGCCGCTGATCTAGGCACCTTCACGCTGACGGGCAACGTCGCCAACTTCGCCCAGCAGTACAAGATCACCATTGACGCGGGCGACTTCAACCTCACGGGCAATGTTGCCACGCTTGAGGACAACGCAGCGATCACTGCCGAGACGGGCGCGTTCAGCTTCACAGGTAATGCCGCCACGCTGGCCAAGGCGGCAGCGCCCAAGATCATCACCGCTGACACCGGCACCTTTGCGCTAACTGGCGGCGCCGCATCGCTCAGCATTGGTCGCTACCTCGATGCAGCCACTGGTGCATTCAGCCTCACAGGTAACCCTGCTGGCTTGGCCGACACCGAGCGCATCGAGGCTGAGACGGGCGTCTTCGCGCTCACCGGCAACACTGCCACCGTCAGTCGTGGTTTTGCCCTTGCCGCTGACCCAGGTGCGTTCACGCTCACTGGCAACGCAGCCACTCTTGAAAGCAACGCTGTAATTGCCGCCGGCACCGGCACCTTTGCGCTCAATGGCCAACAAGCCACGCTGCGCCAGAACTACCGCCTTACTGCTGACACTGGCACGTTTACCGCCACCGGTCAGCCAGCCACGCTTCTCCACAACCTGCGCATCGAGGCAGCCACTGGCGCCTTCGCGCTAACAGGCGGCACTCCTGCTGTGCTGCACGGCCGCTACCTCAGCGGCGGATCTGGCACCTTCATCGAAACTGGCCAGCCGGCCACATTCCGCCGCACCTGGGCAATACGCCCAGCGGCCGGCACCTTTGCACTAACCGGCAACCCAGCAACCCTCACCAGTATTGGCGTTGTTGAGATCGACCCGGTTGTCGCTTCTTTTGCACTCAGCGGCCAGCCGGCACAGCTAAGCCGCAGCCGCATATTTGCTGCAGATACTGGCACTTTTGCGCTCAACGGCGAGCCCGCAGCACTCCGCCACAGCTACGCACTCGCTGCCGAGAGCGGCGCCTTCGCAGTAACAGGCAACGTTGCTGCCCTTCGCCACAACCAGCTCCTAAGCGCCAACACCGGCACCTTTGCGCTAAGTGGCGGCAGTCCCACGCTTGCCCAAAGCCGCATTCTTAGTGGCGCCACAGGCACTTTCGCTGTAACCGGCAACGCAGCGACATTCGCCCGCACTCGGGCAATCGCCGCTGACACTGGCACCTTTGCCCTCACAGGCAACCCAGCAACCCTCACAGAGGTCGGTGCCTATGAGATCGCCGCTGCCACTGGATCATTTGCGCTTACCGGCAATGCTGCTGCCTTAGCAAAAGTAAGCGCACTAGCACTAGCTGCTAATACCGGCACCTTTGCACTCACCGGCAATCAGGCCACAGTCAGAGCTGCCCGATCCATCGCGGCCGCCGCAGGAACCTTCACCCTTACCGGCAACGAAGTCAACCTTGTAAAGGCAGGCGTGACAGAGCTAATGGCCGATGCAGGCACTTTTGCGCTTACTGGCGCCAATGCGTCCCTCGCTAAGTCCGGCACTACACGCCGCCGTAACGTGCTGATCTTCTAAATACCGTCTCTTTCACTGTAGTATTAGACTGTTAACTCCAGTAACTACCTCGTGTCCGAAAACCAGACCCCGGAAGTCCCTCCTGTGGATGGCGCTTTCCAACAGCCTGTGGCTGTCCCTGGTACACAAGACCTCGCCAGTCAGATCGAGGCTTTGCGTTCCAAAAACGCAGAACTAATTTCTGAGCGCCGTAAGGACCGCGAAAACCGCGACACCTTGCAGCAACAAGTAGAGGAGTTGCGTTCTGCCCAAGAACAAGCCAAAACCACAAAACTTGCCGAATCCGGCGAGTACAGAACTTTGTGGGAAGAGGCCCAGAAAACTGTTGCCGAACTCAAGCAACAGTTGAACACCAAAGAATCCGAAGTGGAGCAAATCCGCCAAGGCTTCACACAAGAGCAGCTCCGCGCTGGCGCCATCGCCCAACTTTCTCAAGCTGGTGCATTAGCTCCCGATCAGCTGTATCGTTTGTTGCAGGAGAACCTACGCGCTAAAGAAGGGCAGCCTGTGGCTGTCGCCGGAGGCGTCGAAGTTCCAATTAGCGACTATATCGCTAATCTTAAAAATCCCGGCAGTGGTTACGAGCATCATTTTGCTGCTAGTAATCGTTCCGGCATGGGTGTAACGAGCAGTGCCCGTTCCACCGCCGTCCCAGGTCAGTCCAACCCTTGGTCTAAAGAAGCCTGGAACGTTACCCAGCAGATGATGATGCTGGTTGATAACCCCGATATGGCCCGCCTCCTGAAATCAGAAGCCGGCGCCTAGCCCCTGTGGGGCACACCCATAAACCTCACTGGAGCTAATCCATGTCTGCCTTTAGCGGCAATTATTCGGGAGGAACATTCCTCTCCAACCTTGTTACCCGCCCCGAGTTCCTTCAGTACACCGCTGAAGGTATCTTTGAGCAGTCGAAGTGGGTTCAGTCCGGCATTGTGCAGCGCAACGCTGCTCTTGATGCCCGTGCTGGCGGCACCCGCGTCCGCGTCCCATTCTTCGACCCCATCGCCCCGACTGAATCCCAGATTCTGAGCAACTCCACCTGGGGTGGCGGTGGCGGCTACCTGGTGCCTGCAAACGTGACTGCCGACGAGCAGATCATGACCCTGCTGCACCGTGGCTTTGCCTACGCCGCTGATGATCTCAGCAAGCTGGGCTCCGGAGCCGATCCTTTGGCCCACGTCCGCAACCAACTCACCGCAGCCATCAACAAGCTGAAGACTGCCACTCTGGCAGCCCAACTGCTTGGTCTGTTCGGCGGCATCTCCGGCGCTGGCGTCCTTGGCCCCAACCAACTGGACAAGTCCTTCGCTGGCGTCCCTGGTTCAATGGTCGAGGCCAACTTCCTGAACGTCGCCAACGTCGTTGGCACCAAGGTGAAGCTGGGTGAGCGCGGCGACGAACTCGATTCGATTGCAATGCACTCGAACGTGGCTTACTACCTGCAGCAAGTCGGGATGCTGGTCTTCAGCACCTCAGCTCTGTCAACAGGCGGTGCCATCACCTGGGGCGGCGGCGGCGTTGGCGTAAGCCAAACCGAAGTGCCTTTCTTCGCTGGTCTGCGTGTCGTCATCGACGACCAACTCGTCGCCCTTACCGGCGGCACCGCAACCCACGCCAAGAAGTACCCCGTCTACCTGTTCAAGTCGGGCGTAGTTGCTGAAGGCATCCAACAGGACCTACGTCTTGCTGCCGACCGCAACATCCTGTCCATGCAGGACGTTCTGGCTGTGGATTACCACTACGGTTACCACGTAACCGGCACCAAGTGGGCTGCCGCCACCGACAACCCCCTCAACACCACTGCTTCCGACCAACTGGGTAACACCAGCAGCTGGAACCTGGTGTACTCCACCACCAAGATGGTCCCCGTGGCCCGCTTGCTGGTAAACACACCTTTCGATGTAACTGCTTACGCCTGATAAGCAGCCACTCGAAAGAACCGGGGCCCTACGGGGCCCCTTTTTCATGCCAACTCAACCCAGCCCCAGTCGAATCTTCTCCTGCGCCTCAAACACCACAGGAGTGTTCATCACACTTTTGTACGACTGCAAGATCAGCTGGTTAATCACGTCGTAGCTGACCTGGAGCTTCTGCCCAATCGCGGTGATGTTCATGTTGTCCTCCTCGCGGAGGCGACGAATCTCCAGTGCCACTGGCTCCAGCTGGCGCACCTCACTGCCGGGCTCAAAAGCAGGCTTGGTCTTCTTTACGCTGATGGAGTTATCAGCGGCTTTCTGGGCAGGCATGAAACTAGTCCGTCTTTACATATCACAGGATAACCGGGGCTGGCACGAAGACATCGCCTATTCCCGCTACCAAGAGCGCCTAGCCGAACTGGAGATGGATGGCGCCGATGTCTATATGGCAAAGATCCTGCCCCCTAAACGTCGCCCACGTACGGTCAGTGTCCGTACAGGCCCCGTTGCTCATCTCTACGGGTGATCTACACTGGAATAACAACTATATGCTGCCCGTAGCGCCCGAGGAAAGATACACATGGCTCCCGTCCTCGTCGCCACTCTTGCTGGAGCCACTTCCAACTCGTACATAACGGTGGCGGATGCCAGCGTATATTTTGACAACCGGCTAGATGCTGCCGACTGGACCGCTGCTACTGCCGACAACAAGGCCGCATCACTTATCACAGCAACGGGCTGGCTCGACACGCTGGACTTCTACGGCGGCCGTTCCGCCACCACCCAAGCCTTGAAGTGGCCCCGCATCAACGTGACCTGCGACGGCATTAAAGCAGATGCCACCTTCATCCCCCGCGAAATCAAGGACGCCACGTGCGAAACCGCACTGGCACTACTGCGTAACCCCACAATGTTACGTGCGGTCGTTACTGCCCCAGGCGGCTACGACGAGGTGGAACTGGGCGAACTGCGCGTCAAGTACCGAGGCCAAGGTGAAGTGGAGTCAATGCAAACCATCACCGACGCCTTGCCCTGGCTACGCAGCTTCCTGAAGTGCTGGGCCAAAGGAATCGGCGGTCCTAACTCCGTCCGTCTGTACCGCAGCTGATGAGCCAGATCGACACCGTATTCCAGTCAATCCCCGCCCCGCTCCTAAAGGACTGGGGCCAGACCATCACGTACATCAAAACCTCCGCACCCCGCAACTACAACCCGACTACAGGGGTAGTGAATGGAGCGGACATCAGTGTGACGGTCAAAGGCGTTATCACCCGCGTCAGCCCCCGCGAATCCGAGGGCCTCTACCAAACCACTGACCTAAAAGTAATCATCGGCACCGCCGAGCTTGGCACCTACTACCCCACCGAGGCCGACCGCATCCAGTACCTTCAAGCTGGAGCAACCCGCGAGGCCAAGATCATCGCCATCACCAGCTATCGCGGCGACAACCCAGTCCTCCACACCCTAATTGCGAGGCCCCAATAATGGCTCGACGTAGAAACGGTTTTATGCAACTAGCCGAAAAACTAGAGTCAGGTTTTCTCGCGCCTTTCATTCTCGGAGTAGCTCAGTCTGCCCAAGCTGTCGTCAAGGATCTCCAAGAACTCGGTCCAGCGTGGTCCGGTACGTTTTCCAATTCGTGGGAAATTGCCAGCGCCAGCAAAGTAACTAGCGGTAGCGGCGCTGCCGGTGCTCCTCAACGTCTACTGGCACCGATTCTTACCGTAGATGAGTTCAAGTTCAAATCAGAACTAAAATACTACATCGCCAACAAAGCTCCCCACGCTGACGTCGCCTTAGATCTAGTTGAAAGCTCGTACAGATATCCAGGTTTCGAGCCTATTAAAACAGCACAACGAGGCAACCGCGTAAGCGGTATTCGCGGTGATTTGTCCATTGGTTCAGGCCCAAACCGGCGTACAGCCCCGCTTGACTGGTACACAACCTATGTACGCGGCGGCAACATTGATAAACGCATCAGTACCTACATGGACCAGGCGCTACGCAACGTAAAACTATGAACTACCAAGCAATTCGGGCGGCATTAGAAAACCCACTGCTCACTGCGTTCAACTCACTGGTTCCGGCTGTACCTGTGTTTTTCGACAACATCACGGCAGTCCCGCCCAATACCACAACTGAATACGTCCGCATCAACATCACCTTCGGCATCACAAACGAGCCCACGCTGACCAGCAGTGTGGACAATGCGCGTGGAGCCCTTATCATCCGCATCTTTACCGAAAAAGGGCGCGGCCCTGCCCGCAACCAAACCCTGCTGACCACTGCCGTCAACGTCCTAGAAAACCTAAACAACACCGCAAAACCTTCCACTGGCACATTTATGCGGTTAGGTGAAATTAACGGCCCAACATTCTCCGCTACTGATGAGGCCCCACATTTTGTGGGCCGCATCGACACAAGTTGGGTAGCAACAGTCCTTACTTGAAGAGTGTTGCTATTCTGGTAGAAGCCGGGCAGTGCCCGTTCCACTGTCCATCCACTTGGTAAGTCCTTATGGCAACCACTGTTCTGTCCGGCACGTCCGGCGCTCTGTACTACAAACCCGCCGGCACCACTGGCGGCTTCGGTGAAGCTGGCGTCAACGTCGGCACTGATACCATCACAATCGAGCCCTACCTTAATTTGAAGGCTGGTGACCCGGTTGTTTTCAGCATCGTCAACACCCAAACAGGTGGCGCCGGCTCCGGCACCCTGCCTGCTGGCACCGCTGCTGCTACCACCTACTTTGTCCTCAGCTACACCGCATCCACTGGTGCGCTGACCGTATCGGCAACGCTTGGTGGCTCCATCCTTGACATCACCGATGACGGCACGGCTGCAACTCCTAACGCTTTCCAGGTTGCCTACGCGGCTTTCGCTGCTGTAGGCCAAGTCCGTGACTGGAGCTTCGAGATCACTCGCAGTGAAATCGACGTAACCACCATCGGCGCCACCCCTGGTCAATATGCGCCATTCCGTAACTTCATCTCCGGCTTTGCCGACGGGTCTGGTACGGCTACGGTGTACATGACCAACGAAGACGCCGCACTATCCAACCGGATGGTCGAAGACGTACTCCAACGCCAACAGACTGGTGCAGCCTTTAAGCTGTACACCGATCAAGTGTTCGTGGGTGGCACCCTGAACGAGGCCCAAAGTCGTTCCATCGCCTTCGATGCAGTGCTGACTTCAGCAAGCCTGAACATCAACCCCGACGACGCACAGTCTGTGACTGTGAACTTCCGTCCGTCTGCTACCCCCGTCTTCGACTTCGTCTCCTGATAGCCTCAAGGCTGTCCCCCGCCCGCCCCACCACACGGTGGGGCTTTTTCATGCTTATTGCGTTACACTAGAACGTAAATCATCAAGGTTTTATGCCCGCCTCAACTCCCACTCGGGCGATTGACCGCCTCCGTAAGGCTGCCAACCTAGAGCCCACCAAAAAGAACGTGGAGCTATCCGATGGCACCATTTTCGAGATGTGGGTCAGCCCGCTGACGATGGCCGAGCGCGAACGCGCCCAGAAGCAGGCCAAGTCGGACGACGCCAACGCCTTCGCCCTCCAGCTCCTGATCTCCAAAGCCCTGGACGAAAACGGCAGCAAGCTCTTCGCCCCCGGCGAAATCGACGTACTCAAGAACGAAGTCAAGGACAAGGATCTCCAGACCCTGATGCTCGCCATCCTCACCGACGACTCCGAGGCTATGGACCCAAAGTCCTAGCCGCCGAACTGCGTAAAGACAACTGGCTCATGCTCCAATTTGGTGTCGCCAAGGAGCTGGGCCTAAGTCTGACCACAGTTTGCACCACGTTCACCCCCGAAGAACTGCTCGGCTGGAGCGCCTACTTCAGCATCCTGAACGAGGACCAGCAAAAAGAAATCGACAAAGCCAAACGCCGCCGCTAACCCGGCGGGTATACACTGTGTAGACTGAAGTACGGTAAGGTGTGGCTCCGTGGCAAAGTATAGCGCCGATATTGAAATCGCTGTACGTGGCGGGCAGCAATTAAATAACACTATAAAAACATTAAATAGACTAAATAACTCGGTAAATTTAATCAACCGTAACGCTAAGCTACTAGAGGGAAAGGGTTTTAATGTTGCTAATATGGAGAACTACAGCCGTGCTGTAAGTAAGGCTGAAAGGGCAGTGCGTAAAGCAGCAGAGGGCACAGAAGTAGAACGTATCGCTATAAATAAACTTGTCACAGCAATGGAGCTTGAAAACAAAGCTCGAGAACGTAAAAACCTCCTTATTACACGGGAAGTTGCTAATCAACGTCGAGTAGTTGCAACAGCGAACGCGGGCTTTGGCGTTCAAGGCCCGGCTATGCCCAGCTATATGCAAGGTCCGGCTGTTCCTCCCGGCGGCATACCTAGCAGATCCGGTGGCGGCGGTCGCAGTGCAGGTGGCGGCAGATCGAATGTAGGCGGAGCTATTAGTAGTGCTTTGATCGGTGGTGGTTTCCCGCTGCTGTTCGGGCAAGGACCCGCCGCTGCTGCCGGCGGCGCGTTAGGCGGCGTAGCCGGCGGTTTACTTGGCGGCGGCTTCGGCTTCGCTCTTTCGATTGTTGGCACTGCTATTGGAGACG
>Ga0307377_10002776_pt1 | contig 20388 bp, 22 predicted proteins | sample TR3MG_FD_202535 | JGI IMG/M metagenome (GOLD analysis project Ga0307377, IMG submission 202535) | Soil microbial communities from Risofladan, Vaasa, Finland - TR-3 | ecosystem: Environmental > Terrestrial > Soil > Coastal area > Acid sulfate soil | place: Finland: Risofladan, Vaasa | collected... | reverse complement strand
AGGTGACTTAGGAAGAGTAGGCCATAGAATCGCTGGTGACTTATTGAAAAAACATGGATTGGACATGCCCGAAGAGATTTTTACAGACTGCGGGATTTTGATATATAGAGAAGATCAACCTGTAGTATTGGCAGGAGGAAGTGGGTGTGCCTGTGCTGCAACGACAACTTTTGGGCATTTTCTCAATCGAATGCGAAAAGGGGAAATAAAAAAACTATTAGTAGTAGCAACAGGTGCCCTATTATCGCCTATGTCTTATCAGCAGAAAGAAAGTATTCCATCTGTTGCTCATGCGGTAAGTATTGAACTATAAGGAGCTGTCACAATGGAAAAATTTCTATGGGCTTTTTTGGTTGGAGGGACTATTTGTGTCATTGGACAATTATTATTAGATGGTCTAAAACTCACCCCTGCTCATACTACATGTACTTTAGTCGTAATAGGAGCAATTTTGGGAGGATTAGGTCTTTATGATCCACTGGTCAAATTTGCTGGTGCGGGGGCTTCCGTACCTATCAGCAGTTTCGGGAATTCATTGGTCAAGGGTGCTTTAAAGGAATTTGAAACCTCTGGTCCTATCGGAGTCCTGACCGGTATATTTCAAATTACCAGTGCAGGTATATCAGCGGCTATCATTTTTGGTTTCATGGGAGCACTTACTTTCAGACCGAAGGGTTAATAAGTGATACTCTAAAAAGGAGGTGATCTAAACGATGACTGTTGGAACACAGATGCAACAAGCTATTGCAACGGTTCAAAACGCGGCTGCAACTATGAAGACGTTTGCCCTGGAAACTCAGGATCAGCAAGCTAAAAAGAGCTTTGAACAACTTGCTCAAACCTTTGATTCTGCTCTAAATGATTTAAAAGGAAGAGAGCAATATATCGGACAGCAGGAACCCCAGTATAAGCAATAATCAGTCAGAAACAGGGGGACAGGTACGTTGTTTCTGGTTCCCCTGTTTCTTTTTATGCCATTGGCTTTAAAACCTCATGCCCTTGAAACCCCAGTTAGCCAAGGACACTATGATCGAAACAAGGAAGGCAACTCCAAACCCTGGTACGTAAAAACCGGGCAACAACCCACTAGTAAGCATGACCATCCAGGTATTAATAATGAGAGTGAAAACTCCTAATGTTAGAAGATTGAGTGGTATGGTCAAAATAATGAGCACCGGGCGAATCATTAAATTGACAAGACCGAGGACTATTCCGGCCCATAAGAAGTGAAGAGGGGTTGCCGCTACAATAGGCAAAAACTGAGCCGCAATAAAAAATGCGATTGTGCTAACTAAAACTCGGTAGATCTGTCGTTTCATCCTCTTTCCCCCGTTCACTTTAGGCTTATTTTGACCTGAACCTCTCCAGCTTCCACATCTACGACGTCCAGACCTTTATACCTACTTAAATCTTTGATGATACTATGCGTTGCGGCGATAATAACACTCGGAGAACAAGTTTTAACCCATCTCAGATGCTTGCGAGTTTTTTCGTCTCGGGGAAGTGGAACACGCCTTATGACCATCTCCCCAACCAAAGCCAGATCCGTAAGGGCCTCTAAGAATTCATCGACTACCCAGACAGGTACCGGAAACGTGAATCCCCGGCGCTTTTGCACTTTGACCCGGATCAATAACAGCCTAGCTGATTTACTCCACACACACTTCCACCTTGATTCTTCCCTCTACAGGGTCAGCAACTTCCACGTCTACAATCTTACCATCTAGAGTTTCTTCTAGAATTCGGGCGAGTCCCTCAACATCCAACGCTTGCAAATCAAGGCCCTTTTGCTCCAACTCCGCGCGCTTATCCGCGGGAACAAAGCTCATTGCATAAACTACCACTTTGGAAGCGGAACGTATCAGACTCAAAGGAACATTTACATTCACCTTTAAAGTTTTTTCCCCGACCACTCGAACTCGCAAGAAACGCTCCCCAACTGAAAGTTTCTCTTTCTTTTTCAATCCATTTTCAGCGATCTGAGCGACCTCCTTAGGCGAGGTTCCTTCCTCAATCGCCTTCAGCAGATCCAGCCCTTCAACCGCAGTCAGTTTGCCTTCATGAATCATCTCGAGAATTTTCATTTTTTCACTGCTCATTTACTCTACTCCTTTCCAGTCTATGTTCACTCAATCCTTACCTACCTGTTTCCTCATTTGACGTGTAGCTTCCTGTGCTGAAATTTCCCCACGTTCAAGAGCTTCCAGAATCCCCTGCCTGCGCAGGCTTTCCTCATGGGAGTTCTCCTTTTCATGTTCCGGAACACTTTCCTTATCCACCCCGTAACCAAGTGCCTCAATGACACTATCTAAGCGACTTCGAACCGTCGGATATGAGATACCAAACTCTTTTTCCACCTCTTTGATATTCCCACGACATTTAATAAATGCCTCCATGAAGATTAACTGTTCTGCCGGAAGACGACAAAATTTACACGAGCTGAATTCCCCTTCGATTTTCGTCGGACAGTAGGTACAAGTTAACTTACTAATCTTCATTTCGTGGTCGCACACCGGACACCGATGGGGCATCTTATAATCCAAGATCATCACCTCTACGTTAAGTTGCCTAAAGCACTTCTATGATTAAAATCATAAACTCATATGTTAATATTGTCAATATATTAATTGACATATTTAAGATATAACTTAATATTATTAATGAATAGCAAACCGTTCCGCTCTTTTCAGTAATTTAGAAAAACAGGGGAACAGGTACGTTGTTTCACCGTCAAACAATGTACCTGTCCCCCTATTTCTTCTTCCCCCTATTTCTTCCCCCCCTGTTTCCCTAACCAACTAAATAGCAAGATCCTTTGTCTCGAACACTTTTTTAGTTAAATACCAAAGAACCGTTGAAGCAATACTAAGCCCTATGATGGGCCACGCAGGGTCTGTTGTTCCCTCTAGTACCTCTTGGGGCTGAAACAATTGAAAGAGAGAGAGTTTTTTCAGCCAGGACAATTTATCACTGAGTCCTCCAGCAATATCTAGACCGTAAAAGGCCAGCGTTAACCCCGCAGCATAAGTTAAGGCTCGTTCTTCCTCAACAAACCAAGCTGAGAAAAAGAGACTATAGCTTTCTATCAAAGAGAAAAAGGAAAGTCCTAAGATACCAAAGCGTAAATACCTCCAGTGTTCGATTTCAATCCCTGAACAAAAGGTGCCAAAGTATAATCCAAAAATCGTAACCGCGACTAGAATAGAGTTTGTGCTAATCAAAACCCCTGTTTGAGTTGAAAGAATCTCACTTCGAGATACCGGTGTGGACAAAAGAAAGGCTAAAGATCCATCATCCACCATTTTTGCAAGTAAGGCATTCGCGGTTTCTATTCCATATAAGGCCATGAGCATTACCCAGATCCTCGCAAAAAACTGGCCCGAAATAAAGGCTTCAAATGTATCGGTCCGTGCATTTTCAGGGACCCCGAACACGGTCTTTACCGCAGACGGAATAGACTCTGCAATCTCCATAACCGCCGAATTTTTAGCAATCACAGGGTAAACCCAGGTTAAGAGTCCTTCATATAGAACAATCCCTGTTGAAATGGCGGCAACTTTCTTTCGATACTGCTTAAACATTGCCCGAAACAATGCCCTATTCATATTCACCCCACCTTAAGTTTGTAAATAAGGCTCTCGGTCAAACTACAAACGACTACCGGTAAAAATCCATAAAAGCCTCTTCTAACTCCAGAGAACGTTGCCTAAAGCGTTTGGCACGGACTTGGGCCAGAGCCAACCATAGGTTATCCAGTTCACCCGCTACACGAATGACGAAGCAACCCCCCTGAATAGGGGTTAAATTTAACTGACTTTGCTTTAGAAGCTCGGCATCCTTCTCACTTTCGACTTCGATTTCGAACGTTTGATATTCAGCTTCTCTAAGCTGAGAAATACTTTGAACGGCTAGAAGTTTCCCTTCTCGAATAATCCCAGCTTGCTCACACGTGCGCTCAATTTCCGCAAATTGGTGGGAAGACATAAATAAAGTCTTACCCTTTTTCTTTTCCTCTAGGATTAAATCAATAAATACTTTTTGCATTAAGGGGTCCAATCCAGATGTCGGTTCATCAAGGATGAGCACACTAGCATCTAACATTAATGCCGAAATTATCCCCAACTTCTGCTTCATCCCTTTAGACATCTTCCGAATGAGAATTTTTAAATCTAAGTCGAGAGCACTCACAAAATAATCTCTGTTCTTCTTTATTTGAAGACAATCGCAGTGCATTCCCGCGATTAGATCTAAAAAATCAACCCCTGTTAAATTTTCCATAAAATGAAGCTCACCCGGAAGGTAGCTGACGATCTTCTTCACTTCCGTCTTTTCTCGCCAACAATCATAGTCGTCGATCGTTACTCGTCCCGAATCCGACTTTATAAATCCCATTAATACACGGATGGTCGTGGTCTTCCCCGCTCCATTCGGGCCGAGAAATCCGAACGCTGTTCCAGCATCGACCTGTAAGCTAATGTTCCTAATTCCTCGTCCTTCGCGGTAAACTTTGGTCAGTTCTTTAACCTTAATCATTTCCTCCCTACCTTTCAGTCCAACGGCTTTCTAGCAAAGAAATAGTGAGACACTTTAAACGGTAACGGAATCACCTCAATCTCAGTGAAACCGGTTTGTTCCAAGAGATCTACCATTTCATTTTCCAAAGGTAACCCCTCAAAACCCTCATGACAGGACAGAAAAAAGCTCATTAAATTTTGTGGAATATGAGTTTTATGAATTTGAAAAGATGAAGTTGCTCCACGCAAAGCCGTTAAAATCCCAATTTCCCCGCCTGGTCTTAATAGATCCTTAAGGTAATTCAAAAGTTCAACGCGCTTTGCGCTGCTAAAATAGTAGATAGTGTTATTGAGAAGACAGCAATCATACGTTCCTAAAGAATCGGTGAATTCAAATACATCTGTAGCTTCAATCCGAATTCGTCCTTGATAAGATTCTGTTTGAGCCGCAGCCCGCTCGGCTACAGACGGATTAATCTCTAGACCCACGCCCGTTAAATTTGGAAATTCTTCAACGAATCTCTGTAGAAACACGCCTTCACCGCAACCTACGTCTAAGACGTTACGCCAACCATCTTTGTTACATTTCCCCCTCAGCAACGGCCAAACGAAGGGTTCAGAAGCTTTGGAAGCTTTGGAAATAAGCTCGTTTTCCATCTCACTTTCCATCTGTACCCAAGGGATTTCACCTCTCATCAAATCTGGCAATTGCGCAAAGCAAGGCCCCCAATGAAGGGCAAACTCTTTGTACATCGCTTCTAAGCCATAGTTACGGTAATGATTAATTGCCTTCCCCATTTTACTTAGTTGATAGTTACCATTTTTAAAAACTAAAAGTTCTTGGATCTTTGCTTGTTCCAACCAATGATCCAGTAACAGAGGGTCCCAATTTGAATTTTCCGCTAGGATCTGCTCTTTAGTTTTTTCTTCAAGTAAGCGTTCCCAGAGATTAAGATCAAATCCCGTGTGAACAAGCCACATAAACCCTAAATTTTCCATGAGTGATACCGTCTTTCCAAAAAGCGCCAGCATTCCTATATCCATGGAGGTTCACCTCCCATAATAATAAGCCCTGTAGAAAAACAGGGGCCTTGTGTTTTGCCTTATCTATAATACTATTGTATTTTATTGGTAAACCAGTCGTGTCTGTCTACCTTGTCCCCCAAATTCTTTCCCATAAATTAAACAGATCAAACTTCCTCCAGATAAACCTTCGGCTAAAGGGCTTGGCTTGTTCAATCAGGCTTAAAGTAGGATCTAGCTCGTTTAGAATTCCCTCAAGGGTAATCAATGATTTACCTACGAGAATAAATTCAGATGGAATATGGATTCCATGACGAAAAATGATATTAAAAAAGTCCTGAATAGATTCACCCATGGCAAATTTCCTCGAGGGTACTTTCAAATGTTTATGACGTAAGGCAGAAATATCTGTTTGGAGGGCCAGTCTGTCAACATGCTCAGGTACAATGCCCATTTGCGAGATTGTCTCCAAAATTAAAGTATTATTTCCTCGGATCAGTGCAGACATTAGTGATAAGATCTGATCCCTCATTGTAGGGGTTAGATGTCCTGTTATCCCGAAATCAAGCAAGGCAATTTTTTCCCCAGGTAAAATAAAAACATTACCGGGATGAGGATCGCCGTGAAAACACCCCCCCAGAAGGATTTGTTGGAGGAGTGCTTTACTTAAGCGATCTGCGATCCGATGAACATCATAAGTTGTCTCCCGAGAACCTATAATTTGATGTAACGAAATCCCCGTAATATACTCCATAGTTAAAACTGAGGGATGCGTTAATTTCCAGTAAATCTTTGGAATCAGAATATTGCAATTCTCCTTATTCACATTGGCGAGTTTTTCTGCATTTCGCCCCTCATTTAAAAAATCCAGTTCCCCCTTAATCGTATTGGAAAACTCCTCAAGCAACATGCGAATAGGGTAGCGTTTTCCCCACTCCGTTCTCTGTTCAATTTGGTTGACTAAGATTTGGAAAATTTCTAAATCCGTTTTAACTGTCTGTCGAAGGTGTGGGCGCTGCACCTTCACTGCCACCCTTTCTCCATTGTGCAGAACTGCCTGATGCACTTGTCCAATCGACGCTGCCGCCAGAGGTACATGATCAAATTCTTGATAGGCTGACTCTAGGCTAGTCTGTAACGATTCTTCGACCACTCGGCGCACTACCCCGAAGGAAAGCGGGTTAACCCTGTCTTGGAGCTTCGCTAATTCTTGAACAATAGGTTGTGGAAGAAGATCCGACCGGGTACTCGCTAGTTGTCCAACCTTTACAAAAGCTGGACCAAGTTCCGCGAATGCATTTCTCAGATGCACTCCAACGAGTGCAAAGTTTTCCTCCTGCATTGGCATAAGATTCCCAGAGAACAGCATGTAACCCAAGCCATGTCGGATGAGTACTGAAAGAATCTCGTAGTAACGGGCAAAATGCCTCGTAGGTATTTCAAACATACTGAATGCTCTCCGTTTCTTAAAGGAACTATTATATAGTTATGAAACTTTGAGCGTAAGGTGACAGAGATTCTAAAGTGTATACGCAACTCAATTTCTACAATAATCTATAGGATGAAAAACACATACTCGGCCTAATGGCATATATTGGTAAGATAAAGGGGGTGGCAAAAATATGTTCCTCGGAAGAAATCGCTTCTTAAATCAAGGCGGAGCGCTAGGAGAAGGTGGCGGTCAGGAAGTGGGAGAAAATGTGGAAATTTTTAACCCAGTCAACAACATGCCGCTTGGGATGCAACGTTTCCTAGCAAAAAAAGGAATCAACTCTCCTGCCGATCTAGCAAACCGTGTTCAGTTCGCACCTCGTGTGCCTTTCAAAAAAGTTAGGTAATCGAAAAGAGCGGGGCTAAGCCCCGCTGGGCTTTGCGTAATACATTAGATTTTAAGGCCACTTTAAGCGAGGCCTTATTTGACATATCGAAAAGTATAAGTCTTTGGGGGTTCTCCATTTATTTGTACGTTTGGCATAATGAAGCTATGGGAACGAACGTAAAGTCTCAAAGTGTTTGCTAAACCGGTTCAACAAGTTCAATAGATCCTCCTGTGAAAATTCCAGTGATTGTAATTTACTATTTGAAGCTGGGTCAGTCAAAGGTTTGGAACCAGTCGTTTGCGGCGGCACGACCGCCCTGACAAAAATAGTTGTTAAAAGTTCTAATATCAGTAAAGGCAAGGCTCCTCGCACACCTGGTAACGTAAACAAAGGAAAAAGAAGAAAGACAGACGGACAAAAAGGTTTATTTGAAAAATCACCCCAGACGGCTAAAGCAAATACTAGGGGAATCTCCGGTGTTTCAGGGGATAATTCCCCTGAAACAGCTTGACCAGTTGAAGGAGCAGATGTACTGGTTGAAGGCTGGATTTCGCCGCGTGACACAGAGGCCAAAAAATCCTGCAAATCACTTAGCGACATCCGCACAGCTTGTTCCGGAGATATGATAGGACCTTTCTGAACCGGCATTGATTCAAGACCAAAAAAGCGGTTAACAAAAAATAGGGATATTTGGGCAGCGATGAGAACACCTACGGAAGCAAATACTTTTCCCGTTAACAGTGGTTGTAAGAAAAAAAACGAAGTGCTTCCCGGTACTGAACTAACCGGAGCAAAAATGGAAAAACCAAAATTTAATGGTTCTTTAGAAGAATGACCTTCATAAGAAACAGGATCACAGAGATTTGGCCCAGGCAATGGAGGTATGCTATTAGTACAAGACGTGTAGATATTGTCCATCCTTCTAATCCCCTCTCCCTCTTCTAGATTATGGGGAGTTTGCTGAAGATGTACCTATTTCCAAGATGCTTATGGCAGAAAACAAGGGGAGAAACAAGGGGGGGAAACAAGGGGACAGGTACATTGTTTCCACCATGAAACAATGTACCTGTCCCCTTGTTTCCCCGATCAAGCAGCCCCAAAATTATCCTAGCAGCAGCTGCCTCCGCTGCCATCCGAACAGTCGCAGCTCGGTTCAGTTCCAGTCAACCAGCCCATAATGATAGCGTATGCACAACCCACACCCGGCTTAACTTCTATTGCATTAAACGGGCAGTTTTTGACGCATGCACCGCATTCCATACAGCGATCTTTATCAACAATGACCGATTTTCTGTCTTTTATTAGAAACACATTATGCGGGCAAACCTCAATACACCTTCCGCAGCCTGTACATTGATCCGACTTCAGTTTCAACGTAGAAACATTTTTCAAATATCGATTCTTCATAAATCACAACTCCTTAAAGCTTAATAAAGCTGTTAACCAAAATCAAAACTATCCCCAAGAATATTGACATGAAAATAGCAGGAACAGCTATTCTCATCTCTTTCAAGACACCTGAAAAGGAGGTGAACGTTGAAGAACCTGTGAAGTTCATCGCAAAAAACGCAGATACAGAAGGCAGAATGAATAAATACCCAAGAGCTTTCAATATACTATATAGCGGAACAGTCGTCCATCCATTAAGTATATTAACTAACACAGCCCAAATAAATCCCACTAACCAACCCTTCCACGCAAAAGCCCTGCCGGGAATCCAGGGCAGCAAGACTGGTGTCAAGACACATCCAACTAAGACTGCACCCATATAGGCGTAGAAATCAACGAACCCAAAAGGCCCAAAGCCAAGTAGATTTAACAAAAAAAGTATGCCAAAAATCATCAAGGAGACTTTGAAAGATAAGACCAACTCCACAGGAGTCAATACCAGTCGATCATATGCACTGAATCTAACCGTCCGCATTTCAGCAGTGGCTTTCATTTCCGAATTAATAAACTCTTTTACATCCTTAGCCTTCACAGGCCCATAAAGCACCTTAAAACCAGAATACTTTAAAACCTCGTGAGCACTTACACCCGGTGCGGCCAATTGTGGTAATATGACGGTTCTGTGAGACACAACCTTCTCCAGTTGTACTATAGCAATACGGTTTTGTAGCTCTTTGGTCCCGAATGTGCCCTTCCCTGCAGCACACCATACATTTATCCCCTTAGTATCAAGCACTAGAATCCACGCATCTATCCCCTTCAATTCTTTTCGTAACATATCAAAGCTCATTTTATAATTAGCTGAAACCAGAACAGGTGAATTGCTATCTGGCTTCCCTATACTATAAAGACCAGGCTCTACCTTATAATTCATTCTGTTAATTCCCCAACGAGCCTTCCAAGTGCCTAAAATATCACTAATTGTCAGTTCAGTTGATGTTTGCATGATTTCTATTTTTCTAATACTAATTTCCATAATACTGCCTCCACTTCTAATTCAGGGATTATAAATAACTTTATTCATTAGAATACAGTCAAAACACTAAAAAACAACTAATGTCCGCTCCCCATGATAACTGCACCTACACACCTTATATATTGCAGAAGTTGTAAATATTCTTGTTAAAGAGTAGCCAAAAAGCTCCATCGCTCTAGACATTTTTCAAGCTTTTCTTCCATATTTTCTTTTTTTTGGAATAGTTCATTCAAACGATTGGCATCCATGGCAAAGTCAACCATTTCTCCGCCAATTACTTTAATTTTACGTTCATATTGTTCAATCTCTTCTTCAAGGAGCTCTAGCTTTTTAGCTATATTATTGCTCTTGGGTTGCTGGGAGACCACCTTTTTCTTAATCACCTTTGGCGCCATACTAGGTGCTGCCACATTCATTTCTTTTATCCCTTTTTTATGCTCTTCTAGATAATAACTGTAATCGCCATGATAAACTTTAATACCTTTATTCTCAATCGCCATCATCATATCCGCCACTTTATTGATAAAATAACGATCATGAGAAACAAAAAATAGCGTCCCATCAAATTTAATCAAGGCTTCTTCTAATACTTCCCTAGAATCAATGTCCAAATGATTGGTCGGCTCATCCAAGATCATAAAATTCACTTTATCAAACGTCAGCGAACACAGCTTGAGCCTGCTTTTTTCTCCACCTGACAACGATTTGATTTTCTTAAAAACATCTTCCTTCATAAATAAGGCTTTTGCTAATTGAGACCTTGCTTCTCCTAAGGTCAAATCATATAACTGTGTAAAATACTCTAAAACCGTCAGCTCTTCGTCTTCATAGACCACGTGCTGAGGTAGATAACCGATTTTCACTCGTGAGCCTATTTTAATCGAACCAGAATCTGGTTCTAATTCCCTAAGAATCATCTTCAACAACGTTGTTTTACCACTGCCATTACTCCCGACGATACATACACTGTCCTGATAAAAAATATTGAGCTTAACGTCTTGCAACAATATTTTATCACCGAAATGTTTCGCAAGCCCCTCTGTTTCAAGGACTATTTTTCCCGTTCTACTAATTGCTTGAGCATCTAATCGAACCTTTCTCTTTTCAAAAATAGGCCGGTCCAGCGTATCAATTTTTTCTAGTCGTTTTTCTAATTCTTTAGCCCGCCTGAACATTTTATCACTGTCTCTCATGACACCCCAAATGCGATAACGTTCAATTTGTCGCTCCATATTATCGATCTTTTTTTGTTGATTTTGATACATCTTATAATCGACTAAAAAACGACGTTCCTTTTCTACGACATAATAGCTGTAATTGCCAAGGTAGGGCACGGCACGGTTAAATTCTAGCTCCACAATCTTATTGACAACACTGTCTAAAAAATATCTGTCGTGAGATACGACAAGAACAGATCCCTTGTACTCCTTCAAAAAACCTTCTAACCATTCAATGGCTTCTAAATCCAAATGATTGGATGGTTCATCCAATAATAAAATATCAGGTTCTTCCAAAAGAATTTTAGCTAAAATAACCCTTGTTTTTTCTCCACCACTCAGTTGTTCGAAAAGCATTCCTTTTAAAAGATCTGTAATTTGAAGACCTTCTGTTATTTTATTGATTTTTGTTTCCATGTCGTACCCACCAAGAGTTTCAAATTGCTCTGTAAAACGCCCATAGCTTTGAATAGCTTTTTCTAAAGCTTCTCCTTGCAGATGTATGAGCCTTTCTTCTAGTCCCTCCATCTCTTGTTTGAGAGCAATAACATTCTCAAAAGCAAGTGCAACAACATCCATAGTGGTTGCACTTGCCTCAAATACAGGCATTTGATTGAGATAGCCTACTATTGCGTCTTTACGAATGGCTATACTACCCTCTTGGTAATCCTCTACCCCCATGAGCATTTTTAAAATAGTCGTCTTACCACAACCATTTTGTCCAATAATGCCTATTCTTTCTCCTGTTTTCAAGTCAAAGGATATGTTTTGAAATATTTTATTGGCACCATAATATTTGGTTAAATTGTTAAGACTGCACTCGATCATTTTTATTGTCTGCTCCTATTTTTTAATCACAATATCCCTTATACCGTAATTTTGTTATATGTTCTTTCAAAATGGCTTCCAAATCTATGCCATATTGCTCTTCAAGGACAAACATCATCGTAACAGCCGTCTGAGCCACGTCTACCAATTCTCGGGCAACCATCTGCATGGCTTCTTCTTCTTCCAAGCGTTGTCGCTCCCCACTAAGCCCCCTAAATTTGCCTATAGCTTGAGCTAACTCCCCAGATTCTTCCATGATCTTCAAAGCTGTGCTTTCCAAGGAAGGACTTAAGCGGTTCAAGCGAGGAAGTGTCACGGTCTTGGAAACGAGCAGTCCTTCCCTGAATCTATGATCTGAAGTCATTCTCGTAACCTCCCACATTCTTATCACTACTGAGTATTTTATAATTATAACATTCCTATGCCGAGAACACACTAAAGGAACACCCTTATCTGCTCAGTATAGGGTGATCCTCTAGTGTATTAAGTGATAGTTGCCTTAATCTTCTTCGAAGATCGTTATGGAGTAAACTTGCACACACTTATAATTCGTCCATGTGTGCCCGAAAGATCAATAAAGCTTGATCCGTTTAAGATAATTGGTTTTGTGATCTCATAAGGAGGAACATACACAATTTCACCGCGCTCTCCGTTTTCCAAAATTACATTTAAGCCCGTAAAATTGACCGCCATATTCTTTAAAAATACGTTTAAAACATGGATATCAAATGTTCCCATCCCCAGTGTCTGAAACATTTCAAAGGCCTTAAATGGATTAACCCCTTTTTTGTAGACCCTATCCTGAGTCATTGCATCATACACATCAGCAATGGCGATAATCTTGGCATACAAGCCAATCTCGTCCCCCCTTAAGCCATAGGGATAGCCTGAGCAATCTACTCTCTCGTGGTGGGAAAGCACAGCCTCTTTTATGGGTTGACTAATCTCCTCTATATTTTTGATGCAAAAATATCCTATCAGAGAATGCCTCTGCATGATATCTAATTCTACATCTGACAATTTACCTCGTTTATTCAGGATCTCATCCGGTATTAGTACCTTTCCAATATCATGAAGTAAGCCTGCTTGTATGATTTCTTCTATTTCCTCTTTGGATAGAGTAAGCCATTTAGCAATCAGCATAGAGTAAAAGGCCACATTCACACAATGAGTATAGGTATATTCATCTTTAGCTCTGATATTGTTTAAGCATATAATAACATTGGAACTATCGTTAACACTTCCGTAGACTAGTTCGGATAATTGAGTAATTTTGTCAAAGTTTAATTTTCCGCCTGAGGAAAGTTCTAGCAACACCTGCTTTACGACCAGGATAGCTTCCGCATGACTCGTTTCAACTTGCTCCTTATTTTCGAGGGTTACTTTTTCTTCTAATACGTCCGAAGAATAAGTCCATATATACAAAATTCCCATATCCACCAAGCGATCTAGGATATATTGATTCAAAACGGAATCTTTGGCAACCAAAGTGATACCTTGATAGGTTGTTACGTCCTTCGCAATAATTGTTCCGACATCGCACTGGGAAACCAGCATTCTAGTTCTTGGCATAGCCTCACCGCCAGCTTTCCTTAAATTATATCTTAGGAACGCTACATTGATCTCACTACTCAATGAGCCCGAGTTTCTTAATAACTTCGAGCAGTTTATTAGTATCAATTGGCTTGGCGGCATAGGCCTCGCACCCAATTTCAAAAGCCTGATTAACATAATCGGTTTCTGCCAAGGCCGTCGTCATAATCACCTTCACCCTCTGTTCAGAGACTACCCCTTGCTTAGTCTCAAAGTCTCGAATAGCCTTTAATACTTTAACCCCATCCACTTTCGGCATCATAATATCTAGACAAATTAAATCATACGGGACTTTTTCCTTGATGGCCATTAAATAAGCATCAAGCGCTTCAAGTCCATCAACCACCAGATCAACTTCACCATATTGGGCAAGGAATTTTGACAAGAACCTCCGACTGGCTAGATCATCCTCTGCTATTAAAATTTTCATTATCCTTTTCCTCCTTCATCTCAATGCTCTAAGAGCATGTAAATCTCAAATTCTTGTTTGATACGTAGAGTGTATTTTGTTGCTTTCTCTTGGTTTTCGCGCCTGGCAGCCAGTTCAATTTTAAACGCTAATGTTTTTAGTTCATCCGCTTCAATCAAATTACAGTTGTTTTTAATTTTATGAGCAATGTCTTCAATGAGGTTCATGTCCTTATAGTTTAAAGCAAGTCCGAGTTCCTCAATATCCTGAGAAATCTCTTGGAGAATGGAGAGTTTAGCCCGTCCCAGCGACCCCTCATGGTTGATATTTAATAATTTCCCCGCTTCACTAATCCAGACTTCATGCTCAGCTTCAGCGCAGCGTTCTTTTTCTAGGGCGCTTCGGTTCACCACCTCTTCTATGAGCTGAAATAATTCGTCCATCTTGATGGGTTTGGGTATATACTCATCCAAGCCATAGGACATGAATTTTTCTCGATCTCCAACAAGCGCATATGCTGTTATGGCAACGATCGGAGTATGCCGGTTCTTCCCCTCTCGCTCACGAATTTTGGCGGTTGCTTCTATCCCGTCCATGATCGGCATTTGAATATCCATAAAAATTAAATCGTACTGGTTTTGCGCATGCAATAACAAAGCTTCTGACCCGTTAGTAGCTGATTCAACAAAATGACCTTTGCCTTTGAGCATTAAGACCAAGACCATTAAATTGACCTTATCATCTTCGACAATGAGAATTCTCAAAGGTTTCCTAAGTGGGATGAGGTTGCAGGTATCTTGAGTTGGATAGCTAAGTTCTCCAGATAGCATGAACTTTAGACTAAAGCTAAACGTACTCCCTTTTCCAGTTTGGCTTTCCATAGTTATTGTCCCACCCATCATCTGAGCCAATTGCTTGGAAATCACTAGGCCCAAACCCGTTCCACCGTATTCTCTCGTGATAGAACCATCCACTTGACTGAAGTTTCTAAAAAGCTTAGCTTGTTCTTGTTCCGATATGCCAATACCCGAATCAGATATCAAGAACTTGACCTCGACTGTTTCCTCAGTCATAGCTAATGCCTCAACAGAAAGTGTAACCCCTCCATGCTCCGTAAATTTTAGAGCGTTATTTAACAGATTGTTTAGAATCTGCTTTAACCTGTTGGGATCCCCTTGCAAGACTTGCGGTATGGAGGAGGACCAGTGGCAACGTAATTTCAACTTCTTTTTCATAGCTAGAGGTAAATGTGCTTTAATGGTTGATTCTAAAAGCTCCCGAATGTTAAATCCTATCTTGTCGATCACTAATTTTCCTGCTTCTATTTTCGAAAAATCCAAGATATCATTAATGATTTTCAAAAGTGAATCCGCGCAAGCCTTAGCAATCTCCAAGTTTTCTCGCTGTTCGCGGCCAATATCCGTTAAAAGGGTTAACTCAATCATTCCCATCATTCCATTAATAGGGGTACGGATTTCATGACTCATATTTGCTAAAAATTCACTTTTAGCTCGATTGGCAGTCTCAGCCTTTTCTTTCGCAAGATTAAGTTCATGTTCTTCATGTATGCGCTCAGTCATGTCCGTTATGATCGAGACAAAAAAACCTAGCTCGGGGCTATATAGTTTCACCGTAAACCAACGTTCGCTCCACTCGGAATAGTATAGTTTCAAGGCTATTTTAACCCCTGTTTTCGCCACTTCTCCGTATTCTGCCATTCTTTTTTTGAAGATTTTAGGATCGTCACCTGAAAAAAGTTCTGAAAATTTCTTACCAATAATTTCTTCCCGCGATACGTTGAATATTTTTTCATAGGCTTCATTAATCTCAATGATTTCATAATCAAGGGGCGTTCCCGCTTCATCATAGATAACTTTGTTATAAGCAAAGCTATCCGGCATATTCATAAACAACAAGCGATATCGTTCATACAAAAGTCTTTGTTTTTCCTCGCTTTTAAGTAACTCTATTTCCGTTTTCTTTTGCTCCGTGATATCACGGGCAATCGATAAGATGCATTTTTTCCCATCCAGCTCTATGAACAGTGCGTTGACTTCTGCTGGTATTTCTTTACCGTATTTAGTAAGATAAATATTTTCGAAAGTGCATTGACCTTTCGCCATCACTTCTTGAATGGAATTACTGATAAAGTTGTCTTTTTCTTTGCTAAAATCAGAGACGCTCATGTTATGTAACTCGTCTTTAGTATAACCATAAGCTCGAAGAGCCGCTTGATTAGCTTCCAAAATATTCCCTTCAATATCCATAAATAAAATAATATAGTGAACATTTTCCAAAAGAACTTGATATTTTTTCGCCGAATCCTCTACTAATTTACTATCCGTAATATTGTCTAGCGCTACAACCACATTGCGTTTGCCATTGATCATAACAGGAGTAATGCTAGCTCGAAACCAATACTTACTTTCCTTTTCATGATGGATCAATACTTTGCTATATTCCAACCGAGTTGTCGCTTGTCCGGTTTCATAGGCTGCATCTGCAGCCAATCGCAACTTGCAGGATTGGCATTGTAGCCCAAAACCACACCCCTGAGTATCTTCAGAGCTCCCTTGGCAATGAATCCCGTTACCGATACGTTTACCCAAAGCATTCTCTCGGTTCTGATCTAAAAATTCCAACGCTGCATTGTTAATTTTTTCTATCAACGAGTATTCATTGAGTAAGAACATCCCAATGGGACTGGTGTTGAAAATTATTTCGAAATTACTAGCTTCGGTGATCTCTTTGTCCATGGTCATATAAAGCACCCGCCTTAATAATTAGATCTTTAATCTTACTGCCATTGCAATTTTATTCATTTTTTCACCTAACTTAGCAACGTTAATATAACTTTGGAAATAGCCTCTAGGGAAACCTGTTTCTCAACCGCTCCTATTTCAAAGGCAACTTTTGGCATGCCATAGACGACTGATGAACGTTCATCCTGCCCTATTGTCCGAGCACCTTTTCGTTTCATAGAGAGAAGACCTTTTGCTCCGTCATACCCCATACCTGTGAGTATTATTCCAATAGCTCTGTCTCCGACTTCCTTGGCAATTGATTCAAAGAGCACATCGATTGACGGGCAGTGACCGTTCACTTTCTCACCCTCAAAACACTCAACTTTATATCGCTCCCCAACCTTCTTAACTCGCAAATGTTGTCCTCCTGGGGCAATTAGGACTCTCCCTTGTTCTACATAGTCCCCCGTTTGCGCTTCTTTGGCTCGTAACTGTGTTGTATCATTCAGTCTATCTGCAAACATTTTGGAAAATATTGGAGGGATGTGTTGGGCAACTACAATACCAGGGATTTTGGCAGGCAGGGTTTTAAGTATATTGAAAATTGCCTCTGTTCCTCCAGTAGAAGCCCCGATGGCAATGATCTTACCATTAATAAGAATCCCTTTGTTGCTCACCACATTTGTTGAGCCTTCAACAATTAGATTAGGAACCTTCGCTTTAGAAGCTATCTTAATTTTGGTGATCAATTCATTGATAAAAGCTTTAACATCTCTAGCGGATTGGACATTAGGCTTGGCTACAAAATCAACTGCTCCAGCATTTAACGCATCAAAAACGGCATCGCTTACTGAGCTGACCACGACGACGGGCAAAGGATGCTGGGGTATAAGCCTTCGTATAAATTCTATGCCATTCATTTTAGGCATTTCTATATCACAAGTCATCACATCGGGGTTATATTCTAGAATTTTATCTCGAGCATCAAAGGGGTCAATCGCTTTGGCCACAACTTCAATTAAGGGATCTGTGGAAATTCCTCGAGATAGCACTTCCCTAAATATAAGTGAGTCATCAACAATAAGTACCCTTATTTTTCTCATAATTAGGTTTCCTTTCGATAAACGGCTGGCATGACGTATTTATACTGAGTATCGTTGCGATTGAGGGATTCTGAATGTCCAATAAACAGGTATCCGCCAGGCTCAGTTAAATCATAAAATTTTTTTACCAACTTTATTTTTGTTTCATTATCAAAGTAGATCATGACATTTCTGCAAAAGATCGTATGAAACTTCCTTTTGAAGGGGAAAACCTCATTCATGAGATTAAATTTCCTATATATTACTTCATTCCTAATCTTATTGGTTAGGACGGATTTTTCTTTGTTAGATTTCTCGAAATAACTGTTTTTCCATGAAGCAGGTATAGTCGCTATCCCCTCATTGTTATAAACCCCTTTGAGGGCAATATCTAAAACCTTGCTCGAAATATCTGTGGCCAAAATCTTTGCATCCCACCATTTTTTATCCATACCAAAATAATCATCGATAATCATGGCCAAAGTATAAGGTTCTTCCCCACTCGAACATCCTGCACTCCAGATTCGCAGGTCTTTATCCTTAGATGTAGTTGCTAAATAGGGAAGTACTTTAGCTCTAAAGAAGTTAAAATGATCCTCTTCTCGCATAAAGAAGGTATGATTTGTGGTTATTTTATCAATCAGGGTAATGACTGCATTCCCTGTTTTATCCGTAATAATATAGTTAAAGTAATCACTAAAACTCATAAACTTCTGTTCTGTTAATACATTACTCAACCGTCCAGTTAGCAAAGCTTTTTTCTCAGCTTTGAGATAGATTCCGTAATTAGCTTTAATGTATTCAGTCAATTGTTTAAATTCCTTATCAGATATCGTTAGCACTAGTTCACCTCCCACTTTATTATCCTCATTGATTTGTGTAGAGGAGAGCCTTCCGGCTCTCCATTTAACCCGCCCTAGTATTTACCAAATTCATCATTACTTAAAGAAATCTTAGTTTTACTGCTTGTCGCTGCGGCCTCAGCATACCCTTGAGTAGAACAAGGGTATGCTGAGCCTTTCTTCTTGTTGGACATTTCTTCAAGCATACGTAAAACCTCCGGGTTTAAATCTTCAAACCCTTTATAAGACGACTCTGTGGTTTTTTTCAGTTTAAAACGACTGACTTGTTCTCTTAGCAGTTCTGCTTGGCTTGATAGTTCTTCACTGGCAGCAGCACTTTCTTCTGAAGTAGCTGAATTCGTCTGCACAACATCGGATACTTGCAAAATACCTTGATTCACTTGATTTATCCCTGACGCTTGTTCATTGGAGGCAGTTGCGATTTCCCCTACGAGGTTCGTTACTTTAGTGACTCCTTCGACAATTTTGCTCAGTGCTACGGCAGTATTGTTCGCAATTTTTGTACCGCCTTCAACTTTCTTCATGGATCCCTCAATAAGTCCGGTCGTCTCTTTGGCAGCGTTTGCACTTCTGGCTGCCAGATTACGCACTTCTTCCGCGACAACAGCAAACCCTTTACCATGCTGTCCTGCTCTGGCAGCCTCGACTGCGGCATTAAGCGCTAAGATATTCGTCTGAAAAGCGATTTCGTCAATGACTTTTATAATCTTAAATATATTACTTGAACCTTCATTAATGTCGTCCATAGCCTTAAGCATACCCTTCATTTGCTCATTCCCTTTGATAGCGTCTTCCGTGGCTGCCAGGGCTAACTCATTTGCCTGAGTCGCATTTGCAGCATTTTGATTGGTCTGCGTCGATATTTCCTCCATCGAGGCGGTTAACTCTTCGATAGCACTCGCTTGTTCAGTAGACCCCTGGGAAAGTGCTTGGGCGGAGTCTGAGACCTGCCTTGATCCAGAAGCAACCTGGGTTGACGCATTATTTATTTCACCCATTACTTCATTTAACGATGCAATTACATTTCTTAAGGAATTCATTAATATACCTATTTCATCTTTGGTAGTTACATCAATGTTTACGTCAAGATCGCCTTCTGCAAGTCTGTTTGCAACTTCCACCAGCTTATTCACTGGCTTACTAATACTTCTTGAAATCAGTAGTCCAATTATAATCGATAAAATAGCACCTACTAATATGAAACCAATCATTATAACCGTGCTACTATTGGCTGTTGCATTATTAGTCTCATTATCTTTTTTCGCTTGATCAGTGTTAAATTGAAATATTTTTGTTATCGCAACATCTGTATCAGCTGTAATTGTTGATAATTCGTTCTGCATCGTAATAAAAGCTTCGTCTTTTTTATTTGCCTTTATCAGTTCGATAACTTTTGGCAGACCTTGATTATATTTATCTAGGGAATTTTTTAGTTGATCATAAATCGTATGTTCTTCATTCGAAGAGATTTCATTAGCATATTGAGTTAGATATTTTTCAACTTCTGCTTGAGATGTTTTCACAGCTTTTTCATAATTATCATCATTAATAGGATTAGTATCTATTAGCTCATCTCTTACGTTTACCTTACTTTTGTAGAATTCTTCCATTATGGAATTTACTAAATCAAGTGGCTTAAGGTTATTAGTATAAAGGTTATCTCCACTCGTATTTATGCTTTTAATATTGTAAATGCCTAAAACCCCTACGACTACTGAAATCAATGTAACAAATAAAAACGAAATAATAATTCTTTTACTAATTTTCATATTATTAAACCATTTCATTCCTTCAGCACCTCCAAATATTATCTTATAAATCACTCATATTTTCCAAATCCGTTTCATTGAGTAGCTTATCCGAATCCAAG
>Ga0307377_10002775_pt1 | contig 20391 bp, 16 predicted proteins | sample TR3MG_FD_202535 | JGI IMG/M metagenome (GOLD analysis project Ga0307377, IMG submission 202535) | Soil microbial communities from Risofladan, Vaasa, Finland - TR-3 | ecosystem: Environmental > Terrestrial > Soil > Coastal area > Acid sulfate soil | place: Finland: Risofladan, Vaasa | collected... | reverse complement strand
CCATGCCGATACCAGAGATGCCGTATCCATGCCGACCTCCCGCGTGACTGTCTTGACAACAATCACATCGGGTTGTCGGCATGCTTTTTGTCACTTTAATGACCTCGAAAAACGGCTAAAGGGCACATACTCACCCTATCGGGCCGTCCGTACAGGCTTACCTCTGCTCATACCTCCCGGCTGTCAAGGGAGTGTCCGCTCACACAATCCTCGCGTACCGCGACACCATCAAACTCCTGGTGTGCTTTGCTGCTGACTGCATGAAGACGTCTCCAGACTCTCTGAATGTTGAGGATCTGGATGAGCCCTGTGTGCTGAATTTCCTCAATCACCTGGAAACAAGCAGAGACAACTGCGCGAGGACCCGTAATGCGCGGCTTGCTGGAATTTGCAGTCTCTTCGATTTTATTGGCCGTGAGAACCCCGAGCTGCTGGAACATTGCCGTAGGATCCGTCTCATTCCCTTCAAGCGCACAGACCACAAGGCTATGAACTACCTGAATGCTGGGGAGATGAAAGCGTTAATCGATGCTGCCGATACGAATTCCCGACGGGGGATTCGCGACCGCGCCCTGCTGCTAATTCTGTACAACACGGGTGCCCGGGTCAGTGAAGTTGCCGATCTGACGTTTGATGACCTGAAACTGGATTCGCCATGCCAGGTGAAGATGCTCGGCAAAGGAAGGAAGCAACGAGCGTGCCCGTTGTGGCCCGAAGTGGTTGCTGCGATTGAGAAGTACATCGAGATCCGGTTGTCACGGGATCCCGGTGAACGGCGGTTGTTTCTGAACGTGAACGGCCGCCCGATCACTCGGTTCGGGATACGTTACATTGTCCAACAGTATGCGCAAGCAGCTTCTCTGCAGTGCCCGTCCCTGAAAAGCAAAGCAATCGGCCCACATACGCTGCGGCACTCGACGGCCATGCACCTGATCCAGGCGGGAAACGACATAAACATGGTGAAGCTGTGGCTTGGCCATGCAAATCTCAACACCACCCACGCTTACGCGGATATCGACATGGAGATGAAGAGGAAGATACTGAATAGTACGATACCTCCGGCCTCAGGCGATAATGGTGATGGGCAGCCCAGATGGCAGAAGCCACAGATTCTGGAGTGGCTCGACAGTCTGTCGAAGCGGGTGTCCATCCGCTAGGCTCAGCATTGGCGTTCGTGCCCATGGACGAATTCACTGCTAGTGCTATGTGAAGGCGCCTCGAGGCTCCGCGCGCATCGCACACAGGGAAGCCGAGCGGTGAATGGCCTAACTCCACATAACGCGTTGCTCAACATAAGGGTGCTTATGTGATGCTGCACATAAGCACCCGGACTCTCCAGCACCGTCAACAGGCCGGTGTTGAGATCCACGTAACCGCACCAGCCGCCCCACTCGCCGTGGTCGAAGCCGGCCCAGAGACGTCCGCGACTGTCAATCAGGAAGGTGGTGGCGCGGCGAGTTCCGAAGTCGTACGTCCTGCCTGTGGTCAGGTCCGCGACATAACAAGGCCAAAAATCCCGTCCCAATCCGGCCGGTTCACCGGATGGAAGACGCAGATCATGAACCGAGACAGCCAAAACGTGCATCTTGCCATCGCGCCCATCCTGCCACGTTCCCACCCAGAGCACGGGGCCGTCTATCTGACCGACAAGGGTTGCCTCCAGCGTTCGGGGGTTTAGGCGCACCACTTGGCCGTCCTCTCTTCCGGCGAGAACCATACCCCCGGGGTCGCACCCTAAGCACGTCCCACGCTGGGTTACGTCTTCGGCCATCAGCCGGAAGGTATCCCGTTCCACGCTGAGCGGATATCCCATGCTGGTGAGGGCCACAATTCGGTCGCCGGAGAGCACGCTGGCAGCCAGTGCGTTGCGGTCATACAGCACATGAGGTGCGAGTCGGGGTTCCTCGCTGTCCCGGCAGCCGATGGTGACCTGTAGGGAAATCGTTGCCAGGAGAAACACAAGGAGGGGCCATCGTCGACGGAGGACCATGTGCCATTCCCCTTGATGCGCGCCACGCCCTTTAGCATACGTATTGGCGGGCCGTTCGTCGCAGAAAAATGCAGATCGCACAAATGGCGGCCGGCCCCGTCTCGGGGGCTGCGGCCGTTCCCTTCATCCTTCTGCGGTTGAGTGTTCCTTGCGTCAGCCCGGCGTAGTCCCGGCCCGCCGGGACGAAGACGGGTTGGATATTCGTCTTTTATTCGTGCCGGAGCGCCTGGATGGGGTCCATCTGGGCGGCGCGGTAGGCGGGGTACATGCCGCTCACGACACCCACGAAAATGCTGGCGCCGAGGGCGAGTGCGACGGCGGGGAACGTGACGATGGTCTCCGACAGGCCCGCCAGCGACGCCTCACCGCCGACGCCAAGGCTGGCCGCCCCTCTCCCCAGGAGCCAGGGGACGGCGCTGGCGAGTCCGATGCCGACCGGCACGCCGATCGCTCCGCCGCCCGCGCTCAGGAGAATGGTTTCGACGAGGAACTGGCTGACGATGTCCTTGCGTTTGGCGCCGAGGGCGCGGCGGATGCCGATCTCGCGCGTCCGTTCGGTGACGCTGGCGAGCATGATGTTCATAATCCCGATGCCGCCCACGAGCAAACTGATGGCCGCCACGCTCATGCCGAGCACGACGAAGAGCCACTTGGTCCGCTGCAGGGCTTCGAGCCTTTCGAGGGGCACCTTGACGTCCCAGTCCTTCTGCTTCGGGTCGTGGTAGCGTTCCAGGAGGCTGGTGATGATTTTCTGCGCCGGCCACACCTGTTCCGCCTCGGGCAACTTGACGGTGATTTCGTGGAGTTCGCACAGTTCGGCGGTTTCCGATCCTGCGGAGCGGTCCCTGAGCAGTTCGCCGAACCGTTTGCTGGCGGCCCGAAGGGGGATGTACACGATGCGGTCGGCATCCTGCTCACCGGTCCCGCCGCCGCGCGACGCCAGCACCCCCAACACCCGATAGGTCTGCTCCCCCAGCCAGATGCTCTGCCCGATGGGGTCCTCGCGCGGGAACAGTTCCGCCGCCACCGGCGCCCCCAGGACGCAGACGTTCGCGACCTTCTGCTCGTGCAGTTCCGAGAGCCACTGTCCCTGCGCCAGCTGCAGGCCGTACGTCTCGCGGTACCACGGCACGACGCCCAACACCTCGACGCGCGCGCCGTACCCCAGGTGCCTCGCGGTCGTCCGGATCCGCCGCGCCGGCACGACCACCTCGGCGTCCACGACGCTCGCGCGGATCCTCGCCGCGTCCTCATACGTCAGGCCGTAGACAAGGACCCGGCTTGAGCTACTCGTTTGTGTGGGGTCCCCCGCGGGCTTGACGGCCTCGACGATGATGTTCGTGGCGCCCATGCGGAGGACCTCGGCCTGCATCTTGTGGCCGATGCCCTCGACGACGGCCATGGTGGCGATGACCGCGCACACACCGAACAGGATGCCAAGCATCGTCAGCAAACTGCGGGCGGGATGGTGCAGAAGGCTGTCCATCCCGAGGCGGATGATTTCGGCTGATTTGAAGGAGAGCATGCCGGTTCCTCGGCCGCTAGGCCGCTACGGGCTCGACGACCCGCCCGTCCGCCAAGCGGATGATGCTGTGGGCGCGCCCCCCGATGGCCTCGTCGTGGGTCACGACGACTACCGTCCGTCCGCGCGAGGACAATTCATCGAAAATCGCCAGGATGCTGGTGCCGGTCCGGGAATCGAGGTTCCCCGTAGGCTCATCAGCGAGGATGATGAAGGGGTCGTTGGCAAGGGACCGGGCGATGGCGACGCGCTGCTGCTCGCCGCCCGAGAGTTCGGTCGGGCGGTGCCTCGCCCGCTGGCCGAGACCCACCTGCTCGGCCAGCGCCGTCGCCCGACGCCGGCGCTCCCGCCGATGCATGCCCTGGTAAAAGAGCGGAACCTCGATATTGTCGAGGGCCGACAGTTGCGGGATCAGGTTGAACGATTGGAACACGAATCCGATCCGCCGGCCGCGCACTTCGCTGAGCTCCGCGTCCGAAAGGTTCGACACGTCCTGGTCCCCCAGGAGGTACTGGCCGCTCGTCGGCCGGTCCAGGCATCCCACGAGGTTCAGCAGCGTCGACTTGCCGCTGCCCGACGCTCCCATGATGGCGACGTACTCGCCCTCCTCGATGGCGAGGTTGACGCCCCGCAGCGCCTCGACGACGACGCCCGCGCCCATCTCGTAACTTTTGCGCAGTTCAATCATCCGGGCGAGGATCATGGCGTCTCCGCCCTGGCGCCGCCCCGTTCCGTCCGAGTCCCGGCGCGCCGGGACTCCGACGGGCCGGCCTGGCCCCCGCCGCGCCCCTCCGTCTGGCTTCGCATCTCCTCCAGCATCCGCTGCCGCTCCTCGGGCGTGGCCGACTCGAGCCGCTTCCGCATCGCTTCGATCTGCTCCGGCGTGGGAGCGCCGGATTCCGCCGGTTGTCCCGCCGCCGGTTCGCGGGCGGGCTGCGGCGCCGTCGCAGCATTTCCGGCGGGACGTTCCGTCTGCGGAGTCGCCGCAAGGGATGCGGCCGCGGCCTTTTCCGGCAAGTCCACTTGCGGCGCACCCGTCGGCTTGTACAGGTACAGCATTTCCCCTTCCTCGACTCCCGACAGGACCTCCACGTTCCGGTCGTTCGAGAGGCCCAGCTCCACCTGCCGGACCTCCACGCCGCCGCCCTGCTTCACGTACACCACTTGGTACCCCTTGTCCACATAGACGCTCGAGACGGGCACCTGGAGGACATCCGGCCGATCGTCCACCAGGATTTCCACCTGGGCGCTCATGCCAGGCTTCAGTCCCTGCGGCGCTTCGTCGAGGGTGATCTGGGTCGAGTAACTTTTCGCTCCGGTCGGCATCCACCACGCGCTTCGGTCCGGCATGACGGCGATTTTCGTGACGCGGCCCTTCAGGCGCTTGTCCGGATAGGCGTCAATCGTCGCGTACGCCGGCGCCCCGTCCGCCACCTGCTTGACGACCGACTCGTGCAGTTTCACCCCGACGACCATCTCGGCGAGGTTCGGCAGTTTGATGAGCGTCTGTTGATACCGGACGGTCGCCCCCGCCTCGATGGTGACGGTTTCCCGTCCGCTGCCGGCGTAGTAAACGACCATGCCCGGCTGGGGGGCGCGGATGACGGCCTTCTCGACCTGCTCCTTCGCCTTGGCCAGGAGCCGGTCCTCTTGCTCGAAGGCGTCCTTTTTCGCGTCGCGGTTCGACAGCGCGCTCTCCAGTTCGCTCGCCGCCCGCGCCTGGACGCGCTCGAGTTCCCGCTTCGCCTCCAACCAATCGGTGTACGCCTGTTCCGCCGCTTTCGGAAACTCGTACGCCAGGAACAGTTCCAGGGCCGTCTTCGCCTGCTCCAGCGCCACCTCCGTCCGGTGGTGGGCCAGTTCGTCGGCCTCCAGTTCGCTGCCCGTGACGTACCCTTTTTCCTCCAGTTTGCGCGTCCACTCGACCGTGCTCGCCGCACGCGAGAGTTCCTCGTTCGCCAGGTCGATGGCGCTTTCCAGGTCCCGCTTGCTCTGGAGCGCCGTGCCTCCGAGGTCCTCGTCCGCCGCCAGTGACGGGAAGTCCGCCCCTTCGCCCTCCGCCACGAGCCGATCCGCCACCGTCGCGCCCAGGTACTTTTTCAGGTCCAGGGCCGCAAACTTCACCTTGAGCGCCGCCTGCGCCAGCAGGCTCTCGTTGGTGCTTTGCTGGATCTCGTATTGTTTCTCGGCCTGCTCGTAGGCCGCCTTTGCGCTCCGCCACACGCTCAGCTTGGACGTCAGCCGGTCCTGGACATCCGTCGGGTCGAGTTCCACCAGTTTGTCGCCTTCGGCGACGACCTTGCCCTCCTCGATGACCCAGAGGATGGTGCCCTGGCCCTCGATCTCGCACTTGATGTCCTTGGATTCCTTGGCGTCCACCTCGCCGGACTCGGCGATGGTGACAACGAACCGGCTGCGAACGGTGCGCGTCGTTTCCCCGCTGCCGGCCCCCGTCGCCGACTCGCCGCCGCCCACGGCCCAGACGCCCACGAGGACCAGCACCACGAGGGCCGCGCCGCCTCCGACAATCCAAAGGAGCCGCCCTTGCCCTTGGCTGCTCACGGCCGATTTAACGGCCGACAGGAGTGAGGTTCCAGCCATGGATCTGTCCTTCCAAGTCCACCACCAGGGTTCCGATGTCGCGCTCGAGCGCCAGGCCGGCGATCGTGTGGTCCACCAGCGCCTGCGCCAGCGCGTTCTGGGCATCGAGGAGCGCCTGCTGGGATTCCAGCACGTCGCGCTGACTGGCGCGCCCCGCCTGGAGCAGCAGGTCCGTGGACTCCACCCGCCGCTGGGCCAACTCGACGCTCCGATTCTGAATCTCGTAACTCTGGCGCGACTGCTCCAGTTGGCGGTACGCCTGACGCACCTGGAGGATCACATCGTCCCGCAGGCGCGCCAGAGCCCGCTGGGCCTGCTCGCGCTCGATTTGCGTTTCCCGCAGGGCGTTCCGCTCCTGGAGCCGGTCCACCGGCATGTCAATGTCGAACCCGATGGAGTAGTCGCCCTTGTGAAATGCCAGCCGCGCCGACTGCTGGCTCCGCAGCGGGTCCGAGGCGTAGCCGATGCTCGCCACCAGGTCCACGTCGCCTTCCAGTCCGTCCTCCGCCACGACGATTTTGCGCTGGGCGTCATCCACGCCGTCCCGCGTGTTCGCCAGGTCCAGCCGCCGCTCGAGCGCCGTCGCGACCGCTCCCGCGGGGTCCATCTCGACCGGCTTCAGGCCCTCGCTCGTCAGGCGCTCCAGTTCCTTCGGTTCCAGCGCCACCGGCGCCGCCACCGGAATCCCCAGCACGATCTTGAAGTCGTCCAGCGCGTTCGCATACGCCTCGCGCGCCCGGATCCACCGGTCCCGCGCCCGCAGTTCGTCCTGCCGCGCCTGGTCCACCTGGAACTGAGCCAGGCGATCCGCCTGCGCCAGCGACTCCGACCGCTCGCGCCCCTGGATCAGGCTCCGGTAGTTCCGCCACTCGTTCAGCACCACCTCCCGCTGCTGGAGCACCCGCAGGTACTGCGAAGCGATGCTGACGGCAAAGGTCTGCTCGTACCGCGCAAACGTCCGCACGGCATACAGCGCGTTCCGCTCCGACTGCACGAGGTTTTCTTGGACGACGGCTCGGCCGGCGCCGCGCCAGAGCGGCTGGGTCAGCGTCCACGAGAACGTCGAGTCCAGCGTGTTCGCCAAATCCTTGTTCAGGAACTTCAGGACCGTCAGGCCCAGGCTCCCCACGATCGTCGCCCCGTCCGCCAACTGCTGCGAAATCCCCACGTCCGCGCTCCCGTCGTACGTCCGGTCGCGAGCGCCCGTATCGTTGTTCAGGTTCACCGTCCCCGTCGCGAACGGGTGCGGACGGAAAAGGTACCGCTGGAACGTCAGCCCCAGCGCCGCCAGGTACACGTCCTCCTTCTGGCTCTGGTACTCGCGGCTGGTGCGGACGGCCAGGCGCAGCGCGTCCGCCGCCGTCAGCACGATGGTGTTCGGACCCTCTTCGGGCAGCGGCGGCGGAAGTTCCGCTCCTTCCGCGTCCTCCGGAACCGTCGAGACGCTCTCGGCGTCCTTCGCCGCCTCTTCAAACAGCGCCTGCACCTCGCGGTCCGGCTCGATGGTGAACTTGCTCGCCGGTTCGCCCAGCGCCTCATCCGACTTTTTCGCCACGATGCGGTACACCTCGCGGTCGGCGTCGGCCGACTGCCATTTCGGCCCGCAGCCCCCGGTCAGAAGGGCGGCGAAGCAAACGGCTGCCAGGATACGGCTTGCAGGAACCATCCTTGGCCTCGCATAGGACCCAGCACGGCAAGCGGACAACCTAACACCGGTCTGCCAGGACCGCAATCCTCTTGTCGGGCAGAGGGCGGGCGCCCGTCCCCGTTTGCTGTTTAAACGTCGGCCGGCCCGGCCTATTGCCGCAAAGGCGTTGTCGCCTACCCGTCGAGGACAACGCGCTGAACGCCACCCTCCCCGGACAAGATGGCCTCAAGAGGATCCTTTGTCTCTGCCACCGGGCCGACTACCACCCGACTGCTCCCCGCGACCTTTCGCCGCGGCGCGCCAGGTCCAGACACGCGCCGGTTTCACAGCCTCGTGTGCCGAAGGCGCAGGGCGTTGCCGACAACCGAGAGCGAACTGAAGGTCATTGCCGCCGCTGCAAGGATCGGGCTCAGAAGAATCCCGAAGAGGGGGTACAGAACTCCCGCCGCGATCGGCACGCCCACCGTGTTGTAAACCAGCGCGAAGAAAAGGTTTTGCCGGATGTTCCGCATCGTCGCGCGCGACAGTCGCCGTGCCTTCGCGATGCCCCGCAGATCCCCCTTGACCAGCGTTACCCCCGCGCTCGCGATCGCCACGTCCGTGCCCGTCCCCATGGCGATGCCGACGTCGGCCTGCGCCAGTGCAGGGGCGTCGTTGATCCCGTCGCCCGCCATCGCCACCTTCCGCCCCTCGCCCTGGAGTCTCCGGACCACCTCGTTCTTCTGCTGGGGCAGCACTTCGGCCTCCACGCGGTCGAGGCCCAGTCGGCGGGCGACCGCCTCGGCCGTCGTCCGGCTGTCGCCCGTCACCATCACGATCCGGACGCCGTCGCTCCGGAGCCAATCCACCGCCTCGGGCGTCGAGTCCTTGATCGGGTCGGCCACGCCCAAGAGGCCCGCTGCCTGGCCGTCCACCGCGACGAACATCACCGTTTGCCCCTCCGAGCGGAGCCGCTCCGCCTCCGGCGCAAGCGCCGCCGCGCCGATGCCCGAATCCTCCAGAAACCTGCGGTTCCCCAGAAGGACGCGCCGGCCGTCCACCCGCCCGACCACGCCCTTGCCGGTCACCGACTCAAACTCCTTCGCCTCCGCCAGTTCGACGCCCCGCTCGCCGGCCCCGGCCACGACGGCCGCCGCCAGCGGATGCTCGCTCCCGCGCTCCAGGCTTCCCGCCAGGCGCAGCAGTTGCTTCTCGTCCATTCCCTCGGCCGGCCGCACCGACACCAGCCGCGGTCTGCCTTCCGTCAGCGTCCCCGTCTTATCCACCACGAGCGTGTCGATCTTTTCCATCACCTCCAGGGCTTCGGCGTTCTTGATGAGGATGCCCGACTGGGCCCCGCGCCCGACGCCCACCATGATGGACATCGGCGTCGCCAGCCCCAGCGCGCACGGGCACGCGATGATCAGCACCGCCACGGCGTTGACGATGGCATAGGCCATCGCCGGCTTCGGTCCGAAAATCGCCCACACGACGAACGTGACAGCCGCCGATGCCACGACCGCCGGCACGAAGAAACTCGCCACCACGTCCGCGATCCGCTGGATCGGCGCCCGGCTCCGCTGGGCCTCCCCCACCATCCGCACGATTTGCGCCAGCAGCGTTTCGCTTCCGACCCGCTCCGCCTCCATGACGAACCCGCCTGTCGCGTTGACGGTCGCCCCGATCACCCGGTCGCCCGCCTGCTTTTCCACGGGCATCGGCTCGCCCGTGATCATCGACTCGTCCACATTGCTCCGTCCATCCACCACCCGCCCGTCCACGGGCACCTTTTCGCCCGGGCGCACGCGGAGGCGATCCCCGATCTGCACCGCATCCAGGGGCACATCCTCTTCGCGCCCGTCCGACCGGACGACCCGCGCCGTCTTCGCCGACAGGCCAAGCAGGGCCCGGATCGCCGCCCCCGTTCGCCGCCGGGCACGCAACTCCAGCACCTGGCCGAGCAGCACCAGCGTCGTAATCACGCCCGCCGCCTCGAAGTACACGCCGACCGTCCCGCCTTCGCCGCGGAACGACGCCGGGAAAATCCCCGGCGCCGCCGTCGCCAACACGCTGTAGCCCCATGCCGACGCCAACCCGATCGAGATCAGCGTGAACATGTTTAGCCTCAGCGTGACGACCGACCGCACGCCGCGCGCAAGTAGCGGCCAGCCGCACCACATCACCACCGGCGTCGCCAGCGCCAGTTCCAGCCAGACACGCACCGGCGACGCCAACCACCGCACCCCTGCCACGTGCGTCATCGCGATCACCATCAACGGCCCGGAGAGGGCCACGCTTGTCCAGAACCGCCGCGTCATGTCCCGCAGTTCGGCATTCTCCTCCTCGCCCTCAGCCGAAACTGTCCGCGGCTCCAGGGCCATCCCGCACTTCGGACAGGCTCCGGGCCCTTCCTGCTCCACCTCCGGATGCATCGGGCAGGTATAGATCGTCCCCGCGCTTGTGGGCGTTTCGGGCGGCTTGGTTTCCGTCGGCGCCGCCCGCGAGACATACTTCGAGGGGGCCGCCTCGAACTTCTTCGCGCAGCCCGCGCTGCAGAAGAAATATCGCCTGCCGGCATGCACTACGCTCGCCGCTGCGGTCGAAGGATCCACCTCCATCCCGCAAACCGGGTCAACGTGGGCGTGTCCTTCGTCCGGTCCCGGCGACTGGGCGCTGTCTCGGCTCATCGCATCCTCCCTCACCTAGCCGTGTTCTTTGCGATCCCGATGGTCGTAAACCACCGCGCGCCTATTCTAGCACATTCTTCCGCCCGACTGCTGTCGGTCGTCATTCCACGTCGGTTTGCGCCCTGCAAGTCCTCGCCCGGCCTTCCCCGGCAACGACAACCTCGCGCACCGATCCCTCACCCGCGACGATGGCGCCCAGGGGATCCTTCGTCTCCGCCACCGGCCCCACGACCACCAGGTCCGCCCGCATCCCCGCCGCCAGGTCGCCCGTCTCCCCCTCCAGCCCGAGCGCCCGCGCGCCACACACCGTCGCCATCTCCAGAAGCAGCCGCGACGCCGCGGCGCCTTCGCGCGACCCAAGGAACCGCATCTCGTCCAGCACCGATAGGCTCGGGCTCGAGGCCAGGCTGTCGGTCCCCAGGCAGACGTTCACCCCCGTCTCCAGCAGACGCCGCCACGGGTGCTCCGGGTGGCCGAAGAAGGCGTGGCTCCGCGGGCAGTAAACCACGCTCGACCCGCTCCGCCGCAGAATCTCCACTTCCTCGTCCGTCAAGTAGTTGCCGTGCGCCACGAGCGCCGGCCCGGCGAAGAACCCGGCCTCGGCCAGCATCGGAATCGGTCGGAGGCCCGCCGGCCGCCAGTCGCGCGGCAAAAGGTGCAGCCGCCGCAGCCACTCAACCATCGGCCCTTCGCCGCACTCCGTAAACGCCAGTTCCTCCACTGTCTCATGCAGGTGCGCCGAGACCGGCCAGCCGCGCTTCCGTGCCTCGTGCCGCGCCGCCACAAATACCTCCACGCCCGCCGAGTACGGCGCGTGCGGCGCTAGGCCCACCGATGCGCCCGCCGCCGCAAGTCGCTCCATCGCCGCCACCGTCCGTCCGAGCCGCTCGAGGCCCGCCCGGCCGAAACGAAACAGTTCCCCGAACACGGTCCACCGCGCCGGCCCGCCGACGACTCCTTGCGCGTCGGCGGGGTTGTAGGCTAGGTCGGCCCCGGCGGTGGTCCCCGCCGCCAGGCTCAGCCGGGCGCCCTCCTCGGCCGCCCGCCGAGCCGCCGACCGCCCGCGAATCGCCATCCGCGCCGTCAGGCGCGCTATCCACGCCGCAAAGTTCTTCGTCGGCCGGAACTTCCCCGCCATGTCCGAGAGCGCAAGGTGCGTATGCGCGTTGACCAGACCCGGCAGGATGGCGGCGTCGGCGAAGTGCTCGACCGAGTCCGCCCGGCCGACGTGGGCCTTGAGGTCCGCCCAGCGCCCGACGCGAACAATCCGACCGCCCGCGCAGGCGACCGCACCGTCCGATAGGATAGGACCCCGCGCGGGAATCACCCACCGGGCGCGATAGACGGCGGCTGAGGACATGGCTGAGCCCCGTCCGAACACGTTCTTCGGGTAGCGGCCTTCCTGGCAGGCCGCCAAAGAAGTCGGCCTGACGACGTTTTGTCTCTCTTGGTGAGGCATTTTTATGGTTGAGCGGCCTCGCAAGACATTCCGTCATGTCGCGAGCGGCACGTTATCACACTGGTGCATATGCGTCAATCCAAAAACGCGACTTTTTTAACGGCCTGCTAGTAAATTCCTCGACTGAGCAATATCCAGCAAACCGGGCATCGAACTGGCCGAAACTCGCCTCCGCGTCGTACAGGCTGACGACGGCCCCTTCACGGAACGCCTCCCGGAGGGATTCCTCGGTGGCGCAGGGAGAGCCGTAGTCCTCCAGGGACGCGCCGCAACCCGCGTTTTCTCGGGCGGTTCGTGATAGTTCGACCGATTGCGATAAGTCCGACACAAATCTGGTGGGCGCTACAGGACTTGAACCTGTGGCCTCGTGGGTGTGATCCACGCGCTCTAGCCAGCTGAGCTAAGCGCCCACGCGAGTGTCCGCTCACTATACCCTTCGGGGCGGTCGTTTTCAAGCCCGCATCCGGCCGCGATTCGCTTGACAAGCGCCTGCGCGGCGGAGAGGATGCCCCGTTCTCGGGGGCCTTGTTGGCGGGAGGACAGGACATGGCAGGCAAGCGCGATCACGTGCGCGTCGGGGTCATCGGCCTGGGAATGGGCCGGGCGCATCTGGCTGGGTACGCCAAGTCGCCGCGGTGCACCATCGCGGCCATCTGCGACACGGACGCGGAGCGGCTGCGGCAGGTGGGGGAGGAGTTCCGCGTGGAAGAGTCGCGGCGGTTTACGTCGGCGGAGGCGCTGATCGTTGCGGCCAAGTCCCGGCGCGCCGGGATCGATGCCGTCAGCGTCGTCCTGCCGAACACCCTCCATGCCTCCGTCTCGATCCGGGCGCTGCGGGCCGGGCTTCACGTCTTGTGCGAGAAGCCGATGGCCATGACGGTGCGGCAAGCGGAGCGGATGGTCGCCGAGGCACGCAAGGCTCGACGCACCCTCGCCATCAACCTGTCGTTCCGCTTCACCCCCCAGAGCCGCGCCCTCAAGGAGATCGCGGACAGCGGTCGCCTCGGCCGCATCTATTACGCCCGGACGCGGTGGATGCGTGAGCGCGGCATACCGGGGTTCGGCGGATGGTTCGGGACCAAGCGCCTGTCGGGCGGCGGGCCGGTCATTGATCTGGGCGTCCACCGGATGGACCTGGCGATGTGGCTCATGGGGAACCCCAAGCCGGTCAGCGTCTCGGCGGTGACGTACGACCTGATCGGGTCGCGCGTCGCGCGCGAGCAGGCCAAGCCCTTCGACGTCGAGGATTTCGGCGCCGCCTTCGTCCGTTTCGAGGGCGGCGCGAGCCTGGTCCTGGAGGCCTCCTGGGCCGGCTACATCGGCAAGCAGGAAGATATGATTACTGAGATTCTCGGCGACCGCGGCGGCATCGTCCAGCGGAACCTCCGCGAAGGCTACGAGTTCGAGGCCCGCGTCCACGGCGAGGAGGGCGGGGCGCTGGTCGAGACGGTGGTGCGGCGGCGCCTGGATCCTGCGCCCTCGGCGTATGAGGATTTCGTTGACGCCCTCGTCGAACGGCGCGAACCCCTCGCGCCAGCCGTCCACGGCCTCCAGGTCCAGCGCGTCCTGGACGGCATCTACCGGTCGGCGGCGCTAGGGCGCGAGGTGCGCCTGAAGGGCTGAGCGTCGCACGCAGCGAACCAAGGCTGGGCGCCACAGGGCTCGAACCTCTGACCTCGTGGATGTGATCCACGCGCTCTAGCCAACTGATCTAAGCGCCCACGCGATGGACCTGCGGCTGGAACTATACCCCGGTCTTGCTGGCTTCAAGGCCAAACCGGGACCGGGCGCGGCCGGACGTCCTACCATCCGACGGCTGAGAGCCACGCCTCGGCGATGACGCGATGGCCCGCCAGGTTCGGATGGACCGGCTCCGGGCAGAAGTGGTCCGCCGGCCGGTGCGCCAGTTGCCTCTGAAAAATGGCGTGCAGGGGCACGTGGACGGCGCCGAAGCGTTCGGCCAATTCGCGGACGACGGCCGTGTAGTCGCCGATTGTCCCCAGCACCTGCGCCTGGTGCTCGGTCGCTCCGGGCGCTGGGCAGATGTAGAACGGGTCCATCAGGACGAGCCGCGCGCCCGTTTCCTTCTTCGTCCGCGTCAGGCAGTCCAGATAAGCCTCGCGGTAGAGGGCGGGCGGGACGTGTTCGGAGGCGTTGGGCCAGAACCGCCGGTGCAGGTCGTTGATGCCGACGAGTACCGAAACCCAGTTGGGCCCGAGGGCGAGGACGTCGCCGGGCCAGCGGGCGCGCAGGCCCGGGGCCACGTCGCCGCTGATGCCCCGGTTGTGCCACGCGATCCGCCGATCCGGATAGCGGGCGGTCACCAGATCCATGGCCATGTGCATGTAGCCCCACCCGTAGGGCGGGTGTTCCTTTCGGCGTCCAGTGTCGGTGATGGAGTCTCCGATGAAGACGATGGTCTGGTGGTCCTGGATGAGAAACCCCTCGGGTTCCGGGTCCGGCATCGGTCGAGGCTCCTTACGGTCGGCTCCCCATCGGCCGACAGGGCGGCGAGTGTAGTGTCGCGCGGTCGGGGGTGCAAGCGGAACGGGCGGCGATTCGTTGACGCGCGCCGTCTCTTCGGCTAAGAAGGAGTGCTGGGCCGCAAAGGGCCCGGGCGTTTCCCCCCGGGGGGCGGACAGGGTACGGATGCGGATTCAACTGGCCTACGGCTCGAGCGGGGCGGCGGTGGACGTGCCCGACGAGAACCTCGTCGCGGTGGTTGAGCCCGACTGGCCTCGGGCGCTCGAGCCGGGCGGCGCGGCCGTCGCCCAATCGCTCGAGCATCCCGTGGCCGGGCCGTCGCTCGCCGAGCGCCTCGCCGAGCGCACAGGAGGCCGGAGCCGGTCGGTCGGCACGCGCGAGTGGCGGCGCGACTGGCTCAATTTCCATGCCGTCGTCCTCGCGAGCGACCTGACGCGTCCGTGCCCCAGCCGCGAGGTCCTCGGCCCGATCCTGGCGGAGCTGGGGCGCGCCGGCGTCCCGGCCGAGTGCGTGACCATCCTCATCGCCACCGGCCTGCACGCCCCGCTCGTGGGCGAGCGGACGCGGGAACTGGTGGGTGACGAAATCGTCTCGCGGTACCGCGTCGTCAACCACTTCAGCCGGCGCTCCGCCACGCTCGCGCGCCTGGGCGAGACCGCGGCCGGCACGCCGGTCGTCCTGGCGCGCGAGTGGGTCGGGGCCGACGTGCGGATCGCGACCGGCGTCATCGAGCCGCACCTCATGGCCGGGTTCTCCGGCGGGCGCAAGGCCGTCTGCCCCGGCATCGCGGGCGAGGAGACGGTCCGCGCCTGGCACGCGCCGCGATTCCTGGAGCACGAGCGCGCCCTGCCGGGCTGTCTGGAAGGCAACCCGGAGCACGAGGAGGCGCTGGCCGTGGCCGCCTTCGCTCCGCCGCACTTCGCGGTCAACGTGACGGTGGACCGCGAGGTCCGCTTGACGGGCGTCTTCGCCGGGGCCGACCTCGAGACCGTGCACCAGGTGGGCGTCGCGTTCCTGCGCAAACACGTCGCGCGCCCCGTTCTCGAGCCGTGCGACATCCTCGTGACCACGAGCGGCGGCCGGCCGCTCGACGCCACTCTCTACGGGGCCGAGAAGGGCCTCTTAACGGGCCTGGGCGTCCTGAAGCCGGGCGGGACGTTCGTCTGGGCCGCCGCCCTCGACGCCGGCTTCGGAGAGCCCGAGTTCACCGACCTCGTTCTGCGCTACCCGACGCTGGAAGCGTTCGCGGCCGAACGGCTTGCCGACGGCGCTGCGGTCCTCAAGGACCAGTGGGCCCTGGAGAATCTGGCGAAGGCCGTCCGGCACGGCGAAGTGCTTCTCTGGTCGGACGCCCTGCCGGCCGACCTGCGGCCGCATGTCCCGGTGACGCTCGTCGCGAGCCTGGCCGAAGGCCTTGAGCGGGCGTTCGACAAGCACGGCCGGGACGCCCGCGTGATTGTCCTGCCGCACGGGCCGTACGTGTTGCCGTATGTGGACGGGGCGGCTCAGAGCGAGCGAGGGTAGAGGGACGGTCATGGCAGAGCGGCGATTCGGCTATCCGGTGGTTCTCGACCTTTCCGGCCGGCGGGCGGTGGTCGTCGGCGGGGGGGAGGTGGCGCTGCGCAAATCGCGGGCTCTGGCCGACGCGGGGGCGCAGGTCCGCGTCGTCGCACCGAAACTCCACCCTGCGCTGGCCGAGGACGGGCGCTTCGAGTGTCTGGCCGAGCCCTACCAGAAGCGCTATGTGGAGGGAGCGCGCGTCGTCGTCGCCGCCACCGACGATGAGGCGGTCAACCGGCAAGTGGCCTCCGACGCGCGGGCCTCGGGCATCCTCGTCAACGTCGTGGACCAGCCCGAGTTGTGCGACTTTATCGTCCCGGCGCAGGTGCGGCGGGGCGAGTTGCTCATCGCGATTGCGACGGGCGGCGCGGCCCCGGCCCTTGCGAAGCGGCTCCGCGAGCGGCTCGAAAAAGAGTTCGGCCCGGAGTACGCGACGCTGCTTCAGGTGCTGCGCGAGGTGCGCGAGGATTTGAAGAAGCGCAACGTCGCGCCTGCAATTCGCCGCCGGATCTTCGAGCGCCTGGCGGAGGCCGATCTCCTCGCCGCCGCACGCCGGGGCGCCGACCCCCTGCGCCAAACAATAGCCGGGGTTGCTGCCGAAATGCTCGCGGAATGAGCCGGCGCCTTCGTCACTTCGTTACTACGTTACTGCGTCACTTTTCGTTCACGGCTCGACGAGTTGCTTGGAGTCGGGCAGGTCTTTGACACTCCCCAGGCCGAACGCCTGGAGGAACTTCTTGGTGGTGCCGTAGAGGAGCGGCCGGCCGAGTTGTTCGCTACGTCCGGCGATGCGCACGAGGCCCTTCTCCATCAGGGCCCTTATCATGTCGCCGCACGCCACGCCGCGGATGTCCTCGACCTCCGCCCGCGGGACCGGCTGCTTGTAGGCGATGATGGCCAGCGTCTCCAGGGCCGCCTGCGTCAGCCGCGCCTGCTGACGCGCACGAAGGAGCGGCTTCAGGTACTTGTTGTACTCCGGCCGGGTGAACAGTTGATACCCGCCGGCCACTTCCTCGATGGTGAAGGCCCGGCCCTGGGCGTCGTAGTCGGCCAGGAGTTCCTCGACGGCCTTCTTCACCATGCCGACGGTCATGCCTTCGCCGGCAGCGTCGGCCAGGCGATCGGCGCTGACCGGTTGGTCGCTCGAAAAGAGAATCGCTTCGACGATCGTTTTGAGCGGCGGTTGGCTCATTCCGAAGGAGCCTCCTGTTTTGTTCTCTCGACGGCCTGGCGGATGCGCTCCAGGGCCTGCTCGACGGCGCGCTGCGTCGCATTCGATGTGATCGTGGCGGCCGTGATGGCGTGAATCTCGGAAAACTCCTCCACGCGCTTGCCCCGGAACTGATCCAGAAACGTATTGATCCGCTGCTCCGGCTCGTCGGAGCCGAAGAGTTTCTGCCACAGCGTCCAGGTGGAGCGTGTCTCGGCGACGGTCGCCCCCAGGCCGGGCGTCTCCTGCTGAGCGAGGACCACGACGCGGATGACCGAGAAATCCTCCGCCCGCGCGCTGACCATCACTTTGACGACGCTCGAGTACCCCTGGGCCTCGCCCTGGGCGACATAAGCGACGATGCGGCCGGCGGAGTCGCGCGCTACATAGACGGCGTCGGGGGCGAACGGCTGGCCCACCGTCGGCCGCTCCGGGTCCACCGTGGCGCCTTCCGGGCAGACTTCCTGGATCGCCTCTTCCTTGATGGCCAGGTCGCGCTGCTCGATGTCTTTCTTGAAGAAGCCGTAGAGCACCGCCACGCCGCCGCCGATCACCAGGCCGGCCACGACCAGGATGACGACGAACTTGATGAGGTTGCGGATCATTTCTTGTGTCCGAAAAAGCGCGGCTGGGTCCAGCGGTCGATGAGCGGGACAGCGGTGTTCATGAGCAAGATTGAATAGCACACCGCTTCCGGGTATCCGCCGTAGAGGCGGATGAGGATCGTCAGCGCGCCGCACCCGAAGCCGAAAATCCACAGGCCCTTGTTCGTCAAGGGGCTTGTGACCATGTCGGTGGCCATGAAGAGGGCGCCGAGCGCAAGTCCCCCGCCGAGGAGGTGGTACGCGACGAAGCGGTCCGCCAGGTCGGCCCCCAGGTCCGCCTTCCAGAGGGCGAAGGCGCCAGCGCCTGCCGCCACCGTCGCCAGGTACGCCAGCGGCACCTGCCAGCGGACCCACCCTTTGTAGATAAGGTAAAGGGCGCCGAGGAGCAGCAATAGCGCGCTCGTCTCGCCAAGGCTGCCGCCGATGCGACCCAGGAACATGTCCCAGAGGCCGGGCAGTTTGCCGGAGAGGACCGTGGCGGCATCGCCGTGGGCTGTGGCGATGGCTTTAAAGTGGGCCATCGGGCTGGCCCCCGTGACGGCGTGGACGCCTTCGGGCAGGCCGCCCGTCACCGTGCCCAGGTCGGCGAGGAAGTGGCCGCCTTTCAGCACGGGCCAGGACGACGGATTCAGGTCGGTCGGGTAGGCGATGTGGACGAATGCGCGGCCGACGAGGGCCGGGTTCCAGATGTTGCATCCCAGGCCACCGAAACAGTGCTTCGCGATGGCGATGGCCACAAACGCCGCGATGATCGGCACGAACCACCGCGCCTGGGCCGGCAGACAGAACGCCACCAGGACCCCCGTCACAACGGCGCTTCCGTCGCCGACCGTCACCGGCACCTTCCGGAGGCGCTGAATAATCGCCTCGGTGGCGACGGCCGTCGCCACCGCCAGACCGACGTGCAGATAGGCGCGGATGCCGAAAAAGTACCCCGATGCCACGAGCGCCGGCACGAGCGCTGCGACGACCGACCACATAATCCGCGGGATGGAGTCGCGGGCGCGGAGGTGCGGCCAGTGGCCGACGACGAGACTTCTCTCGGCCGACGTCTCGGCGGGTTGGGTCGCGTTATTGGGCAACCTTCTCAGCCTCTGCTTTCAGTTTCGCCGCCGCCGCTCGCTCCCGTTCGCGCTCGCGCGCAAGGGCCTTTCGGCGCTCGGCCCGCAGGGTTTCCACCAGGTGCACGATCCGCCGATGCGCGGGGCAGACGTACGCGCACGCTCCGCACAGGATACAGTCCATCAGGCCGCAGTCCATCGCCGCGTCAATGGCGTCGAGGTCCCCATCGAGGAACGCTTCGCCGAGGACCGAGAGGCGGCTGGGGTTCAGGTACGACGGGCAGTGCCGCACGCACGCCCCGCACCGGATGCACGGGCCGTGGTCGTAAATGGCCGCGCGGCGAAAGGCCAAAAGGCCCGTCGTCCCCTTTGTCACGTACAGGTCGGTCGTGAACTGGGCCTTGCCCATCATCGGCCCGCCGAGGATGAGTTGCTCGAACTCCTCGGCGACGTCGGCTTGCGCGAGGAGCGCACCAATCGGCGTGCCGAGACGCGCTAGATAGTTTCCCGGCCGCCGCGCCGCATCGCCCGAAACCGTCAGGACGCGCTCCGTCAGAGGCCGGCGGCGCACGAGCGCGTCGGCAATGGCGGCGGCGGTGCCCACGTTCTGGACGATGACGCCGACGTCGCCCGGCAGGCCGCCCGTCGGAACCTCGCGCCCGAGGAGCGCCAGGATGAGTTGCTTCTCCGCGCCCTGTGGGTACTTCGTCCGCACCACCCGCACGCGCGCCGCATCCGCCGGCCGCACCGCCGCTTCCATGGAGGCGATGGCGTCGGGCTTATTGTCCTCGATGGCCACCACTCCGCGCGACGCCCCCGTCGCCGCCATGCAAATCCGCATCCCCACGACGATCTCCGCCGCCCGCTCCAGCATCAGCCGGTGGTCGCAGGTGAGGTACGGCTCGCACTCGGCCCCGTTGATGAGGATGGTGTCAATCGTCTTGCCTCGCGGCGGGGCGAGTTTCACGTGCGTCGGAAACGTCGCGCCGCCCATGCCGACAATCCCCGCCTCGGCAACCGCCTCGCGGATTTCGTCGGCCGACAAGCCCAGCCAGTCGCGCGGCTCGTTCGTCCCGTCGGCCCACGCGTCAAGCCCGTCCGGCTCGATGGCGACGGCTTCGCACGCGCGCCCCGTCGCCGCGTCCACCACCGATTCCAGGCCCGCGACTTTCCCGGACGTGGGCGCATGGACCGACGCGGAGATGAACCCGTCCGCCTCGCCGATTTTCTGGCCGCGCTTGACCGCGTCGCCTTTCTTGACCACCGGCTTGGGGGGGGCGCCCAGGTTCTGGGCCATCGGCACGACCAGCCGCGGAGGCAGCGGCAGCGCCTCAATCGCCTTATCGGCCGTCCACTTCGTGCTCGGCGGATGCACCCCGCCGGGAAACGTGATTCTGCCCACGCTTTCCCCTCTCCGTGCACAAAGGAAGTCGCGTATTTTAGCATCCACCGCGGGCGCTGTAAACGAAATGCCCGCGTGTCCCGCGTAAAAGTTCGCGCCGACCGGCGTCGAGAATCCCGGTTTGGTGCTTCGAGCGTCGCCCTTGGATTTTGGTCAAATCGGCTTCGTGCCGCGCTTACCAGA
>Ga0307377_10002774_pt1 | contig 20402 bp, 30 predicted proteins | sample TR3MG_FD_202535 | JGI IMG/M metagenome (GOLD analysis project Ga0307377, IMG submission 202535) | Soil microbial communities from Risofladan, Vaasa, Finland - TR-3 | ecosystem: Environmental > Terrestrial > Soil > Coastal area > Acid sulfate soil | place: Finland: Risofladan, Vaasa | collected... | reverse complement strand
CAATATACAAAATCCATTATTAAGAAACAATATAAATAATAATTTAGAGCTTATTTATAATCATTATAAATAATGTTGTATATTTGTAAAAACAAATAGCTATGTCTTTTATCATCCGTAACGATCTAAATAGTACGCTCAATGACACTGACATAAATAAGATGGCCAGTGATGACTACACCCTACAGATAGTAATAAAAAAGGCAATTGAAGAGGTTAAAAGCTATATCCAGCACCGTTATGATGTTGATTTAGTGTTTACTGAGATGACTATTTATGATAATTCAGTAACCTACGTTGTAAATGATAACGTTTATTTTAATGAAAAATACTATGTTAACATACTCGAATCAACAGCTAATTACCCTACAAATACAACATATTTTACTGAAATAGATGACCCTAGGGATCAGTCTATTTTGGATATCACTTGTATTATAGCTATATACTACCTATTTCGTAGAATAACGCCACGTATTACCCCTAAATGGATTGTGTCAGAATATGACAGGGTGCGGGATGATCTTAAAGCCTATCAAAAAGGAACTCGCACAATTATACTCCCTGTTAATGAAGACTCTGACGGTGATGAAGAAGGGCATAGAATAACATATACTAGTGAAACTCAAAAAGATTGGAATTTCTAATGAATGCTAAACTATATAATGCTCACGTAGATAATGTTAAGTTAATGGCAGAGGTAAGTAAAAAAATGCCTAAAAGCGTTGATATCTACAAAAAAATAGAATACGATAATCTTGACTCATATAAGCAGGATATTGAAGATTGGCAAAATGGTAGGATAGCGGCATTAGACATATCTTTACCAGATTGGACAGGATTAATAAGAGCTTACGATGATGTAATGGTGGACAGTCACATTACAGCTATAATCGAGGTAATAAAAGACAAGATAAAAGCGAAACCGTTTGAAATAGTTGATAGCAACTATGAAGTAGATGAAGAAAAAACAGAGATATTTCAATCAGAATGGTTTTTTAAGTTCCTAGATATATGCGTAGAAACTATTTACTATCCATATTCAGTAATACAGCTCGGAGACGTTGAAGATGATCAGTTCAAGGATTTAAAGCTTATAAAACGTGAATATGTAATACCTCAAAAGAAGTTTATTAAACAAAATCTGTATGTATATGGTACTTACAAGACAGGCGTTGATGGATGGAATTATTCAGACCCTAAATTAGCTCCCTATTTTATTGAATTGCTTTGTGATTACGAGTTAGGATTGCTTGATAAAATTGCTTACCATGCATTAGGCAAGAAAGCCATGTTAATTTATTGGTGGAGGTTTGGAGAGATGCTTGGTATACCGATGAGAATCGGAAAAACAGACATTACAGACCCGGCTAGGCATGCTAACATGGAAAATATGATGACTAACATGGGCAGTAGCCTATCGGCTGTTATTCATCCACAAGACGAAGTAATGTTAGTAGAAGCAAAAGCAAGCGGAACGGTTTCTTTATTTAAAGACAATCTTGAATATTCAAATAATGAGATTAGCAAATTATTGATAGGTTCATCATCGGTAGTTGATGAGCGTAGCTTTGTCGGTAGCGCAGAAGTTGGCGAGCGGATATTTGAAGAAAAACAAAAAGCTATATGCAGAAAAATAGCCTTTATTGTGCAAGATAAGTTGATCCCTCGCATGTTGAAATACGGATTTAAATTAAACGGCAATTTCTTCAGATGGAAAAGCGAAGATACAATGAAGTATAGCGATAAGCTTGAAGCATTGAAAATTTTACCTATGTATTTCAACATGGACGTGGATGAAGTAAGCGAAAAAATAGGTTTCGCATTATCTGAAAAGAAAACTACTGAGAACGAAATAGCAAAAGCAATAAAAGCACAAAGCAACTTAAAAGAATTAAAAACAATGTACAATGGGACGTAGTTTAAGCACTATATATAACCAGCTTACGGCTTCAAAGGAAACTAATACGGATTTAGATACGTTACTTCCTAATCCTGATAATTGGGCGGCTTTATATACATATGAAAATTTCAAGCTACTAGCCAATACTATTACGAAGTCATTGAGTGTCTCTAAGGTCGCAATATGGCGGCTCGTAATGGATGCCGTTGCATACGCTATATGGTTGCAAGAAAGTCTGTATGATACGTTTGTTTCAGAAGTGGACGATGCTATTGAAAACAGGGAATACGGGCAATTACCATGGTATGCTAAGGTGTCTAAAGAGTTTCAGTATGGCGATGCTTTAGAGTGGCTCGATAATAGTTATTATGGCTATTCTGTGCTTGACGATACAAAGCAAATAGTAACACAGGCAGCAGCAACAGTAACTAATGGAGCTATCTTATTGAAAGTAGCGCAAGGTGTAGTAGGTTCGCTGGCAAAGTTAACAACTGCGCAATTAAACGCTTTTCAGCAATATATGGTAGGAAGCAATCAACCTTACGCGGAGGACTGTATTGCTCCAGCGGGAACACAGATAACAATTATAAGTGAAGACCCCGATAACTTAAGGTTTTCATGCACAGTATTTTATAATTCTCAGATTATTAATTCAGATGGGGAACTACTAAGTGATACAAGCATTAAACCAGTGGAAACGGCAGTAACAAATTACATTCAACAAATACCATTTAATAGTAAGTTTACTATTGCCGGATTAGTTGATGCTATACAAGCGGCTCAGGGAGTTGAAAATATAACAATAGATAATTGCGATGCAAAAACAGATACGCAAGCATGGTCGGCGGCTACGGATGTATTATTAGAGGTAGGTAAGCAGTATGTTGCTAGGGCAGGCTATATGGCTATGGGCACTAACTACGAACTTGACGGATATTACGATTATCCCACTAATACGATACCAACGATAACATATATAGCAGAATGAGCCTTTTTTATCAAATAGATTACGAAGATTATGCTGAAAAGTTCATTCCAAGCTTTTTACGTGAGTATGATTTCGATATAAAAGATGGTGATTTTTTAATTTCGAATACTAATGAACAGGAGAGCTATTTTATACTCGAAGCTAATAAAGGCCAGTATTATAAGCATTATAATTTGGGAGTAGGTATAAATAAATATTTAAATGCTGATATAACTAAGATAGAATTAAGGCAGATTATACGTGAAAATCTAGATAATGATAATTTTAAAATCAATAAGATATACATAATCACCGAAACGGATTTGATAAACAACCCTATTAATGACCCTGAAATATTAAATATTATTAAACAAAATGGTTTTTTAATCGCATTAGACGTAGATAGATAATGGGAATAATAGTAAAAAAAGGCAATGGTAATGTATTAAGATTTTTGCAAGCTTGTTTAAGCGGATTGCAAACATTAAATGATAAATTCTACGTTTATATATTCGGCATAAAAGAAGATTTGAAGTTTAACGGGCAGGGTATATATCTGGTTAGAAGACTCAATGATTTATACGATAATACATTAAGACGTATATACATAGTAAACCAGCAAGGGATAACAGATAAATATGTATTTAGGAATAGCGAAAGTCAAACAACATACGTGTATAGGATAGGAGAAGCGGCAACGCCATTTTATATAGGACGAATAAGCGAACAAGGGACGGAACATGACTTCATAATCTACGTGCCTGTATCGCTTGTGTATGTGGAAGATAATTTTAACGCTACTGTAAGTAGATATAAATTAGTTAATAAAAGATATAAAATTGAAAAATATTAACCATGGATAAATTAAATATACCAACGCCTAGTAATGGAGTCCCTTTTAATTGGGAAGACGCAGAATTTTCATGGGGGATAGGAGTGTATAATGATGGAATTATACAAAGTATTGAAGCCATGTTAGTAGAGTTAGGTACTGATTTTATAGTGCAAGGTGTAGAGATTTCAGGAAGTAACGTTACTGAAGGGTGGGTAATGCTTGACAGTGTGCTTACAAAGGTAGATGCGCATACACCTAGTGACGACTATTTTGTTTTAGTGCAAACTAATAATTCAGATGGGGCTAAACAAACTCAATTAGGCGGTATCGTTGATGTGTATCAAGAAAATAGAGCCGTTGCAAGCGCATCAAGTGGTACTTTAGAGAATCCTATTACTGGAAGTCCTGATAGGTTAAGCGATAGAATAAAAATAATCTCTAAAAAAACAAGTGTATCATATACCGCGACTATTGACGGGGATGTATCAATAGATAATACGATTCAATACGTTAATTATGCATTAGATTTACCTTTTTCAAAAACATTAACCATTCCTAATCCGGCAGATACAACATCTGAATATTTATATATTATTACAACGAATACATTAGATACGCTATATGTTCAACAAGCAGATTTAACGGCAATATTTTCAACAAGTACGCCTAAAATAACGTTATTAACAAATAACGGTACATCATGGGAGGTTAAATATAGTGTATTATCAGATTTAGCTAGCGTCACGGAAGCTAGGCAATTAAGCAATAATAATGCTCTAATGTCACCGTATTCAGTTGGATTACTCACAGGCGGTTTAAAATGTACTGTACTGGATATAGGCGATTGGAATATGGATACGGATGGAACTAAATCAGTAACACACGGTCTTACGCTAGCAAATATAAGGAGTGTAACGGTTACAATAAGAGACGATGCAGGAACTACATACAGTCCTATACCTGATTTTTTTGCTTCAGTAGTAAACGCAGGTATAAACAGAGTTGATGCAACTGACGTTTATTTGACAAGGTTGACAAGTGGGCAATATGATGATGCTAACTATAACTCAACATCATATAATAGAGGTTGGATAACAATATGGCATACATAAAATGCTAACACAGGAAGAAAAAAATGAAATATATGAGGGTGTTTACATTGGAGCGATTACAGTTTTAAACCTCCCTATAAACCTTTACGAATCGACAGCTAAAACACTACAAAAATCGGTATATAAAGGCTATGGGAGTACGTTAAAAAGTGCAGAGATAGCCTCTCCAGAGTGGCTTTTACTTAATGATTTTCGTGAAAATGTTAATATATTCTCAGGAGCAAAGACCTTTGACCAAATAAAAGAATCACAAAGGTTAATACTTGATGAATCTGGCGCATTAAGACCGTTTAATAAATACCTTGCAGATGTAAAGGAGCTTGACGCTGTATATTTAGACCATTGGCTAAAAACAGAAGCACAAACAGCGGTAGCGCAGGCGCAAAGCGCACGTCAATGGATGGAGTTTGAAAGGGATAAAGATTTATTTCCTTTATTAATATACCATACGCAAGGCGATGAAAGGGTAAGGCTGTCTCATGCTGTACTAGATGGGTTCACTGCTCCTGTTAATGACTCTTATTGGTCTAGTATACAGCCTATTAATGATTACGGATGTAGATGCTGGGTAGAACAATTAGAAAAAGGTGAACGTTCAAGTCAAGAATGGGAAGAGGAAAGGGTAAGTGAATACAACAAAGAAGTTTCTAAATATAACGAAACTACACGGGGCAAAAAGGTAAACGAGATAAACACGCTTAAAGATGTACCTGAACCGCTATTCAAGATGAACCCGGCAAAGGATAGGCTAATATTTAAGAACGAAGGCATAGGCTCTCATCCATATTTCAAGGTAGATGAAGCCTTTGAAGTGTATAAAAATGCTAACTTTGGGATGGATATAAATTACGGATTATAATGGCTGGCGGAATAACCATACAAAAGAGAGGTAGCTTTGGGATAGATCAAAGCATAAAACAATACGCTTCATTTAGGAAGACTATCCCTAAGATTATAGCTGTTAATTCTGTAAACCATTTTAAACTAGGATTTTCAAAAGGAGGAGGGCAGACAAATGCCTCAAAAAGCGGTTGGGAAGCACGGAAAACAAACAGAGATGCAGGGCGAAATATTTTGATAAAGACAGCTACATTGCAAAGAGATGTTCAAACATTAAGGGTTGATTTTGATGCAATAGTTATAGGGACAAGTAGTATTACTAATAATTACGCAATGGTACACAACGAAGGTTTAGGTCATCAAACGAAAAGAGAATTTATTGGCGATAGCGATAGTTTGAATAATAAAAATATTAAGTTAATAGAAAATCATCTTGATAAAGTATTTAGATAATGGCAACAGAGGTAACAGATAAAAGTGCTCAGTTAGTATTGTTCGAAGCCATTGAAACGGCTTTAGAAGGTTCTATAAATGATAATACTATAAACTCAGTAGAGATATTTAACTCACAAACTGACTTTGAAAATGAAGAGCGTCCACGTTTATACCCTTACGTAGCTGTTAACATATCCGTAGAATGGGATAAAATAGCCGTTAAGAATAATTACGGATATACGTCCGGCATGTTACAGAATCAACAAAAAGGGCTTGCAACAGTTACTGTATATGTTATATTTGAGAATTTATACGATGAGACAGTGTCTTTTAAAGAAGCTGAACAGGTTAGACATTGCGTACATAGGGCTATTAACTTACTACAGGATGACAATTATTTTACGCATTTAATGCGTATAGGGTCGGATATTGATTCGTCACATGATCGGGTATTTACTTTCCCCATGGTTTATCAATGCGGAATAGTTGAATCAGCAATGAAAGACGAAACTAAACAGACTAAAACAGGGGTTGAACCTATATTAACCACTGATTTAATTATTGATAACGATATTATTAGAACGGCTAAGGAGTTTCCTTAAAAAAATAGTCTTCTTAACCATTATTTAGCTTCATTAATATATTTCTTGAATAATAGTTTGAATAAAAGGGATTTTGACAGAATATTGAATATCTGTAATAATTTTGCATACTTTAGTTCTATTTCATCATGCTGTTTAATTACGAGTTGAATGGCTTTATCATCGCCTTCATATACAATTGAATAGCTGCCCTTCCAAGGGTATTGTATTGATGTTGTAATCCTTTCATCTGACAATACTTCTATTGATGATTCTAAATCACGTCTTTCATTTTTCAAAGCTTCGTAATCTTCTATTTTTAAAGTTACTGTATTTTCCATAGTTTATCGTTTATTTATGGTTATGCCGTTTATAAATTCTGTGTTTTTTGATGAGTGCATAAAATCGAAATACTTTTTAAGTTCGTCATACAGCTCTAATCTATCATTAATAAATTCAGCCCCTAAATAGACTCCTTCAGCTTCTTTCTCGAATTGTTCTTTTGTTAGGTATCTTCCACTCGTTAAAAGACAAGCTACAACATTATAGTCTCTTAAATAATAAGCAATTGTATTATATTTAGATATATGTACAGAATTTAATATTCCTTTTAAAGTTATTTCTTTCATATTTTCCCGCATCTTTGTTTTACAACCTCAATCGGTACATCATCCAACTTGCACAGATCATAAATAGTAAGTTCTAATTTTTCATTCTTCCCGGCTATTTCTTTATATGCTTTTTCTTTGCTCCTTGCTGTAGGACGTGAACAATCAAAGTAATTTTGTAGCTCTTTTTTACTTAAATGTATTGAACTCATATAAATAATATAAATAATATAATTAATGCTAAAATAATAATTATTATTTTTAAAAAAAGATTCTTACTTTTCAATATATCGTTTTGTCTTTTCAGATTAGTATGATAAGCCTCTAACATTTCTCCTTGGTTCATATTAAATAATTCTTTAGTTGTCATATGTAATAGTATTTATTATATGTAAAAATAATGTAAAAAATGACAAGAAACAACAAGAAATGGAAATACATTAAAACCAACTCTTTTTATTAAGCGTAATTTTAAAACATGAAATTAGTATACGCTAAAAAAGAAGGCAAAGAAATTAACTTTTACATAGGTGGAATTATTGGTACGGAAGTTAATGGGACGTATATTGAAAGCGACATAATGCTGATAAACCAAAACAAGTTAGCAGAAAAAATAAATTTATATATTAACTCCGAGGGTGGTGATGTAATAAACGGCATTAGAATAATTTCAGCAATTCAAAATAGCAAAATACCAGTACATACATATAATCAAGGATTTGCAATGAGCATGGGAGCTTTTATATGGCTCGCTGCACGCAAAGAAAACCGTCACGCTAGTTATTTCGCTAAAGCGATGTTACATGCTGCAAGGTTTATTGATGAGGATGGAAATATAGTAGTACCTGATAATGAAGATGATAAAGTTTATCTATCAGTTATCAATAGTATGCTATCTGAAATAACAGAAAAAGCAACAGGATTAAGCAAGCAGGACATTAAGACTATGCTTTCTAAAGATTCGTTTTTTTCTGTTAAAGAATGTATAGAAGCTGGATTTATCAACAAAGAAAATGTAATCAAATACGAAAAAATGCCTCAATTTGATACCGAGGCAACAGTACAGGACAAAATATTAACAATAGCAGCATTTTATAAAGAAATAAATAATAATTTAAAAAAAGACAACATGACACTAGTTGCAGCAAAATTAGGATTAACTGCCGAAGCTTCAGAAGATGCTAAGGCAGCAAAAATTGATTCTATTAATGCCGAAAAAGATAAAGCCCTAAAAAGCGTTACAACTTTGGAGGCAACAATAGAAAAGGATGCTCAGGCTCGTAAAGAAGCTGAAGCAAAATCTACCGAAAAAATAACAGCTTTAGAGAGTAAACTAAAATCTTTTGAAGAAAAAGAAAAATCTCTTAAAGCTGAAATGGCAAAGCAAACAATAGAAACTTATGAAAAAGAAGGTAAGATAAAAGCCGAATCAAAAGAAAAAATGATTCAAATGGCTACTGATGACCTCGAAGGATTCAATGCATTGATGGCCTCAATTAATTTCACTGTTAAAGGAGTTGACATTGTAGCGCAACTTCAAGTCACTTCTAATCTAGTAGAAGAAGCTGCAAAGTATGGAGTTAAGGCAGAGGAAATGAATTACGATTTTCTTTGGAAAAATAAGCCAGAAGTATTAGAGGCTATTAAATCAAGAAACGAAACACTATACGCAACATTAGAAAAAAACTGGGAATAATGAAAAGGATACTATTCATACTTTTGTTTTTTGCATTCACATTGAGTATACAGGCTCAAATTAGATGGCCTTTCGGAAATGTTAATGCAGTCACTAATCAAGTTAATGATACAGTGGATATCAGCTCTTATTTAATAAGAGGAATGAATTATTATATCCCTAACAATGATACTAACATGGTTATCAATGTTACTACAGTTGGTTCTGAATGGAAATTAGGTGATCTATTAGTAATCGAAGGAACGGAAGGAACGGCCTCAGCAGACACACTTAGATACGGAACTAATATAACAGGTTTATACGATGCTATCCCAGTCGGTAAAACAGCCATTGTAACTTTTATATTTAACGGAACTGCGTGGGTAAAATTATCAACAGTACAAATAAATTAAAAAATACAATAATGGCAACAGATGTAAGAACAATAGCATTTACTAAAATAATTAAGGAGAAACTATTTGCAGGCTCCGAGTTTGTTTTAAAATCTCTATCACATGATGCGTTTGTAAACGACATAACAGTAGAGATACCTATCTCTGGAACATTACCAGACATAGTAGAAAATAGAACTAGTTACCCTATTGCTGTAACTACACGTACAGATACCAAGCAAACTTACGACCTAATTGAATTCTCATTAGGGGTAATAAAAGTATCAGAAAAAGAACAAAAAGAACTATCATATGATAAATCTGCATCTATTATGAAGCAGCATATTGATAAGCTAAATGACAGAATAGCACTTAGAGCAGCTTATAATCTTGGTGGTGCCGGATTACTGTCCACAGGCGCAGGCAACATTGTGCTAACTACAGGAACCGCTAGCGCAAGCATAGCACCTCCTGGATCAGTTGGTACGTTAAGCCCAAAAGGGTTAATGCTTGTTGATATGGCTAATGCGGCAAAAAAACTAGATAAAGATAATCTACCACGCGAGGGAAGATATTGTCTCATGCCTTCTGATATGTATTGGGATTTTGTTGAAATTAACAAAGCGCAATTGTTAGATATAGACTTTAATAAAAATTTATCTAATGGTGATATATCTGATGGCGTAGTGGCAAAAGTTTACGGGTTTAACATTATGTTAAGACCCCATACTTTACTTTATGCCAATGCTGCCACGCCAACAATTAAGGCAGTGGGCGCAGTTGCAGCCGCTACAGATGTCTGGGCTGCTATATGCTGGCACCAAAATGAAGTATCAAGAGCGAAAGGAACTCCAAAAGTTTATTCAGAAATTGGAAGCCCTACATATCAAGGCAATCTTTATTCAGCAACTCAACGGTTTAACAACAGCCAAATGAGAACAGATGGCACCGGTATTGTGACAATAGTACAAGACACCTAGTAGTAATAATAATAGCCCATATTAACTATGGGCTATAATATTTTTTATCATGATATATTCAAAAGATAAATTAATCGAAATAGTACGCCCATATTTTAAAGACGGCAAAATCATGAGGTTGCTTGTGACGGAAGATGCACAAGTGTTTTATGATAATAGTGTTGATTTTGCTAATTCGCATGCTAGTGTTAATAAGCTAAAACCTCCTTATGTCATAGTAAGGGAAGATATTGAAAATAAGGGCAATAATATAGCTAAATTACCTAATGCTGATGAGGATTTTAAAGAAAAGAAAATAGAAGAAGCTAAAATCCTAGGTTTAAAAGTTGATAAGCGTATGGGTATTGAAAAAATAGAATCTTTAATTAAAGACAAAGAAAATGCCTGAGAATAACGTACAATTTATAAGGACTAATGGACTTGGAAGGAGAGATACTTCGTTAGATCATGTTTCCGGTTTATTGCTTTATTCGGATACTTTGCCTAGTGGGTTTACTGCTACTGATAGGGTGAAACCTATATTTAGCGTACAAGAGGCCGAAGATTTAGGGATAGTAGACACCCATTCCGATGAAGTAGTAGCAACAGGTGGGCAGGTTTTAATAACTGTACCAGGTGCAGCCGCTGATGTTAATGCTATTACTGTAGATGGTGTATTATTAGGTTTGTATACTGTAATTTTATCAGATGCAGCTGCGGATGTAGCTAGTGGGCTTGTAGATGCTATAAATGCCTTAACTTTATACCATGGATGGGTTGCAACACTTAATGTTGCAACCGTAGAACTTACACCACCAGCAAAAATGGGAGCAGTTCCAAATAGTGCAACAATAGCATTTACTAGTACAGGCACGGGGGCGGCAACTGTCACCCAAGCTTCAGCAGGTGTAGGGTCAGTATTTGCACAGTTCCATTATCATATTTCCGAATTTTTCAGGCTAAAACCTGACGGGAAATTATGGGTAGGTATTTATGCAGAGACTACTTATGATGGTGCAGAAATAGCTTTAATGAGGGCTACGGCAGGTGGAGAGATCAGACAATTATCTATCTATTTACCAGATGAAACTTTTGCTACTTCAATGCTATCCAGCACTCAGTCTCAGTTGGTAACTGCTAGAACTGAAAAAGAGAACATGTTTGGACTTATTCATGCCGACATGTCTTCTTTGACACTTTCAACACTTCCCAATTTGGCAGCTTTAACGTCTTCTAAAGTTCAAGTTATAGCAGGTGAGGACGGTAACTTTTTACAACAAGCTTATTCTGCTAGTAAGTCATATGTTCCGGGGGATAAAGCTAAATGGCTGAATAAAACATTTATAGCAAACAAATCAAGTGTCGGGCAATCGCCTTATGATAGTGAATATTTTAGTGAGGTTAGTTTGAATTTATCGGATATAGCTGGTAATTCCATTTCTACACTAGGTGCTTCAATGGGTGCTTTGGCGAAAGCGAAAGTAAATGAAAGCACGGCTAACCCAGAAAGGTTCCCGTTAAGGCTTGGTAACATACTTAGTATCGCTGGATTTGCTACAGGTGACATTTATAAAGATGTGTCTAAGGCTTTACGTAATCAATTACATGATTACCATTATACTTATCTAAGAGAATTTAGCGGGTCTACGGGGGTTTATTTCAATGGTAGTTATACTGCTATTGCAAGTTCAAACGATTACGCAACATCTGAGAATAATCGCACAATGGATAAAGCAGAAAGAAATATTTATATTGCGTTAGTTCCAAAATTAGCTGACGATATAGATATTAATGATGATGGTACACTTGCTCAGGAATCAATAAATGAGTACCATTCTATTATTGACGGTGTACTAGATGTCATGAAGATTGATCGTGAAATAGCCGCCAAACAGGTAACAATTGATCAAACACAGAACATTTTAAGCACTTCAGAGCTTCAAATAACTGTAGATATAATCCCTAAAGGCAAAGCCAATAATATAGTAGTTAATAATAGTTATGTGGTTAAATTGACATAAAATGGCAAAAGGAATAGCACTTATAAACGGCAGAAATATAGCGCATCAAGATATCATCTTTTCTATTGGTGGAGTACCTATAGTTTCTTTATCTGATTTAACAATTGATAAATCAAAAGAAAAAGGGTTCTCTTTTGGAACTCAAGGTGATCCTGTTGGTTATGGAATAGGAAAAAATAATCCAGTTGATGTTACTTTTACTATCAGCAAAAAAGAAGATGCTGCATTAAATGCGGCAAGTCCAAATAGAGATGTGTTAGATTTATCACCTTTCGATATCCCTTTAACTACGATAAATCTAGAAGCGCCTAGATATGATATTATAAAAAATGTTTTGGTAATGAGTACTAGCTATTCTTCTGATGAAGACACTACTGATGCAAAAGTACAGTATACATGCATAGCAAGCGGAATAACTAACATATATTAAAATGGAAGTAATAATTAAAAAAGACGATAAGGAACTAAGGTATAAATTAATAGAACCTACATTTGAAGTAAAATCATTGGCAATCAGTAAATTGTTAAAAGGGTCTGGGGATATGGATTTAATAGGTTCGGGGCAAATTATCTTTGACGCTTGTTATTCTGAAGGAGCTGAAGAGCTTGCTAAAATAAAACAGGATGTTGATTTATATATTAGTATTTGTTTATCATGTGCTAATATAGTAAATATATATGAAGGTGATGTAAAAAAAAATTAAGTCTACATAACTGTAAATATAAAAATTTAGGATTAGTGCATATGAGAGCGTTAATCCTATTTTATTTTAACAAAGAAATATCCAATTTAGATGAATTAGCAAAATATTGGAAGTATATTGAAATATTAGAAGCAAGTCATATATTACCAATTGCGCAAGTTCCTTTAAGTTTTAAGAATATTATTAAATGAAGAATGTAGAATATATAATTACTTTACGGGATCAGTTCACGAAGAACTTAAAAAATATTAATAAAAATCTACAAGATACTAATAAAAATTCATCAGCACTTGCTCAGAATTTAAGAAGTTTAGCTCCTTTATTAGGGTTTGCGGGTGTAGCAATGGGAATTAAAGGGGTTGTTCAGTTAGGCATAGAAATGGAGCAAACCAGAGTAGCATTTACAACATTTCTAAAAGATGGTGAAAAGGCTAATAAGTTAATAGCAGATTTAAACCAATTTGCAAATATCACCCCGTTTAATAATCAAGAAGTTATAAAATCGGGGAGGATGTTATTAGCTGCGCAAATACCATTAGAAAAAATACAAGGCACTTTAAAAACTATTGGTGACGTATCAGCAGGATCAAATATACCACTAACCGAAATGGCTGCTATATATGCAAAGGGTATGAATAAAGGAAGGTTACAAGCTGAGGAGCTAAACCAATTAGCAGAGCGAAGCGTACCTATATTACAAACATTTTCTGATATGTTCGGCATTACTACAGCTGAGGTTATGAAAATGGGGAGCGAAGGAAAAATAACATCTGATTTAATGGCTAAAGCTTTCGGCGTAATGACGAGTGAGGGTGGTACTTTCTTTAATTTAATGGAAAAGCAATCAGCTACATTAGGGGGTAAAATATCAACAATAAGAGGTAAATTTGAGTTGCTAGGTGCTAATTTAGGTGAAAATAACGGTGTTTTAAAAGAATATGCTGATAGGGTAATTAAATTAGTTGACGTATTAGTAAAAAATCAGGATGTAATTGAAAATCTTATCAAATTAACCGTTAAAGCTATAAAAATATATGTGTTGTATAAAACAATAATGTATGCAACCAGTAGAGCAATTAAAATAGCTATGATAGCAAATAAATTGTTTAGATTTTCAATTATAGCCTCAAATAGGGGTTTAAAATCTGCAATAAGATTAACAAAAACTTTTAACGCAACCATGAGAGGTAATGCTATAGGGTTAGCGATTACTGGCATAACATTATTAATAACAAAATTAATACAATTAAGAAATAAGCAAAAAGATGCAACAGATCAACAGAAACTATTAAATGAACAATTAGAAAAACCAGCGTTAATTGCTTTAGAAGAAAAAGTTAGTAAAATGTTAAAATCGTTAGGTATTCTAACTAAGAATGAGTTTGGAATAGATGTTTTAAATCTTGATTTAAAAAGTATAAATAAATTCAGGGAAGTAATTAAAAACTTTGGAATAGACGAATTAAATGCGTCAGCAGATATATTTAACGAGCAAATAGCAGAGATGAAACGTTCGGTTGAGAATATAAAAATGTCGGACGTGCCTGATTTTGTAAAAGAATCGAATATAAAAGATATAAAACCATATATAAATATTTATGACGGCTTATTAAAAAATATAAATAATCAAATAAAATTGTTTGATAAGCATTCAAAAGATGGATTAAGCACTAATAACACCATTAATGAGACTGTTAAAGAAACAACTATAACCTCGCGTTCGCCAAAGGTAATAAATATAACATTTGGTAAAATGGTAGAAACATTATCGGTAAACACTCAGAATTTAACCGAAAGCTTACCTCAGATACAAAGAATGATAACAGAAGTTTTATTAAATGCAACAAACGATGCTCAAAGATCATTAAAAGCAGGGTAACATGGCAAACGAGAAAGATTTTAGATTTAATAATATAGGTGGGACTTTAGTAGGTGCTAGTACAAATCTTGTAAAGATACAGATATTAAGGGAGGTATTAGACAAAAAGAATGCTATAACCTTAGATGCAATACCAGATGATATCTCGCCTTTAGGTACTCCAATATATGATTCGGTAACATTTGGAAGCACAACAAATAAGGGTAGTAATAATTACTTAGATATACAGGGTAATAAAGTGTCATATAACCCATTAAAACTTATAGAGGTGCTTGTCGATGTGTCAATGACAAGGAATATAGTTTCTACGTCTATACAAGGAAAAAACGGAACTATAAAACAATATATATCAGATGGTGATTATTCAATATTAATAACCGGAACTATTTCCGGCAAATATGATAGTGATTTTGATCAATGGGAGTCGGTAAAAGTAGTATCAAATAATTATTTTCCAGAGCAAGAGTTAAAAACATTAATCTTTATATGTAAAGCAGGGTATCAAATACCTATTTACTCTAAATTTCTAAATGAAATATTCGGGATTAATCATGTAGTTATTACAGATTATAGATTTCCACAAATTGAAGGAGGCAGGAATAATCAATCATTTGAAATAAACTGTATGAGTGATAAAAATAATATACTTGAATTTACCCAAGAGCAAGTTGAAGATTCTGAACAGTTAATTAATATACTTAATTCATAATGTATAGTCTTTTTCAGAAAATACAGATAGGCAACATAGGAGTTACTGGTTGTGTTAGCACTGAGATAACTAAAAGCATTGATAATTTTACTCAAAATGCTGTTATCGTACTGCCTAATATTTTGTATCGAGAAAAAAGCAAAGCATCATTCATCGTCAATGAATCTGAAAATTTAGAAGCTTTAATAAGTAGAGATGACGTTGTGAAAATTTGGTCAGGATATAATAAAACATTCGATCAGCTACCTTTACGATTTACCGGGTTTGTTACTAGAATGGAAATAAAAGAAAATATAACTATTTATTGCGAAGATTATGGATATGCTTTGAAATCAATAAATGTGGCTTCAAAAACATTTTATAAAACTCCACCAAGCGGAGGAGTAAAATCATTACTTAAAAATATCGTTAATTACGTTATATCAGGAACTTTAATTCAAGTTAATTACCAAGAAAGCGGTTTAGAAAACCTTAATGTAGGTGACTTTATTATAGATAATAATTCTGTTATCAATGGTATACAAGTTTTTCAGGAGCTTGAAAAAGTAGGTTTGAAAATATTCCCAAATAACGGTGTTTTATATATAGGGGTAATGGATAATCTGCAAGGTGAAACAAAAAATTTCATAATTCAGCATAATGTAGCTGAAAATAATTTAATATATAAAGACAATAACGATTATTATTTAGTGTTAAAGGGAATTTCAAACTTAGACACTAATGAAAAGATTGAATTATTTGCATATACAAAAAATAAAGAATTAATTGTAAACGACACGGGCATACCTGGAGAGCAAAGGACTTTGAACGCATATAATAAAACAGAAAGCGAACTAGAAGCATTGCTCAGAAAGGAGTACCCTAAATTTTATTATACTGGATATTCTGGAACATTTACTACTTATTTAGAGCCTTTAACAGAAATAAACGATTATATAAATTTGTATGATCTTCAATACCAAGAAAGGAACGGGAAATATAAAGTAAGAAGTGTTGTAACAAAAATAGATATGAATGGAGGTTTCCAAGAGATAGAATTAAGACAGCAAGTAGCACAATATAAAGCAAAATGAACGGAAATATAATTGAAATATTCCAAGATATATTCGATAAGATGGATAGAAAAGAAAAGAGATATTCATCTATTTGTAAAGTATTGTCGATCGACACGACAAAACGAACCTGCCAATTAGAGCCAATAAATGGCGATGCAGAACGTAAAGGACGTTTACAAGCTTCTATTGAACTAACAACAGGCATTTACATTAAGCCTGCTATTAATAGCTATATATTACTATCTTTTATTAATAATCAAACTGGGGTAATTATTCAGTATTCTGAAATAGATAGTATTGAAACTATTACATCTGATGGGGCTAAATTAAGCTTAACAGATAAAGTAAATATATCTAATACATCGGATGATTTGAAAACTATACTAAATAATTTAATTTCGGCAATAAAGTTGATTACTGTACCAACCCCTTCTGGAACTAGCGGTGTACCTTTAAATGTTGCTGATTTTACAAGTATTAACACAAGTATTAACAACTTATTAACATAATGGCACTAAATAAAACTGGCTTAAAGGCGGCTTTAATAGCAATATTTACAAGTCAATATGCAGGTAGTTTAACAACTGAACAAACGCAAGGGATAGATAATCTTGCCACTGGCTTATCTAATGCGCTAGATACATATGTTAAAAGCGGGACTATAAACACTACAGTAACGGTAACTAGCGTAGCAGGCGTAACTCCTGGCGTTGGCATAAGTGGATCTGGCCTAGGAACTGGAACTGGAACAATAGCGTAATTATGAAAGTACAAGAAGGACAAAATGTGTTTGATATATGCTTACAAGAATTGGGCGATTTAGAGCGTATATGGGAAGATGTAATAATTCCTAATAAATTAACTATAAATTCCAATTTAGGCGGGGATTTAGATTTAATAATAAACACGGTAGGCAAGGGTAATGATAAAGTAAAAGATTATTACTCTATTAATAGTATAGTACTGAACAATAGATCATTAGAAAATGAGTTTGTAACTGAGACATTTTGGGCTATTCAATGGCCTGTATATGTTGACTTATTAGAAGCTATAAATATAGATAAAAGGATTGACGCATAATTTTTATTTAGTATAAATAAACATTAAATTTGTAAAAACAATATTATGGCATACATAGACATATTAACAAAAGCCATATCGGAAGGTACTAATTATAAAACAGCCGATTTACTAGCTGATCTAGATAGTAATTTTGCACAAGCTAAAAACAATGTAGATGATAATTATAATTTCCAATTTACTACCGCTAGTTTGGTTGCAGGGATATTAACTGTTAATCTACCTTTTTCGACAAGCTACCCTAAACCATCGCTACGTAGACCTGATGGAACATATGAAAACGCTTACGCTATAATGACAAGGGTATCAGATACACAACTAACCTTCGATTTTGGAGGTGCAATACAAGCAGGAACATGGGACGGACAAATCATAAAGTAATGAAAAAAATATTAATCTTATTAATTGCACTTATAAGTGTAAGTGTTTATTCTCAAAGCACTATACGAAAAGGGTTTAATGCTGTTCAAAATAATGATACTGTTTCGTTAATATATAGCGGTGGTATATGGACGTTATCTTCAGATACTACGTTTAATATAACAGCCGATACATTTGCTATAACATCTATTGAGTTAAAAGATAGTGTAATAACTGGCGTTTATTCAGGAACATTAGTAAATGATACCTATGTAACAAATTCAATTGGAACGTTAAATTTCACCAACGGATTAGTAAGAGATGGTAATGATGTTAAATGGGGCGATACATTAATAGAAAGTACTTCAATTGAACTTGATGGAAATACTTTAAACTTTGACGGAATAACAGGGAATTTATTTATTGGGGCTAACTCTGGGGTAAATAACTTTGGGGTATATCCGAATTATTTAGAATTAAGCGGTACAATAACTAGTTCATTTGGAACAAATACTAGTCCTGGCGGTGGTATACTTTCCATGAATGCTACAGATAACATATTTAGAGACTATAAAGCCGGAGGTTCCCAGACAGGTTTAAAATATTATGCTGATTATCAAGATTTAACAGCATTATCTTTAACTCATGTGTCTTATGTTGGTGGTATGATTGAAGATAGTATTGCTAGTATTTCTTTAAATTCAGGGAATATTAGTTTACAATATATGCCAACCGGCGCAGTGTTATACGAAGTAAACGACACTAGTGGAGGTAGTTCTAATTTTACTTATAATTTAAATACGTTAAAATTAACATCGTCAATCGGCGACACTGCGCTACATGTAACTTCAAATTATTCTAAATCAATTGTTATAGATGTTGCAGATGGTAGCTCAACAGGTCTATTAATTAATAATGCAGGGAATCCAGCTTCTGGGATAAAAATAGAAAGCCCTTCTGATGGTACTGGAATATATGGTTTATTGGGTGGGAATGGGGCTATGATAGCTATCGAAAATACAAGTACATCGGGAGCCTCTTTTGTTTCATCTTGCACTACTAATGGAGGTATTGGAATTAGACTAAATCAAACAGCATCATCACCGGCAATTGATATAGACCCTTTTACAGGAGCTAACTCATTACTAGACATAGGTCAAATAAGCGGAGGGTTAAAATCATTGCATGTATTATGTGATTCTGGGTTAAGTGATATACCTTTTTATTTTAATGAAAAAGTAGTAACCCCTGCAATGTATGCTGATTCTGTAATAACTAAAAAAATAACCTCCCCAAATGATAGTATTATATTTGAGAAAAAAATAGTTGCACCGCAATACATAGGTCAATTATACGTTGATGGAGATAGTACTCTGTCAATAGGAGTGGCGGATACTTATTATACATTTAGAAAGTTTCAAACGGATTTAACTATTAACACTACGTTAACAGATTCTACGATAACAACTACAACGTCAGGATATTATAAAATATGTAACTCCTCTAGCTATACACACGGAACAATTAGCACTATTATTCATCATTCTGTATTTGTTAATGATGTAGAGGCAACTCAGATAGAAACTCAACGAAAGATAGGCACTGGGGGCGATGTTGGCAATAGCAGTAATTCTGGTATTTTATTTTTAAACACAGGCGATATAGTAAAAATAAAATTTAGAGCAGACAATACAGGAACAATAACTGTTTCTCATATGAATTTTCATATCTTTAGATTGTAAATTATGGCAGCGACAATAATATATAAAGGCTGTGACGAACAGATAATAATCAGGCTTTACGTAGATGATAATAAAACTATCCCTATTAGTATTGATGCTCTCGATGACTTGCAAATACGTATAGCGGTCGGTCAAAACGTAACTCGCCAATATAATAAAGATGGTTCTGGAGACTTCACGGCCTTAGAAAGGATTGACGCTTATAATTATTATTTCTACCTCACTACTGACCCGCCAATATATTTAGGCAGGGCTGATATGTGGATTGAATTAATAGATACAAATAATGTTCTACCCGATAACTTAGAAAACACTATCCGGGTAGCATTAGATACGTTTAACATACAAAATAAACCTTACTGATATGGTAATAGAAGTAGTAGTAAATAGAGGCACGATAAATATATCAGGGTATAATGATTCATCAACTATTAATTTAGTAGCTGATATTGATTATACATTTGCAAATCCTTATACGCTGCCTATTATTCCAAGAAAGGTTCAATTATTAAAATCTACAGGTGAGGTTATTAATAATCCGTATG
>Ga0307377_10002773_pt1 | contig 20402 bp, 20 predicted proteins | sample TR3MG_FD_202535 | JGI IMG/M metagenome (GOLD analysis project Ga0307377, IMG submission 202535) | Soil microbial communities from Risofladan, Vaasa, Finland - TR-3 | ecosystem: Environmental > Terrestrial > Soil > Coastal area > Acid sulfate soil | place: Finland: Risofladan, Vaasa | collected... | reverse complement strand
CAGGTGAATTATAGTGAACTCCTCCTTTTTTGAGAAGGGATTTGTTTGTACTTTCTATCATTAACCCCATACTTGCATTACATTCCTTTAAACTTGTTAATTGTTTGTAAGTTAGTAAACCTATATTAGTATGAGGCAAAATACTTGCATTTAACAATCTGAAACATAAATTCCTTACAAATTGGGTAAAATCTTTAAAATTTCTTCCTTCCAACTCGCTACGAACTTCATTATAGCTATCGGGAAATTCGCCTGACATTAATAGAGCTTCTCTACAATTATATTGAGTGGCGGTTTGAATTAATTCATTAATTTTTTCCTCTCTAATTAATGCGACATTTTCTTCGTCAGAGCCCTTAGGAATTTTATGATTGTAAAAACAATACTTACATCGGTTCTGACAATAATTTGACAAGGATAGGGTAAAATTTTTAGAATAAGTAATTACATTCTGCTTTTCTCTTGGTAATTCTGCCCTTACTTCACTTATTTCTTCTTTTAACCTCTTAAGTGATAAATATTTTAATCTTTCTAGATTCTTTGGTACATTCATCGCTTCATTTTTCTATATTTAAGAATTACATAATTATTTCTGCTGGTAACATTTATTAAACTATATCTTGGGCTCTCTATCATTTTTGCAAATCCTTCTCCTTCCACTAAGCTTATTGCATCTTTACCACCTACCATCCAAGGCGCAATAAATATCCTAATCTCGTCTACTATATTATCCCTAATAAAACTCCAGTTTAAGTTTCCTCCACCCTCTAGGAGAATTCTTCTTATTCCCTTCTGATATAAGATGGGCATTAGTTTAATTATATCAACTCTACTCCCTGTCCCTGACTTTATAATCTCAATGTTGTTAGATTCGAATTCTCTAATCCTCTCCACAGACGCATTTTCAGTAGTTGCTATTATGGTCGGATAAATTTCAGGTTTGTATCTAACAACATTTGATTCGATAGGTATCGAAAGAGTGCTATCTAACACAATTCTATAATAACTTTTATGATCGTAGAACTTGATGTGCAATTTTGGGTTATCTGAGATAATCGTACATTTACCAATCATGATAGCATCAACTTCTGTCCTGAGCTTGTGAACAGCCATCCAATCTTCTTCATCTGAAATTTCTGGATCTCCAGTTTTAGAAGCAATTTTTCCATCGATTGTCATAGCAGCACTTAAAATTATGTAAGGTCGTTTACTTCCTTTCAAATGCCACCACACCTTTAATGTAAGTCTTCTTTATATTCTCTGATTTAGTTCTTTGAACGATGATGTTGTAAATACTCTCAGAATCAATTTTATATGTATAATAATTTGGATGAGAAAGGTCAACTAAAAAGAAATCAGCATATTTTCCTACTGAAATTGAACCATATTCTTTTTCTAATCCCAAATTTCTAGCAGCAGTAATGGTAACCATTTCTAGTAGATCCTTTGACGTTAAATTCTTACAATCCTTATGCACGGCTAATACTCGGGAAATTCTATATAAATATCGCATTTCTTCGAATAAGTCAGTATTGTTAGCCATTACATTATCAGTACCGAGACTAATTGGGATTCCAAGATCATAAATCTCATTTATTGGCGGAAATCCACTTCCAAAATAACCGTTACATCTAGGACATAAGACTAAAGAAATGTTATTTTTTTTTAATCTTTCCAAATCATCTTTTTTGTAGTGAGTTCCATGTATAACGACATCAATCAGCTGATCATTTATAATTTGATTGAAGAGTAACTCGTCTCTCGAGAGTTCACTATCATGAGTCGCAATAATCTTGTCTAAATATTCTCTCTTCAAACCTCTGATAATTTTTTTGTGTTCAGAAGATAATTGATCGTAGCTAGCGAATCCCAAACCATCAGCACATTTAAAAACGGAATCGACCTCTGTTGTATCATTAAACCTTCCCAAGATGCGATAGTTAATTGGAGACTTTTGCAATGCTTCTTTTAAAAGGGCAATACCAATTAATCCATTTTCTCTAAAGTCGAAGAACATAGTTATACCACTTGCAAGCATTTCTATCGCAGCCTCTCTTATTCCATGCATTTTTATTTCTTTTGAGATTTTACTTAGTAATACATGCTTGATTCCATTTGGAGGAGCAACCGTTTCTATTAAATCTTTATTAAAGCCCTGTTCTTTCGCAAAACTATCACAAATATGAACATGGGAATTAATAAAACCAGGGATCAATAGGCAGATCTGTTTTTTTTTGGAGAAAGTAATATCTTCTTTAATAGTATCATAGAAGATGTCTGTGATCTTTCCATTATCATCTAATTCTATTGAAATATTCTTTTTTAATTCTAATCTATCTCCAATCAAACCAAAGTTACTGCGAATGGTGGTGTTAGACATAGGACACTCAAAATTTTTTGTTCTTTCGATTAAAAAGAATTACCTTTAACGACAATCAGGACTACAACTAACTCTTTAGAAGTTCTAACGCCTCTGATCTAGTAATAGGATTTGTTTTAAAAATACCTTTTATTGCCGATGTTATCATTATTGGGTTAGATTGCTTTACGCCTCTCATTATTTCACATAAGTGAGTTCCTTTTACAATAACCATTACACCTCTCGGTTTTAAAACACACTCCATTAAGTAATTAGCAATGTCATCTGTCATTTTTTCCTGAACATTTAACCTATGGGTAAAATAATTTACAACCCTTACGAATTTTGAAATTCCTAGAAGATATTCTCCGGGCATATATACGATATCAATTGTACCATAAAATGGCAATATGTGGTGTTCACACATGCTGTAAAATTTAATATCCTTTGATATTATTATTTCACTATATTGTGCTTTAAAAATTTTTATATCCTTATCCAAATCCAGCTGATATCCGTCAAAAATTTCATTGTACGAGTTAGCTACTCGTCTTGGAGTGTCTAATGTTGCAGGCCTTAAATCGTCACTACCTTCAATTTCTTTAATAAGTTGGGTAATTAATTCTTGTACTCTTTCTTTATTCATTTTTTTGTATTAATCTCTTTTTTAACTTATATATATTGAAATTTAGGAAAATATAAATAAATATTAGAATTCGAAAAAAATCGCTGTTAAAGAATTAAAAAAAGCTTTGAGCTTTCAATTCCTTTATTTTCAAGACTTATCTAACTGTTTATCATCTCTTCTTTAGGAAATGTCTATAAATTGTCACATAGTTTTTTACACTTACTACTCTAGGATTACGTCTAAAATTAGACGGAATAAGAGCACTACAGCGTGAACAGAGGTTTGAAGTCTGCATCCAATCTTTAAATTCATCAGCGTGGGAAGGATACCTGCAGTTTGGACATACAACTACTCCTCGTCCTCTATCTTCAGGAAGTTTTGGTAATTTAAAACAAAAGATACACTTGAAATCCTCTAATGTTAAATATGATCCTTTTGGTTTAAACTTGTCAACATTTTGGATTTTTGAAGTTGGTTTAATTCTAGTTATATGAGTTGTATTTGATGTTTTTATTCTAGTGGTTTGCTTATTTGACATAGGAGTTATTCTTGATGATTGAGTTCTAGATCTTGTTGTACGAGTAGTTGCTTTAGTAGAGGGAGTTGGATTAGTTACCCTTGTTGTCTGTACATGCTGTCTCTGTGTTGTAGGTGTGGTTAAATTATTAATCGTTCTAGTACGATTTGCGATGTAATCACGAGTTAATGCAGGTAATGATGAGCGTGTATTAGTAAATCCAAAAAGTATTACTATTAAAATCGTAGCGATTAATAGCAGCAAGAGATTTAAGTCTAATGGAAAACTTTCAATAGCACTATAGAAAGTTATCCAATAAGTTAGAATGAAAAAAAGAACTGAGAATGATAACATATATCCTAGCGGTCTCGCTTTTACTGCCTTTGTTCCAAAATATATTACATTATATTTCTTAAAACAGCGATATAAAGAGTAAGAGCCATACAATATGTAAGGAAAAGCAAAAATTAGGCTCCATAAACTAAAATATACCCCTCCAAGAAGGTTTTCTCCTAATATGCCTGTATAAAAACCCCAAATAGAATAAAAAATTCCCACACATAACGGAAGAATTACAAAAAATGCAGTATTATGTGGTGAATTAAACTCACGGTGACGTTTTATGTTTTCAAATATTTTTAGAGTGAATATTAACCATAACCCAATTAATAACCAAGTAACAAAATTAGAAAAAGAATAGGAGAGTAAACCATGGATTGCACCAATTATTAGAAAAATAGTAAATATTATTGTTATAGTTTTATTTCTTGCCATGGTTTAGATATCACCAAAGGTGTTTTTTATCTTTATTCATCATATTCTAAATATGCTGGTTTCCCTTCAATAATTGGATTCATGAATTCTAAAATTTCTGGTAACATTCTCACATCTAAATGTCCCTTAATATCAAAAGGTACTGAGTACCATTTCTTAGTTTTAAAATTTGCGCGATAAATTTCAAAACCAACCGATTTCCCGTCAATTTGAAATGGATCGATGACAAGTGCTATAGCTTTATCCCACAATTTTTGATACCTTTCCTGAGTTCCCAAATCTTCTCTTGACATGAAACATCCATACGAAGGATGAGAATGGTACCACCCACAAATAAAAAGATTCTTTTTTTTAATTTCTTTGAAAGCTCTAACATAATTCTTATAATCCTTTATTTCAGCGTAAACCGCCGTCCCATGTCCCATCGGATAAACATCCTCCACATGTAGAATTCCATTAGTACTATCAAAGTTTCCTGCGATTAAACCTATTACTTCTACCCAATGATCTCTAGGCATTTTTAAATGTGCATATTTTAAAGAATGGCTAGCGATTTTAAGAATTGCTTTTATAGTGATAGCTATTTTAGCTTCAATTTTGTGATTGCTTGCTACAGTTTTTACTGGTTCCATAGGGATGGGTTCAAGTTTTGCTTTGAATTCTTTTGAATGATCTATAGGTTTCGCTTTGATAATCTCGGTAGTTAATTCTTCTTGTAATTCTTCTAATTGTAATTCTGTGTATACTTCTTCAAGCAATTCTTTTTTAATTTTCTCTTTAATTTTTTGTTTTATAACATCTCTGAGAGAATCGCTATTCTTTTCATCGCTATTCATTCTAGGCTCACCATTTATCCTTAGCATATTTCTTTACTAAATTTTTAACTTTTTTATCAAAATATTTCGGATCTTTCATCATTTCTATAGCTGCTTTTTTATTAAACACATCAGTCGGATTAACATATTTACCTCGAGTGTTTAGCATAGCAATTATTGCTTGAACGACTGTAACCGCTGTTTTTGAAGGACTCCATCCCCCTTTTTTGCCAATTAGAGACGGATCTACTAAAGCTAAGCAGATATTTCTTTGTCCTTTATATTCACTTGGCTTTGGCCAAAAATTTGGATGCCATATTGGAGTGTGCAATCTCACAAAAGGAGGCTGATTTGGATATTGAACAGGAAACTTCATTTCTAATTTAAACAATCCTCCTGCATAGGCAGTGCCTTTAGGGCCTTTAATCGTTACAGCTAAGTGATCGATGCTCTTTTTTTTTGGATTAAATGGCCTCAATTGAATAATAGTACCATCCTTTAGCAACTTTTTTAGTCCCGCAAAATCTCGGGAAACTCGACTACTTCTTATACTCATATTCTTAACCCCGTTTTTTTTTTCTTCTTTATTATATTTTAAAATTATATTTTGGATTAAATCTTTATTTAATTTTTAAGGTAACATAAATTTCTCCGCCTTTAAACCCCGCAACTGTTAAAAATTCGTAATTCCTTAAACCGTTTTGAATTGGATTTTGCTCTAAATCTAAAACAATAATATCATTAAAATCCAATAGAGTTAATACTGGTTCAAATTCAGATTCCAATTCAAATCCATTTCTTTCTAGTGTTTTAATTATATTTAAGCAAGGTGAATTATCTCTCATTTTAATGGAAACTCGTCTTACACTTTTACCACATTGAGAACATTCTGGATTTCTCTTCTTTTCAATGTGGTATAATTTCATAGTCATAGCATTAAATATAATGTAATTTGTAAGGGGCTCACCTAGGCCCTTATGACCTTTTTTCCAATGAAGGATCTTAACAGCTTCGTGAGATTGTAATGCTGAAATAGTTGCGTTAATTGTAATGATCCCAGGATCGTGGCGATCAATAATTTTTACGATGTCATCTTCAGTGTATTCAGGTAAGAAATTATGTTTAGTTACAAGTTTATTTGCAACTTTTTGAATAAATCTAATATCTTCTATATTTTTAGGATTCGGATCTCTGTCAAATTTATCTTTAAAGCTCATATCTCCTTTAAAAACACAATGAATTCTTTTTCGAGGGATACCAACCACTGTGCAAGCTGCCATTTCATCACTTTTGAGATCTGGTAATGGATTACATTCATAACACGCATTTCGATACGGAAATATCGAATATACATGACCATAATATCCAGAAACCCCTCCATCCACTAAAGGTTTTCTAAATCTAATGCATTGAGCGTTTAAATTCAGCCTTGCATTCATTGAATCAAGTCCTCCAATTACTACATCTGCAGCATAATAGAGTGTGGGATTTAATCTTTCTAAGGATGTATGATATCCCTTAACAATAATATTGGGATTAATTTCGACCAATTTTCTGGCAGCTACAATTGCTTTAGGTTCTCCTAACTTTGCGCTAGCAAACAGAATTTGACGGTTCAGGTTAGAATGTTCAATTATATCCATATCAACAAGATCTATGCGACCCACACCTAACATAGCTAAATTCTTAGCAATTTCACATCCTAAACCTCCTACGCCAGCTATTAATACCCTAGAATTTTTAACTAATTTCTGGGACCATCCTTCTAAACGAAATTGACGATCGTATAAGTCTCTCTCTTCTTCTGTCATTCCTTTTGCAAAAAAATCTGAATTCTTACGCATTATTATCACCATTAATATTATTCATGAAACATGAAACAAAAAAAACAAAAAAATTGAAGGGCTTAATGCCCTTTTATTATATTTTATGAAAAGAATTATATAAGTTTATCCAGCAGTACTCGCTGGGATCAAAAGAATATCGTCGCCATCATTTACATTATAGTCTTTTAACTGGCTACTCTCATCCATTGTTCTTCCACCAGAAGAAAGATGGAACTCATCTGGATCAAGTCCGAATAGATTTCCTAATGTTTGTTTGATATCGCTTACGTTATTTGCGTCATTTACAGTTAACTTTTCCTTCTTTTCACCAGGACCAATAGTTGACATGAAATATAAAGTCAACTTCTTACCTGTTGAGGGAACTTTGCTTGATGGGGTTTTAGATTTAACTGGTTCTAACTCCTCATCAAAATCTTCATTATAACTCATTTTAATCGTTTCTCTTATTTTTTTTTTTAAGTTTTTTTTTTAAACTTAATAATATCAAGTTAAAATGATATTAAAAAACCCATTGGAATGATTTTGAAGTTATTTGAGTTTTTGTTTAAAATGTAAGTATCTACGTTAAAAAACCTAATATAATATATTTATAAATTAAATGAATGTCTATCAATATATATAAATAGGAAAATATCGTTTTAGAGAGAAGATTTGATTATATAAATCAATTTATTCACCACGTTAAAATCAAATGCTTATGAGCACTCCAGATAACCTTCAATCTATTGTTTGTAATCTAATAAAGGAATATCTAAAAAAGAAACCTTTCTTTTCAATAGAAGATATTGTAGTGTTCATCAGTAATAGGGTAAGAACTAACCCTAATTTGAACAAACGAAGCATTGAAATCATCATTAAAAATCTCATTAAAAGAAGAATTCTAATCCCTGGAACCAAATTAATGAAAAATAATATCATTGAACATCCAATAAGAAATGAGATCTATAATTACATAAGAAAGAATCCATCAAACATTAATGATATAATGAAAGCAATTAATATTGGGAGTAATCAAGCGTTATGGCATTTATCTTGCTTAGAAAAATTTAGATTTACACGATCAACAAAAATCGAGAACCAAAGAATAATTTTTGAATATGAATCAAATTCAGATCTAGATGAGTTGTATTACTATTTAAAACAGGATATTGTACAAGATATTATCAACCTACTGAAAAAAGAAAACACCTCATTTAAAACTACGGAAATTGCTGCCAATTTAAAAAAAAATTACAATACTGTAAAAAAATATCTTGAAATATTAGGAACTCTGAAAATATTAAAAATTGAAAAAAATAAAAAAAGAGTTTTATTCAGATTAGATCAAGAGAAATATGATAATATTAGGAAATCCATTATTGATGGTGAATTATAAAATTTACAAAGTTATTCCAATGGAATTTATATTTTGAATTATATATTAGAAAAATAAGTAATACTTTAATCAAAAAATCATGAAGAAGAAATATAGAGTTTTAAATATCATAACTCTTTATGTTGTTTTCACTTTAATTTATTTGATTTTTTTCTTATTCCAAATAGAGAGTTTACCTTTATTTCTCTTTCTAACTATTGGGAGTGTTGCTGTATTATCCACCAGCACGATCTATACCGTTATTAAATCTAAAAGCAGTCCAGCGAAGAGGATAAAAAAAGATAAATATTATCAAAAACCAAAATCAATTAAAAGAATATCGAGTGATTTGATTGAGGATTACTTCGAAGCCATGCCATTAATAGATCAATACGCTGATACTGATGTATCTTTTGAAAATGTAGAATCAATCGATGATTATATCTTCACTTTTTTCAAACAGGAGGAATTAGATCAAATCGATTTGTTAGGGTTTTCAAAAATGGATAAAATCTTTTTTATCAGAGAGATGTTATATTTTGATGCTGGTGAGAGAAAGCAGCTAATCGAAGATATTTTGAAAAATAAAGATATAACTGATGAACAGATAAAATACTACCCGCCTTTAAACATAATTGGATTGAATGATAAATTACGCGTTTACATAAGGTCATTAGTCGAACCGGGTGAGAAGACCAAAATACTCATCATTGAAACCTCCGAATTAATAAGTATAATCAAGGAACAAGTTGGAATTCTATTTGATTATGGTTTAGAAGATTTTCTACTTTCAACTGGCGGCTTAATAATGGGTGAGAGTTGCCAGTTAAAAGACTATTTTCTTGATGATGACGATGAAATTGCTTTAATTCCGTCAAGAAAAAAATAGAATGATTTTTTTTTATAATTTTATATCCTTCCAATATATCAACCAGCAACACTCGCTGGAATTAATAAAATGTCATCTCCATCATCTACATTGTAATCGCTTAAGTAAGAAGTTTCATCCATGGTAACTCCACCTGAAGACAAATAAAAATCAGATGGATCTAAAGCAAATAAATTCGCGACAGTATCTTTGATGTCTCCAACACTATTACCTGTGAATATCAGTAATTTTTGTTTTTTCTCCCCTGGTCCTATAGTGGATAAAAAAAAAACTGAAATCTTTTTTCCTTCAGAAGAGATTTTGGGTTCTGGAGTTTTAGAACTAATATCTTCTGTTTGGTCCTTTTTAGACTGATCATCAATATCTTTATCCAAGCTTTCATCAATCTCCTCATCGAATTCTTCATCGAACTCCTCTTCAAATTCATCGTCAAAATCCATTAGATTAACACCATAAATTTAGATTACTTAATTTTATATTACTTTTAAAAAATAAAGGAATTTATGTTATATAAATAGACTTCACAAAACCAAAAAAATTCTTAAATTGAAATTACAAACACTTTAGAATTTGAGTCAATATAATATAATTAATAATTTACATAAGTTTAAGAACTACCATGAAGGATAAACCTATTCCTAAGTATCAAATTCGAGAAAAAACACCCGAAGAGCAACTAGACACCATTCCTAATACAAAATTACTTAAAAAAATTAAGGAAGAGAGAATTAAATTAAATAGAGAAAAAACTGAATGGGAGAGTGTTATTAGCAAAGTTGAAGGTTATCAAGATAGTATTCAAGATTTAGAAAAAAAAAGAAAAGAAAAAGAACTTCAAGTCAGAGACCTTCAAAATCAACACGAAAAACTAAAAAACGATCTAGACAATATGAGAAATGAATTAAAAGAAAGTAAAAATAATCTATATGAGAAAGAAAGGGAGTTAGATCAAAAAAATGCTGACTTAGAGCGATATCAAGAGAGATTAGATGGACTAAGAGATGAATTAGAGCGTGAGAAGAAAGACTTAGAAAGAGAAAAAGAAAAAGCAAAAGAAAGAATTAAAGAAATTAAAACCAAATTGCCTGGAATGGAACGGAGAGAGAACGCATTAGAGAGAACAATTGAAAAGTTGGAAAACAATTTAATGGATTTAAGAAACGAAGGTAAGAGTTTAACGAGAGAAAGAGATCATTTAAACAATGAAATCAATAGTTTGAAAAGAGAGATAGTAGATGAAAAAAATCGAATTGATGATGAGAAAAGAAGATTAAAAGATGAAAAAGAAAAGGTTCGCTATAAGAAAAAAGACTTAAGTCTCAAAGCTCGTGATATTGAGAAAAAAAAAGAGCAATTGGGAAAATTTAAAGAGGATGTAGATCACGATGTAAAAGACTTAGAAAGAAAGAAAAGAGGGCAAGAAGTAAGATTAAAGGAATTAGAAAGGAAGGTACCTAAGGCAGAAGATACTTATTTTTCATTAGAACATAAAATTGGTAACTTAGAAAATAAACTGAAAAGCTTAAAAGATGAAATAAAAAAACTGGAAAAGGAAAAATCGAAAATAGAAGACGATAAATTTTCAATTAGAAAGGAGAGGCAAAGATTAGAAAGCGATAAAGAGAGATTTCTTAAAGAAAAAAGAGATTTTGAAAGAGAATTGAAAAAAACAAAAGAGATACCAAAATATAAAATCAAATCAAAAACGCCTTCGAGATATTAATTAGTAAAGTTTGGGGACTTATGAAAATTCCAAAAGGAATTGAAGGGGATTACCTTGAAACAAAAGAAAACAACCTTTTTTTCGATATAAAAGGTTATCACCATCCCCGAGACCGTAGAATTTGTTTTTTAAGATTTTATCCCGATCAAAATGGGGAAAGAATAAAGGAAGGCAAAAATTATAAAAAAATCTATTCCTTGGATGAAAGATATTTGAAAGTAAGAGAGGAATACCCTCAATATCTGTTTTTTTCAAACGAACTTGATTTAGAGCTTCAGGGCGTAGAAATTAAAGATATAAAGAAAATTTATACTCCACGAAAATACTACGATGCATTAAAAATGAGGAATAATTTGTCAGAAATCGAAATGCATTCCAAAAATTTGTGTGAATTATTTATTACAGGCGGTTCCGTACCAGAAGATGCAATCGGTATTTCTGGTTCCCCCATGATCGGATTAAGTAAAGACGATTCTGATATAGATGTAATAATATATGGAACTCGTGCTAGTTTAGAGTTTCAAGATAAATTAAAAACAATACTGCTTACTTCAAACAATTGTAGGGCGTATAACTTAAGCGAATTTAAAACTCATTATAATTGGAGGGTTGGCGGTTCTGGCATCAGTTTCGAGAATTTTTTGAGAAGTGAAAAAAGAAAGTTACATCAAGGAAAATTCTATGGAATTGATTTCTTTATTAGATATATTAAAAGCCCTAATGATTGGAATGGAACTTTCTACGATTACAAATTCAAGAATTTAGGAAGGATTGAAATAAAAGCAAAAATTGTAGATTCAACCGATTCCATTTTTACTCCCTGCTCTTATAAAATTAAAGGTATAGAAATCGTGGATAAAAATCCTATTACAAAAGTTATAAATTTAGAAGATATTACTGAAATTAACTCGTTTCGCGGTAGATTTTGTGAACACGCTAAAGATGGAGAAGTTGTCTTAGTTAAAGGAAAACTGGAAGAAGTAATTTTCAAAGGGGAAGAAAGACATCTAAGAATTTTACTTACGGATCAAACTCAAGATCTTTTTTGCATAGTGTAACTCTAACTACCCTATTTCAAACACAGAACACTTTTTATCCTAAAACAAAAAAAATAATAGGTATGCACCATTTAATTATTTCAGAAAAATCTGATTTATAATATGATTGAGCGATATAAAAAATCAGTCGAGTTAGACCCGAAAGACGCAGACGCGTGGATTAACCTAGGGGATGCCTTTTATGATGAAAGAAATTTTAAAAAGGCAATAAAAGCATATCAGAAAGCAATTGATATTAATCCTTTTTTTTCCGAAGTATGGAATAATTTAGGTTTAGCATTTAGTATGATACATAAATTTGAAGATGCAATAGAATGTTATCAAGAAGCGCTTAAAATCGAACCGGACGACGCAATTTCTTACTATAACATGGGATTTGCATATGAGGATTTAGAAGATTACGATAATGCGTTAAAATTTTACAGGATCGCACTAGAATATGAACCAAGCTACACAGATGTATGGAATAATATTGCTTTAATTTATAGAGAAAACGAACAATATGATGAAGCAATAGAATGCTACAAAAAAGCGATAAAAATCAACCCAGATGAGCAATTGTTATATAACAATATAGCCATCATCTATTACGATACCCAGAACTTCGATGAAGCCATAAAGTATTATAAAAAAGCTATTAATCTAGATCCCAACAATGCAGAATTATGGTTTGATTTAGGTGATGTTGCATATGAACAAAACGACTATGAATTGGCAATATCCTGTTATAAAAAAGCAACTGAGCTTAATCCTCAATTCATTGAAGCATGGAATAATTTGGGGTTATCCTACACATTTACGGAAGAATTTAAAAAATCTATCAAGTGCTATGAAGAAGCACTAAGTTTACAATCTGATGACCCAGTACTTTATGAAAATTTAGCGTTTAGTTATAGTGCTTTAAACGATTTTGATAATGCTATTTTATATTATCAAAACACTCTTAGAATCGATCCTGAGAACATCAACGCGCTTAAGAAATTAGGCCGAATTTATTGCGATGTGAGAAAAAATTATAAAGAAGCAATAGAACAATTTAATAAGATTGTCGCTTTGGATCCTTCTGAATTAGATTTTTGGGAATCCGCGGTACGTTGTCATGAAAAACTAGGAAATTTTGAAAAAGCAAAAGAATGGAATGAAAAAGGCTCCAAACTAAAAGCAAATGATTATTAATCGATTCTAGTTTTAAATTAACTAATGGATTCATTTAATGCTGACTTACACATCCACTCACCTCATTCAATTGCAGTATCTAAAAATCTTAATTTAGATACTATGGTAGAAACCTGTAAGAAAAAAGGGTTGGATATCCTTGGAACCGGAGATGTGTTGCAACCGGATTGGTTAAAGTATTTAGAAAAGAATTTGAAAAAAGACAATGTCGGAGCTTTCTCTTATAAGGATATTTACTTTATTTTACAAACTGAGATTGAAGACGAAAATTCGATTCACGAAGTGGTTTTTTTCCCCGATTTTTCAACCGTAAGAGAAGTCCAAAAAAAGATTAAACCATATTCAAAAAATATTTTGGGTGAATGGGGGGGTCGCCCAAGGGTAAATTTACCTCCTGCGGAATTAGTTGACATTATCACAGATTTTGGAGCAATAATAGGTCCTGCTCATGCTTTTACTCCATTTAAAGCAATTTTTCGACAAAATAAATATGCGACTCTCGAACAGTGCTATCAAGATGCTGTTAAAAAAGTGAAATTTTTAGAATTAGGACTCTCTGCTAATACAGATTTAGCTGATAAATTAGAATCTCTTAAAAATATATCTTTTTTAAGCAATAGCGATGCGCATTCTGAAAGTCCCCGTTCTTTAGGGAGAGAATTCAACAAAATCAAAATGGAAAACCCTTCGTTTGATGAGCTAGCCTTAGCCTTAGAAAGAAAAAATCAACGCAAAATTGAACTAAATGTAGGACTTCACCCGAAGCTAGGAAAATATTATAATATGTTCTGCAACAAATGTAGAAGAAGAGTAATATTCGTTAAATCAGAAAAAACTAAAGATACACTATTTAATGGATATACTATTTCAGAAGACTTCATAAAAATTTTATCAGAAAACCCCTTAAATGCGAAAAAAGAATACATAAACAATGTTTCCAAGGAGAAAATTACTTGTCCTGCTTGTAAAGAAAAAATTAATAAGAACATCAAAATTAAATTAGGAGTCAGTGAGAGAATAGATGTTATTTCTACCTCAATCGAACCAATACATCCAAATCATAGGCCTCCATACGTCAATGCGGTTCCTTTAATAGATATTATTCGCGCTGTTAAAAAAATTAAGAGTGCTACTAGTGTTACAGTTTTAAAATCATATGAGAAAATGTTAAATGAACTAGGCGCCGAATTTAATATTTTAATTGATACAGAAATTGAAGAAATCAAAAAATTTGACAAGAATATTGCCACAGTTATCGAAGCAATAAGAAAAGATAATGTTAAGTATACACCTGGTGGCGGTGGGACTTATGGGCAAATTCAACTCGAAATATAACTATCTAAAGAAGAATTTAAGTAGCTGTTAATAAGAAAAGCTAAGTATTGAAAAAATTTCAAAATTTGGCTATATTTCAAACTCTAAATTAAGATTTAAAAGTTCTCCACATTTAGAGCAAGTCATAAAATCAAAAATTTTAAATGCTACAACCATAAGTTCTAAATCTTTTCTAGGAAATCGATTTTTAAACTTTTTTTTATAATCTCCGGAGGGACAGCTAATAATCGCTCGTACATTAATAATGTCCTCCGTTTCTGAACTATCGAAAGCTTGTTCAGTTGCATTATTATTCATATCAATTTCCATTTTAATTAACCCCGAGCATATAAAACATGAAAATTCGGTCTTTTAAATTTATCTACTTCGAAATTTATCCTTTTTATCACGCGAACAAGTGGAAATTTGATGTATTTTCATTGTAATACTCATATAACACCTATATTAATAATATTAATTTTGATATGTATTATTAGCGTATTATATAGCTAATTACTCCATATTATGGTTATGATTAATGAACAACGATGAATTTGATCTAAGCGAAATTGTAAAATCTAGAGAATCTGTTAGAACTAGGTTTAATGAGATAGCGCGTCAGAATGTTAAATTAAATAATGTGTCAAATCTAGATAACGACACTTATCTAGCGGATCTGCTAAAAGTTCTAAAAATTAAGTCTTTAGTTATTGGAGTCGGTGGAGCTGGGAATAACACCGTATCGAGAATGCACGATATTAACTCTGATTACATAGACACGCTAGCCATTAATACGGATGCTCACGATTTATATTACTCAAATTCTAGCCTGAAACTTTTAATCGGAAAAGAGATTTGCAACGGACTAGGGTCTGGTAACGATCCCAGCATCGGTAGTGCAGCTGCTGAGGAAGATGTAGAACGTCTTTCTCAAGTGTTAAATGCTGATGTAGTTTTCCTTACTTTTGGCTTGGGTGGTGGTACCGGTACTGGTGCAGCTCCTATTATTGCTAGGGAAGCCAAAAAAAATAATGCCACAGTTGTATCGTTTTGTTCAGTACCTTTTAAATCTGAAGGAGCGGAACGAAATTTAAGAGCAAGAAAAGGTCTAGAGGAACTTATGAAATATTCTGATACATTAATCCCTATACCAAATGATAATCTTCTCCGCTTTAACCAAAAATTACCTATTCTAGCAGGCTTTAAGATTATGGATGAAGTTTTAATCAGGTGTATTAAAGAAATAATTAATCTAATAAATAACTGTGGTTTGATTAATATTGATTACGCAGATGTTAGAAAAGTGTTAGAAAAAAAGGGAAATTACCCTTCTGGGCTAATTGGTATTACAGAATCGCTAGGCGAAGAAAAAGATTTAATAAAAAAGGCTAGACTAGCATTACACAATCCTCTTTTAGAACCGGACATAAAAAAAGTTGATAAATGCATAGTTTCTGTTTCTGGTGATCATCAATTATCGTTATCTAATATTGATAGGATTATTTCAACAATTTCAAGTGAAATCCCAGAGGATGCATCTCTTAAATTCGGAACTTCATTAAATCCAACCCTAGGATCGAAAATTAGGATTATGGCGTTAGGTCGAGGCCCAATCTCGCCATATGTTCAAGCGGCAATAGATGGGACTGAATTTCCACGCACTCACATAAGCCAGCTGTAAAAAATTTTTATGTAAAACGGGTATATAATAATCAAACTTTATCATTCATTAAACTTTTTTTAAAAAAAACCTTATTACTAATAACAATTGCGATTAGGTGAATCTATCATCGGAAAAAAAATGCCAGAAGAGGATTTAAAAAAAAAAATCCGAGATTTTTTAGATAAAAGAAAGATACTCGTACTTTGTACTTGTTCGGATAACACGCCTCGCGCAACACCTATGGATTTTTACATGGATAAGAAATCTAATGATTTTAATATATATGTAGGACCTGCTCCTGGGAGAAAGGTAAAAAACATCGAAGAAAATCCAAATGTCAGTATTGGAATATATACACCAATGGACACTGGTAAAATACAGGGCATGCAAATTACAGCATCCGGGAAAGAAAGACTGATCTTTTTAAGGGAAGGGGACAAAGATTTTGATGAAGTTCAAAAAATAGTGCGGGGAAGGAGAAAGCTCCTCTTGAAGATCATTCCAGAGAAAATCGAGTTACTAGATTATGATTTCATTAAAAAAGGGTATTCACGACTTCAATATTTAGAATTCCAGTAAATTTAAAATCTCGTAAAGTAAACCAAAGCGAAATTTCAACTTATCTCAAGGTAATAACTTAATATTACTTATCTAATTTTAAATTTAAGAAGTGAACATAAAGAGAGAAAAAAGAAATAATATTAGTTCTTAGATGTTATATTTTGAATGTTAATTTTTGGAACTACTTTTTTAACATCAGCTTTATTGCTTCATCAGCATCCATAAGTAACTCCATTGTGTATGTAACTCCTTCTACCGAAGCATAAAAACTAAATCTTTTAGAGAGAGCAGTAAAACCTTCAACAATTTTATCATCCGGGCAATCATATAGCGCGTAAGTTTTATGTCTATCATCAGTTACTTGTGCCGCCCAAGCTCCTACTTTCTTTAAATAATCAGGATAAGCTGGTTTATTTGAAGACGTATAGTTTTTTATTACTTCATTAATTTTATGAGGAGGGTATTTAGATATCATCATTATTTTAGCCATACAATTTTCACCATTTTAACTATTTTTTAATTTTGGATTAGATTTGATAAGTTTTAAGATGAGATTTCTTTATAAAAACTTTTACAATTTAGTTAAAAATAATCTCTAAAATTTTATAATACCACCTTTCAAATTTGATTTCCTTAATTTAGAAGAAAAGATTTTAGGAAATCATTAATTGTACTAATTAAATATCAGATGATCATCAACACCAAGCTTTTGATTAATATGTTATCCGATGAAGATAGAAAGCAATTAAAAGGTGCTAATAATGATAAAGAGCTTAAAAAAATATTCAAATTAATCGCATCAAATAATCCCTACGAATTTTTTCCAACCGAGGAACTGAAACATTTAGGTTACATTAGAAGGCAATGTGAATGTTGCGGTGTTTATTTCTGGACCACCATCAATGAAAGAAAGGTATGTGGAGATCCTGTTTGTTCTGGGGGATTTCAAGTCACTATTAATAATCCTGCGAAAGTAAAGCTCTCCTATATTGGTGTATGGAAAAAAATTGTTGAGATACTAGAGCCTCGGGGGTATGTCCCTATTAAAAGATACCCATGCGTAGCAAGATGGAACCCTACTTCAGAATTCACTATAGCATCAATTTCTGCTTTTCAACCTTATGTTATTACGGGTGAAGTTGAACCACCTGCAAAAAAATTAATAATACCTCAATTCTGTTTAAGATTTAATGATATTGAAAATGTAGGATTGACCGGTTCACACAACACAGGTTTTGTAATGGTAGGACAGCATGTTTTCGTGTCACCTGAAGAGTGGAATCAAGGAGAACTCTTTTTAGATATTCATGCTTTTATCCACGAAGGTGTAGGTTTACCAAAGGAAGAAATCACGATTCACGAAGACAGCTGGGCAGGAGGTGGCTCCTTTGGATGTAGTCTTGAATTTTTTAGTCGAGGAGTCGAATTGTTCAATCAAGTGTATACTATGTTTGAGCAAACTCCAGATGGCCCTCGAGAATTGAGTTTAAAAGTGTTAGATATGGGGTTAGGTCAAGAACGTGTAGCATGGTTCTCCCAAGGAACTCCAAACATTTACGAAGCAACATTTCCATATGTGATCTCTAAGTTAAAAGACATTACCAACGTTAAAACACATTTTGAGTTATATAAAGATTTTTCACGGTATTCAGCTTATTTAAACATAGATGAAGTAGACGACATGGATGCAGCCTGGGAGAAAGTAGGAACAGAGCTTAATATAGATGTAAATGAGTTGAAAGAAAAGATTTTACCTATGACTGCGATATATTCTATTGCTGACCATGCTAGAACTTTATTATTTGCAATAAACGATGGAAAACTACCTTCAAATGTTGGGGGAGGATACAACCTAAGAGTTATATTAAGACGCGCTTTAAGTTTTATCGATAAATTTGGTTGGGATATCGAAATTTCTGATGTTTGCAATTGGCATGCGAAAGAACTGAAAGAACTATTTCCGGAAGTTTCTGAACGGTTAGTTGAAATAAAGAAGATTTTAAGTGTTGAAAAAGAGAAGTTTTATACTACAAAACGAAAAGCGAGTAAAATGCTAGAAAAATTACTTGCTGAAGGAGATATTTCTACCGAAACTTTGATAGAAATTTATGATTCAAGAGGCATAAATCCAGAGATGGTTAAAGAAACGGCGACAAAATTTGGCAAAAAAATCAAAATTCCTGACAATTTTTATAGTCTAGTAGTAGAAAGACACGAAAATAGAGAAAAAATCGACGCTATATTAGACGAAATCAAGTTAGACTTAAATAATGTTTTAGAAACCAAATCTCTTTACTATTACAATTATACTGAGACATCTAACAATGCTAAAGTATTAAAACTAGTTGGAAATAATGTAATCCTTGATCAATCCGTTGTTTATCCAACATCCGGTGGGCAGGAACATGATGTTGGAACTATTAATGGTCAAAAATTCAATAATGTGTTTAAACAGGGTACTCATGTTATTCATGTTTTATCTGAAAAACCTAAATTCAAAGAAGGAGATATGGTTAAAGTTGAAGTTGATAAAAAATGGCGTACACAGCTTTCTCAACATCACACTGCTACTCATATTGTAAATGCAGCAGCTCGTTTTGTATTGGGGGCCCATATAAATCAAGCTGGAGCTAAAAAGACTATGAAACATTCCACCTTGGATATTACTCATTACGAACAAATTTCTCGAGAAGATCTATTTAAAATAGAAAAAAAAGCAAATGAAATAGTTGACAATGCAATTGATATGAAACTCTTTTTTATACCCCGTTCTGAGGCTGAACATAAATATGGTATGGCAATTTACCAAGGAGGTGCTGTTCCTGGAAAAAACATTAGAATCGTTGAGATTCCAGATGTGGATGTAGAAGCTTGTGGTGGTACGCATTTGAATAATACTTCAGAGACCGGGAGAATTAAAATAATTAAGTCTCAAAAGATTCAGGATGGTATCGTGAGATTAACATTTACAGCAGGCTCAGCGACTAAAGAACTTGAAGGAACGGAATCTCGAATCTTGGATCAATTAGAAACCTTATTGAATGTTCCACAGAATCAAATTATTGGACGCGTAGAAGATTTATTAGAAAAATGGAAAAATTTAAACAAATCGTTACAAACTGGAAAAGTTGATGAAAAAGATCTAAAGCTTAAATCAGAGCTTATTCAAGAAAAGAATATTTTAACAGAATTATCGAGAATTTTAAACACAAAAAAAGAAGATGTTCCTCTGAAAGTAAATAAAATCTATTCTGAATGGAAAAATAACAAATCTAAATTAAAAGATGTAGAAAATTTGTATGACGAAGAATCCATTGAGCTTCTTATTGAATCAGCAATTCCTTTGATGGACACAAAAATGATTCTTAAAACCTTCGATAATCTTTCCTTAAAAGATATGAAAAATCTTAGCGTGAAAATTCTCCATATGTCTGAGGAATTAAGCACAATTATTATAAACAAAGATGAGAAGGGAATAACAGTTATTGGAATGGTTGGTAAAGAACTTTTGAAAAAATCTGATTTCAACATGGGTAGTCTTGTTAAAAAAATCGCTTCAAAATACGGTGGCAAGGGCGGCGGTAAGAAAGATTATGGTCAAGTTTTTATCGGAGACATGGATTTAGAAGTTGAAGAATTATTAAATTTTGTAAGAAAGATTTTATCAAGTAATTAGTATCCGAATATATATTTATAAAATTTCTTTACAAAATCTGCTTTTTTT
>Ga0307377_10002772_pt1 | contig 20402 bp, 17 predicted proteins | sample TR3MG_FD_202535 | JGI IMG/M metagenome (GOLD analysis project Ga0307377, IMG submission 202535) | Soil microbial communities from Risofladan, Vaasa, Finland - TR-3 | ecosystem: Environmental > Terrestrial > Soil > Coastal area > Acid sulfate soil | place: Finland: Risofladan, Vaasa | collected... | reverse complement strand
CGTCGGTGCACAGCACCGCGGCGCCGTAGAAAGGCAGGTTCTGCAGGAAGTCGACGAAAGCCTGCTTCAGCCGCGCGAAATCGTGCTGATAGGTCTCCATATGGTCGGCGTCGATGTTGGTGACCACGGCGATCATCGGCTGCAGGTGCAGGAACGAAGCGTCGGACTCGTCGGCCTCGACTACGATGAATTCGCCCGCACCCAGGCGCGCATTCGACGCGGTACTGGTGAGCCGGCCGCCGATGACGAAGGTGGGGTCGAGCCCGGCCTCGGCGAGCACGCTCGCCACCAGGCTGGTGGTGGTGGTTTTGCCATGGGTGCCTGCGATTGCGATACCCTGTTTCAGGCGCATCAGTTCGGCCAGCATCAGCGCGCGCGGCACCACCGGGATGCGCCGCGCGCGCGCTGCCATGACTTCGGTGTTGCTGTTGCCAACCGCAGTCGACACAACCACGACGTCGGCTTCGGCGACGTGCTCGGCCGCGTGCCCCGTGTGCACGGTCGCGCCCAAGCCGGCGAGGCGCTGCGTTGCGGCATTGCTGCCCAAATCGGAACCGGTGACCTGATAGCCGAGATTGAGCAGCACTTCGGCGATGCCGCTCATGCCACTACCGCCGATCCCGACGAAATGAACACGTTTGACTTTGTGCTTCATACCCGGTCCAGTCGGGAGCGGCGGTTCGAAGAAACCGGTGCGCCGATCCCGACGAAATGAACACGTTTGACTTTGTGCTTCATACCCGGTCCAGTCGGGAGCGGCGGTTCGAAAAAGCCGGTGCGCCGATCCCGACGAAATGAATACGTTTGACTTTGTGCTTCATCGCGCCAAGTCCATGCAGGCGCGCGCGACCGCCTCGGTCGCGTCCGGCTTGCCCAGCGCCCTTGCCTTCTCCGCCATGTCGAGCAGCCGCTCGCGCGTGAGCCCGTGCAGGAGTCCGGCCAGCCGCTCGGCTGAAAGTTCGGTTTGCGGCAGCAGAATGGCCGCCCCGTGCCCGGACAGGAATTTCGCGTTGCCCGTCTGGTGGTCGTCCACCGCATGGGGAAAAGGCACGAGGATGCTGGCCACGCCGGCGCAGGCAAGCTCGGCCACGGTGAGCGCGCCGGCGCGGCAAATGACGATATCGGCTTCGCCATAGCGCCCGGCCATGTCGTCGATGAAGGCAGGCACGTCTGCGCGCACGCCGGCCGCGGCGTAGGCCTGGCGCAGATCCGCCAGATGCTGTGCTCCCGCCTGGTGCGTTACCTCGGGACGCGTCTCCTCGGGCAGCAGCGCCAGCGCCTTGGGTACGGTTTCGTTGAGCGCCCGCGCACCCAGACTGCCGCCCACTACCAGCAACTTGAGCCGGCCGGAGCGCTTGTCAAAGCGCGCACGCGGCGGTGCGAGTGTGACGATGTCCCGGCGCACCGGATTGCCGCACAGCTCGGCGCCGGGCAGGGCGCCCGGAAACGCCTGCAGCACCCGGTCGGCCAGGCGCGCGAGCACCTTGTTGGCGAGGCCGGCAACCGAGTTTTGTTCGTGGATCGCCAGCGGGCGCTTGAACAGGGAGGCCATCATGCCGCCGGGAAAGCTGATATAGCCGCCCATGCCGAGCACCACGTCGGGGCGCCGCCCAAGAATCGCGCGCGCGCTCTGCCAGAAGGCGAGAAGCAGATTCGCTGGCAGCGCAAGTACGCGCAACAAACCCTTGCCGCGAAGACCAGAAAAGCGTACCCAGGCCATGTCGTAGCCGTGCTTGGGCACCAGGCTCGCTTCCATTCCGGTCCTGGCGCCCAGCCACACCACGCGCCAGCCGCGCGCGCTCAAGTACTCGGCCACCGCCAGTGCCGGAAACACATGTCCGCCGGTGCCGCCAGCCATGATCATGATCGTGCGTGCCATGCTTTTACCGTCGCATTCATGCTGGCTGGCCTCGCATCAACAAGCGATTTTGGTTTCGGCATAACGCGGGCTGCGCCCGCATTAGCCTTCACTGAAATCTTCGCCCTCATGCGGGTTGCCCCCGCATGAGGGCTCGATTTTCATAATCGATCCGCAACAGCACGGCGAGCGCCACGCAGTTGGCCAGGATGCCGCTGCCGCCGAAGCTCATCAGCGGCAGGGTCAGGCCCTTGGTCGGCAGCACGCCCATGTTCACGCCCATGTTGATCAGCGTCTGCACGGCGAGCCAGATCGCGATGCCCTGCGCCACCAGCGCCGCGTAGTAGCGCTCCGACGCCGCCGCCTGGCGGCCGATCGCGAAGGCGCGCAGCACGATCCAGGCAAACATGGCGATTACCGTCAGCACGCCGACCAGTCCCAGTTCCTCGGCGATCACCGCCAGAAGAAAATCGGTATGCGCCTCGGGCAGATAGAACAACTTTTCCACGCTTGCTCCCAGGCCCACACCCAGCCATTCGCCGCGGCCGAAGGCGATCAGCGCGTGCGACAGCTGGTAGCCCCTGCCATAGGGATCGGACCACGGATCCATGAACCCGAAGATGCGCTGCATGCGGTAAGGCGAACTGAGGATGAGCGCGACGAAGCCGAGGAGCGAGAGCACGAACAGGCCGGCAAACCACTTGCCGTTCATGCCGCCGAGAAACAGGATGGCCATCGCGACCGATGCGATCACCACGAAGGCGCCGAAATCGGGCTCGCGCAGCAGCAGCCACCCGGCCAGCAGCATCACCGCGAGCAGCGGCAGCAGGCCCTTCTTGAAGCTGTGCATCAACGCCGACTTGCGTGCCGTATAGTCGGAGGCATAGAGCACCGCAGCGAGCTTCATGAATTCGGAGGGCTGCAGATTGGCCACACCGAAGGAGAGCCAGCGCCTTGCGCCGTTGACTTCGCGGCCCACACCCGGGATCAGCACCAGCACCAGCGACAGAATGCCGCACACAAACAGCCATGGCGACAGCCTTTGCCAGGTGCGCACCGGCACTTGGAAGATCATCAGTGCAGCGATCAGGCCGATGCCGAGGAACAGCGCCTGACGCACCAGAAAATAGGTCGGCCGGTGTCCGGTAAAGCGGCTCGCCTCGGCAGTCGCGATCGAAGCCGAGTACACCATCACCAGTCCGAGCAGCATCAGAATCAGCGTGGTCCATACCAGCGCCTGGTCGAATTCCGCCGGCGAGCTGCGCTCTGCCTTAATGTAGCGCAGCATCGGCGATCTTCCTCACGCATGCGGCGAACACTTCGCCACGGTGCGGGTAGTTGCGGAACATGTCGAAACTGGCGCAAGCCGGCGACAGCAGCACCGCGTCCCCCCGCTGCGCCCGGGCGTGCGCCTGCGCCACGGCCTGCTCCATGCTGTCGGCGCGCACCAGCGCGACGCCGCCCGCGCCCAGAGCGCTCGCGATGAGATCGGCATCGCGCCCGATCAGGATCACGGCGCGCGCGTAGCAGGAAACCGGCTGCGCGAGCGGCGCGAAATCCTGCCCCTTGCCCTCGCCGCCGGCGATCAGGACCACGCGCGCGCCGCGCGCCGCGAACTCGGCGTAGCCATTGAGCGCCGCGACCGTGGCGCCGACATTGGTGCCCTTGGAGTCGTCGTAATAGGCGACGCCGTCGAACTCCGCCACCTTCTCCAGCCGGTGCGGCAAGCCCCTGAAATCGCGCAGCGCCGCCAGCAGCGGCACATAGGGCAGATCGAGCGCGCGCGCCAGCGCCAGCGCGGCGAGCGCATTGGCGGCGTTATGCAGCCCTGCGATCGGCAGCTCGCTCAAGGCCAGCAGCGGCGTTGTGCCTTGCGCGAGCCACAATTCGTCATCGACGCGCAACAGGCCGAAATCCTCGGCCCGTGCCGGCGCATCCAGGCCAAAGCTCACCTGCGCGCGGCCGACCACGGCCATGCGCATGCTGCGTGCGTCGTCGCGATTGAGTACCTGTATGCCCTCGCCACGGAATATGCGCGCCTTGGCGTGCGCATAGCCGTCCATGTCGTCGTAGCGATCCAGATGGTCTTCGCTGAGGTTGAGCACCGTAGCCGCGGCGGGATTGAGCGTGCGTGTGGTCTCGAGCTGGAAGCTCGACAACTCGAGCACCCACACTTCCGGCTTGTGCCTGACATCCTCGCAATGCATCAGCGCGTCCAGCACCGCCGGGCCGATATTGCCCGCCACTTCGGTCGCCAGGCTGCAGCGCCTGCACATCGCACCGACGAGCGCAGTCACAGTGGTCTTGCCATTGGTGCCGGTGATTGCCAGCACCTGCGGCGGCGAATTCGGCGCGCGACCGCTCCGTGCGCGCGCCTGCGCACCGCCCTGGCCTTCGCGCAGTGCCTGCGCACCGCCCTGGCCTTCGCGCAGTGCCTGCGCGAAGAGTTCGACATCGCCGAGCACGGGGATGCCGCGCGCGGCAGCGGCGCGCACCTGCGGCGTCGCCAGCGGCACGCCCGGGCTGATGGCAATGAGATCGACGCCGGCGAAGGATTGCTCGCGGAAGGCGCCGAGGACCAGTTCCACCTGCGGCACTTTCTCGCCGAGCGCCGCCAGTCCGGGCGGATCGTCGCGGGTGTCCGCCACGCGCACGCGGGCACCATGGCGGTCGAGAAAGCGCGCCATCGACAGGCCGGTTTCGCCCAGCCCCAGGACCAAAGTGCTTTTGCCTGCCAGGTTCATCTGAGCTTCAATGTCGAAAGTCCGAACAACACCAGCATCATCGTAATGATCCAGAAGCGCACGACGACCTGCGATTCCTTCCAGCCCGACAGTTCGTAGTGATGATGCAGCGGCGCCATGCGGAAAATGCGCTTACCGCCGCTCCACTTGAAGTACAGCACCTGCACCATTACCGAAAGCGTTTCGGCCACGAACACGCCGCCCATGATGAGCAGCACGATTTCCTGGCGCACGATCACGGCGACCGTGCCCAGCGCCGCGCCGATCGCGAGCGCGCCCACGTCGCCCATGAACACCTCGGCCGGATAAGCGTTGAACCAGAGGAAGCCGAGGCCGGCGCCGGCAAGCGCGCCGCAGAACACGGTCAGTTCGCCCGCTCCCGGGATGTAGGGCAGCAGCAGGTATTTCGAGTACACGACGTTGCCGGCGACGTAGGCAAAAATACCGAGCGCCCCGGCGATCATTACCGCCGGCATGATCGCCAGGCCGTCGAGGCCATCGGTCAGGTTGACCGCGTTGCTGGTGCCGACGATGACCAGATAGCTGAGCACGATGAACCCCCACACCCCAAGCGGATACGCGATGTGCTTGAAAAAGGGCAGGATCAGGTCTGCCTTGGGCGGCAAAGTCATCGACAGGCCGCTGCCCACCCAGGCCGTGAACAGGTCCAGGATCTTGGCGCCGCTCGGCGAAGACACGGCAAAAGCCAGGTACACCGCGGCGACCAGCCCGACTACGGACTGCCAAAAAAACTTCTTCCGCGCCGACAGTCCTTTCGGATTGCCCTCCACCACCTTGCGGTAGTCGTCGACCCAGCCGATGGCGCCGAAACCCAAGGTCACCACCAGCACGACCCAGAGGAAGCGGTTGGACAGATCGCCCCAGAGCAGCGAGGTAATGCCGACCGAAACGAGGATCAAGGCCCCGCCCATGGTCGGCGTCCCTGCCTTGGTCAGGTGCGACTTCGGGCCGTCGTCGCGCACCGACTGGCCGATTTTGTAGGCGGTCAGCTTGCGGATCACCAGCGGCCCGGCGATGAACGATATCGTCAGAGCCGTGAGGCAGGCGAACACCGCGCGCAGCGTGATGTAGCCGAATACGTGGAAGGCGCGCACGTCCTTGGCGAAGTACTGGGCGAGCTCGAGCAGCATCAGCCCTCCCCGCCGTTCTGAACGCGCGACCGACCGGCGAGCGCCTGTACCACGCGCTCCATGCGCATGAAGCGCGAGCCCTTGACCAGCACGGTCACGTCCTTGCCAAGCCCGGCTTCAAGCTCGGCCAGCAGGGCGTCGATATCGCCGTAGTGCCGCGCGCCCTCGCCGAATGCCGCCGCGGTGTGGGTGCAGGACGCTCCGATCAAAAACAGCCGGTCGATGCCGCGCGCGCGGGCGTGACGGCCGATTTCGGCGTGGAAAGCTGCGCCGTGCGCGCCGACTTCGCCCATGTCGCCCAGCACCAGGAATTTCTGACCCGCGGCGCGCGCGAGCACATCGATCGCGGCGATGACCGAGTCCGGATTGGCGTTGTAGCTGTCGTCGAGAACGACGGCGCCGTGCCTGCCTTCTTTCTTCTGCAAGCGCCCGCGCACCGGACGAAACGCCGCGAGCCCGCGCGCAATCGCAGCGAGGCCGACGCCGGCCGCGGCGGCAGCCGCAGCCGATGCCAGGGCGTTGCGCACGTTGTGCAGTCCGGCCGCCTGCAGGCTTACCGGCGCCTCGCCCTGCGGCAGGCGCAACACGATGTCGCTGCCGAAATCGCGCAGCGCGTAGCGTCCACCCACGGCCGCGGGCCGCTCGATGCCGAAGTCCAGCACCGGCCGCGGCGCGCAAACGCCGCGCCAGTAGCCGGCGTAGCTGTCGTCGGCATTGATCACCGCGACCCCGTCTGCGGGCAGTGCCGAGAACACCGCACCATGTTCGCGCGCCACGTCCTCGACGCTGTGCATGAATTCCTGATGCTCGCGCTGGGCGTTGTTGACCAGCGCCACCGTCGGCCGCACGATGCCGGCGAGGTAGGCCGTTTCCCCGGCGTGGTTCATGCCCAACTCCACCACGGCGCAGCGATGCTGCGCGCGCAGGCCGAGCAGCGTCAGCGGCACGCCGATGTCGTTGTTGAGGTTGCCCGGCGTCGCGTATGCGCTTCCCGGCCCCGCGTGTTCGGTCAGGATGGCGGCAATCATTTCCTTCACCGTGGTCTTGCCGTTCGAACCGGTCACGGCGATCAGCGGCAAGGTGAACTTGCCGCGCCAGTAGGCGGCAAGCCTGCCCAGTCCCAGGCGCGTGTCGTCGACGACGAGCAGCGGCAAGGGCGCATCGCCGCCTGCGGCCGGCGCGTCCCGGTCGACCATGGCGGCGACCGCGCCGCGCGTGCGCGCGGCGACAAGGTAGTCGTGGCCGTCGAAGCGCTCGCCGCGCAGCGCCACGAACAGCGCCCCTTGCGCGATCGTGCGCGTATCGCTCGATACCGCGACGAAGCGTGCGTTGGCCCCGCGCGCTTCGCCGCCTGCGCCGCGCGCCGCTTCGCGCATGTCCATCATCGCTTCCATGCGGCGAGCACCTGTGCCGCGACCGCGGCGTCCGAAAAGGGAATGCGCGATCCCGCGATCTCCTGGTAATCCTCGTGGCCCTTGCCGGCGATCAGCACCACATCGCCCGCGGCGGCGGCGTTGATTGCCGCGGTGATTGCTTCGCGCCGGTCGGCGACGACCAGCGGCGCCTGTGCCATTTGCGCCTCGGACAGCACGCCCTCCAGTATGTCGGTAATGATTTCCATCGGCTCCTCGCCGCGCGGGTTGTCGCTGGTGAGCAGCACCTGATCGGCGTTGCGCGCCGCGATCGCCCCCATCAGCGAACGCTTGCCGCGGTCGCGGTCTCCGCCGCAGCCGAAGACGCAAATCAGCCGGCCGCCGGCCGCCTGCGCCAGCGGGCGCACGCTTGCCAGCACCGCTTCCAGCGCATCGGGGCTGTGGGCGTAATCGACCACGGCAAGCGGCTTGCCCGCGCCGCCGAGGCGCTGCATGCGCCCGCGCGGGGAGGTCAACGCGGCAACCGCGGCCACCGCCTGCTCCAGCGCCACGCCCGCACCCAGCAGCACGCCCAGCACCCCGAGCAGGTTGGCCACGTTGAAGCGTCCGAGCAGCGTGCTGCTCACTTCGGCCCGGCCCCACGAGCTCAGCAGGCCGAACGCGAGGCCTTGCTGGCTCAGGCGGATGTTCTCGGCCTCGAGGAAATACTCCAGCCCGGCAGCGCTCGCGACCCCTGCATGCGCGCTGTAGCCAGCGCGTGCCACGCTGCCGCTGCCGAGTTTTTGCGCGATCTGCACGCCCAGCACGTCGTCCATATTGAGCACCGCGCCGGAAAGACCCGGCGCGTCGAACAAGCGCGTCTTCGCCGCGGCGTAGCGCTCCATGTCGCCGTGATAGTCCAGGTGGTCGCGCGATAAATTCGTAAACAGCGCCACATCGAAATGGATGCCGCCGACCCGCCCCTGGTCCAGGCCGACGGAGGAAACCTCCATCACCACGCCCTGCGCGCCTGCCTGGAGAAACTGCGCCAACCGCCGGTGCAGCTCAATCGCGTCCGGCGTAGTGTTGAGTGCCGGCTCGAGCCCTGCGTCCGGCTCAGGTCCGGCCGCCTCCGGGAAGCCGCTGCCCAGGGTGCCGATCACTGCAGTCTTGCGGCCGAGCGCGTTGAGCGCCTGCGCGATCCACTGGCTGCAGGAAGTCTTGCCGTTGGTGCCGGTGACGCCGGCCAGCCACAGCTTTTCCGAAGGGCGGTCATAGACCTCGTGAGCAAGATAACCGGACAGCTCGCGCAGCCCATCCACGGCAATATTGGGCACCTGCCACTGCTGACTCCAGGAAAAGCCGTCGCGTTCCCACAGCACCGCGGCCGCGCCGCGGGCGAGAGCATCCGCAATGTAGCGCCTGCCGTCGGTGCGCGTGCCCGGGTAGGCGACGAACGCCTCGCCCGCGCGCAAGTCGCGGCTGTCGGCGCTAAGGCCGACGATGTTCGCTCCCTGTTGCCGCAACTGGCTGAGTATGTCGATTGCCGTGTTAGTCACGACGTGGCCCGTAGTTCGTGGTTCGTGGTTCGTTGTTTGTTGATCGTTGTTCGTTGGCCGGCCGAACCACGAGCCAGGAACCACGAATTCGCATTGCTCGTCGCATTTCAGGCGCCTTCCTCGATCTCGGAGCCCGCAGGCGGCAGTACCAGCGGTGTGAGCGGCGCATCCGGCGGCACACCCAGCATGCGCAGCGCGCCGGCCATCACCGCCGAAAATGCCGGCGCCGCGACCGCGCCGCCGTAGTAGTCGGCGACCGACGGTTCATCCACCATTACCGCGATGATCAGCCGCGGATTCGAGGCCGGTGCCATGCCGACAAACGAAGCGATATATTTGTGCGCGGCGTAGCTGCCGTTTTCTACCTTGCGCGCGGTTCCCGTCTTGCCGGCCACTCGATAGCCCATCACGCGCGCCCTCGGCGCGGTGCCCCCCGGCTGCACCACGAGTTCGAGCATGGCGCGCATCTTGCGCGCGGTAGCCGCAGAGATGATCCGCTTGCCGATGGGCGGGGCGTCCAAACGCAGCAGCGACAGCGGCATCAACACCCCGTCGTCGGCGAATATCGTGTAGGCGCGTGCCAGCTGCATCAGAGACACCGAAATTCCATTGCCGTAAGCCATGGTCGCCTGCTCGATCGGCCGCCAGGTCTTGTACGGTCGCACCTTGCCGCTCGCCTCACCTGGAAAATTGAGCGGCGGCGGATTACCGAAGCCGACGCTTTCGAACATGTCCCACATCGCCTCGGGCGGCAGGCCGAGCGCGATCCTCGCCGCACCGACGTTGCTCGAGCGCTGAATCACCTGCGCCACGGTCATGTCGCCGAAGCGGTGTGCGTCGTGAATAGTATCTTTGCCGATGGTCAGGGTGCCCCCCGCGGTATCCATCATCGTGTCCGGCGTGACTGCTCCGCGCTCGATGGCGAGCGCGACGGTAAACGGCTTGAGCGTGGAGCCCGGCTCGTAGCTGTCGGTGATGGCGCGATTGCGCAGCTGCGCGCCGGACAAGTTGCTTCGATTGTTGGGGTTGTAGCTGGGCAGGTTGGCAAGCGCCAGCACCTCGCCGGTTTTCGCGTCGAGCACGACCATTGAGCCGGCCTTGGCTTTGCTTTTGTCCACGGCGAGCTTCAATTGCGAAAATGCCAAATTCTGCAGTCTCGCGTCCAGCGACAGCACCAGGTTGCTGCCGTTCTGCGCGGCGCGGATCGATTCCGTGTCTTCGACGATCTGCCCCAGGCGATCCTTGATCACCCTGCGGCTGCCGGATTTGCCCGCCAGCGTCGACTGGTAAGCGAGTTCGATGCCGTCCTGGCCTTCGTCGTCCGCGCCGGTGAAACCGAGCACTTGCGCCATCACCTCGCCGTCGGGATAGTAGCGGCGGTATTCGCGGTTCTGGAACAAGCCCGGTATGTGCAAGGCGCGCACGCGCTCGGCGAGCTCGGGCGGAATCTGACGTTTGAGGTAGACGAAACCGGTGGCCTCGCTCAGACGCTTGTCGATTTCCGCTGGCGACATTTCCAGCAGGGCCGCGAGCTTGCTGCGCTGTTGCGCGGAAAAATGGACCTCCTCCGGGATCGCCCATACCGACTTCACCGGCGCGCTGATCGCGAGTGGCTCGCCGTTGCGGTCGGTGATCTTGCCGCGCGTGGCGCTGATCTCGATCACGCGGCTGTAGCGCGATTCGCCTTGCTGCTGCAGGAAATCGTGGTTCAAACCCTGCAGATACACGTCGCGACCGGCGAGCACGAGAAAGCCGCCGGCGATCAGCGCGAGCAGCAGGCGCGAACGCCACAGCGGCAGGTGCGGCGCCAGCACCGGACTGGCGGCGTGGTTCATTGTCCCACCCCCGCGGCCGCGGGCATCACGACGATCTGGATGCGCTTCGCATCGGGCACGCTCATGTGCAGGCGATCGCGCGCGATCTTCTCGACGCGCGCGTTCATCGCCCAGGTGCTCTGCTCGAGTTGCAGCTGCCCCCACTCGGTGTTGAGCTGCTTGGCCAGGTCCTGCTCGCTCTCGAGTTCGGCGAACAGCTTTCTCGTCTTGTCCTGCGAGGTCACGAGACCGAGCGCGCAGGCGACGAGCAGCGCAAGCAGAATGAGGTTGATCCGCGCCAATTCAGGCCCCGGTGCGTTCGGCGACGCGCAGGGTCGCGCTGCGCGCGCGCGCATTGGCGGCGATCTCCTGCGCCGACGCTCCCAGCGGCTTGCCGACCAGGCGCAGCCGCGACTGCGGCAGCTCGCGCTCGCGCAGCGGCAGGCGTATCGGCACATCGGCGCGCACCGCGTCGCGCATAAAGCGCTTCACGATGCGGTCCTCGAGCGAGTGGAAGCTGATCACCGCCAGGCGCCCGCCCGGTCGCAGCAGCTCGAGGATCTGCGGCAGGGCTAACGACAATTGCGCAAGCTCCTGATTGAGGTAAATCCGTATAGCCTGGAAGGTACGCGTCGCCGGATCCTTGTTTTTTTCCCGCGTGCGGACGGCCGCACCCACGATAGCGGCAAGTTGCCCTGTGGTGACGACCGGCTCTCGCTGCCGAGCAGCAACAATCGCCTTTGCAATCTGTTTAGCAAACCGTTCTTCACCATAATCGTGGATCACCTCCCTGATCTCGACTTCACTGGCCGTTTCCAGCCACTGTGCGGCGGTTTGCCCCCGGCTCGTGTCCATGCGCATATCGAGCGGGCCGTCGCGGCGGAAACTGAAGCCGCGCGCGGCGTCGTCGAGCTGCGGCGAAGACACACCCAGGTCGAGCAGCACCCCATCCACACCCTCCAGACCGAGGCGCGCGAGCACTTCGGTCAGTTCGACGAAACTCGCGTGCACCGCGCAAAAGCGAGCGTCGTTTATTCTTGTTGCAGCCGCGACAGCCTGCGGGTCGCGGTCGAGCGCGACCAGGCGCCCGTGCGCGCCCAGCCGCTCCAAAATCAGGCGGCTATGTCCGCCGCGCCCGAAGGTTGCATCGACGTAGCAGCCTTCCGCACGCCTCGAATCGGCGCGTATCGCCAAAGCGTCGACCGCCTCCTGCAGCAACACCGTCTGGTGCGCGTCTTGCGCCGCCACGGCGTCCGTTTCCCCGGCCGCAAGAGCGGTCACAGAGCAAAATCTTCCATCCCGGGCGGCAACTGGGTCTGCGCCGTCAGCTGCCGCAATTGTTTTTCCCAGGTGTCCTGATTCCAGATCTCGAAATGGCTGCCCTGTCCGACCAGCATTACGGATTTTTCAAGGCTGGCGAACTTGCGCAGTTCTGGGGAAATCAGCACGCGCCAGGCGGCGTCGATTCCGACTTCCTCGGCGAAACCCACGAGCAGCCGCTTCCACACCGAGAAGCGCGCATCGAGCGCGGGAAAGCCCATGACGCGCGCGCGTATCGGTTCCCAGGCGCTCGCCGGATAAAGCAGCAGGCAGCCATCGGGGTGTGCGGTGAGTACGAGACTGGAGGCAGCGGGGGTAGATGTTCCCTGCAACGCGTCTCGATGGCGCGAGGGAACGGTTAGGCGCCCTTTGGCATCCAGGCTTAAGGCTGCCGCACCCTGAAACATCGCCCCCCCTTATTCGTGTGAGTGGCTCTTGCAGGAAATCCCATAATTTCCCACTAAAAGCTACTATTTCCCACTTTAGAGGAGTTAATGGTTCAGGTCAAGGACAGAATTGAAGATTTCTCCAATTGAGACAAAGGCTTAAAAGCGATTCCATCGACAAATTATGGAATTACAAAATTGTTAAAAAACAATTGGATAATATATATATCGAAAGTAATATATTAAGATGCAAAAGGTATATCGCCTGCCTGTCCATGCTGCCAGGCAGTCACTGCGGCCGAAGCGCCCTCCCACTTCGGGCGCAAAGCGTCGTTCGGAAACTGCTGTCGCACTGCGTCGCCTGCACCGGCATTGCATTCGCCTATAATCGATTTTTTCACCCTAGCGGAGACCCCGATCATGACGCTGAGCCTCGAAGGCATGGACCTGATTTTCCGCAATGCGCGCACGCACAACGGCTGGCAGCAAAAGCCGGTGAGCGACGACAAGTTGCGCAAGCTCTACGAGCTGATGAAATGGGCGCCGACCACCATGAACACCAACCCGGCGCGCATCCTGTTCCTGCGCAGCCGCGAGGCGAAGGAGAGGTTAAAGCCCGCACTCAGCCCGGGCAACGTGGACAAAACCATGGCTGCGCCAGCGACCGCCGTCATCGCCTACGACACCGAGTTCTACGAGCTGCTGCCCAAGCTGTTTCCGCACAAGCAGAACGCGCGCGACATATTCGCAGGCGCGGAGAAGAAGGCGAACAACGAGAGGATAGCGTTTCGCAACGGCTCGATGCAGGGCGGCTATTTCATCCTCGCCGCACGCTGCATCGGCCTGGACTGCGGTCCGATGTCCGGATTCGACAACGCCAAGGTGGATGCCGAATTCTTCGCCGGTACCGGCATCAAGTCGAATTTCCTGTGCAATCTCGGCTATGGCGATCCTTCGAAAGTGATGCCACGCAACCCGAGGCCGACGTTCGACGAAGCGTGCAAGCTCCTCTAGAAATTGCATATAAGGCGATCCGCCCTCACCCGGCAAAAACGAGCGATGCGCAAACCCGCAAGGCCAGTAAAGAAAGCAGTCGCGCTGGTCAGCGCGCAAAATAAGACGACCGCGTCGCTGGAGCAGAAGGTGCGCGAGCGCACCGCCCAGTTGCGTTCTCTGGCAGGAGAGCTGTCCCTGGCCGAGGAGCGCGAGCGGCGCTCGCTGGCGCAGGACCTGCATGACGACCTAGGCCAGGTGCTCGCCATCGTCAAGCACAAGCTGACCGAGCTGCGCAGCCGCAAGCGCGGCGCCGAACTGGCGGCCGGGCTCAAAGAGATAGAGGACCTCGTCGATCGCGCCAACAAGTCGATACGCACGCTCGCATTCCAGTTGAGCCCCCCGGTGCTGCATACGCTGGGGCTCGTCCCGGCGCTGGAGTGGCTGGCCGAGGAAATGGAGCGGGTCTACGGCCTGCAGGTGCGCCTGAGCGACGACGGCGCAGCCAAACCCCTGGACGAGCCCTCCCGCACCACGCTGTTTCGCGCCGTACGCGAGCTCCTCATCAATGTCGCTAAACATGCCGGGGCAGGCATCACGGAAGTCACCAGCCTGCGCAGCGGCAAACGCATCATGCTTGCCGTGAGCGACGACGGATGCGGCTTCGATTATCAGGAAATGCTTCGAGCAGCACCGGGCAAGGGCGGCCTCGGGCTGATGGGCGCACGCGAGCGCCTCGAGTTCATCGGCGGCGAAATGCATGTGGACAGCCGCCCGGGGGAAGGGACGACTATTACGCTGATCGCGCCGCCTCAGGCCAAATCCGGCAGGACTGGGCAATGAGCGTTCGCTTGATGCTGGTGGACGACCATAAAATGCTGCGTGAAGCCCTGCGCGCAATCCTGGAAAAGACCGGCGACTTCGAGGTGGTCGCCGAGGCCGACGACGGTCCGGCGGCGATCGAGCTCGCACGCGAACTGTCGCCGGACGTAGTGCTCATGGACATCGGCCTGGTCGGCATGAGCGGCATCGAGGCGACTCGCCGCATTCTCGCCCAGACACCGACGGTCAAGGTACTCGCCCTGTCCACGTTTGCCGACCGGCGCATCATGCTGCAAATGCTGCAGGCGGGCGCGAGCGGCTACGTCGTCAAATCGGCGGGCAGCGAGGAACTGCTGCTGGGCATACGCGCGGTAGCGCGGGGTGAGACCTATCTGTACGCGGACGCCACTGCGGCGCTGGTCGACAGCCTGCGCAAGCACTCACCGCAGGGAGTGAGCAGCGAAACGCTGGGCCGGCGCGAGCGCGAGGTGCTGCAGCTGCTCGCAAGAGGCAAGACCTCGGCACAGATCGCCGAAATCCTGAATATCGCAACCGGCACAGTCGAAGTACACCGGCGCAACATCATGCGCAAGCTCGATCTGCATAACGTGGCCGAACTGACCCGGTACGCCATACGCGAAGGGCTCACTTCGGCCTGAGACCGCGGCCGGCCTCTCCGGCCCGATGCTTGATTTTGCGTCAAGTCCCGGAACTACCGTAATCCCGGTAGTCGAGGTTCAGGCCCGCCCGATGTCGCCGCTCCTCCAGGCAACCTACACTTGTGTTGCATCGCAGGAAGTCACTCTATGGCTTTCTTGCATGCACGAGCAGGCCGTATCCGATCCAACCACATGAATGTCGCCATGCAACAACGAGCTAAGTTCCATGATGTGCAGACCGGCGCGCAAGCGCCGAGCGGGGCTGCTTCGCTGAGCCTGCAGGACCTCGCCGCGCTGCTGAAAGTCGGACTCGACGACACCGAAATCACTGCCGGCGTGCACTTCACTCTGCGCCGCGTGCAAAAAGGCGCCGCCTTGTACCGCGCCGGTGATCCCTTCGGCCATGTATACGCCGTCCGCTCGGGCATTTTCAAGAACGTGTTGCTCGACGCAAGCGGCAGCTGTCAGGTACTGGGCTTCCCCATGGCTAGCGATATGCTCGGTCTGGACGGAATCGATGCGCAGCATTACCGCACCGAAGCGGTGGCGCTAGAAGACAGCGAAGTGGCGATCATCCCCTTCCCGCGGCTGGCCCACCTGGGCAGCAAGGCCGGGGCGCTGCAGAAATTCGTCTACCGCCTCCTCAGCCGCCAGCTTGTGCGCGAACACATGCAGATGTGGCTGCTGGGCTCGCTGGGCGCGGAAGCCCGGGTGGCGGCGTTTCTGCTGATCCTCGGCGAACGCTACGCTCGCCTCGGCTACTCCGATACCCGCTTCAGCTTGCGCATGACCCGGCTCGATCTGGGAAGCTTCCTCGGCCTGACCCAGGAGACCGTCAGCCGCGCCTTGTCCCGCTTCGATGAGACCGGCCTGATCCAGGTGCACAACAAAGAGCTGAGGATTGTCGATACCGAGAGCCTGCACCGGATCGTCGCGAAAGCGCGGCATTCGGACTGAGCGCGGTTTCAACACGGGCGGCGGCGCCGCTCAGCCGGCGCTGCCCGTAGCGCTCGCGCGGCGCATGCTGCCCCCGCCTTCGGGTTCGCCATGGCCATGGGAAATCGGCTCGGCCAGCTCCGTCGGGGCCTGCAGGCCGATCAGGCGGTAAAGGTTGGCGAGCTTCGCCCGGTACAGCCGGTCGAAACTCGCCACGGTCGCACCCGGGTTGTAATCACCGAACCACCAGAACCAGTCCGAGCCTTCGCAATCGGCCAGTTGCCGTTCGGCCGCCGCGCGGCGCTCAGCATCCAGCCGCCCGCTTGCGCTGACCAGATCGAAGCTCTGTTTGGCCGCGCACAGCAGGTCCCAGGCGCGATTCTTGTCGTGCGATCCGATCCATGTGGCGAAGTTGCCGTACACCCAGCTTCCGGCAACCAGCCGATCGAGCGGACGCGTTGCCGCGGCGGCCACGCCGACGGATGCGCCGGCGTCGTTCGAGCGCGCCTGCAGGAATGCGGCGTAAGTTGTCGTGCGGATGAAGGGGTGCGATTCCAGCGCATGGTACAGCGCGCTCAAAAAATAATAGCCGTTATACGGATAATGCTCCCAGGCATTCTCGCCATCGAGGATCACGCTCACCGTGGGACGCTCATCCGGCGGCGCATCCGCCGCGATGCGTTCCAGTTCGCCGACGAAATTGGCCGCAGCGTCGCTGCCATACCATTTCTGATACTCGAAACCGATCCGGTCCGATAGCTTGTCGTCGCGGAAGAACACGAGCAGGTCCGGCGCGGCGTCCAGCCGGTACGGCCGGTACAGGTAGCGCGACCGCGGCTCGTCACCAGGCCCGGCCGCGCGCAGGCTGTTAGCGAGCACTTGCTCGCCGCTTGCCACCCATCCCAAGGCGTTCCCGCTGAGCACGCGCAGCAAACCCTCGGAGATCGAACCTTCGGCCGGCCAAAGGCCGCGCGGGGCCGTGCCGAAACGGCGCGCATGGCTGGCGAGCGCCGAGTGCAGTTGCGCGGTCACGCGCGCGCGCCCGCCGGGATAGCCCGGCGCCTCGGGCAGCCGCGCTTTCGGCTCGGCCTCGAGCGCCGAGCGAAAATCAAGCATCAGCGGCGCCAGCGGATGATAGTGCGGCGTGGTCGAGAGTTCGATCTGCCCGGTGCCTGCCAGACGCGCATAGCGGCCGACCACGCCGCGCACCAGCTCGCCGATCAGCGCAATCAGTTCGCTGCGCTCGTGTTGCGCGAAATGCTCGCCGACCGCCATCAGCCGGGTTACCAGTTCGGACTCGCGCCGCACCGTCTCGCCGGTCCAGGCAAGGTGATACCAGGTGAGTACGTCGTAGAAAAACTGATCCGACAGATAGGTCAGAGCTGCCTGGCCGCGCGCCTCGAACGACCAGTACAACTCGAACAAGTGCTTGAAATGCGGATAATGCTGGATCATCCCCAAGTTTTCGACGCTCAGACAGCGCTCCGCGAGCAATGCGCGCTCCTGCGCGCTCATCGGTTCCGCCGTATCGCGCGCAAGCAGCCGCAGCAAGGGGTCGCGCAGTTTTCCGTTTTGGAACTGATCGGCGTAATCCTCCAACTGGTCGAGCAGCACCGGCACCCAGTTGACCACCGCGCGCATCCCCGGATGGTGCTCGAGATGCCAGGCCATGTCGGTGTAATCCTTGATCGCATGCAGGTACACCCAAGGCAGCGTGAACTCGCCGCTAGCCTGGTCGCGATAATCCGGCTGGTGCATGTGCCAAACCAGCACCAGATCGAGGGCACGGGACTGACTCACCGAATAAGCCCCGATAGCGCTGCGACCGAACCGAGCAAGTCCGGAACAATCTTTTTTGCGTAAGGATTCACTGGCTGGCGTCTCCGACTGGTGTGGCTATGCTGTGCGCGGCACGGCGCAAGGCCGAACGCCCCGAGCTGCGCGAATGCGGGCTAGCGCAGGTGGTGCACGCGCTGGCCCAGGCTTTCCGGCACGATCACCGTTATCCCACGCTCGGTGACATGAAAACGCTTGCGGTCCGCCTCCGCATCCACCCCTGCGCTCAGCCCGTCGGGCAAGCGGCAGTACTTGTCCACGATCGTTCGCCGCAGGGTCACATTATTGCCGATTTCGACGTTCGGCAGGATCACGCTATCCTGAATGTCGCAATGGTCTTTCACATGCACGTTGGAGAACAGCACCGAGCGCCGCACCTTGGAACCGCTGATGATGCAGCCGCCGGATATCAGGGAATCGATCGCCATACCGCGCCTGTCGTCGTCGTCGAACACGAATTTCGCCGGCGGCAACTGCTCCTGATAAGTCCAGATCGGCCAGTCGACATCGTACAGATTGAGATCCGGCACGACGCGCGTCAGCTCCATGTTCGCGCCCCAATACGCATCCAGCGTGCCTACGTCGCGCCAGTACGGCTTGCCCATGCTCGTGTTGACGCAACTGTCGCTGAAGCGGTGCGCATGCACAGGCATGCCGGACTTGATCAGCCAGGGAATGAGGTCCTTGCCGAAATCGTGGCTGGAGCCGCTGTCCTCGGCATCGCGGAGCAGCTGCTCGTACAGGAAACTCTCGTCGAACACGTAGATACCCATGCTCGCGAGCACGCTGTCCGCTTGGCCCGGAATCGGCGCGGGCCGCGCCGGCTTTTCGTCGAAGGCGCTGATGCGCCAGTTCGCATCCACGGTCACCACCCCGAACTGGTTCGCGTCGGCGAGCGGCACCTCGATGCAGGCGACACTCATGACCGCGCCGCTGGCCGCATGGTCGGCGAGCATGCGCGTGTAATCCATCTTGTAGACATGGTCGCCGGCGAGGATCAGCACGTACTTCCTTTTGTACCGGCGCAGAATGTCGATGTTCTGGTATACCGCGTCGGTGGTGCCGCGGTACCAATCGGCGGTGATGCGCTGCTGCGCCGGCAGCAGCTCGATGAACTCGTCGAAACGGCCGTCGAGAAAGCTCCAGCCGCGCTGCACGTGCCGGATCAGGCTCTGCGCCTTGTATTGCGTGCAGATGCCGATGCGCCGGATGCCGGAGTTGACGCAATTGGATAACGGAAAATCGATGACGCGGTACTTGCCGCCGAAGGGCACCGCCGGCTTGGCGCGCCAGTCGGTGAGTTCTGCCAGACGCGAGCCGCGGCCGCCGGCAAGGATGATCGCGAGCGTGTCGTGGGCAAGTTTGCTGAAGTCGGTTCGCGGCGGCTTCTGCTCTGCGGTGCGAGCGGCCGCCTCTGCTCCCTGGTCGAAGCCGTTCATGTGACCCGTGATGCCAATTCCGTGCGCGCTCATTGCCTCTAGCCTCCCGCCTGCGGGACTGAACTCGCGTTACCTGCCCTGAACCTCGCGGCCGCGCACCTTAGGCGTTGCCGATCAGCCGCCGCACTTCCGCCTCCGCCTCGACCCAGTCCTGCAGTTCGCATCCCGGGGCAAAGCCGCGCTTTTCGGCGCGGAAATACGCAGCCTGCGCAATCAACCTTTCGCGCTCCTGCGCGCTGAGGGCCGGACCCGCCTTGGCTTTGCCGTCGCCGCGCTTTGCTCTTGCCCCGACCGCCGGCGCGCGCGCCACCGCCTTGGACGGCAGCATGGTCTTTGACGCTGCCTTGGTCTTTGGTGTACGTGTTGCTGTGGGCGACATGGTTCACCTCCTTGGCCTGTTTATACCCCTCGATTGAAGCATAGTCGCCACGGGTGGGCTGACATTGACAATTGTCATGCGACGCCGCGCGGGACATGGAGCGAGAATTTCTACAGCCTATTCGCCGCGCGCGGCAATCCGTGAGAAAGCACCCGAGCATCGCGGAAAATCCGCCGAAATCCGCGACGCAATGGCGCCGCTCCAGCAGCGGTGCCGGCGGCCTTGGCGCACTGCGCCAGGCATGAGCAGCGCTTTGGTTCCGCCGATCTCGCCGGCGAGAAACATGCTCGTCCCGGAAAAGTTTAGTCTGAAATTCTAAGCCCTGCTAACATTGGGCATGCCGGCAGCGTGATTCCGCGGCGATCCGACTCCATGCCTCCAGCCAATTCCCACAAAACCGAAAACGCAAGCCCGCTGCGCGTCCTGTTCGCCACGTCCGAATGCACCCCTCTGGTGAAAACCGGCGGCCTGGGCGATGTCAGTGCGGCCCTGCCCGCCGCCCTTGTGACGCTCGGCGTCGACGCCAGGATCCTGCTCCCGGGCTATCGCCAAGTGCTCGCGCAACTGCCCCGATGCCGCGAAATCGCACGCTTTGCGCCTAGTGCGGATCTCCCCGCCGCGCGCCTGCTGCAGGTACCGGACGCGCCGGGAGTGCCGCTGTACGTGCTCGACTGCCCCCAGTTCTTCGACCGTCCCGGCGGGCCCTATCAGAACGAAGCCGGCAGCGACTGGAGCGACAACGCGCTGCGCTTCGGCCTGCTGTCGCGCGCCGCCGCGCTGCTCGGCAGCGCTGCGAGCCCGCTCGACTGGCGGCCACAGGTGATTCACTGCAACGAATGGCAGACCGGCCTCGTCCCCGCTTACCTGCGCTATGCCGCAGGTGCGCGCGCGGCGACGCTGCTGACCATACACAATCTCGCCTTCCAGGGGATATTCGAGCCCGCGCTCGTCGCCGCACTCGATCTGCCAGCGCACAGCTTCGGCCCGGACGGGGTCGAGTATTACGGCAAGCTGTCGTTTCTCAAGGCGGGCCTGCAGCTCGCCGACGCGATCACCACGGTGAGCCCCAGGTACGCGCTGGAAATCCAGGGCGAAGCGCTCGGCTTCGGCCTGCACGGCCTGCTCTCCGCGCGCAAGGACAGGCTCTACGGCAT
>Ga0307377_10002771_pt1 | contig 20405 bp, 16 predicted proteins | sample TR3MG_FD_202535 | JGI IMG/M metagenome (GOLD analysis project Ga0307377, IMG submission 202535) | Soil microbial communities from Risofladan, Vaasa, Finland - TR-3 | ecosystem: Environmental > Terrestrial > Soil > Coastal area > Acid sulfate soil | place: Finland: Risofladan, Vaasa | collected... | reverse complement strand
GCGATGAACGAGTAGAACAGCAGCACCGGCACGAACGCGAGCAGCACCTTTCGCGACGCCGCGCGGCTCAGCCGCGCAACTGCCGCGCCCAGCGCGAGGAAAAGCCCGATCGACGGCAAATACATGTAGCGATCGGCATGCGACTGCAGGCCGACCTGGACCAGGCCGATCACCGGCAGCAGCGTCAGCAGAAACCAGAGCCAGCCGAACAGCAGCCACGGGCACTTCTTTCTGCAGCCGATCGCCACGGCGCTGATCAGGGCAAGCAACAGCAGCGAGGGAAGAATCGAGTTGAGAAAGCCCAGATGCTGGGTCAGCGGGTACAGCAAAGAGAGCTTCGTCGGAACAACCGTATCGTACAGATAGGTCGCGTAAGCAACCATCGCGTTCATCAAGCGGTAGCCGAGCGGCTCCAGATGGAGCGGCGCGATCGCCGACTTTTGCGCCGCCAGCGTCACCAGTCCCGAGGCCAGAGACAGGGCGAACAGGGGGACCTTCTCGGCGAACAGCACTGCATACGCCGGGAAGCGCCGGCCCAGCACCGTCACCGGCTCCCCGCGCAATCGGTCCAGCGGCCAGAAGTCGAGCAGCAGCAACACGATGGGAAGCGTGACCGCCATCGGCTTGGACAGCAACGCCAGCACGAAGAGGCAAGCCACCAGCGCGTAGCGCCCCCGGGAGGGCCGCGCCGCGTAGCGCAGGTACGCGAGCAGCGACAGCAGAAAGAACATCGCGCACAGCAGGTCTTTGCGCTCGGCAATCCAGGCCACGGATTCCACGTGCAGCGGGTGCGCCAGGAACAAATAGGCAACCAGCAGGCTGACGCGCCAGTCGCGCAGCAATAACAACGCGAGCAGGTAGACGAGCAGGCTGTTCACGCCGTGATACGCGACGTTGACGAGGTGCGCCGGGCCCGGGTTGAGCCCGAACAGCGACACGTCGATCATGTGCGAGATCCACGTCAGCGGATGCCAGTTGCTCATGTAGAACGCGGTGAACGCCCAGCGTATCCCATGCCAGGTGAGGCCTGCGCGAACCGCCTCGTTGCGCACGACATAGTCCACGTCGTCATAGTAGACGTAGTCGAAGCCGCCGGTCCGGCCGTAGATCAGCACCAACCCCAGCAGCAGCAGGAACACGGCGAACACGTGCTCGCGCGTGCCGCCGAGCACGGGCCGGGCGGGGGACGCCGAAGACTTGTCCGAGCCGAAAAAAGAAAATCTCATTTGCGCTTTGCTTGCCCCGGGAGGAGCCTTAGCCGGCGTGGCGCGAGAATACGATCAGCCGGCTGGCCGTGAACTGCAAACCGAACAGCAGGCCGATCTGCAGCAGTCTGGCCGCGCCGAACGCCATGGAGAACGTCGCAAACGGCGTGCGCTGCACAGTCCCGGCGATGCGTCTGGCTCAATCAGCCTCCCGCACGTTTCAGGTTCTCCCTTATCCGGGACGAACTCGGATCGAGCTTCAACGCTGCCGCGAAGAACCAGCGCGCTTCCTCCAGCCGTCCCTGCTGTTCGATGACGATGCCGAGCTGGTTCAGCAGTTTGACATCTCCCGGCTTCTTGCTCAACGCCATGCGATAGGCCCGTTCGGCGCCCACATAGTCCTTCTTGGCCTCCAGCACGGAGCCCAGAATTCCATACGCCGCATACGCCAGGGGCGAGCCCGGACTATCCGCGACCCCTTTCAACGCTTCCGCTTCCGCCTCTTTCACCCGTCCTTCGCGCAGGTAGAATCCCGCGAGACTACCATGAGCCTGCACGCTTTCGCCGACGACGTCGAGGACATGCGTGAACAGCATATAGGAGTTCGACCAGTAGCCGGCCTGGATCCAGGCGATGAACGAGTAGAACAGCAGCACCGGCACGAACGCGAGCAGCACCTTTCGCGACGCCGCGCGGCTGAGCCGCGCAACTGCCGCGCCCAGCGCGAGGAAAAGCCCGATCGACGGCAAATACATATAGCGATCGGCATGCGACTGGGAACCGACCTGGATCAGGCCGATCACCGGCAGCAGCGTCAGCAGGAACCAGAGCCAGCCGAACAGCAGCCACGGGCACTTCTTTCTGCAGCCGATCGCCACGGCGCTGATCAGGGCAAGCAACAGCAGCGAGGGAAGAATCGAGTTGAGAAAGCCCAGATGCTGGGTCAGCGGGTACAGCAAAGAGAGCTTCGTCGGAACAACCGTATCGTACAGATAGGTCGCGTAAGCAACCATCGCGTTCATCAAGCGGTAGCCGAGCGGCTCCAGATGGAGCGGCGCGATCGCCGACTTTTGCGCCGCCAGCGTCACCAGTCCCGAGGCCAGAGACAGGGCGAACAGGGGGACCTTCTCGGCGAACAGCACTGCATACGCCGGGAAGCGCCGGCCCAGCACCGTCACCGGCTCCCCGCGCAATCGGTCCAGCGGCCAGAAGTCGAGCAGCAGCAACACGATGGGAAGCGTGACCGCCATCGGCTTGGACAGCAACGCCAGCACGAAGAGGCAAGCCACCAGCGCGTAGCGCCCCCGGGAGGGCCGCGCCGCGTAGCGCAGGTACGCGAGCAGCGACAGCAGAAAGAACATCGCGCACAGCAGGTCTTTGCGCTCGGCAATCCAGGCCACGGATTCCACGTGCAGCGGGTGCGCCAGGAACAAATAGGCAACCAGCAGGCTGACGCGCCAGTCGCGCAGCAATAACAACGCGAGCAGGTAGACGAGCAGGCTGTTCACGCCGTGATACGCGACGTTGACGAGGTGCGCCGGGCCCGGGTTGAGCCCGAACAGCGACACGTCGATCATGTGCGAGATCCACGTCAGCGGATGCCAGTTGCTCATGTAGAACGCGGTGAACGCCCAGCGTATCCCATGCCAGGTGAGGCCTGCGCGAACCGCCTCGTTGCGCACGACATAGTCCACGTCGTCATAGTAGACGTAGTCGAAGCCGCCGGTCCGGCCGTAGATCAGCACCAACCCCAGCAGCAGCAGGAACACGGCGAACACGTGCTCGCGCGTGCCGCCGAGCACGGGCCGGGCGGGGGACGCCGAAGACTTGTCCGAGCCGAAAAAAGAAAATCTCATTTGCGCTTTGCTTGCCCCGGGAGGAGCCTTAGCCGGCGTGGCGCGAGAATACGATCAGCCGGCTGGCCGCAAACTGCAAACCGAACAGCAGGCCGATCTGCAGCAGTTTGGCCAGCGCCGGAGGCATCAGCATCACATCGATGAACAGGTAGACGAGCAGGTTGTTGAGCACCGCCGCGACACCGATCATCAGCAGATAGCGCGGCAGCTGGCGGCGCAGCGACTGCGAATCGCGAAACGTCCAGCGCTTCTGCATGTTGAAATGGAATACGACGGCGATGACGATCGCGAGCGAATTCGCGCTCAGCGTCGCCAGGCCGGCGCTGCTGTAGAGAACGTTGAAAACGGTGTACTCGATGACCGCGCTGGCGCCGCCGACGGCGACGTACCTTAAGAACAGCCGCGGATCATGGAAAAAGAACGCGACGATGCGAAGTATCCTTCGATGGAAGACGCGCATCCTGGCGGCCATCGCCGGTCAAGCCTGCCCGAGACGAGCGCCACCGCGGTTGAAGATGCCGAACCTGCCAAAGCCCCAGCGCGCCAGGCGGAAGGCGATGCTGACGCGCACGACGCCCAGGCCATAGCGCACCGACCGCCAGAAGCTGATGCTCGACGCTTCCTCCATATAGCGGGTCGGACAGCTGATTTCACCGACTTGGTACCCGAAGTAGATGGCCTGTGCGAGCATCTCATTGTCGAACACGAAATCGTCGGAGTTTTCGTTGAGCGGCAGCGCCTCGAGCACCTCGCGCGAAAAGGCTCGAAAGCCGGTGTGATATTCGGAGAGCTTGGCGCCGAGCATCAGGTTCTCGAAAAAAGTCAGCGCCCGGTTGGACGCGTATTTGTACAGCGGCATGCCGCCCGCAAGCGTGTCGCTGCCCAGGATGCGCGAGCCGAGCGCGACATCGTAATGGCCGGAGGCAATCATCGACGCCATCGCGACAATAAGTTTCGGCGAATACTGGTAATCGGGATGAACCATCACCACAATTTCGCCGCCGCGGCGCAGCGCCTCGGTGTAGCAGGTCTTCTGGTTGCCGCCATAGCCGCGGTTCTGGGGATGAACGAAAGTGCGGATGCCGAGCGAGCGCGCAATTTCCGCGGTCTGGTCATGCGATCCGTCGTCGACCAGGATCACTTCGTCGACGTACTCGAACGGCACCTCTGCGTGCGTCTGACGCAAAGTCCTCTCCGCGTTGAACGCGGGCATCACGACTACGAGGCGGCGACCGTTGATCATCTGTATCCGTGACTCCGTCTGTTCCGGGCCCGCAATCGGACCAGCACGAGAAAACGGCCCACTAGTGCCCACCTAACTCGGTCGAGAGTGCACGCGACCTCATATCGGCGCAAGTCTGGCAGAGACGCGGACCACCATGCATCGCGGCCAGGCTGCCGGCGGACCCTCCCGCCGGAAATACGGCACCCCTAGACGGCGCCAGGATCTGTGTGCCACTGCCGGTCGCACAGCAGCCGCGCGAGCCCCCGCCTTATTCGGTCTCCCCGAGCCGCCGGACGCCACGCTTTTGGCTTGCGACCTCAGCGGCAGTTCGCCGGCAGATACTTGGCGAGAACCGTGGTCGCGGTACCTGTGGCCTGGTGGCCGCACTTCCAGGTGATGGACGCCGCTATAGCCGTGGAAAGGTCGACCTGAGCGGGCGTCGCGAGCGTGCCATCCCAGGGCTGCAGAACCAGAATGTTCGCCGTGCCCACTACGCCCGTGTTATAGGTGATGGTGATCGTCCCGTCCGGGGAGGCAGTGACCGAGCTTACGTTGGCCGTCGCGGGGGGATACTGCGCGCCGATGTTGCCGCAACTCACCGAATCGCTGCAGGTCATGTCGCTCGCACCTTTGGTCCAATAGGTTTCTTCGATCGCTGTCTTGATTCCGCCCGACAGGACCAGGCCTTCGGACACTTTCGAACGTATGGTGTAATCCTGATACGCCGGCAGCGCCACCGCGGCCAGAATGCCGATGATTGCGACCACGATCATCAACTCGATCAGGGTAAAGCCGTATTGAAGTGATTTCATGTCGATCCCCTTCGCAAGATTGCGGCGATTTCCCTACGCCGCCCGTCCATCGACGCAAGCACTGTGCACCCTGAACCGGCGCTCCAAAGTGGTGGCGCGAAACCAAGCACACCCTCAGGCGATGAAAAAGAAAGGCAAGGACGCTAGCCCTTGCCTTCTTCGGCCCCCGAGCCGCGGGGCCACGACACCATCTCTAGCTCGTACGCTCAGCGGCAGGTCGCCGGCAGATACTTTTGGAGAACCGTGGTCTGGGTCCCTGTGGCCTGGTAGCCACACTTCCAGATGATGGACGCGGTTGCGGCCGTCGCGAGGTTGACCTGCGCGGGAGAAGCGAGCGAACCGTCCCAGGGCTGCATAACCAGCGTGTTCGCCGAGCCCACTATGCCGGTGTTATAGGTGATGACGATCGTCCCGTCCGAAGTAGCGGCTACCGAGTCGACGTTAGGCGTCGCCGGAGGATACGATGCACCGATGTCGCCGCAAGTCGTAGAGTCGGAGCAGACCATAGACATCGCACCCTTCGATTGATAGGTTTCTTCGATGGCGGTCTTGATTCCGCCAGACAGGACCAAGCCTTCGGAGACTTTCGCGCGTATGGTGTAATCCTGATATGCAGGCAGCGCAACTGCCGCCAGAATACCGATGATCGCCACCACGATCATCAACTCGATCAGGGTAAAGCCGCGTTGAACTGATTTCATATCGATTCCTTTTGAAAAGTTGCGGCGACTGTTCCACGCCGTGCTCAACTATACGCAAACAGCGTGCCTGCACGTCCAGAAACAAGGCGATACAAATACTTCCATAATTACAGTTAGTTATGAAATGCCCATCAGCCCTAGTACCAGCCCTGCCTTCCCGATCACGGCAGCTAGTGACAAAAATTGTTACTTCGTATCCAGGCTTCCACACTTTTCTGGCGCCGCGTCCACCGGCTTTAGTCTTGTGTTCCAGCCGGGCAATTTGCTTGCGGCCCGGCGCCTGCGCGCTCCGCAATACCCCTTTACCGGCGAGCGCTTCGCTTGGATCGAACTGCTATACTTCGAACAACTGGTATCCGGTTTGCGTTTTCTTCGGTATTTCAGCGGGAGAACTGCGATTCTAGAGTTTTTTTCCAGCGGCAAGGTGGCTGAACTGGCCAAGAGCCTGGCGCAGGACTTGGCCCGACGTTATCCGCCCGCCATCGCCAACAATCCCGCGCAGGTGGTATCGCAGCAGCGGCTGTACGGCATACTCGAACAAGTCTTCGCTCGCACTACTGATTTTGGCCCGGAGAACAGGCTGGGCTGGTACCAGAGGTTTAGCCTGGGCCGAAGCTTCCGCGACGAACTCGGCGAACTGGGTTATGACGGCAAATTCATCGATTTGGCCGCGGAAGGCCTGACCCTCCGCGTCCGCGTGCGCCGCGATCCTTCGCTCTAAATCTGAGACCGCACGGCAGTAACAAGAAGCTGTTGACACTCAGCGCATGAGCGCGCATCAGGGACTATAGCCAGGAATCTTGCTCTCGTCGACGTGGTCGATCTGGTTGGCATCGAGAAACTGTTCGGCGTAGCGCTGGTATACCTTCCGCCGGATGAACACGTCGAACAAGTCGGGATCGATGTGGCCGCCTTCCTTGAACCTTCCCAGGATTTGCAGGGATTCGGTCAGCGTCTTGCCCTTCTTGTAGGGCCGATCCCTGGCGGTGAGCGCCTCGAATATATCGGCGATACCCATGACCCGCGCCTGCACCGACATCTGCTCGCGCCTGAGCCCGCGCGGATAACCCTTCCCGTCCATACGCTCGTGATGTCCGCCAGCGTATTCGGGCACGTGCGAAAGATGCCTGGGCCAAGGCAGCGCCTCCAGCATCTTGATGGTGGCGACAATGTGGTAGTTGATGATCTCGCGTTCCTTCGCCGTGAGCGTGCCGCGCGGGATGGTGAGGTTTTCGGTCTCGTCTTCGGTGAGGAAATTCGCGGTATTGCCCGACTGGTCCAGCCACTTGTAACGGGCAATTCTCCTCACCTGCTCCTGCGCCTCCGGCGGCATGAATTCCCCGCCGATATTGCATTTGCGCAGAAACTCGCGGTCCTGGTCGAGCTCGCGCACGCGCGCCCTGTACGCCTGCTGCAGCCGGTTCGCGCGCTCGCGCAGCGATAGCTCGCTCAGCCCCTGTTGCTGCAGCGCGGCAGTACTTTTCAGCATTTCGATTTCGGCATCGCGCTTGAGCACCTCGAAGCGGGTATCGATCAGGTGGATGCGGTCGAAGATCGACTCGAGCTTGGTCGCCTTGTCGACGACGTGCACCGGGGTCGTTACCTTGCCGCAGTCGTGCAGCAGGCCCGCGATCTTGAGCTCGTAGCGGTCCTTGTCGCTCATGGCGAAATCCGCGAACGGGCCGTCTTTCGTCTCGTTCACCGCTTCGGCAAGCATCATCGTGAGTTCAGGCACACGCTGGCAATGCCCGCCGGTGTAGGGCGACTTCTCGTCAATCGCCGTGTTGATCATGGCGATGAACGACTCGAACAGGGCCTCCAACTGGTTGATCAGCTGGCGATTGGTGAGCGCGATGGCTGCCTGCGAGGCGAGCGATTCGGCCAGGCGCTGGTCCGCGTTGGAAAACGCCACGACCTCGCCGCCGGCCGGGTCCTGGGAGTTGATCAGCTGCAGCACGCCGATGATCTCGTTTTCATGATTCTTCATCGGCACGGTGAGGAAAGACTTCGAGCGGTAGCCCGTTTTCTTGTCGAAGTTGCGCGTGCCGTTGAAATCGAAGCCCTCAGCAGTATAGGCATCGGCGATGTTGACCGTCTGCCCGGTCAGCGCCGCAAATGCCGCCACCATCTGGTTGTTGGGCTTGCCGTCCTTGCCGTACAGGTGGATCGGATAGAACGGAATCGGGGTGCCCGTGGTGCCGCCCATCGCAATGCCGAGCGACTGGGTGCGCATGATCTCGAACTTCAGGCGCTTGCTGCCGTCTTCTTCGGTCAGCAGATACAGCGTGCCGCCGTCGGCACGGGTAATCGTCTTGGCGGCGAGCAGGATACTCTCGAGCAGCCGGCCGATGTCCCTTTCGGCCGACAACGACGCGCCGATCTCATTGAGCTGCTCCAGCCGCCGAAACAGGTCGTCCACGGTCTGCGCTGCCTGAGCACCGCCCACCGCCCCCACCTTATGCCTTCCCCATCGCTGCTTGCGTGCCGTCTACTTGATGCAGACCGAGCGCACCGTGGGCAGGTCGGTGAGCCCCATCAGGACTTTCTCCATGCCGTCCATCTTCAGGGTGCGCATGCCTTCATCCAGGGCGCAGGCCAGCATTTCGGCCACGCGCGCATGCTCCTGGATCAGTTTTTTCAGCGGATCGGTGCCGACCAGCAGCTCGTGCAGGCCGACCCGCCCCTTGTAGCCGCTGCCGCCGCAGGTGTCGCAGCCGACCTTCTTGTACATGGTGAACTGGCCCTTGTCGTTGGCGTAGTTCTTGACCCATTCCTTGTACACGTTTTCGTAGCCCGCCTTGGGGTCCTGCCTGAAGCTCGCGGTGTTGATCAGCTCGCTGCAGTATTCGGTCAGGAACGCTTTCATCTCCTCGGGAGCGGGGTTGTAGGATTGCTTGCATTTGCACAGGCGCTTGGCCAGGCGCTGGGCGAGAATGCCGAGCAGAGCGTCGGAGAAGTTGAACGGGTCCATGCCCATGTCGAGCAGGCGGATGATCGATTCAGGCGCGCTGTTGGTGTGCAAGGTGGCGAACACCAGGTGGCCGGTGAGCGAGGCCTCGATGCCGGTCGACACGGTCTCCTTGTCGCGCATCTCACCCACCATGATGATATCCGGGTCGGCACGCAGAAACGCCTTCATTATGATGGCGAAGTCAAGCCCCGCCTTCTTGTTGATCTGCACCTGGCGCAAGCCCTTTTGCGTGATCTCGACCGGGTCCTCGGCGGTCCAAATCTTGGTATCCGGCGTGTTCAGGTGTTTCAGGACCGAGTGCAGGGTGGTGGTCTTGCCCGAGCCGGTCGGCCCGCAAACGAAAAACAGGCCATAGGGCTTGCTTATTACGCTTTTCAGCGTTTCCAGGTTGTGCGGCGTGAGGCCGAGCTTGTCCAGCGGGATCGGCTCGCCCGCGGCAAGGATACGCATAACGATGTCTTCTACGCCGCCCTGGGTGGGGATGGTGGCGACGCGAAGTTCGATGTCCAGCGGGCCGAACTTCTTGAACTTGATCTTGCCGTCCTGGGGCCTGCGCTTCTCCGAGATGTCCAGGTCGCACATGATCTTGACGCGCGCGACAATGGCGTTTCGGTAGGAGGCCGGTATTTCGATATACGGCGCGAGCGAGCCGTCCCTGCGGAAGCGGATCTCTGTCTTGCCCTTGCCCGGGTAGGACTCGATATGGATATCGGAGGCATTCTGGTTGTAGGCGTCGATGATGATCTTGTTGACCAATTTCACCAGCTCGTTGTCAGCCGCCTGCGACAGGTCGTCGCCGCCGCTCTCGCCGCCGATCTCGTCCTCGTCTTCCAGGCCAGAAAGCATTTCGCCGATGTCGCCGCTATCGACCACTTCGGCGCCGTAGAACAGGTTCAGCGTTTCCTTGAACTCGCGCTGGGTAGTGACGCGATAGACCAGCTTGCTCTTGGGAAACACGTTCTGCACGATGCGCGAGCTCTTCACCCGTTCCGGATCGAGGCATAACACCACCACCCCTTCCTTGGTGTCGTCGATCGGCACCCACTGGTTCTGTTCGACATACTCACGCTTCAGGTTCCGCAGCAGGTCCGCCGGTTTGATGCGCTCGGCTTTGAACGGTTCGTACGGAACGCCGAAGAATTTCGACAGGGCCTGGCCGATGGCCGGCAGCTTGACCTGGAATTCCTCCGCCAGCACCTGCTCGACATCCACCGCTTTCTTGCGCGCCGAGCGCGCGGCCAGATCGAATTCCGCCGGCGAGATCACGGCGTCACTCACCAGAAAATCGTACTTAGTTTTGATGATCTGCGGCTTTTGCCGCTGCCTGAAGGCGATAGCCAGGGTCTGCGCCAGCTGGGTCACGCCTTCTTCCATCAGTGCTGTAAAGGGCACGCCCGCCTTGTTGTTGATGATCTGGATGACGCCGATCAGTTCATCGCCGTCCAACACCGGCGCGGCCAGCACCTGCTTGGTGCGGTAGCCGGTGCGCTTATCCACTTCCTGCAAAAAACGCAGATTGGGATTGATCGCCCTCAGCTCGGCCTCATCGTAGCAGTCCTTGATGTTGATCATCTTCTTGGAAAAGGCGACGTAGCCGCCCATCGAATGCTCGGCGATCGGCAGCTTCAGGTCCTTGAACGAATTCAGCCCCGTCTTGACCTTGGACACGATCGACTGCTTGTCCTCGCCGACGACGTAAATGGTGAGGCGATCGGCGTTGAACAGACTGCAGATGTCGGACGAAACCTCGAGCATGATTTCATCGATGTTGGAGGTCGCGTGAATCTTGTTGGTGACGTTCTGCAGGTTCCTCGAGAACATCAGCCTGGCGTTGACATCGGCCGACCCCGTGGCCGCGGCCTGTGGTGTATTCAGAACTGCGCTCATAGTGACCTCGCCCGTGAAACCGCGCAGCCGGCGGCTGCGCCTACTGCGACATATCGCACACTATACGACAAAACATTGCCGCTGACCCGCGCGCCGCCGTTTCCGCACCTACGGCAGACGGTCCCCTCCCCATAGACCGCCTTCGAGCACGAGCGCCTGGTAACCGCGCTGCGCCAGCAGGAAAGCGGCAGCCGCGCTGCGCCGGCCGCTCTGGCAATAGACGATGTATTCCTCGTTCATGTCCAACGCGCCTAATGCATTGCGGATCTCGGACAGCGGAATATTGCGCGCCCCGGGCAGGCGGTCGTATTGGTATTCCGATGGGTAGCGCACGTCTATCCACTGGGCGCCGTTCAACACCTTTTGCGTGGCTTGCTCCATGTTGATTCCGTGCAGCAGCGGTTCGCGCAGCAGCGCGTCGAAATCCTGCTTGCTCAGCCGCAACAGCCTGCCGTCCGTTTTCATGGTGACGGTCGCATTGCGCTTCGCCTGCGATACCAGAGCCTCTTCGCCGAAGGTGTCGCCGCTTTTGAGCTCGGCCAGCGTCATGCTGACCCCGCCGATCATGCGCTCGACCTGGCACCTGCCCGACTCCACCAGGTAATAATAATCGCCCTCCGCGCCTTCATGGATGATCACCTCGCCTGCTTTTACCTCGATGCGCTCGAAACGCCGCAGCAACTCGTCGATGTGCGCCGGGGGCAGCTGGGAAAAGGCGCCGAAGCGCAGGTTATTGATGCCGAACACGCCAGACATGCTTCCCCAGTCGGGGCCGCTCGCAGGGCGCTCGGCGGGTTGATCTGCCCCGATCTGCTCCTGCATGACTGCCTGGTTCCAGGTGAGCAGGATATCCAGCAGATCATCGTCGATACGGATCAACTGCACCTCGGTCACCGCTTTGGCCGAGGTGAATTTGCGCCGTTTTCCTACCGGATAGCGCGCCTCGCCCGAACCGCCGACGAGCACCTCCGAGCTGCCCTGTCCATAGACGAGCGCGAGTTCGCCGCGCACTACGTAGACGGACTGGCCGGCGATCGAGCGCGGCTGAAACGGGTCCACATTGTGGCGCACCTGCTCGAGATAGCACAGGTCGGACAGCTCCTTGAGCCGCGCGTCGGAAAGCGACGACAACGGATCCAGGCCCCTTAAAATTTCAACGTTGACTTTGGTGGCTGCCATGCGCGTATCCGTAACGCCGACCTTTCCCTTGACCTTCAGAACTCGAATACCTGGTTGTTCTGCAGCATGCGCGGCTTGTACTCGCCGGCGCAGTCTTCGACCTCCTGCATGGTCAACTCGATCTCCCCCGGCTTCAGGTGGGTGATGAATATCTCCGCATTGCGCTCCAGTTTCGGCAATTCCTCGGCCAGAAGGCTCGGGCAAAAGTGCTTCGCCGCCACGGCCAAGTCGCGTTCGCGATTGCAGAAAGCAGTTTCGATTATGAGATAGCGCAGGTTGGCGATCGTGTTGACGACTTTCCACAACGGATCGTGCGTGGTGGTGTCCCCCGTAAACACCAGGCTCGCCTGGCCGGAATCGACCTGAAAACCGACCGCGGGCACCACGTGATTGGCCGGCAGCGAAGTGATCTTGCGCCCTTTGAGTTCCACCGTTGCGCCGAGCGGCATCTCCTCGTAGCGCATGAACGGTTTGCTCGGCGTCGGCACCTGTGTGAAATCCGGCCAAATGCTCCAGTTGAATATGTGATTGCGTATGATTTCCAGCGTCGGTTCGGTCGCATGCACGATAAGCGGCTTGTTGCGCATGCCGCCGACAGTGTCGACCAGGAACGGGATGGAGCAGACATGGTCCAGATGCGAATGCGTAATGAATATATGGTCGATCAGCATCAATTCCGCGAGCGACACGTCGCCCACCCCGGTTCCGGCATCGATGAGGATGTCGTTGTCGACCAACAACGAGGTGGTGCGCAGATGGCGACCGCCGATTCCACCGCTGCACCCGAGCACTCTCAGCTTCATCGCCCGCGCCTATTTGGTCTTGAACGCTGTCACGCCGTCCCAGCCGGGACCGGGCGGATCGATGCGGCACTGCCCGACGCGCTCGAGATAGAGCTGGTAGAGCTTGCACTGCGGCGACATGCTCTGCGCATCGACCAGGTCCGCTTCCGCTTCATCCCAGTTCTGCGCGCGATAGGCCTTGAGCGCCTTGTGCCAGAGATTGATTTCGTCCATGACCTTATCGTCGACCTGACCCTCTATGCCAATCGGCTCGAAAATCGCCACCGGCTCGTCCTTGCCTTTGACTTTCACCCGGTCGATCTCGCGAAATACGACGTCTTTTACCGCTTCCCGCGTATTCGGGCCGACAATGATTCCAACCCCGTACACGCGCGTCAGCCCCTCCAGGCGGGATGCGAGGTTGACCGCGTCACCCATCACGGTATAAGCCTTGCGCAGCTTTGAGCCCATGTCGCCGACGCTCATGTTGCCGGTGTTGACGCCTACGCCGATGCGGATATCGGGCCAGCCGCGCGCTACCATTTCCGCGCGCAACTTGTCGAGCTCGGCCTGCATCGCCATTGCGGTGATTACTCCCTGGCGCGCGTGCTCGGGGTCAGCCACCGGAGCGCCCCAAAAAGCCATGATAGCATCGCCGATGTACTTGTCGAGGGTGCCGCGGTTGCCGCGGATCACCAGACTCATGGCGGTGAGATAGTCGTTGATGAACTGCGACAGTTCCTTCGGCTCCAAGCTCTCCGAGATCGAAGTGAAACCGACAATGTCGGAGAACAGCACGGTGAGCGCCTCGCTTTTACCCTCCATGCTGTAGCGCTCCGGGTCCTTGGCCATTTTATCGACCAGCTCCGGCGGCACGTACTGGCCGAACAGTTCAGTAAACTGACGCTTGCTGCGCGACTCGACGAAGTAGCCCCAAGACATGTCGAACGCGAACAGTGCGGCGATCATCAGCAGGCTGGAGGCGAGCGGCAGAACCAGACCGGCCTTGGTCCAAAGAATCAAATCAAGACCGGTAATAAGCACTGTCGCCAGTACCGACAACAAGACTGCCTTAAACGGGCTTAGCAGCGGCAGGAGCAACGACAGCCCGATGCCACCGATCAGCAGCAGGATCACCTCGGTGCCCAGCATATAGGCCGGCTTCTGTTTGAAGTCGTTGTCCAGCATCGCGGCGATCATGTTGGCGTGGATTTCCACCCCGGGATACACGCTGCCCACCGGCGTAGATCGCAAATCGACCAGCCCAGGGGCGGAAGCCCCGACCAGCGCGATCTTGCCCCTGAGTTCGTCCTTCGGTACCTTGTCGAAATAGACGTCGGCGAGTGAGATGTATTTGAAGCTGCCTTGCCGGCCGCGGTAGGGAATGAGCGCGCTCACGGTATCGTCCACCGGAATGGTGACCGGACCCGCCTTCAGCCATTCCAGCCCGGAGTAGCTCTTGCTGGAGAACTCGTCGGACGCAAATCCGGGCTCCACCTTCGGATAACCGGCCAGGACCCGGATCATCGCGAGCGACAAAGACTCGTAGTAGGCGCCGTGAAATTCGGCCAGCATCGGCACCCGCCGCGTCACACCGTCGGCATCGACCAGCGGATTGAAGTGACCTGCATTGGCGGCATTGGCCTCGAGCTCGGGCAGGTTGCCGCCATAGCCGCGCCAGTCGGTGATGCGGATGTTGCGCCCCTTGAACGTTCCCGCAGGTAACACCGGCGGAGGAATGGCGCCCGACTGCACCGCGTCCTTGCTGCTGTTGAAATAATACCCCAGCACGACCGGACGGCCCTTGATCGCCTTCGCGAATATGGCGTCGTAATCGAGTTTCGGACGCAGTTGCTTGAGCGCCGACTGAAACGGGGCCACGTCCTTGAGCTTGCCTTTGGCGAGCTTGTCGAGCACGGGGAGCCCGGAGCTTTCGTCGGGCTCGGCGAACACCACGTCGAAACCGAGGATCGCAATGCCGTATTTATCGAATAGCTTGTTTACCAGCGTGGCAAGCTTGTCGCGGCTCCAAGGCCAATGTCCAAGCGCACGATTGTCCAGGCTGCGCTCGTCGATGTCCAGTATGACAATTCGCGGATCCACGCCGCCGGGCATGGTGAGGGTGAGACGCGCGTCGTAGATGATGTTGTCGAGCCGGGTAATCAGGCCGATGTTGTAGAACTCGGCGACATGGCCGACGAACACCAGCATCAGCGCGAGCCCAAGCGCGATCCTGACGATGTGCCGCTTCAAGCCGTCTCCTTCCCACCCAAGGAGCGATGAATCAGGGCTTGAAGAAGAATTCCACTTTCACGCCGGCAAGCTCGATGACGTCGCGGTCGTTGAGCGCATGCGCCTGCAGCTCTATAGGACTGCCGTTGACTATCGGCTTGACGGCGCCCTCGATGTGGGTAATGAAAAAACCCTGCGGTCGGCGCGTGATCACCGCGACTTGCACGCCTGGCTTGCCCAGAGTCGTAAGCGGTTTGGTAAGGACCAACTCCTTGCCGGCGTTGGCGCCGGACAGAAGCTTCAGCGTAGCGCGCCGCGTCGGGGCTGCAGCGGCAGCGGCCACCGACGCGGCCGTAACGCCGACTTGGGTGTCGGCGTGCGATCTGGCCGTGTCTGCGACGGGCGCTCCCGCGGTTGCCGGCATGCCCGCCGGCGCAGCCTCAACGGCTCCTGCCGCAGGCGGAGGCGTTTCGGGCGCCTTTCGCATCGCTCCCGGGCGCAGCACCATGGTCTTTTCGAAATCGGCGGCCTTGCTGGCCCCAGGTATAGCGTCGCTGAGGTACTTGAGCTTGTACTTGCCGAGCTCGATCACGTCGTTGTTCTGCAGGAAATGCTTTTTCACCGTCTTGCCGTTGACGAAGGTGCCGTTGGTGCTGCCCAAGTCCTCGAGGAACGAATCCGCGAGCACGGTTACGATTACGGCGTGCTCGCCGCTGACCGCCAGATTGTCGATCTGGATGTCATTGTGCGGTTTGCGACCGATAGTGGTGCGATCCTTGGATAGCGGGATTTCCTTGAGCACCAGACCGTCCATACTGAGTATCAGCTTCGCCATAGCGTTATCCTCGTGCTATCTAAACCATCCGAAAATTTTCGATGCCAGGCCCTGTCCGGCCGGATATTCGCGCAAAATCCTTATGAGGATGACTGAAATGTTGTCGCGCCCGCCGTTGTCGTTGGCCATCTGCACCAACTGCTGGGCTGCCAGATTCAGATTTGCGCCCAAGGCTTGAAGCGTCATGCCGATATCCTCGTCGCCCACCATGTCGGACAGCCCATCGGAGCACAGCAAATAGATGTCGCCGGGCCGTGTGTCGTATTCGTGGATCTCCGGCTCTACCATGGGATCGATGCCCAGCGCACGCGTGACCAGATTCTTGTTCGACGAAACCTTCGCCTGCTCCCTGGTCAGCATGCCCGCGTCGATCTGCTCCTGCAGCAGCGAATGGTCCCTGCTCACCTGGGTGAACTCGTCGCCGCGCATCCGGTAAAAACGTGAATCACCGATGTGCGCCACCATCACATGGTTGTCGTAAAACAGCGCCAGTACCAGCGTGGTGCCCATGCCGGCATACTGCGGCTGGCTCTGCGCGGCCTGATAGATCGCGGCATTGGTCTTGGCAATCTGTTGCTGCAACATTGTCAGCGCGAGCTTCCGGCCACTCTGTGGATCGATCGCATTGGGTGCGTGGTCCTCGAGAAGTTGCCGCAATTCCGTGGTGAGCACGGTGGTAGCCATGCCACTCGCGACTTCACCCGCATTGTAGCCGCCCATGCCGTCGGCCAGCACCACCAGGCCTTTATCTGGACTCGACGCGATCGAGTCCTCATTGTGCGGACGCACCATGCCAGTGTCGGTCTGGCTGGCGATCTCCAGTACGCGGCTCAGGTCCATGCGGCGCGCTGCCTAAACCCCGAGGCCCATGTCGACAACGCCGATGCCAAGAAACCAGTCGGTCCTGCAAATTCCCGCTTTCGTCATGCCCGTTCCCTGCGCCCCCGATCTTCTTCTGCTAATACCCAGCTATCTGCCAGATAGCGAAGGCATTTTACGATATTAGCGCAGGCGCTTGTGCTAATTCCGCGAAGGCACAGCGTCAGCATCCGTCTCGCGGTACATAGTGCCCTGAAGCATAGCCGCGCGTCGCCTTGATGCCCCATGCATACCCGTGATATTCAACTGCTGCTCCGGCCCTTCGGACAACTTTGGTAAGTCTTATTTATAAACAGGGCGATAATGCCCATTCTTGCAGTTAACTATTAGATTAGTCAAATGTTTTTTGCTGATTCTGCGGGCGAGCGCCCGGGCCGAAACCGAAGGTGTCAGAAAAAAAGGACGGTGGACGCGACGCGTGAGTGGAAAAATCCCTACCGATCGAACAGGGATTTCTTCGCGGTCCTGCGTTCTGAATGCCTCTCACACGCACCGCGCCCCGCAGCCGAGCGCAAACGAATTTCGGTTCAGCTGCCGAGTATCGTTCCTGCAGCGATCCCCAAATCGAGCGGCGAAACCTTCTTGCCGCTGCCCAGTTTGCCTTTGGCAATTTCGACCTGTCCGCCTTGGGCGGTGATGAACATGCTGTTCGCGCTCACCGCGGTGACCTCGCCTATCTTGCCCTTGACTGCGCCGAAGGTGCGCACCAAGTGCTTCTTGGTGCCGAACAACTGCAATTTTTCCCCTTTGTGCGTGGTCCATGCGCCGGGCGCGGGGTCGCAACCGCGAATCAGGTTATGAATGAAGTCGACGTGGCTGGCCCAGTTGATCCTTGCCTCGCCCTCGCGGCACCAGCCCTCGTAGCTGGCGCGCGCTTCGTCCTGGACCGATTCCTTGTGCCTGCCCGCGACGACCAAGTCTGCCGCCTCGATCATGGCGGCGACGCCCATCGGAAACAGGCGGTCGAAGTAGACTGTCCCGAGGGTATCGTCAGCGCTGATGGGCGTGCTCTTTTGCACGATCACCGCACCTTCGTCCAGACCGTCGGAAGGACGGAAGATGGTGAGTCCGGTTTCCGTCTCGCCCTTGATAATGGGCCAGTTGATCGAGGAAGGGCCGCGGAATTTTGGCAGCAACGACGGATGGTACTGAATGGTGCCGTGCGTTGGAATGCCGACGAATTCCTGCGGCGCGAACTGAAGCACAAACGCCATGATGCCGATGTCGGCCTTGGCCGCGGCCAGCGCCTGCGCCGCTTCGGGTGCGCGCAAGGATTTGAATTGGTAGACCCTGAGCTTTTTCGCCTCCGCCGCAGCGCGCAGGGCATCGGGCCGCGCGCCCTCCTTCTCCGGTGCGCAGAAAACGGCGGCAACCTCGTCGCCGCGCGCAATAAAAGCTTCCAGCACTGCTTTGCCGAAGTCTTGCTGACCGATAATTGCGATACGCATTGTGTCGTCCTTTAGAGTGTCTAACGAAACGAGGGGATATCTCCCCTCGTGCTCCCCTAAATCAGGCGCCTAAGGACAATCCTGCGAGGCGCTCTTAGCGAATACCGAATCCGTTCTTACCTTAGCGGCCGTCGCGGAATTGCCGATATAGCCCCTGACTCAGGGAGGAGTGCGAGGGGCCTCCCATCTTGTATCGAGCTCTTGCGACTATGCTGCTTTTTTGGGCGGCACGCTGAAAGCGCCGGCAGTCTTGAACGCCGCAACCTTCGCCTCGTCGTAGCCCAGCACTTGCTTGAGCACTTCCTCCGTGTGCTCGCCCAGGAGCGGCGAGCGCTCGATCTTGGCCGGCGAGGCGGAGAGCTTGATCGGCATGCCCACGTTCCACCATTTGCCACGCTGCGGATGATCGAGCTCGACCCACATTTCTCGGCCGCGGACATGCTCGTCGTTGGCGAGATCCTCGGTACTCATTATCGGACCGCACGGCACTTCGAGCGGATTGAGGATCGCCATGAATTCGCGCTTGGTGTGCTTCTCGGCGAACTTGTTGATCAGCGTCCACATGAGCTGCTGGTTCTTACGGCGCTCGCCGATGGTGGCAAAGCGCGGGTCGGTTGCGAGCTCGGGCATGCCGATGTCCGGCCCGATGCGCTTCGAAAGCGCGTTCCAAACTGCTTCCTGGACCACCACATAGAGCCAGTCGTTGGCGCCGTGCGGCTTGCAGTGGATGGCGTTGCCGAGCTGGCCGCCGCCGGAGTCGTTGCCGGCGCGCGGTACGTCGCCCATGCCCTTGTAGGTAGGCACCGAATATTCCGACAGGTCGCCGCGGGTCAGGCGCTGGTGATCGCGGAACTTGACCCGGCACAGGTTCATCACGCCGTCCATCATCGCCACTTCGACGTACTGCCCTTGCCCGGTGCGGGTCGCCTGATGCAGCGCACCGAGCAGGCCGATCGCGAGGTGCAGCCCGGTGCCGGAGTCTCCGATCTGCGCGCCGGTTACGAACGGCGGGCCGTCGGGAACGCCGGTGGTGCTCATCGCACCGCCCATCGCCTGCGCCACGTTCTCGTAGGCCTTGAACTCGGCGTAGGGTCCGGTCGAGCCGAAGCCTTTGATCGACCCCATGACGATGCGCGGATTGATTTCGTGGATCTTCTCCCAGGCGAAACCGAAGCGGTCGAGCACGCCGGGGCCGAAGTTCTCCATGATGATGTCGCATTTCTTGAGCAAGTCGGTGAACACCTGTTTGCCCTCGGCGGTTTTCATGTTGACCGTGATCGAGCGCTTGTTGCAGTTGAGCATGGTGAAATACAGACTGTCGGCGCCGGGCACGTCGCGCAGCTGGCCGCGCGTCGCATCTCCCTGGGGATTCTCGAACTTAATCACATCCGCGCCCATCCACGCGAGCAGCTGCGAGCAGGTGGGCCCTGCCTGAACGTGGGTCATGTCGAGAATGCGAACTCCTTTGAGTGCTTCCATGTCTTGATCTCCGTAATTTAGGCACGCCATGCGCTAGGCTGACGCCATGCCGGGTGTACTATGTTCAAGCGTCGGGGACGGTGCTTTGCAATCCCTATACTAAGAAATACCCGTGCTGGCGCACCTTGACTGAGGTCAATGATTTCGCTTTTAATTGGGACCCGAATTCGATTCGATCGCGACATGTCCTCCATCCACACCCATGCACAACGCAACACCATTCGCCTGCAGGTCAGGCAAAGCATGGTCCTGAAGAACCTGACTGAGTCCGCGTGGACGGAACTGGAACCGCAACTCGAGATCGCCGACTTCGGCAAGAGCGACCTGCTGGTACGCCAGGGTCACAGCGCGATGGAGCAATTTTTCATTCTCGACGGCATCCTCAAGCGCGTGGTCAGCAACGCGAAAGGCAAGGAGATGATCCTGCGCTTCGCCGCGGAAACCGACATGGACACTTCGTACGCCGCGTGGCGCCTCGGAACACCGATGCCCTACAGCATCGTTGCCGTGACCAAAGGGCGCGTAGCCAAGCTTTCGATGCAGCACTGGGTCGAGTTTCTCGATTGCCACGCCGCGGTCAAGGCTCACTTCGAGTACGAGGTCATGAGCCTGATGTCCGAGGTCATGGCGCATACCATCACCTTGCATCTGCTCGACGCGCCCGGGCGACTGGCACGCTTCAAGCGCAAGCATCAAGATTTGTTCGGCCGCATCCCGAAGAAGGAACTCGCCTCTTATCTAAACCTCACGCCGGAAACGCTGTCGCGGCTCAAACGGCGTACCAGCAACAGTCAAATACCCCCGGCAAAGCCGGGGGCCTGATTTTGTGAGCGCCTCAAAGGCGCCCACAACACCGTGAGCCGCCCTTGGCGGCTTACCCCATTGCGAGCTTCATCTGATCGTAACGCTCGTCT
>Ga0307377_10002770_pt1 | contig 20408 bp, 25 predicted proteins | sample TR3MG_FD_202535 | JGI IMG/M metagenome (GOLD analysis project Ga0307377, IMG submission 202535) | Soil microbial communities from Risofladan, Vaasa, Finland - TR-3 | ecosystem: Environmental > Terrestrial > Soil > Coastal area > Acid sulfate soil | place: Finland: Risofladan, Vaasa | collected... | reverse complement strand
CTTTTTGCCACTCCCTACAAATCTAACTAAGTTCTCTAGAGCATCTTCTAGCTTCATCCAGCCATACTCTGTCAAACACATATGGTCCTTGGAAGCACGAAGTGTAGAACCATCTTCAAACTCTACGTCTATGATGGCTTTTACGCCAGATTCCCAGATATCAGTTATGTTAGTGTGATAAATAGATCCATCTTTTTCATTATAAGACCGAAGTAACATTCCCTGAACACGCTCTCTTTTAAAAAGTGGGTTCTTCTGTTTATCTGGTCTAGATCTGTTTTCCGTTGGTTGCCACCTCTTATATACCTCATGAACTGTTAATGGATAATGCCTTGGGTTGCCAGATCCAGTTTTGCCGCCAGGTAAATCAAAAGATAATATAGTATCACCGGCAAGACAAGCGGTTCTGTGGCGTATCCATTGTCTGGCGACAAAGATCGGCAATTTTACTTTCCAAACCGTTTCTACTTGTTCAAACGGGCTACTGTGTCCATGCTCCATCATGTAGCGGATCAATACACGATCTTTTTCTGGTGTTTTAGTATCACCTGTAGTTGATTGCCTGGCTGCTTCTACAATGCGATCATCATTTCCCATGTAATCAATGAGTGTTATATATCCATGTTTGTGAATTGGAATTTCTATATCAATCCACTTCTCTCCACCTTGGCTAAGTCTATGCATTTAACTTCCCCAGTTTCTTATTTAAATAAGCAATCTCTCGCTCTATTCTGGTTCGTTCTCTTGTAGCTCTGGCCTTCGCTTTATCTGATTGCGTTTTTTTGTATTCCTTAATTGCTTCCTGGTTTTCCTCGAACCATTTAGTATACTGTTCAAGCTGTTTTTCGTATTTTTTCATGACGGAAAACCTTGATCCAATCAATTCTTCGCTCGGGTTTTTGAGGCTTGTGTTTTAGAGAGAATGTTTTTCGTGCTTTAACCAAGGGAACTCCTAGTCGTATATGGTGTCTCAAAAGGAAATACTAGTTGTTCTTCTAGATCACCAAAATCATCAATTTGATAAATGCATGGTGTGTCTTCATCCTCTACCCAATCTGGCTCTAATAGATGTTCAGCATCGCCCCACTTTTCTAAAGCTTCTTCTTTATTTTTTGCCTCTACGTAGACATGAAAACCACTACGCTCTATCCAGGAAATCCTAAATCGCTTCATTTTGCTCCTCCGCTCCCTTGACTAGTACTTTAAGTAGTGGGTTTTTATTATAAACATCGCCATTTTCTGCTCGCTTTAGATCCTCATACTCTCCAACTACTCTCCGATAGAATTCCTGTTTAACGGCCTCTAGGAGGCCCAGTATCGAGTTTATTTTGAAGTAGCTGTTGTGGCCTATACTAAGGATAATTTTCGTTATAGCGTAATTGTAGGCCCCAATCTCGGCGTCCTGGAGTAGACGGGCGAGTGTTTCTATTGCTAGGTCTAGCTTCTCTCGCTCTCTGGTTTTAATATATGGCATTTTATCCCTTACTCTATGAAGCTAAAACCTCATCCAGGAGCCATACAGCATCTTTAAACCAGTTTTGGGCAACATATCCGTCTCCAGCTCTAACTCGTAAGGCGGCTTGTAGCATCTCTTCTATAGCAGCAACTATTGGGAGACACGATGGGTCGGATCGTGACCAGGTTAGGTAGCTAGTTCCTTTTTGGAATGTGATTTCTGCAATTTGCCCGCATGGGCGTAGCTCAATAAATAGTTCTTCATCTTGTGGGTCCTTAAAACCAATGCGCTCATATAAGTAAGGTCTGAGTAAATCTACTGCTAACAACTCATCTTCGGTTTGGCTTATGGTTATCATTCCTTGGGCTCCCTGGCGTAGGACAACATATTACTTAACATCATCGAGAATTCGGTAACGAAATCTACTCGTTTTGATTGTCCTGCTGCTACTAACTGATTCCATACTTCTCGCAGGATTTGCCTGGCTTCTGTGTAACGGCTATCTAATGTAGCGTTTTTATTAAATAAAAACTCTAGACCCTCTAGATTACCACCATGGGCGGTATAGTAGGTTTTAGTTAATTCAATGGCGATTTCTTCCGAACGCTCTGAACTCTTCTGGTAAGTTGTAGCACACCCCATTAGGAATAGGGTGAGTAAAACCGGGATTATTAGTCTTTTAACCATGTTTCTGTAGAAACTCCTCTGACTTCCATTTAACTATTGCCCTCTCCCCACTTGGGAGACGTTGATCGCTTGTTGTCTTAACAACAATGCCCTCTCGCATTGTGCTAGAGTCTAATGTAGAACGCCCGTCCACAAAATTGCTCACGGTGTCCTTTGATACCTTGCCTATATAGATGGCCGGGACTGTTTTAAGCCCCAAGTCCTCGCACATTACGGATACTGTCTTCCAGTTCATCCAGCAATGTAGGATGGGGTCGTAGATATCGAATACATAGAAATCAATATCGTCGTTTTTTAATCCATAAGTAAATCCGTCGCCTTGAATTCTGCGTCCTATTATCTCTCCATAGAATACCAAGTTAGGAAAGCCTTTTAGTTTAGAAAAAAGAGCGTGTTTTTCTGCTATTTCTTTCCAAACGCTCTGGTGGTCCTTTTCTGTTCCTCTCCATACAGTTCGAGAGCTTACGTGTAATTTATGAGTAGCATCACGAAGCTCTGACATCTTGGGTTTAAAGAAAAGCCGCTTTATTTTACGAAAAAATGCTGGAACTGGAGGTAGCTTATCTTCCGTAACTACATAACGGGCGCAGCATCCATGTAACTTCTCTGTAACTACCAGGTTATATGTACTTTCCTTACCATCCCAGTCAAATATATCACCTAATTTTCTTAAGTTATCAAGATCATACTTAGGAGCAACAAAGTTAATTGGCCCGTGTTCCTTTCCTAATTTGGAGTCAGAGCCCCCAACTCCTCCTCTTGTATGGGGCTCCCACCTTGTAACACCAAGGCACTCCCCAATCATGCTTCCTTCTTTCCTGCCCGACGAGGGAACACCGAGCCCAGATTTCGCCATTGCTAATCCATCAGCTGTACTCATGGTAATGATTAGCCCATGGCTCACGCATCCGGCCATTTTCATAGCTCGTACTCGCTGGTTCTTCTTATTTACAAATTGGCAACCATCTGTGAGAGGTTTTCCTTTATTTAAAAAGGCAAATGGCGGGGCATCTGGAACAACATGATCAGGTGGAATATATACTACTAATTCCCCGACCTTGTGTTTCCCCTTCTCTACAATACAGGGTTCCCCATTGGGGGCCTTGTTATACAGCCAAACTAATTCAATGCGGTCTTTGTCTTTTATTGGGGTGATATCTTTTATAGATACCACCTCTACTTTAAGGTCTGGATCTTCTAGGGGCATATTCACTCTCCTTTTGGCTCCCAGGGGAGGATTCGAACCTCCAATCTACCGGTTAACAGCCGGTGGCTTTACCGTTAAGCTACCTGGGAGTGGTTAGTGTACCCCTTGGGATTGGAACCCAGAACTTCCTATTTACAAAATAGGGCTTTTCTTAAGCTAGGGGTACGCACAGTTCATGTAATACAAGGGAAGTATTCTTACTCTTATGGTTCTAGTGGTCCCATATAGCTAGTGACCCTATTTCTTCGTACATCAAATCGCCCATTTTTATCTACTGCAATAGCTACTTTATAATTGCCTAATTCCTCTGGATCGATAGGATCATTGATATCCTCGATGTCAATGATTGCAACTTCCATACAGGTCGCGCCAATTTTGAGGCCAACTTCGTATAGAAAATCGCTTAATTTCATTTCAAGATATCCTTTACTAAAGTGAGACTGTTATTAGACGGAAAGGGCCGGGATATCAACCCCCGGCCCCTAATAGATAACTAATTTGTGACTGGACTTGTAGCTGGTTTACCGAAAAGTTCGGTAATAACTGGATAAACATCTGAGAGGTATTCGCTAAGTTTGGCGGGATCCTTTGCCTCTCTCTCTTGGGCTCGGCGGATAAGTTCTGCAACAAGCTCCGGGTCTGTTGGAACAGCAGCTAGAGACACTCTTACTTCAGAGCCCCATCCCTCGAATGTCTCGCGATGATAGGCTCCACTTAAGGTTAGGGCAACATATGGCGCAAAACCTGCTGTGATCCCTCCGCCTACCTCAATGTTTTGGCGCACAGATATGTCACCACGAACGAGAATTTCAGCTAATGAAACACGTAGTGTCTTGGGGATTAACGTATCCAGAAGCTGTAATGCAACCTTGGAATCAAAACTATCACCAAGGCTTTCCTTAAGTATCGGAATAAGCTCTGCGTACTTTTGCAGAGTTGCTAATGCATTGTTGCACATCTCCTGGTCCAGATCGCCAGCTGCTTTAGCTAGGCCGAGCAGGAGTTCTGGAAGCCCAGCAAGTCCAGCAATAGCTTCGTTCGACATTTACATCCTCCTAGTCGTTCTCGACATCTGGCACGAATACGGAGCCGGTTGATTTCCCTCTTAGGCCCCGCTCTGCCAATCGTCTGTTGATTTCTTCTTCTGTCATCTTACTAATTGCGTCAAGTTGTTCTACTGATGGTGGAATAACATGTAAAGGTAAGTCTAAGGTTATTTCTACCATATCTTCCTGTTTGTCGCTACCTCCAAATCCAAACAATTTAACTTTTCCTTCTGATATGGAGGCCTTACAGGTAATCTTTACATTTGCATCTGGAATAGCATAGATACGTGGGATAAGGTCAGCTCCCCGATGTAAAACTGCCCTGGCTAACGAGATAACTTCGAGATCTTCGTTCACCTGAACGACATCTCCAGCTATTGTTGATATTACTTCTCTCATTGAGCCTAGGTATTTTGGTTCCGTCATAATGAGTTTCTTAGAACTCCAGTTCCTAATTATTTAATAGCTGTTAGCTGTATTTTCTGTTGTGCTACTCTATTCAAAACTGAGTAGGCTCCATCCATAGCAGCTTCTATCATTTCTGATAGCCATACTGGAACATATGCTTTTTCTTCTCGATTACTTGGGTTCTCGAAATAATGCTTGTCATTTTCGTCCATACAAAACGCTGACCTTAGGTTTTGGATATCATCCAGGATAGTCATCCAAACACCTACGCTCAGCTTTTCCTTCATTCTTTCTTGTTCTTCTGTGTAAGTCATTGTTCTCTCCTATGGTTAGAACTCTAGATTCGCGATATCCAGTCCAAGCCCCTCTAGTTCTTCGTCACTAAGTGTTTCAGCTAAATTCTTTACCGATAAACCAAGCCTGCCGTAAGCTTAATGTTCATTTAATTAAATCCTCATAGAAACTAGATAGTTGTTGAGCTATCCTAGCCCAAGTATATTTTTCTATTATTTCCTTTCTGGCTCGAATGCCTAGATCCTTGTCGTGGGATACCCATTCCGTGGATACGTTCTCTACGCAGGAGGCGCAATAATCTGATGTTATTACTTTACACTCACACGCCATAGCTTCTTTTACTACTAGAGAAGCTCCAGCTTCTAGTTCACATAAATGGACTAGGTATTCGCTTCTTCCCATATGCTCGGCTACTTTGCCTTCTGATAGATTGCCAAGTATCTTTACATTTGGGGCTAGAACTATATCGTTAGTATCATCGCCCGAAGGACCTATAATGGTTAATTCCTTATTAGGATTAGATGCGATTATCCTACTGACAAGGGAGAATTTCTTGCGTTTATCGTGTTTCCCAACACATAGATAAGTATTGGGCTGTTTTTTTAATGGGATAAAGACATTAGTATCAACGCCATTATGAATGTGAATACAATTATTTATTAGTTTATTTGTTTTTTGGAAAATTAAATCCGAAAGCGCTACGAATCCATCGCAATATTTAATTGCATTGATATCCTCTGGTGGTGCTCCTAATAACCAGTTGCATTTATGAGATGTAAATACTAATTTACTGCTAGCAGCATTGCAAGCATCCCGTAGTATCTTAGGGTGAAAAAATGCGTGTGTTGATACTACATTAGGCTCAAAATCCGCAATATATTTCTCTAATTCTTCCTTGTTTCCCTTTACTAATTGTAGGTGGTGCCCCATCCTGCTTAATTCTAGCCAGCGGTAGTAGCATACCTTCTCTATACCGCCCCAACCATCAGTAGGGCTATCCCATTTCTCGTGAACGCTCGGATCAACAATTAGGACTCTCATTGTGCTCTCTTGCCTCGTCAAGCCTGTGAGCTACTTCCAGCGCCATATCTGTGTTATCTGCGCCGCCTAGGAACTTATCAACCATGATGTCTATCCCATTCTCAAAATCCAGCTCTATGATTTTGTTATTTATAAAAACCTGCCTGGTTTTAGATGGGGAGCGCCTCCAACACCATAAGTCCATTCGAACAGTACCTGGGAAAATGTAGGATTGTATGGAGTAATGCGATGTAGCATAAGAGTTTATAAGGTCAGCCCCATATAGGTTGCCTAGAGTATATGCTACAGATAGAGCGTGAGATCCGAGCATTGATAGGGTGTCTTCTTCATCAATTCTTCCATCTTGATGGAATAGCACTGCTATGTGTGCTCCTGGTGGAATTACGTTGTTCTTAAGGTTCGGGTTAAGTGTGTAAGTATAATCTACGAATATAGATAGACCATTATTGCTCGAAAGTTCGTATAGGTCTAGTGCTTGTTCGAATGTTTCGGTAAAGTTCTTCTCACACATTACGTTCTTGCCAGCCTCTAGTGCCAAACGGCATAGTTCGTAGTGTGTCTGCACAGGGGTAGCAATAAATACATTTTTTATCTGTGGGTCATTGAGAATAGTATCTAAGCTTACTTTCCCACTCTTGGTTGAGACAATTGTCTCTATGTGCGGGAGCCTATCTAACGCCGTGAGTATCTTACTACCCCAATACCCACAACCAATTAGCCCTACTTTTTCCATATTGGACCCCCTACTTTTTGTTGTCTCTATGTTTTCGGTTACATTCAACAGCCATTCGATTGCATCTGCCACCAAACTTAAAGCACATCTTCTGTGCATCAAAGTCTGGATCATAATTATCCATTACAGCCCGCGCAAGATCATTAGCGTTATTAGGAACAACCCCCAGGCGTAAGTGCTTCATGTCTGGGGCAGAGATTGCAGAACACTTATATAAATATCCATCAGCGCCGAGGGTAATCTGATAATAACCATAGATACACTGGTTGAAATCATAAAGTGTAATATCTGTATATCCTTCTTCTGGTGTAACATAGAATATATATGTCCGCTCACTCTTACTTTCAGACAAGTAAGGCCTCAATAATTCACGATACTTTTCTGCTTTCGGAAGCTCGTTTTTCTCTCTATACTTATGAACCTTATCGAATGTCTTAAGGTAATAATCATATGGGATAGAGAAACGAAGAGAATCAACACCAACTCTCTTGGCAAAACTAACTATCCAATCAATCTCCTCTTCTGTAGAATTCCATCTATTAAGAAGGTAACAGATACGCACTGCCATTCTTCTATCTTGGTGTTGCGCCAGTATTCTAATGGCATTGATGATCGAATTAAACTTCTCGTCCTCTGTGCCTTTACCGCGTTTGTGGCTTGCTGGTGATGCAGCATCAAGAGAGAATGAAATATAGTCTGTTTTATCTTCTCCAAGCTTAATCATATGCTGCAAGATGCTGTTATGGTCATTTAAATTTGCTAGTGGTGATCCACTAGTGTGGATACCAAAGTGGTTCTTATAAAACTTGGTTACTCCAAGGTAAGCTGGAAAGTAAGGGTTCATGACGGGCTCTGTATATGCTCCGCCATATATATGGAATGGTACCCTGCCATGCAGATCATGGAGTAGCGCTAGTCCGTTTGCCTCCCATTCACCTAATGCATGCTGAAATAGAGCGCCCTGACAGTGGGTGCAGTTCATTACACAAGACCTTCTGCCGTCGCCTGGAAGGTGAATTTCAAGTTGGCGTGGCCATATCATTGATCCATTGAAGAACTTGTCTTCACCACCAACATGATCCACAAGTTGCTTATAATACTGATATTGTTCTGGTCTGTTATCTTTCATTGATTTTTCTGGTTGTCAGTAGATATCCATTACGAAATATTTCTAATCTTCCATCGTTAAGTGTTTCCTTTACTGCCTGTACAACCCCGGGGTATTCATTGCTGTGGTCATGGAAAGCTACTAACCCACCCAGTTTTGTTAAGGGTAGGTAGGTATCAATATCTTTCCTAACACTCTCATAATTGTGTAACCCATCAATAAATAGTAAACCTGCTTTCTCATTCCCAAGTATTTCTTTAACTCGTGGTAGCTGGTCTATTCTATCTCCTATAACTGGAGTTATAGTCTTTCCTGGGCAAATTTTATTAACTTGGTGCTCCCAGGAACTAAAGAAACCTTCTTGATTTAATACTTCTTTTCCAGAGTAACTAGCAACGACGCCTTTAGCCATATCGGAAAGGTATTCTATTCTGAACGGGTCTACCGATATAATATGGTCAGTATCTGAAGAGCTAAGGGCTATACAGCAAGTTGACAACCCAATTAAACAACCAATCTCTATTTTAAATCCTGAAGTATCTAGGGATGCCTGTATTAATGCCTTGCGGTGTTCAGGATAAAGAATGCCGGCTAAATTTTTAACCCTGGAATATATATCTTTTATATCGTTCATTTACCTTCTCCATAGTATTTAGACAAAAGCCAAGTTTCTTTCTCTATAATTACTTTCTGTTCATTGCTAGATAAAACTTTGTCCCACGATTGGTGGATACTTTCGTTTAGTTTCGGAAGTTGCTCTTCTATACCAAAATGTTGTAGAAATACTGGTGCCCAAAAGTTTTCGATATCATTTTCTAAAACAAATACCTTAAGATTAGATGGCAGTTTTCCATCAACTCTAATATATTCTGACTGCCATCTATATTTTGGCAACACCTTTTTAAACCAAGCATGGAAGGGTAACTTTGTATGGCCTTTTTCTTTGCTCCAAGCCCACCCACTTACTGCTCTTGGGAAAGGATGCCGTACATTTGTGTAGATTGAATAACTGTTTACATCTAGCCCTTGCTTTATCATTATCTCAATAAATAGTTTTAGTGGAGAATGAACGCTAAGAACTTTGCCATCTAATTTATCTATCTTTAGGTTAGATGGAACTAATCCATCATTTCCCAGATGCAGGTCCGGATGTCCTATTTTCTCCCGAAGCAATCTGTAAACAGAAGTCCCACCACACTTCCACTGATGGAAAAAGCAAAACTTTTGTTTATGGTAGATATACATATAGATTTAGCTTTTGTTAATATGGTTTTTCTGCATAAAATAGTGCAGAACAGAAATTTCTGTTAGAATTGTTCATTTATGCATCCCCAAGATATTTCATATCAGTAGCCGTGAACCCGCTTGCTTTCTTTGCTGTTATAATGTCAAGGCTAATCCATTCATAATCTCCCAAAATGTGGGGGTTCTCACTCATCTTGTAGCTTGGGTTTAATTCATATATCTTGTTATCTAATATTTTTCTTAATGTATCTATTCGTTGTTTGTATGTCATCTGTTTCCAGTGCTTTTTGCTCTCTCCTTTTAATTTAATATGGTGTCCAAGTATTCCAATATTTGTTATTCTAGAAGAGGAGGGTCTAGCTCCTTTTATATTCTCTTTGTGGAGAAAAACATTAGCATAAAAATCAGAACCCCCACAAACTATATCTGGGAATAGGCTCTTTGCATATATATCCTTGCTTTCATGGTATTTATCACAGAAGTACAATGGATATAGTTTTTGTAGGACGGATGAGCGCACCGCTACACCCCAGTGTCCATACCAGCCAAGTCCGCAATCTATAATAACCCGTCTATCATCTCTTTCTTCATCTGACTTATAAGCATATCCTAACACATAACCAATTTCTGTATCTGTCATGCAATAATCTATGAACTCGAAATAGTCCTTGGATATTACTGTATCAGATTGTAATTGAATAACATATTCGCCACTAGTTCTCTCTGCTGTTTCTATAAAGGCCCTTGGTGTATTCCAATTAATCCCGTAATTGGTAGGACGTATTATGGTGTGTTTTTCAGTTGAGTCTATTTTATTAAAAATATTTATTAATCCATGGTCGAATCCACCATCAAAGAAACCCCATATTCTATAATTTCTGGGCTTTCTTGCGCTATTTATGGATTCAATTACTAACTCTGCTATCTCTGGGTATTGGTGAAACGTTATAAAAACGTCGATAGTTGGCCTAGTCATTTTATCCTGAGCATAAACTAGTAAATAATATATCGTCAATGGCTTTTAGTTCTTTTACTAGGCCGTTGTAATCTTCCTCGTTAATTCTTTTAACTGACAATTCATTCATCTCTTTTGTATGATCTCGCCTACTGACGCGCTCTAATCTTACTTCTTTTGGAGCATCAATAAAGAGGACTATTGGTAGCCATCCGAATTCCTTAATCTTGTTCAGTAGCAATAGTTGAGTTGTGCTTCTAGGTAATGACTCAATTGCTAATAATGTGGCATGGCTATTCATTTCAAGGAATTCGATAACCATGTTCTCTATTTCTACATCCATAGAAGGAGGAGCGCCGCTGTTCTTTTGTTTAATGAAATAAGATTCACCATATTTAACGCGTAGTTCTGACCCTATGAACAGTTTAGGGCATTGTAAGGAGCTGACAAAAGTAGTCTTGCCAGCTCCTGTAGTTCCTGTTATTGCTAATAGGACCTTAGGGTTCATTACCTTTCAGCCCACCCATTTTCCTGATGGCATCTAGGTCATGTATTGTTGCTGGCTTCACTAAGCCTGATTGGCGCTTGGCATTCTCAATTTGTTCTGCGGCAGAGTTTAACATCTCTCCAATTTTATTAGCTATGTCTCCTGGTGTCTCACCATAGATAACAAAGTACTTCTGATTTGGGAACATAGGCTCCCCAAATTCTCCCATGGAGATGCTAATACACGCCTGGTAATTGAAATTGTCGGGAAAATTTACGAATTTTCCTTCATCATCGCGTTCAATCATTGGCTCTACAACAGGAAGCCCATGAATTATATAAGACCTTGGACCCTTGAGGTCCTCTATGTTGAGTACTTCGTCTGTCATAATATATCCTGGCTCCTTGCCCGAATGGGCTCTGAAACTACGTTCTTTGGTCGCTTGAAGCATGTTTTTGCGATGGGGTTGAAGCCGTTAAAGGTTTCTGACGGCACGGGGTTTTTACTATAACAACGAGTGCTATAATCACACCAGGCACATGGCCAGTCTCCCTTTGCTATATATGGCTCTGGATTGCCTGGTAGAACTTGTGCCTTTTTCTTTACTCGTTCCGTATCTGTCTTGTTAAGTTCGCCTTTATCTGCCATTAAGATTAACTGCTCATTTGAATATTGTCTTACATAATCCCTCGGTGGAAGCTCTGCTTCTTCTAGGTGTTTAGTTAGCTTTATCCATCGGGCATAGATATTATCGGCTGTTATATGTTTCCAAACCTCAGCTATCTGGTCATTCCTTACTACTAAACTACCATTTTCATCTATCGAAAGAACGTGCTGTTTAACAGAGCAATCCGCTCTTTCGATGTAGAAAATGATCCATTCCTTTACTCCCCACTCTGAATAATGGTGTAGATATACCATTGATTGAAGGGCGTGTTCTAGTTTAGGAATTGCATTTGGTCCAGAGATATACATTTTCGATGGGTAATATCCACCAACGGTCTTAACCTCCACTCCTACTGGCCTGCCTGTGGATTTATCAAGAACCCACAAATCTACCCTACCAGAAACAGGTACCGGATTCCTACGAGCCATCTTGGTTTCATGGCCTAGATACACACCACTAATCTTGATTAGGTTTGTGATATCGTCATGCATTACATTACCAGCTCTACACTTAAGCTCTCTACTGAGCTGAGGATTGTCTGGTTTCGGCTCCTCTTCTACTTCTAGGAGCCTATAATATTGTTGTCTTAAACAAGACCCAGCTACTTTTCTAATTCCATCTTCTTCCCACTCTACCGAGGCATCTGAAGGATAGAAGGCATGTGGTATATACTGATCTACAATTTTGGGATTGAGTACTACATCTGATATCAAGCTTATTAGGTCTATCATTGTGTTATTTGTATTGCTCCCGGTGTATCCCCTTTCAATTCTAGTCCTTCTTCGAAAGTTATCTCCTCACCTTTTCCTACCATGTACATCTGTGATTCTCTAGTAGCCGCTTGAATGGTCATTTCTTTTACAATCTTTGCCCAGGTAGGGTGGAAGTGATATGCAATGGTATCCTTATAACCTTCTAGTTTGTTCTTCTCTATACTCAACTCGATAACGGGCATCTTTATATCATCTTCGCATGACCATACCATTTTAGCTTGTTCCCGCTTCTCGTGTAGGTCATTATACACCATGCCTACAAACTTTGAGTCGAATTGCATTTTGGCTGAGCCATATAAGTGGGCAAGCCTTGGGCGGGATTGATAAACACCAAGCTTGTTGCATTCCATTGTGGAAATGGCGGTGAAGCCCATAGTAACGGGCGTTTTTCTAAACCACCTGGATAGATTTGAGAATTGCACTCGCTCTTCCAGCCCCGGGCTCTCTATGTTATTGAATGAGTCTACAATTAATATCACATTATTGCCAGTCTTTTCCTGAATATCTCTTACCCATTTCTCAACTACGGTAGTGCTATTTCCTATCTCTTCTCCCTTTACTGATAATCTGCCTGAGCTTATCCACTCACCCATGACTTCTCTAGCTTCGTTATACTTCTTGAGTTTGTCATCTGATTTAATCTTTGTTGGTTGCAGGCAGCTGGTGATTGGAATCTCACTAGCCATTGCCCACCACTTAGCAAAGGCTACCTTTCTTGGGTCATCTATTGCCCAATAGCATACTGTCATGTTCCTATTATTTACTATATCACAAAGATGATAAGCAATATTGAGGACCAGGGCACTCTTCCCAGAATTTGAGTTCCCTGCAAATACTAGCCATTGCTCGCTCTTAGGGATGCCATTTGTTGCTTGGTTTAGAAGATTGAGCCCGCAATCAAACCCACCTAAGCCCCGTTCTGCGGTATCTGCTTGAGATACCAAGCTGTCATAAAACTCTACTACCTCATTCTGCGATAGGTCCTGTTCTTGTTTATGTCCTTTAGCCTCTAATTCATCTATCGTCCCGCGTAGGATACCAACCTTGATTCTGCTGTCCTCTGTTCGGTCTAGTTTCTTAACAGCCTCGGCAATGATTTTATCTGTTACATTATCAAAACGCCGATTAAATTCTGCAACAATATCATCTACCGGAACCAACAGCTTCTTAGCAAGCGATTCCATTTTCTTTCTACGCCTGATAAGGTTAGCTTCGTTTCGTAGCAACCCAATAAGCTCGCCTAGGACTATATCGTGGTCGAATTCTCCTTCTGCTGCTTGCTCTAGCTGCCAATCGAAGGCATCAAAAACCCGAATGTTATCCAGGAATGCTTTTGCCCCATGCTTCTTAATATATCCATCCGGGTCTGTCTCCTCTTGGGGTAGGTCATCTGGGAGGAGACTGATTGTAATGCGGATATTCTGGACACCTTGCCCAGCATACAAATAACCCTTTTGGGTTGGGTTATTTGGGTCCCCAACCATCTTCTCTCTACCAGTCTTATCGTTGTCTAGAACGAAATTGATATGGCGGAAACCAAGGTCGCATAGAAGCCGCATATGTTCTTTGGTAAATGCCGTACCCCCAAGGGCGCATACAGGCGATAAGCCGCTTGCTACGGCTGTTACCCAGTCTGCGTATCCCTCGAAGATATCGAGTCTCTCGTGGGTTCTCTTGTGGAATAAATGTATTCCATATAAAATGCTGGATTTGGAATAGATGGTGCTGCCGGACTGCGTCTCCTCATTCCATTCCTTGGTGTTTAGATATTTAGGTTCCGGCTTCTCTTTATTATAGTTTCTGGAAGCGAATGCAACTGGACGACCCTTATGGTCCCTAACAAGAAAGGTAAGCCGATCTGGACCAAACACTCTTGGTACGCGCCTCCTTTCATTATGCCTAATGCTGTACCTAGTTAATTGGTCGTCCGTCCAAGAACCGCGATTTTTTATTGTAGTGTAAAATGCTTCTAGGTCTGGGATTGTCCCAAATTCAAGATGCTTTTTGTCCTTCTCATTCCACCCCCTGGCTTCTCCCCAACCTAGTACCGACAATTCATTAAAGACCTCGGCTGCATTTCTATATAGTTGGGCGCACTTCATATCCTCAATTTGTTCTTCTGTGAATTCGATATCCTCGTGCGGTATCCCATACCTGTCACATAGAACGAATACGTTTTCTGTTATAAACTCTTTTCCTTCAAGGGGTAATCCTTCTAGGTGGTGTGCTGCTGTAAGAATGTCCATATTACTAGAACAGCCGAAGCAATGTATCCAGCTATCATTATGAAGAGCCATTGATGGGTCAGGGTCATTGTGATAACGAGAAATACAGCGAAATTTCTTTCCCCCTCCTACCTCTATTCCTCTACTCTCAAGGTATTCAATTAAATGAATACGTAGCTCGTCAATGAGTGCTTCAAGACGTGCTTTGCCATTAGGCATTTTGCTCCTCCTGATGCTCGTTTATCAAATTGGTGGGCACAAAATTCTCCATTATTTCTTGTTTTCTCTTGGAATTTCAGGGGAGATTTGTACAATGGGGTAATGCGAGAGCGAGTTCTTACGCTGGAACAAATCCAGGATTACCTTGACTGTGGGCTCTACTATAGATACCGCCATGAACTTGGATTTAAGCATTACTTTGGTTCTCCTGCCAATAATGCAATATGGATTACCTGTAAAGGCGTAATCAGTAGGTTGTTCGACGCTCTCGGGTCAGGGAATGGTAGAAGGTCAGCAACCAATATAGCTACTGATGGGCGCTTTGTCAATTACATATGGTACAAGTCTGGAGGGACACCAGAAGGATATGCAGCTACACACGCCCTAATCCGCCTCCTCATCCTTGACATTCTATCTATTTATAAAGAGAAGGAAGTTACTATTAGCGGCGACTTTGCAGCATCCAAGGTAGTTAATGGTTATCTTATTGAGGACCACCTTGAAGGCTTATTTATTAAAACTGGCAAGGACAAAAAAGAATTTCTTGTTGCCGTACAAATAGACCACGATAGTCAAGTAGAACAAGGACCAAGAGTGAGTGGAATGCGTGCTGCGCTTGTAAAGAATACCCTTGGTAAGGCTAATGTGGGAACCCCTATGCCAGTTAAGCTCCTACGGATACGGATACCCTCAAGAGCAGCAAAATGGTACGATTTATCGCGTAGGACATACCAGGAATTCACCTGGCTTGCTAAATCTGTTATCTCTGGTATCACAAACCAAATATATCTACCTACTAATTCAAGACATAAATGTAGTAGCTGTTGTTTTAGAACTACTTGTTCTAACTACTTCTGCGAGAAGGAATTACGTCCCCCTATCGTATATAAACATAGAAAGGAGCTGGAGAAATGAAAGTCTTACTCAATTCCTACAGCGCTGCTTGTCGTGGTAGCTATGGAATAGCCACCAGAGAGATATGGATGCGGATTTTGGAACGCTGCCCAGATATTGAGGTGGTTCAACATGGCTGGTTCCACTACAAGCCACAAGAGGAGGTTCCATGGAAGATTATTCCTACTAACTGCCCTACTGTCTTTCCCGATAAGGATGGTAGGATTAAAGGTGAAGGAGATATATACGGGGAAGAGACAATAGAGGATGTTATTAAGGAAGTAAAACCGGATCTTGTGTGGGACCTAGAAGACCCATGGATGAATACCAAAGTCGCCATGTTAAAACGTGTCTATAACTATAAATTGATATATTACTGCCCAGTGGACGGAGAACCATACCCACCAAGGTTTGGGGGAAGGATTGCTGCTGCTGATACAGTAGTAGCAATGTCTAATTATGGGGCCAAGGTTCTAAAGAACCTACCGCAGATGCGGGAACGCGATGTTCCAGTAATATATCTAGGGTATGACCAGCACATCTTTAATCAGGCTACAAAAGAAGAGCGTAAGATTATAAGACACCAATTATCTAATGGAATGCTTAATAATAATGACTTTGTTCTTGGCTGGGTTGGGAAGGACCAGTTTAGAAAACAGGTGTGGGTTCTCTATGCATTAATGCACTACCTACGTTCTGGGGAGTATATCATATGCAAAGACTGCAATAGAATTACCCATAAGGAATATGACCCAGACAACAGGAAGACAAGAGACCCACAAACTAATGTACTTTATGATACAAATTACAACTATGATTACTGTTGGCATTGTAAATCAAGAAGTATAGTTAATGGACTTCCAAGAAAGAATGTTTATCTGTGGGCTCATATGGTTAATAAACCACAGACTGGATATGACCTACTACACCTAGCAGAGATATATAAGGTTGGTGATATTATCCATGTTCCAGACAGAATGGATGAACAAGGTGTAGAAGCAGCAGAAATTGCTGGTTTATATAATGGTTTTGATGCCATGGTATATCCAACAGGAGGAGAAGGTTTTAGTATGGTAGCCTTGGAGGCTAATGCATGTGGAGTACCCCTCATCTACTCTAACTATTCAGCACATGCAGAATTCGCAACTGGATTATCTGTTAAATGTAATATATTTCCAGAAATCAAGAGCCAGAGATTTAGGGCTATATGTGTAATGGATGACTTGATTAAACAAACGCTTACTATGATAAATGATACAAACACCAGGCATATCCTATCAAAAAGAGCTATTAAATCAGCATCTAAGATGACCTGGGATGCTACTATAGACCAATGGTTAAAAATTATTAAATCAACCATGGAAACTGAAACGGCGAATGCTTTTGGGAGAGTAATTTAAAATGAGACTGGAAGTAGTTACCGATATAGATTCAACATCTGGCTATTCCAATTTTGCCAGAACATACATAAAAGCTCTACTGGACTATGGAGTCAAAATACAACTAAACCAGACTAAACATGATAAATCAAGTATAGAACTTGATGACTGGTGGAAAGCAAATATTGGCAAGCTACTAGAATCACCGCAACTACCTGATGCTAAAGTTTATATAGAGACACCAGAATTTTTCCAGTTTCATCCTAACATAAAAAATGTTGGATATACTTTTTGGGAAACTACAAGAATAGCAAGTACCCATGTACAAGGAAACCCTGTTCCAGACCAAAGATATAATTGGGTAAGCCAAATGAACAAAATGAACTTAATGCTGACTGGATGTAGAAGCTCCAAGCAGTCATTTATTAAGTCAGGAGTTAATACCCCGATAGAAGTTATTGGCTGCCCTGTTAAACAGCATGATATTAATGAAGAGCTTTTAATACATGGAGTAACAATTAATCAGAGTACTAATATTATTGAAAGAAATGCAAGGCCATTTGTCTTTGGTTCTATTGCTCAATGGACTTGGCGTAAGAACCTCGAAGATCTCATTGTTGCGTTCTGTACAGAATTTCAACCAGGAGAAGCTGTTCTATGTTTGAAAACTTATCTTACTTCACCAATAGGTGGAGGAAGTAATATAAAAGAGGAATCTATAGAAATAGCTCATATTGAGAATAAGATTAAAGAGATCAAAGGGGGTATTGGATATACTTTACTCCCTGAGGTCGTCCTTATTGGAGCCTCTTTAACAGATGAACAAATGTTAAAGCTACATAACTCCTTTGATGCTTATGTAAATCCATCAAGAGGAGAAGGTTTCTGTTTACCAGCAGCTACTGCCATGCTTGCTGGAAGCGCTGTTCTTTCTACTGATTTCTCTGCTACTCAGGACTATGTAATTGCAGGAGAAACAGGCTGGCCAGTAAAATGTACAATGGAACCAGTATATAATATGCCCCTAATTCCTTGGTATGACTGCAAACATGAATGGGGCCGTATTAATATACTAGACCTACGGAAAAAGATGCGTGATGTAAAAGAGAATAGATATCAGGAGATTAGAGATGCCGGGCAAAGGTTCATTCGGGAAACCTACTCGCCTAAGGCCGTTGCGGAACGCACGGTTAAGGCAATCGAAACCATCCTGGACTAATATAAGTTGGGGATGGGTTCTAGGTAATTGCTCTGAACCATTTGATGCTTTAAACTATTACGATAGACATATATTATATATGTACTATCATGCTAGATCGTGGAGAAAAAGAGATGCCTTGAAGAAGAAATTCAAGAAAAGGTTTCATAAAATGAAAAGACTATTACATGCATAATAACTGTTCAGATGTAAGCCACTCTGGAAAATTATTCATTGTTTTCCTATAGAAGTGCCATGTGCATATCATGCCTACACATGTCAGCTACTAACCCATCAATATTTATCTCTGGTTTCCAGCCAAGCTTCATTATTTTAGAGGCATCACCACAGAGATAAGGAACCTCAGAAGGACGATAAAGTTTTTCATCTATAAATACCAATGATTGTTCTGCTGTTCCATACACAGAACCTGGCTTTAAATCACCGTTCCATGTTGAATCAATCCAATCTTCACAACCAGTAGCATTCTCGGCAAACCACTTAACGCATAGCTCTAAAAACTGCTTGACAGAAATGGTTTTACCAGTTGCCACTACATAATCATCTGGCTTCTCTTGTTCCGTAATAAGAGCCATAGCTCTTACGTAGTCTGCTGCGTGCCCCCAGTCTCTACGTGCGCTTATATTTCCCAGTTTAATAGCTGGTAACGAAAGGTCCATCCATCTCTCGGCTAATCCTTTTGTAATCTTACGGGTTACAAAATTATCTCCCCTAATAGGACTCTCGTGATTATACAATATACCATTAGAAGCATGGAGACCATAAGCCTCCCGATAATTTCTAACTAACCAATACGCAGCCAGTTTTGATACACCGTATGGACTGCGGGGATAAAATGGAGTCTCCTCATTTTGTTTTTCTGTATTGTTTATCCCAAATTGTTCAGAGGTAGATGCCTGATAAAACCTGCATGATTTATCCAAAGCCCTAATTGATTCCAGTATATGAAGAACACCCAATGTATTAACAGATAAAGTATAAACAGGTAGATTGAACGAGGTATGAACATGACTCTGGGCGGCAAGATTATAAATCCGGTCTGGTCTAATCTCCTTTACTATACTCCTCACACACTCATACTCAAGGAGATCGCATTCAACATAGTTTATATTCCTTTCAATCCCAAGAAAGGTAAGCCCTGGAAAACTATTATTAGCATCTCTGCGGTGCATTCCAAATACTTGATGCCCTTGGTCTAGTAAATACTTACATAGGTATGGACCATCCTGCCCACCAACACCAGTAACTAATACTCTCATTTTATCTCCCTGCTAGTCATTCCGAATCCTCCATATTATCCCAAGCCAGGGGCAATATTACAGTAAAACCACACCTACCGCACTTAAAAGCACCTTTCTTAAACCAATGCCTCTCGACCCACTTTTCCCATCTATGACCGAGTATCCAACACCGGGGCCTAATATATTGGGGAATGCGTGTTAATGCTTTCTCCGCAAACCACTTGAATTCTGGGTCAATCTCCTTTCGGTGCCACCATAATATAAATTCTCTATATATATCCTTTAGGTCTTGGATTATGCTTTGTTTAGTACTTATGGGAAAACCAGTTTCTTCTTCCTCGCGAAGCACTTCTTGCCATCTAGCATCCCACAATGGTTCATATCTCTTTCTATCAGCCTCTGGAATAAAATCTCTTGGACGAATTCTGATTTGTAAGGGCCAGATATCGATATAGAAATCGCCCCTACCATTTCTATCGTACCTTAACCTGGAGCTAAACCCCATATTGCGCCAAGGGTTAAGAGCAATAGTAATTGGATGGTCTTCTGGACAACATAAACGATGTAACCTACTCTCTTTATCTCTATTTATCCCCATAGCTATTTTTTTCTATACCAATCCCGGAACTATTTCCGCTATAGCATGGCAAATTGCATCATGAACAACTTCAATTCTTCCTGCTCTTGTTCCATCTACAGAGATAATAATATCTGCATATGGCTCTATTCTGTGTAAGTGCCTGCCAAAAACTGCAATAACAGTACATCCATTCTCTTTGGCTGTCTTTGCTATTCTCATAATGTTTTTTGATTCACCAGATGTTGAAAATACAATCACTGTCTTATTTAAATCTGGATGTCTTAAAACAACACGCTCCAGTGCTAAGGCAGCCGCCTCTTCAAATGAATAATCATTCGCATATGCACTATAAGATACAGAGTTATCTCCAATTGACATGGCTAAAGGCCCTGGTTTTAGCATTAGGTCACCAACTAGATGACTTGCCACAGCATAAGATCCACCATTACCAAATGAAATCACGATGTCCGATTCCGCTATGAGTTTAGCGGCCTTGTTAATTAAATCTATATCAAGACCACTGATCATACGATTGACATCATTC
>Ga0307377_10002769_pt1 | contig 20415 bp, 24 predicted proteins | sample TR3MG_FD_202535 | JGI IMG/M metagenome (GOLD analysis project Ga0307377, IMG submission 202535) | Soil microbial communities from Risofladan, Vaasa, Finland - TR-3 | ecosystem: Environmental > Terrestrial > Soil > Coastal area > Acid sulfate soil | place: Finland: Risofladan, Vaasa | collected... | reverse complement strand
TCAACCTGTTTAATCAGCATATTTGTCAAATTCATTTATAGTTTAACTAACATGGCATGTCAATAATTGGTATATGCATCGTTCGTTGCGGAAGAACCCAACTTTTTGAAAAAACAATAGCTTTGTATCCAGTGATTATGATTCTTGTGATTTTTTTGAGCGATTGCTATAAAGTGTTTGATGACTATAGTACAGTTGAATTGGACTCTTTTATTACTAAATACAAAGGCTGCGAAATTGCTCCGCTCGCACAATATGCAAATGGGCTGCTTGTTGAATATGAAGCTGTGAAAAATAGCTTGATATATAAAGACATTAGCAATGGGCCATCGGAAGGCATGAATAGCAGAATTAAAATGAAGCATCGTAGAGGTGGAGGAAGAGCGGGTATTGAACTGATAAATGCCTATAATGTCCTAAAAATGAGTGACCTTGCCGGATGATATCATCTTATTTGAGAAAGAACCTACTAATTTAGCACATGAAATCAGGTTTGTCTACTTTTTTTAAATAGCGCTGTAGTGGTATAATCTTTAGTTTTACTTAGGATACATCATTCTTCTAATCCGGTGCAATGGCGTAGTACTTGTATTGCAAGTCTGTATTACATGACAAAATTAATTACAGGTGGGATAAAAATGAATTCATCACAAATATACATTGTAATTTAAGTGAGGTTTACTAAACCAATTTTAATATTAGTGGCGTCCTTTCAACTTCGATAATTGGGTCTTTAGCGAAGGTAATTACATTTAACCCCTTCCATACATCAAGGGCCTGAATATTCGGATCACTTTCATTTGTCCTAAATAAAGGAGTACTTGTTATTTTGTTGAAATAGTAATTGTACTGTTACTAGTAGTTTCGTAGATAACCTTACTTGTTAATATTTTAAACCAAATTCACGAATAGGGAGCTACCTATGAATTTTAAGGGATCAGCGACACATGTCGATTCAAACGTATCGGAAAGACTGTGCCCTCCGTTCGCCATCCTTTGCTCACTAAGTGAGGCTTTGAAGTTAAAAAACGGATTAAATTGTAAATAACATAAGAATCGAGGTAATCTATTTGGATAACGATAGCAAGATTATAGACATTAATAGTCGAAGAAAAGAACGTGACGATAAAACTGGCGAGGATGAATATGAAGATTGGGAAGATGACTATAGACTAATCAGCAAAGGGGATTGCGAAGGATTAAAAAGGCTTAGACAGGAAATGGTAAAGAGTGATTTCAAGGATATCGATGCACAATGGCGATTGGGAGATGCTTATGTTTTATGTAAAGAGTACGAGAAAGCAATTGATTATTTCATACCATTATATAGAAAAAAACCCGATAATAGTGATATAGAACATTCGATTTTAGATGCCTTGTTTGCATTAGGCAAAAGTGAAAGAGACTTTAAATGGGTCTCAGTTCCGGAAATTATTAGGTTGAACAATGAAGTTTCGGATTTTTGTTATGATTATCTAAAAGGAAAAAAGAAAGCAAGAGTATTGGACGATGTATATTGTCAATTAATTGTAAAGGGATATCTTACCTTTAATGAAGAAGGATTATTAAATCATTTGATTAAAGATGGAAGGTTTGAATTCCAAAATGATGGATGTGTTCATAGTACGTTACTAAAAGCTCAAAGGAAAATTTAAAATAAAAATAGTGAAAGTTAGGCTTCGTAGAGGACGCTCCGCCATTCATGGCTCCGCTGGGCACAGCCCATCCGATAACAACGTTAGTCGATATTTCAAACCATTTGTGAAAATAAAGTATGGGTATGGAAATTAAGGAGTCAAATGACATGCATAATGTAGTGGTTCGAAGACCAAGAATTGAAGAGATAGATTTCGTTAATGAGTTTTTTGAACTTGTACTTAGGGATACATTTGAAAGAAATGGAATTGCTGATTTAGTAGAAACTTTGGAAGAAGAGATAGAGGATAAAAGAAAATGCTTGAATCAAGATTTTGAAAGTAATGGTGAGAACAGATATTTTCTAATAGTTACTATAGATGATATAATTATTGGTTCGATTGAGTACGGGCCATCTAATGATTTAATAAATACATGTACGAATGGAGTATTAAAAGACTTAGTAGAGATAGGAACAGTTTTTGTGTATCCTAAGTATCAAAGGAAAGGCATAGGAAATCTGATGTTGATTCATATATTTAATGAATTGAAGAATAAGGGAATAAAGGAGTTTTGTTTTGATAGCGGATACAAAAGTGCGCAAAAGATATGGATCAACAAGTTTGGAGAACCAGAGTATCATTTGAAGGGTTATTGGGGAGAAGGCGCTGACCATATGGTCTGGAGATTGAAGGTAAGTGATGTCCTAGAATAGAAAGTTTAGATGTGTCGTTAGAATGATAGGCTCATTCTTTCATACAACAATATATTGTCATTCGCTCTGCACATCCACTCTCTTTGGAGTAAGTCTTTGTTGGTCAGAGTGGACGTCTGAAATACGGAAACGTTATGTGTAATAGTCGCTATCGGAGATAACTTCAGGGAAGCAAAGAGGAGTGGGGGAAAGGTAATGTCACAAAAATATGATCTTATAGGCTTTGAGTACGATGTTACTAGAAAAGCCGACCCGGAAATTGCAAGAAGAATCTATAATCACCTTCAATTGATAGAGGGTGCTTTAGTTGCAGATATAGGTTGTGGGTCAGGAAACTATACGATAGCGTTACAAAAGATGGGGCTGAAGATGATCGGAACCGACATTTCCTCAACAATGGTGGATAGCGCAAAGTTAAAAAACCATGAAATTTCTTGGATTAGAGCCGATGCCTGTGAACTTCCGGTTGAAGATTCTGCATTTAAAGGTGCCATTAGTACATTAGTAATACATCATTTTGAAGAACTTGAAGCACCATTTAGAGAAGCATACCGTGTAATTAGCGAAGGAAGATTTGTAATATTTACTTCGACCCCTGAACAAATGAGAAATTATTGGTTAGTAGAATATTTTCCGAAGGCCATGGAGGCATCGTGTAAGCAGATGCCTCCACTTGAAAAAGTGGTTGACGCATTACGAAATGTAGGGTTTTCAATCGTCGGTGCAGAAACCTTTATGGTACAACCGAATCTAGAAGATTTTTTTCTCTATAGCGGAAAGTACGATCCTTGTATGTATCTAGAGGCTCAAGTTCGAAAAGGGATTTCTACATTTGCTTCTTTGGCATTTGAAGATGAGGTTAAGGAAGGTTGTTTTAGATTAAAACGTGATATAGCTAGTGGTAAAGTCAATGACGTGATATCGGAATACAATAGTATCTACGGGGACTATATGTTCATAGTTGCTAAGAAGAAACTGCAACTAGCATAGTTCGTATAAGCTAGCGTAACTATTCTGGGCTGTCTTCGAGGGGGACTACTTCACATAACTCGTGGATTGCAATTTCAATATAAATAGCCCCAACTTTCATTTTGAACTGCTGGTGCTACTTTTAATAGTGTTCGTTATCCGGCCCTAACTTAATAATAAAGGTTAATTATTTATGGATACCGAATGATTTCGATAGGCCAGTAAAGGAAAAACATATGGAATGTGAGGAATAGAAGAATGTTCCCTCAAAAGTACCTTTTCATATGCTGGATGACGAGAAGTGTAGGAGGTAAAAAGTGAAACTTACGCATAGTTGTATCGTTAGAACTGTTCGGCAGCATTTGAGGGAGGATAGGTATGTTTATTGAAGAAAATTGGGTTGATAACGATGGCACTCGAATCAACTTCTTTCAGAGTAAACCTGAAAAGGCGGGGAAGATACCACTGTTAATTTGCCCGGGTTTATCAGAGGCTGCTGAAGAGTATATAAATTTAATGTCGTCATTACAAGACAACAGATGTATAGCATTGTCATTCCGTGGACGCGGTAAAAGTGATTCGCCACTTACAGGATATTCTTTAGAAGACCACGTTTCTGATATTGTAGCAGTTGTTAAACAGTTAGAACTGGATGATTTGTGCTTGATGGGTTATTCAAGAGGAGTATCGTATGCACTCGGTTACGCGATTAATCACCATGAAAATATCAAGGGCTTAATTATCGAGGAGTACCCAGCACAGCATAAGCAGATGCCATCTGGTTGGGGAGTGGGGTGGAAGAATGAACCCACACGCGGTTATGGGGATCGAATTAGAATCAAGACAAGTTAATTTTCAGGGCAACCTGGCTAAACTAGATTGTTCAGCACTAATAATGCGGGGAGGAAATGAAGGTTCATTATTGTCGGACGACGATATTATATGTTATGGCAGGTGCCTTAGAGATGTTAGGCTAGAAGTTTTTGAAGACGCCGGGCACGATATTCAGACGGAGCACTTTGATAGATTTGTTAAGGTTATTAATGCCTTTTTGAAAGAGCTCGGATAAATGTAAACCGCAGTTCCGCCGCATAACAGCGGGTTTGAAACATCGGAGATGACATTTTGGGTAGTAACCCGACGTCGCAAACCCTCGGAACGTTATCTCACATGCGGTGGAATCGATTGCGCCCGTCCATGAACGAATAAGTTGAAAAATTGAGTTTACATATTGAGAGGATGCTGTTTGTGAAGTTAGTTCACGATAATTTACACGATGGAATAATTGCACTACCTTCTTTTCCAGTTGTTCTTGTGACTGTGGATACGAACATTATGGTAGCTGGAGCATTTCATTTCTATTCGTTTAAGCCTCCATCTGTAATGGTAGGAATTAAACCTGAGAAGTACACATATAAGCTGATAACTGAAAAAAGGAATTTGGTATAAATATCTCCACTAAGAGCCAATTAGACAAGATACATATTTGTGGTACATTCTCAGGGAAGGATGAAGACAAATATCAGAAATCAGGCTTGACAGCTCGAAAAGGAAACAAGATTGATAGTTATATCATTGAAGAATGTCCAGTAAGTCTTGAATGTCAAGTTGTGCATCAAATTGGCTATGAGGGTAGTCATAGATGGTTTATTGGAGAAATAAAGGAAGTACATATAGAAGAAAATTATATTAGAGATGATGCATTAATGTTTTGGCTTGGGCAGTTCAGAACAGTTGGGCAAATAATTGAAGGTGCTGGTAATAATGAAATTTTAAAGCGATAAACATTTGTTTTAAGCATCGTGTCCATGCGGCTCTGACGTTGGACCCAGACATAAAAGGTTTATTTCGATAAACTTAAGGTGAGGTCTATCACAATAAACTTTTATGGAGGTGACGTTTTGGAACAATACAAGTTGTTTGATGCAGAATATAAATTTGTATCTCTCATTTGGGAAAACGAGCCTGTGAATTCTACAGAACTGGTACGGCTTTGCCTCGAAAAGTTGGGGTGGAAAAAGTCCACTACCTACACGGTCCTCAGAAAATTATGTGAGCGAGGAATCTTGAAGAACGAAGATGCAGTGGTCGTTTCAACCGTGAAACGTGAAGAGGTCCAAAAATATGAGAGTGAAACATTGATGGAGAAAGCATTCAACGGGTCGTTGCCACAATTTTTGACTGCTTTTTTAGATGGGAAAAGATTATCGTCCCAAGATGCGGCGGTACTGAAAAGTATCATTGAGCAGGCGATCAAATGAATACATTACCAGTGATTTTTACAACGGTCCTCAACATGAGCATAACGGCATCCTTTATTGCCATAGGGGTTATCTTAGTGCGTTTGATTTTTAGAAAAATACCTAAGATTTTTTCATATGCTCTATGGTCAGCGGTACTCATACGGCTTATTTTCCCTGTTTCTTTCACTTCCAATTTCAGCTTACTCAGCGTGATTAAACCAGGAACCCAACAAACCTCGGGAGCATTAACGTATGTGCCCTATAATATGGGTCTTATGAAAACTCCAGGTATTGATGTGGGTATTGATGGCATAAACAAAGCGGTAAATAGTTCTTTACCTCAGGCTGTAACAACTGTCAGTGTGAACCCTATGCAGATTATTATGGCTATTTTGAGCATCATATGGGTGATCGGTGTCGCTCTACTTATTTCATATAGCATTATTTCGTATCTGAAAGTAATTAACAATGTTAAAACGTCGACTCTCGTGAAAGATGAGATTTTCGAAACAGATAGAATCGTCACACCGTTTGTCTGCGGGTTTATAAAACCCAAAATTTATATACCAACAGATATTTCACAAAATGAGCTACCCTATATTCTGGCTCACGAAAGGGTACATATAAAAAGACTGGATTACCTTATTAAACCGTTTACGTTTCTAGTCCTGTCAGTCCACTGGTTTAATCCGTTGATGTGGTTTAGCTTTTTCCTGATGAGCAGGGACCTGGAAATGTCCTGCGATGAAAGCGTTCTGAAGATTTTCGGCGACGAGACTAGAGCGAATTACAGCCACTCATTGTTAGCACTCGCCACCGGTAAACGTCAGTTGCTTTCCGGAAGTCCACTTGCCTTTGGAGAAAGCAATGCGAAAGCAAGGGTTAGAAATGTTCTAAACTACAAGAAACCTGTTTTCTGGTTTGTGGTAGCAGCGTTAATAGTAACGGTTGCTCTGGTTGTGCTGTTTACAGCAAATCCGAAGAATGATCCGATATCAGGAACCGTATTGATGGGTTATAAGGTAGGGGAAGTAGCAGGCAAAGAAATAATCAATGTGCAAGATGTACTTAAAACTTTCGAAATTGAAGGAATAATCTTCAAGCCTGAGACTTCACTTAACCCCAAAGTATATAAGGTTGGAGATACTGAACCAACTATCTATAAGGATTCTCAAGGAAACGTACTTTTTATTTATACATTTGGTTCCTTTGTAGAGAGGCGAGGAAATTTTCGAGAGTTTGAGCGGAGTGACCGGTTTTCGTTTACACTTAAAGAAAATACTTACTCATCCAAGCTTTACAGCGTAAAAAACCTTAAGCTTGTCTATGCAACAGCTTATCCGTCCCAAGAGAACACTCAAGCAGTTATGGATAATCTTAGGAAGGTAGATCAGGTAATCTTCACTGATCTTAATGCTGGAGAAGAGATTGTTTTCACGGGTGGAAGTCCAAGCTGGGAAGCTAAGGTTTCTTTAAGATATTATGAACACTGGTGGACCGACAGTGAGAACAAGCTTCAGTATGAGAGTTATCATACCGATGCAAGTACTATCACCTATAAAGGCCAAATCCCCGAGCAGACGATTCCAATGGAGTACAGCGTCAGAACTAGAACTGGTGAAAGTAAAGGCACACGGGAAATAACACCTGAAATGCTTACGAGAGTTATCAACCTAGGCGGCGGGGGAGGCAATGGCCCGATACCTCGGGAAGATGATGTCTACGATGTGAAGATAACCTTGGATGGTAAGACGGAAGAATTTGAACTAAAGTCAAGTAAGACGGTAGCTAGATAACCCGACCAAAAGTAGTCGTAATTATGGAAAGTGAAATAAGGTATTCCTGAAAAAATTCTTACTTCAAGTTTTAATACTAAATTTAAAGCCTGATATTTATTAGGGACTCATTATTTTGATAAAGAGTAGCTGTCATGGCCGATCCATCATCATGACATTGTCCACTTACAACGTTAGGCGATATTTAGAATATCGGGTAATAATGGAGAGGAGATTAAGAAATGATTAAGGGTCAAAATGTAATACTTAGAACTGTTATAGAAACTGATATTGATCAAATTTTTAATTTTTCAAGTGATTTGGCAGAGGTAGGCGATTACTGGTCAGTATCGTTACCGTCAGCTATTTCATTGAAAAATAAGTTTAAAGAAACCGGTATGTGGGAAAATGACGCTGGGATGATGCTTATAACTAACCAAGAAGGTGAGATACTTGGGCAAATATCCTTTTTCAAAGGATTATGGTATCAAGCCGGATTCGAAGTTGGTTTTAGAATCTACAAAAATGACCAGAGAGGAAAGGGATATTTAACTGAAGCACTCAGGATTTTCTGCGCATATCTATTTGAGTTAAAACCTATAAATCGGTTGCAAGTAAATACTCTTAAAGGAAATTACGCTTGTCGTAGGGTCGCCGAAAAGTGTGGATTCGTGTATGAAGGTACAATGAGGAAGGCTGCATTTGAACGAGGCACATACCAGGACATTGAACTGTTGTCCTTACTTAGTGAAGATAGTCCAAAGTTAATGGATTTAATACAACGGTGAATGATGTAATGCAGGAAGATCAAATTCCCATAGACCGGCTATTGATTCACATAAGCTTCAAGGAGAGCAACTTAAATGAGTATAATCTCTAGTTATAGTAGATTCGCATCATTCTTATTTGACGTAGGATATCCTGTATAAATGCCAGCTTCCCATTATCCTTAAAACTATAGTCACTCCAAACGGTGACTCTGGAAATCAGTCCCATTTATCGTCTAGTTATCGGAAAAGACAATAATGGCCGTTCTGTGGCAGTGTGGATAGACAAAAACATTGTGTATTCAATTTATATGGATCAAGGTATTTCAGGGGATAAAGTTCTAGAATTATCGGAAAAGAAAGGGTTAATAGGTGCCTACGAAACTCAATTAGTCTATGTTCCTAAATTTATAGCGGCGAGTGGAGGGCTATCAGAAGGGGTTTATTGGTGGGTAAAAGGTAAAGGGAAGACTATGCTTTTTAATTTTCATAGTGGAGAGGTTTCAAGGGAAACTGGAAATGATATTAACCCGTAATAAGTGAAAAAAGGGAGGAAAGCAATGAAAAGAATAGCCTTCACAATTGGTGTACTATTATTGTTCTCATTTTTACTAGTTGGGTGTAACAAGCCGATATCACAGGTATCAATTCTTACTGACAAAGAGTCGTTCGTATTTGACGACCTGAAATCGTCATTTCAGGGTTTTGATTTAACGCCAGATTTTAAAAATGGCAATACCACTGGTCCTGTTCAATATCGGTGGTCAGTAAGAGAAGGCGACATTATTATTAAGGGAGATCGCTTGAAAGAGGTTGTAAACAATGGCGAGTCATTATTCTGGTCTAGTACATTACTTTGGTCGCCTAATTGGACCAGTTCTTCTTCTACTTACGATATAAAGCTTAAGGTAGAAGACGCAAAAACTAGTAAAGTATTAGCAGAAACTACACTAAGCATTGAACGGAACGGCCAAGTTTTTAAAGTTAAGCGTTAATGTCATTTAATTTTCATAACGGACGCAGACTGTGGGGCATCTGAGGGTAGGACACGTCATAGCAGAGGAGCTTGTTAAATGAGTACATTGCTCTTCGCAGTATTCTTAAGCGTAGGATATCCTATTAATTTATATACAACTTGGATATATTGTCTATAATTTAGAAGCGGAAATTCATGATTAGTTTGCTTATCGGTCCCTCCATACAATTCAAAGCACTTATGGGCATAACGATATTTTCCAAGAAGCTTTACATGACTGAGATAATGATTCTGGGTTTGTGGAGAATAGCCTCTAAGTTCCATTATGAAGACCATCTTTTGAAGACCTTACACGAAATCAGATGCAGGAGGACGCGAACATGCTATATTATGGAGTGAGATGCACAAGGGATTATATGGGAATAATAAGGCGGTGTAGATAAATGAAATGGGAGGAAGTTAGAAAAATATATCCTGATAGATTTGTGAAAATTCAGATACTAAAGGCTCATTGAAAATAACGTACGGTACATCGATGATATGGCGGTAATGCAGGCTTTTGATGATGAAAGGGAAGCTACGAGAGAGTTGGTACGGACAAAAGATAATATTCTAGTTTATCACACTGGAAAAGAAAAGCTTGAAGTAGAGATTAAGCGAATATTTGGATTTAGAGGAGCAATCTGATGAATATGAAGTTTCAGAATGGGCTTTTGTTTACCTCTATCCAATTATCTTTTCGCGGCAGTATAAAAATGATCGAAAATATTGTGATTGATACAGGAGCTGCAGAGACAATAATTTCCCCGGATGCGGTTGAAGATATAGGGATTTTTGCAGAGTTAGAAGACAGCGTAAATTCATTCTATGGTGTTGGAGGGAGTTTGCATAACTTTTTCTCTAAAAATGTAGAGAAAATCAAATTGGGTGAGGTCAGTTTAGAAGAAGTTAGAGATTAATCTGTCTAGGGAGGGTGGCAGGATGCATTGCTAACTTTACAAATTGCTACAGATGATGATTTAGAATCATTAGCTCAACTCTATGAAGAACTGAGTGGCGAAGAAACCAATCTTTGCAAGATGAAAGAGAATTTCAAATTAATGGAGTCTAATCCTAACTATGTAGTCTTGACTGCTAAAAAAGACAACTTAGTAGTAGGATCGGTGATGGGGATTATTTGTCTCGATTTAGTCCGTAAATGCAAGCCATTTATGGTAATCGAAAATGTTATAGTGAAAAGTTCTTGGCGTGGAAGAGGAATTGGAGTAAGACTTATGGAAGAAATAGAGGAAATAGGGCGGCGGAGAGAATGTTATTATTATGTTCGTATCCGGAGGCCATAGAAAGGAAGCACATCACTTTTCAATAGAGGATATAGTCAATCGGATTCGTGAATAATGATCATTGCCGGAAAACTATATCGTGGGATCTTTCAAAGATGGATTGTTAATAGGAATGATAGGCTTTGTAAGAGAACAAAGAAATAAATTAAGACACAAGGGCAATATATGGGGAATGTACGTAGTCCCAGAGGCTCGCTGAGAGGGTATCGGAACATAATTATTAACCGAAATAGTTCGGAAATCTCACAATCTCAACGGTTTAGAAATGATTGTCTTAACGGTGACAAGTAACAACAAACCAGCGAAGAGATTATACGAAGACATTGGATTTAGATGTTACGGTGTTGAGAAACGGGCCTTAAAGATTGGTCTTGACTATTTTGACGACGAGTTTATGGTATTGCCAATTAGAAATGAATAGTGTCTGTAGGGCCGACGCCCATCGCATTTACGAGGCATTACTTAAACTTGTTGAGATGCATGTGGTAGGGACGCGTTGCAATGCCCAGATCGTTAGGGGACGGACCATGCAGGAAGTCGGGCGTCCTTGCCCGGATTTAGATTGTGGGAGTCGATAGGAATCTGCCTACACCGAAGCAAAGCATGGAGCACCAACTCTGATCTGCGAATTTATTAGTTGAGCAAGAGGAGATTTTATTATGGACTTAGAGGCGTTTATAAGTTTTAAAACAAAAATAGTCGCGAATGTAAGAAAAATAATTGTCGGTAAAGATGAGGTTATTGAGCTTGTAACGATTGCCTTTATATGTGGGGGGCATATTCTGTTAGAAGATATACCAGGGGTCGGGAAAACGATGATGGTCAAGGCTTTCGCCAAGACCATCGGGCGTGATTATAAAAGGATTCAATTTACACCGGATCTTCTCCCATCTGATTTAACCGGAATCAATTATTACAATCAGAAGAGTCAGGATTTTGAGTTCCGGCAAGGCCCACTATTTGCGAACCTGATTTTGGCGGATGAAATAAACAGGGCAACTCCGAGGACCCAATCGAGTTTGCTAGAAGCTATGGAAGAAAAGCAAATCACGGTAGACGGAGTGACGCGGAAGTTGAGCGAGCCGTTTATGGTTTTAGCAACTCAGAACCCTATTGAATCGTTTGGCACTTTCCCTCTGCCAGAGGCTCAATTGGATCGTTTCTTTATGCGGATAAGCATGGGTTATCCCAGACGCCAAGAAGAGATAGACATCATTCGCCGCCAGGAAAGCTCATCAATTCTAGCAAATCTAGCTTGTGTCTTAAAGGAAGAAGAGCTGGAATATGTCATAAGTCACTACAGGTCTGTGCGCGCCTCTGAGGACGTTATAAACTATCTTATGGATATCGTCGAGTCCACACGGAAGAACGAGAGAATCCAGCTTGGAATCAGCCCTCGGGGAAGTATTGCCCTGTTTAGGGCGGCTCAAGCCAGGGCAGCAATCAGCGGCCGGGATTATCTGATTCCGGAGGATATTAAGGAGATGGCTCGTTATGTTTTAAACCATAGGTTATTCACGAAAGGCGGAACCAGAAGCAAAAATATTTATGAGCCTGTGGAACTGTTACTCAGCACTATAAAAACTCCAGTTGAGGATTTTTAAGAGGTGAGCTATGGGTTATGCGCTGCTTTTCCTTATCCTTTTGGGGTGGGCGTTGAATGCTCTCTCCAAAAAATATGGTCTTCAAGATGTCATCTTTGAAAGAAAAATCAGCCAAACTGTCGTTGAAATTGAAGAGGAGTTTGAATTAATAACGATATTGGAAAACAATAAGTTTTTCCCTGTTACCTTTCTTCAAGTAGTGGAAAAGTTTCCGCCTATATTGGAATACAAGTTTAAGGCGGATGTTCTTTCAACCGTGCAAGAAGTGTTTCACAAAACGACCCTTCTGCTCAAGCCCTTTGAACGGGTAAACCGGGTCTACACCGTTATCGCAAAACAGCGTGGAAAATACACCTTTAAAGACGTGACTCTCATAAGCGGAGATCTATTAGGGTTAAACGATTCTAGCAAAGAGATCGAATTTGACCAGGAAATAATCGTTTTACCTAAGCCTTTGTCTATTTCCGAGCTTCAGCCTTACGGTGATTACTATGGAGATATCTCTGTGCAGAGGTGGATTATCGATGATCCGATTCTGATGACGGGAGTTCGAGAGTACACAGGCTTAGAGCCGGAAAGAACGATTCACTGGCCTTCGTCGTTAAAGACGGGGCAATTGATGGTTAAGCAATTTGATTATACGACAGAAAATTCCGTCATGATTCTCTTGAACATTGAATGTGCCAAACCCTATTGGGTGAATATTAATCAAGATAAAATTGAAAAATGCATTTCTCTCACCCGGGGGATAGTTGATGAGTTAGAGCAGGCCAGTATTTCCTACGGACTTTGCACAGATGCGCATATTAGTGGTCGCTCAAATGGCCTGAACCTTAAAAAGCCTGGAATGGGACCCTATCATTATTCCGAGATAGTGGAGAGCCTTGGCTGCATTAGCTATGGTCTCAGTCTCAGTTTTGAAGATCTGCTGTGGAACTTCACGAGACTTGGCGGGGCCTACACAACGTATGTTCTAATTACCCCAACGGTATTGGAGCCCTATATTAACGCTATAAACAGGCTGAGCGAACAGGCTGCTAAAACTATCGTTGTATCCTTGGAAGAGGCGAATTATGAACATTTGCCAAATATTCTTGCGTTCAGCGCGACGGCACACGGAGGTGCCTAGTGTCGGACGTGCCCGATCGAGGGAGGAATTATAATGGAAATGGGTATGTTTACCTTAAAAGCTTTAAGTAATCTGTCTCTAGTCTTTATAATGGTTAACTTCGTTTTTGGAATGATCAGCGGGGTACCTTCTTGGCATTTGTTACTGTTTCTTGGGGAAATTATACTCAACTTTTTTGTCTATTACTTGAAGAAACAAAAGCATAGAAAAATGTATCTGGTTCTCTTCTTGCTTGCCGCAGTTCCATTACCCTTCCTTCCTTTAGCCGATATCCCCTATGTACTGTTTAACTCTATCTTTGCAATTTATGTGGGGTTGAGTGGAATAAAATTAAAGACGGACTACTGGCTCATGACGGAGATATTTGGTAAAGGATTAGTAATTGTTGTTGTCCTTACTCTTTTATTGTTGGTGCTGGGCAACTCGAACGATATCAGCAAAAATTATACTTTCTATATATTTATCTTTCTTGTCTCATCCGTTTATCTCATGAGGACCTTGCGTCACCTAATATACAATGATGATGAGCTAGAGCTAAGGAAAATAAACCTAAGCTATTCACTAGCTACCCTCATCACAGCTTTTATTCTCGGCAGTTCAGCGGTACGGGGATTTCTTGGTTATGTTTTAGAGAGTTCTTATAATGCAATTGTTGGGATTACGGTGTATCTTCTTTCCTGGCTGGTCCTGCCTCTCGTTTATCTCTTAATGTGGTTTGCTCAAGGCTTGAAAGCCGTTGGTCGGCAAGGTCTACCGCCACTCACGGGCCTTGCGGGATCACCCTTGAAACCTCTGGCTCAAAGCGCAGACAGGCTGGACATACTATTAATGCTGCAGCGTGCCTTACGGGTTCCAATCAATATATTACTCATACTCCTATTGTTTTATGGTTTGCTCAAATTACTGAGGCAGCTTAACGATTCAGGTCAGGAAAAGGAAGAATGTAGAGAAACCAGAGAATTCATCTTGTCTTCAGGTCAAAAAACATCCCTTTTTCCGAAGATCTCAGGAATATTTGCCTCCAGAAACGGGATTGGGGCTATAAGGCATTACTATAAGCAATTCCTATCTTTATCTCTCAAGAGAGAGATAAACATTTTGCACTCTGACACGACTTTAGAGATCGAGAAGAAGGGCGAACCGCATTTTGACAAGGATATTCTAGAGACTATGCGAACGATCTACCTCCAAGTAAGATATGGTAGTGAACCATGCGGGGAGGAAACGGTCAATAAGTTTCGTCGCCTATTTAAGCGGCTTGTCCAAGGGAAATAACTCATGGAGTAAAGGTATACGAGACGGGTGACAATATTTTGTTTTTGCTAATCTTAAAAGGAGGCATTTCATAATGAATAAAAGCCAGATAATCGAGCTTTATAGTTATAATGAATGGGCAAATAGAAAGTTGCTGAATGCAGTAAACCACTTGGAAAATGAAGAACTTATTCGGGACTTATCAAGTAGCTTTAGGTCAATACGGGATACAATAGTACATATCATCGGTGCGGAGGAATTATGGCTGTCCCGTTGGACGGGCGAACAAGGGCGAACACTATTAAAACCTGATGATTTTCCGACTTACACCTCTTTAGCTGATCGATGGAATGATTTTGGAGATCAGCTTGATAGTTTCTTAGGGTCATTAACCGAAGAGGATTTGATGGAAGAGATTAGTTATAAGAATATTAAAGGGATATCGTATTCTTTGGAATTGTGGAAACAGATACTACACGTGACCAATCATTCATCGTACCACAGGGGACAAGTTGTCACTATGCTCAGGCAATTGAAGAAGCAACCACCTTCAATAGACCTGATTTATTACTATTTAGGAGAAAGATAAAAGGGGTTGCCGTCCATACAACCTCTGAATATCGGGTCGTCGTACTTCAGATAAACAGAGGGTTTGCAACATCGGTGATAATATTTTGGTTAATAACCAGACGCCCAGAATTCCGAGAATTATTTGCAGTTCTACGAACTAGATTCGTGCATCCCGCACGGGTTTCTGAAGGACAAGGTTTGACTACGGCTGAGAGACAAAGGGTTATGGATGGGATTTATAATTGGGGGATTTGAAATGAAATGGGAATTTGAAGACTATACAATTAATACTGATGATGGAGAAATTGTTTGAGTTCATCTGTGGAGACTTGAACGGCAGGCTTATTAGAGTACTTTTCAAGTTGCCTTAGATGACAGAGATAATGGTTCTGAGTTTGCGGAGAATAACCACGTAGTTCCATCTCGAACTTCATAGTTTGAAGATAAGATGACAGAGCTTGGGGGTGCTGAGACATAAATAATCATCTTTACTGAATAACTAGAATTATTCAGTAAAGATGATATCATAGAAGTAGAATTGGAGCTAAAGGAGCCACCGCGCAGCGGTTTAGTACAACAGAGGGTTTCGCGACACTTTGATAATATGAAAGCAGTTGGGACGCGTCGCAAATCCTCAGAACGTTAGACGAAATTGACTTTGTATATTGAAGGAGCAAAGAATGTATGCATGGGGCAGAAGCTAAGTGGAACTATGCTTTTTGGCTTCAAAACAAGGAACAAGTCATTGGAAGTAGCTATATAGATAATAATGAGGAAGATTTAATGAGAAGGAAGGAGTGGATTAAGTCTCTTGATTTATGGTACTCAGATCAAGAGGAAGAAGAAGACTTTGAGCATGCAATGGAAAAAGGTGCTAGGATAACACAACAGTTTGTTAATATATGCGTTCGAGTGGCAAAACAGATTTATGATGAATCTGTTATTTTTGAAGTCTTTGGCAAGACAGTCCCTATGATTGTTCATGAATTGGAATATTATGACGAAATAGCAGATCAGACCGAGCGGGCTAATCCACCAGGGGTTATGGATGAGTTTGTTTTATGGCTTCATAGCATGTAATTTTCATGGGTCAAGTATACTCCGTCGAACATTTTGTTATCGGAACCAAAAGTTTTTGATGGCGAACTTCCAATTATCCATAGAACTAGGTTTACCTATGATGAGAAATTGAATTCAGAAGATGAAACGCCAATGATTATATTTTTGTCGTGAGGTGGTGAGAGGGCAGTAAATTTGGAATCAGGCATAACGATTTTTTTGTTGGCTTTCAGACAGGCGCATTATAATGTGATTCTATCAATTGTCAATAATTCAACCAGAAATGAATGTGAGGTAGTATATGAGGATGGACATAGAAATGGAATTGTCATTTAAAGAACAAGTATTTCAATTGGAACAACGACTTCTACAACCAGAAGTACGTAAATCTACAGATGACATTTCGATGCTACTAGCAGATAATTTCGTTGAATTTGGAAGTTCGGGACGTATTTTTCACAAACAACAGGTTGGCGAAGAATTACCAAATGCCCCTTCAGTTCGGATGACATTACACAATTTTCACGTAAATATTTTAGCACCAGATGTGGTGTTAACTACTTTCCGCATAGTAAAACACAATGAAACGAGTGTAGAGAAGATGCATACGTTACGTAGTTCAATATGGAAGTTTATAGATGGAAGATGGCAAATGGTCTTTCATCAAGGAACGCCAACAACGGAGTATTGATGGCCATTAAGCTCATATTTATTTTTGAATGAACGAATAGGAGAAAAGATATGGATGATAGAGATATTATTAAGCAAAATGAAGTCGCTTGGGATAAGCGTGTTGCAGATGGTTCCGAGTGGACAATATGTGTTAGTAGTAAAGTTATAGAATTAGCACGAAAAGGTGTTTTTGACATAAAGCTCACAGCACAAAAAGTTGTACCTCAAGATTGGTTTCCAATTAATCTCAAAGGTCAAGATGTGCTGTGTCTTGCATGCGGCGGTGGACAGCAAGCACCTGTATTATCTGCTGCTGGTGCTAATGTCACGGTACTCGATATTTCTAAACTACAACTAAAGCAGGATGAGTTTGTGGCTCTTAGGGATCAACTTGCCTTGAAAACAGTTCAAGGTGATATGTGCGATTTATCACAGTTTGGGGATGAAACGTTTGATGTAGTATTTAATCCTGTTTCAAATACCTATATCTCTGATGTTACAATCGTCTGGAATGAATGTTATCGTATTTTAAAAAAAGGTGGCATTTTAATGACCGGGTGTGTAAGCCCATTCATTTATATTTTCAACAGCGATCAATGGGAAAAAGAAATTTTTGAAGTATCCAATAAATTGCCGTTTAATTCTTTTGATGAACTTGATGAAGCAGGAAGAAAAGAATTTTTAGAAGAAGGTAATGCGATCGAGTACAGCCATACCTTGAACGAACTTATTGGAGGCCAAATATCATCAGGATTTCTTATTAATGGTTTTTACGAGGATATTGACAATGATTTAATTTGTGATTATGCTCCGAAATACTTTGCAACAAGAGCAATTAAATTATAAGTGTTCGTATTTATAAGCAATAATTCTCCTGGCTGTATGACTGCATTCTTCTGGATATGGGTGGGGGGGGTTGGTGAAATGGTATCCCCGGCGTGACTCTGACATACTTCAAGACATTAGCTGGATTTTTCAGAAACGGTGGGATTTTTCATGAGAATTATTGTTACAGACTATAACCCCCAGTGGCCTGGAATGTTTGAGGTTGAGGCTGATCAACTATATAGAGAGACATCTTGCGTTTCGGGACTTTTTTCGTCAGCATGCGGATGACGCAAAAAAGTATGGCGAATTAAAGGAAACGCTCGCGCAACGATTTCCAAATGATATTGAGTCTTACAGAGACGGAAAAAATGACTTTATAAAGGCTCTTGAACAAAGGGCAATAATGTGGCATAGCGAAAAGCTCTGAAATGGTACTTGTAGGTTAAATAACATGTAGGAGAAGATGGTATGGGAGAAAAATGGCTTGCAGTAATCGGTAGCCCTCGAAAGGGAAAGAATACGGATTTAATTGTGAATTATGTTATTGAAGGATTAAATGAGAAAAAGATTACTGTCAATAACTATTTTTTGGACAGTCGCAATATTTCAGCATGTACAGGCTGCGAATCTTGTATAGAGACAGGAAATTGCATTATTGAAGATGATGTAACAATAATTATTGATAATATGAAAAAGGCAGACGGATATGTATTCGCTTCTCCGTCCTACAATTACAATATGACTGCACAGATGAAGTCCTTATTGGATAGGACATTTTGTTTAAATGATTATAGAAATGGAGGGAAAAGTTGCCTCTCACCAGATAAAAAAGCAATCGTTATAGGTGTTTGCGCAGGCAAAACTAAAGAATCTATGGGATATACAGTAGAGGGTATAAGTAGGCCTCTTTCCGAATTAGGTGTGAAAATCATAGCTGAAATTGAATATTATGACACAAAGAATATTCCTGTTTCAAATAATACTTACATCAGAGAAATTACTATTGAAAAAATAAGAAATCTTAGAGTGTTTAAGGGTAGCTTAGAATAAGACCGTGCTAAAAAGGGAGTGAGCCTTCTAACAACAGATAACTGTTGGTTTGCAACATCGGAAAATACATTTCGGGTAGTAAGCCAATGTCGCAAACCCTCAGGGCATTAGACAAAGTCCTGGAAAGAGAAGGGGTTCGCCAATGTTATAATCTATAGCTAAGATATGTGAGGGATTCTCATTCTCGGGAGACATAGCTACTGATGCAGTTGGCCTTCTTATCCATCATGGGCGTCGTGACTGCGAGCTAACGCAACTTTACTCGACAAAGTGTTGTTCATTGCCGACAAGATGTCATGGGAGCCAGGCCATGCTCCATTTCAAATTGAAGTCCGAGAGGCCCTTGGGAAGTCCCTAGATGAGGCAGATGGCTGTTTCTTAACTTGGACGTGGAATCAACGGGAAAGACTAGATGTTGTTCATCCATGCATCGAAGATGCTTGGGATGAATTTAGAAGTAAAGAGTTTTACAAGACGTAAGACCGGCCTTGGAGGTATAATGTGGTAGAGCAAAGCAAATTTAAAGATATACCTTCTTTTAATACTTGGAAGTATATTGAAAAAATAAATCAAGGATTTTCATACGACTTGAAATATTACATTAATACTGAAGATGGTGAAAATTATTTTCTCAGATTATCAGATGCTTCATCATATGATAGGAAAAAGCAAGAGCATGAAATAATCGGTGTTATGACAAAACTCGGAATACCTTCATTACAAGAAATAGATTTTGGTAGATGCAATAATGGCAAAAGTGTTTATATGCTTCAGACCTGGATAAACGGTCAAACTCTTGAAACTGCTTTACCAATATTATCAGAAGATAAACAATATAAACTTGGGGTAGAAGCAGGTAAGATACTTAGAAAAATGCATTCTTTCAAATCGACAGTTATAAGTGATTGGTATTCAGTAAGGTTGGAACAATACCTTTCAAACTATAAAAAATATAAGCAATATGATATTAGTTATAAATATGAACACCAAATAAATGAATATATAAATAAAAATGTTAATCTGCTGAAAGGAAAACAAGTGTCATTTGTACATGGCGATTACCATATAGGCAATATAATTTTATCACCAGAACAAACAATAACAATTATCGATTTTGACTCATTTGATTGGAAAACGCCTATTGAAGATTTTTATAAACTTGCAGTTTTTAGTAGAAATATAAGTATTCCATTTTGTAAAGGTCAAGTAGATGGATATACAGATAATAATCCTTCTCCAGAGTTCTGGGAAATGTATTGTTTATGTATGGCGATGACTTCTTTTTTATCTTTATTATGGGGGAAAATGAGATCAGAAGAGATGTATGATCATAGAAAAAGACTTTGTGACATATTGGTTCAAGACCATAGTTGCTTTGAAGATAGGATTCCAAAGTGGTACAGTAATTAATGTGGCGTAATATTTTTATTAAGCGATTGATTCGAATGCAGATAAGAGTACACCAGCCGTTAACCCTAGAAGGTCTACCGGTACATTTGTTTGGCAGCAGATGACCCCGAATGAAAATTGCATTTGGGGTCATCTTTTTGAGAGAATATCCAAATAATTTGTGTATACATTTCGGAGAGCGGATTGTCATATACATGCAGGATTCTAGAGGGGTTGCTCGAAATGAGGGAAAGATGAGTAAAGACGTTTTGACAGAGCTATACAATAGGCAGGCAAAGATTATATACAGTTAAGGGGGGTAGTGGCTTAGCTCCACCTGTGCTATGATACAAGGAAAAACTACTAGCATAATGGGGGAGTTGTAGAGTTGGCATTGGTACCAGGACGTGACTACCCAAATACATACCGAGGATTCG
>Ga0307377_10002768_pt1 | contig 20416 bp, 26 predicted proteins | sample TR3MG_FD_202535 | JGI IMG/M metagenome (GOLD analysis project Ga0307377, IMG submission 202535) | Soil microbial communities from Risofladan, Vaasa, Finland - TR-3 | ecosystem: Environmental > Terrestrial > Soil > Coastal area > Acid sulfate soil | place: Finland: Risofladan, Vaasa | collected... | reverse complement strand
CGCCCCGCATGAAAAACTGCACCCTCCGGCTGAAATCCGGATAGACCTTGAGCGATTAGGTCTGCATTAACAAACTCAGTCACCTTGAGCGTTCCCTTCAGTAAAGAAGGGGCTGTTGTTGATTTGCCGGCGCCGTTTGGGCCTGCAATGACTATAAGATTCTGGCGCTGAATTTTCATAAAGATTTATTTCCCTCCACAATCGCAATCTCTTCCGGAGTTAGGCCGTAGAGGGCATAGACCATTTCGTCGATCCGGCGCTCAAGGGCGGATGTGTCGGTATTTTTAATTCCCCCTTATCAAAGGGGGATGAAGGGGGCTGTTTCTTTTTGGCAACAAGGATTTGGTGTTGATAGTCATGCAACCTGAAGTTTCTTCTCCATTGATTTTAGGACGTTTTTAAACATAAGAGATGCTTTAAACAGTTCAACGCCGATGAGATTCCCTTTGTCGTCAAGTTCGATATTCACACCTGGAGATATCTCAACAACTTCAGCCTCTTTTCCCTCTTTTGCAAGGTAGAGAATGTCCTCTTCTTCATCATAATAAACCTTAAAATCGTCCATAATTATTTTAAAGCCTTTTGTAAATTTCCTTCCTGTGTCCGACTCTTAGGATGACAATATCTTTGCCTTCGATATCAAAAACAACTCTGTAATCACCGGTTCTGAAACGGTATGTCCCTATTTTCGGGTCAGTCAGCTTCTCAGAATATTCTAACGGATTGCCTCGTAATTTCAGAATAGCTTTCCCTATCTGTCGTTTTATGGAAGAGTCAAGTTTTTTAATATCTTTTTCTGCTCTGTGGGTATAGACAAGATTATAACTCATTCTCCAAAAAGCTCTTTATGCGATTTTGTCCTGCCTGTTTTATATTCGGCTCTTGCATCCTTGATGCTTTGAAGATAATCAGGAGAGGTCACGGCAAGCAAATCTTCAATGAAAGCCTCTCTTTCATATTTCTTCATTTTTTTAACAGCATCAATAATATTGTCTGATGAAATAGGCACTTTTACTTCTATCATGAATAGCACCTCCTTATATTCGCTATTTTAACATTCATTTCTTCCCCTCCACAATCGCAATCTCTTCCGGCGTAAGGCCGTAGAGGACATAGACCATCTCGTCAATCCGGCGCTCAAGGGCGGATGTGTCGGCTTTGGGGTCTTTCTTTTTGGCGGTGAGGATTTGGTCAACCAACGCCACAATCGGCTGCTGCTTCTCCAATGGCACATCAGGAATCGCCAGCCTTTTCCAGTCGTCAGGGTAAAGATGTATATTGCTGCGGCGGTTAAAGCACAAAAAATCACGCGCAACCGAGGAATTCATAACTGCAAGAAGGTACTTGACCGCAAATCTCCCCCAAGCGGTGTCTTATATTTAAACCTATGGAACATTATCAAATAATGAGCCCCGACCCTTTTTCTTTCTTTTGTCTCGGGTTTGATTGCTTCTCACAGGAGTCATCACATCAGAGCATTCCCTTCATTGTGAAGGTTATAAGCGGAAATTGTCACCTCTCAAAGTACTTTTCCGATGCTTGAAAGATTTCTTGCGTTTCCGGGTTATGAACCCCTTACATGTCGCAGAGACCTGCAGAAACAAGATATTGGCGTTGCTTATATTAACGCGAATCATTGAAGTATCTATTCCAACCGACTATGCATACAACTTAAAGCAGATCGAGTTTAGTTTCGGATACGATTCTTCATTCGATCGTAAATGTCCTTCCGATGGCCTATACCAAGAACTATAATCATCGAACGGTCGAATTCAAAAATAACACGATAGTCGCCGACGCGAAGTTTCCAGTATCCCTTCAGCGTTCTCCTCAACGGCAAAGCATGCTGTTCAGGATAAGTTGTGAGCTTTGTTTCGATCGCACTCTTTACCCGCACCTTCATAGAAGTTGGCAAAGCTGGGATATCGTTTTTCGCTACCTCCTTGTGATAGCTGATAGTAAACGGCACTTCAACTCCAGGCCTTTTTATGAGAAACAAGCTCTGACTTCTTGAGAGATTTTTTCCTCTCATCCGCAAACGCAGCCAAAGCCATATCCTCCTGAATTTCCAGTGCATCCTTGATGAGATCCCCGACAACAGAAGACATGGAAAGCCCTCTTGCTTCTGAAAGGGTCTGCACATCAGCATAAATGCGCTGATTCAAAACGACATTTATGCGGGGGTTTTTCGTAGGCATAAGCACCTCCCTATTTTTTAATAGTGTACCACAAATAGCGCACTTTACAAAAGGCCGGGGAAGATGTTGACTATGCACATTTCTATCGGAAAACAATAACAGTTGTTATATGCGGCACCTATTTACTTGCAGGTGGCCTCTATATTTTATGAAATGTATTTTTTGTGCGGACGAAAGAGGCAGTCATTACGATTACAATGTTTGAAAAATCAATTCCTGGTGTCAGCACTGAATAAGACAATTTTTTCCATCTTAAAATCATCCATGATAAAACCGTTGCCGATATTCTGTATAACAGGGCCAAGATTTTTAAACCCCATTTTCTCATATGCTGTTATGGTCTTTATATTGTTTTTGTTTACGGTAAGAGAAATTTCTCCGAGCTTATGATTAGCAGCAAGATTTTCAAGAAATTGTATCGCTTTCTTGCCTAATCCTTTACCGCGCTTGGAGGCTTCTATATAAATTTTACTCAAAAACAATTCCTCTCCTTTCGATTGCACTCCCATATACCCGATGTATGTTCCTTCTTCTTCTAATGAACTACCCCGTAAAAAAGCTGCGAGGTATCAACAATTGAAAATGCCTGTTACAGGTGGTGATTCCGCACTTGTCGGAGCGACTCTCAGCGAAGACTCGCTTCGAGATGCGGAATCCAGATTTTCTTTCTTCTGGATTCCCGCCTTCGCGAGAATGACGATTTTATAGACCCAGATGCAGAGCATCGAGGAATTCTTTGATTAAAGGGAAGGGGCTCCTGACTTATGAAAATTGAAGCATGCAAACTCGGCTAACTGCCGATTTCTCCGTTCACAGAAGGCACACAACGTTTATATACTTCATCCAATATTTCCTTTGCACCTTTTGAAAGAATTTCTTCCGCTAATGCAATACCAAGGTTTTCTGCATGTCCGGGTTCGCCTTCACTATACCCCTTTATGATCTTGTCCCCGGAGATGCTTCCAACAAGCCCCTGAATAACGATTCTTCCATCTTTCAGTCTCGCATGTGCTGCAATGGGTACCTGGCATCCCCCCTCCAGTTTTTTCAGGAAAGCCCTTTCAGCTTTCACGCATACGAACGTTTCCGGATGATTCAATGCTGAAACGAGGTTATTCACCCATTCATCGTTGATCCTGCATTCAATCCCGATAGCACCCTGTCCTATAGCTGGAAGGCTGATATCAAGCGGGAGGATCTCGGTGATCCTGTCCTGCAATCCAAGCCTATTCATCCCCGCAGCTGCCAAGATGATTGCATCGAACTGCCCTTCATCCAGTTTCCGCAGCCTCGTGTCAAGATTGCCCCGCAACTGCTCTATCTTCAAATCAGGCCTGAGACTGAGCAGTTGACATGATCGCCGGAGGCTGCTCGTCCCGATTTTTGCCCCATTTGGTAAGCTCCGAAATTTTTGTATTTTGGATTTTCTATTTTGAGTTTTAGAGATAAATGCATCCCGCGGGTCTTCCCGTTCACACACAACTGGGAGATGCAAGCCATCCGGAAAATCTGTTGGGACATCCTTCATACTGTGGACAGCGATATCGGCCTCATACCGCAGAAGTGCCTCCTCTATCTCCTTAACAAACAGTCCTTTGCCTCCCACCTGAGCCAAGGGCACGTCTAAAATTTTATCTCCGGTCGTTTTGATCTTCCGGATCTCGATCCCAAGATCAGGGGAGAGCTTTTGCAGCTGAGTTTTTACAAATTCAGCCTGCCAGAGCGCGAGTTTGCTCCCCCGGGTACCGATCGTTATCCGCTTACTCATCATTCTTTTCTCCGTTGATACCGTAAAGCCGCCTGATTGCGGCAACAAGCATTTCCTTATTTTCAACATCCCCCTTTAACGCAGCGGTAGGAGGATGAATGAGTTTATTCATGATGGCGGTGGCCATGTACTCTATGGCTTCTTTCTCTTTCTCCCCCATATCCTGGATCTTGTTGAAAAGCTTATCAAGCTCTTCTTTCCTGATCTCCTCAGCCTTTTCCCGCAGGGCTATAATGGTTGGGACAGAATCAAGAGATGCCTGCCACTTGAGAAATGTCTCCAGCTCTTCGGCAATGATCCTTTCCGCCTTCTCCGCCTCCTTCTGCCTCTCAAACATATTTGTAGCAACAACGCCCTGGAGGTCGTCGACGTTATAGAGATAGACGTTCTCGAGATCATTGATTGCGGGATCGATATTTCTCGGAACAGATATGTCGATGATAAAGACCTGGCGCTGTTTTCTCTCTTTCATTACCTTTTGCATCTGACTTTTTGTGAGGATATAGTGCGGGGCTCCGGTTGAGCAAATCATAATATCAGTTCGTACCATCTCAAGGATGAATTCATCGAATTTGACAGGCCTTCCATGAAACTCCTTGGCAAGATCACATGCACGATCAAACGTCCTGTTTGAAACCAGAACCTCTTTTACGCCATTGCCGATCAGGTGTTTCGCAGCGAGCTCTGCCATCTCACCGGCCCCTAACAGCATGAATACCCTGCTTGAGAGATCGGTAAATATTTTTTTTGCCAGTTCGACAGCTGCAAAGCTTATCGAAACAGCGTTTTCAGCTATCTTTGTTTCTGTTCTCACCCTCTTTGCAACAGATATCGCTTTTTTCATCAACTTATTCAGGAGGATCCCGGTGGTTTTTTTCGCAAGTGCCAGTTCGAATGCATCCTTCAATTGGCCAAGGATTTGCGGTTCACCGAGCACCATGGAGTCGAGGCTCGCTGCAACTCTGAAGACATGTCTTACCGCATGGATATCATCATAGACATATAATGAATTGTCGAGTGAGCTTCTGTTTATATTGTGGAATGCTGAGAGGAACGACTTGACGGACTCCGATGCCTGTTGGGTATCCTGAATATTTGCATACAGTTCTACCCTGTTACAGGTAGAGATAATCATGGCCTCCTCTATCCCCGGCAGTTCCCTGAACCGTATCAGACCTTCTTCAAGTTTATCGCCCTGGAATGCAAGTTTTTCCCTCACATCAACATCGGCAATCTTATGATTCAGGCCAACAACGAAAACCTTCATAGAAAAACGTGAAGCCCTTTCTTGAGTAATTTAACCCCAAAGAAGGCGATAATAATCGTGAGAAAGCCGATCATGGATAATAATGCAGCCCTTTTCCCTCTCCACCCGGCAACCAGCCGTGCATGCAGGACACTTGCATAAATGAACCATGTTATCAAGGAGCACGTTTCCCGGGGATCCCAGTTCCAGTAGCTTCCCCATGCGGTCTCCGCCCAGAGTGCACCGGTAATGATTGCTAAGGTAAGCAGCGGAAAGCCAAAGGTGATCAGCCGGTAGTTGATTTCATCGAGAGTCTGCAGGCTCGGCAATCTTTCAAACAGACTGCCAAGGCGCTTCGTTTTTACATAACGTTCCTGGACAAGATACATGCACCCGATCCCAAAGGCAAGGGCAAAAGCAGCATTGCCGAGAAAGGCAAACACCGTATGAATGCCAAGCCAGTAACTCTGGAGCGTTGGGCTCAAGGGTTTTATTTCCCGCGAGAGCATGGATGATGAGAGCATGAGAAGAAAAACAATCGGCATGATGAAGGAAGAGAGGAGGCTGATTTTATATCTGAACTGAAGGATGAAAAAGATGAGGACTATGCACCAGGCAAAAAAAGACGTTGCTTCATGCGGATTGGTAATAGGGATATGCCCTGCAGTGACATATCGATAGAGTATATTTATCGTGTGGATAGTGAATCCGATTATTGCGGATAAAAGAGCAATTTTTGCCGTTGTTTTCGACTCTTTGAACAGTTCGGTAATACTGATGAGCGTTGCGGCAAAATAGCATGTCAGGGCAAGTTCGAATAAGAGTACCCCCATTAGAAACAGCCGAGCTCGCAGTCGGTAATCTTTACCTGAAGCTCATTAGCAGCTTTGCCAACTTCCTTGTACGAAACAGACAGTTCCCGGGCAATGTTTCTCGCGACCGCACAGGGCAGTCTGTTGTCTTTAGCCCTTTTTTTTATCTCTTCTTGTATTTTTTCTTTCATCGCAATAAACAGGGTCCATGGATTCTTCCTGAAAATGTTTTGCCCCGTGACCCCTTGTTATTACTAAAATATTACATCATCGGACTTTAAAAACTCAATTGAACCGGCCTTGCAAACTGACCGTACCTTTATGGCACTTCTTTTCTCTCCATCATCTGGAAGTGCTGTTCGAATACTTTCCGGAAATGGAAACCATAAATCGAAAAAGTAATGGCCCGGGGGAAAAGCCTGGGGCGCCTGAAAAGAGACCAAAAAAACAGCCTCCAGTAATAGAACCGCTCCTTCGCTATTATTCCCAGGATAAATACAGATTTTAGTCCCGCACTCAGATAACTCCATTTCACGTGAAATACCTTTTTCTGCGTCGGACGGTAATTTTTCAGAAATTGTTTAACCCGACCGTAATACTGTTTCGGAGAATAAATTGTCTCGATGACATTCTTATACCCGCTGATGAGCCGTTCGTACTTCATCTTCGGAATAAAGTTCATGGAACAGTCTGTATTATCCCCCGTCGTTAATTTCACCAGCCTCTTCTCCCTGAGCAGCCGCCTGTAGAGGTTCGTCCCGCGCGGAGCATTCAGGAGACCTACCATCGCTGTCGCAATTCTGCTCTCCTGGATAAACCCTATCATTTTCTCGAAGATCGATAGGGGATCCTTGTCAAAGCCGATGATAAAACCAGCCTGCACTTCCATCCCAAAACTCTGTATCTTCCTGACACTTGCTATCAGGTCACGGTTTTTGTTCGGTATCTTCGCGCATTCCTGCAGACTTTCCTCATTCGGCGACTCGATGCCGACAAAGACCGTGTCGAACTCAGCCCGCACCATCATTCTCATGAGGTCTTCGTCGTCGGAAAGGTTGATAGAGGCCTCGGTCGTAAAGGAGAAGGGATATTTTCTCATTTCCATCCACAGGATGATCGATGGCAGTATCTCTGCCTTCAGTTTCGTCTTGTTCCCGATAAAGTTGTCGTCAACAAAGAATACCCCGCCTCTCCAGCCGAGGGTGTAAAGCTTCTCCAGTTCCGCAATCACCTGCCCGCTCTCCTTTGTCCTGGGGACCCGGCCATAGAGCGAAGTGATATTGCAGAATTCGCAATCAAAGGGACACCCTCTCGAATACTGGATGTTCAAGGTAGCATAGTGCTTGAATTTTATGAGCTCCCAGGAGGGGATGGGGGTGGTTGTCACGTCAGCCCACGTGTTTTCAGATGCATAAAGATGACGGGCCCGCCCTTCCCGTAAATCGTCGAGAAAAAGCGGAAGGGTAATCTCTGCCTCGTTGAGTATTAGATGGTCTATATCGTCAAACTCCTCGTAGTCCTGGGTAAAGAGCGGCCCTCCTGCCACGACTTTCACGCCGATCGCCCTGCATCTGTCCACGACCGTTTTTACCGATTCCTTTTGGATCGACATAGCGCTCAGAAAGACATAATCCGCCCAGAGGAGGTCGTCGTCCTCCAATCTTCTGACATTCATGTCCACAAGCCGTTTGTCCCATTCGGAAGGAAGCATTGCGGCTACTGTCAGAAGGCCCAAAGGTGGATTAGCTGCCCTCTTCGAAATGAACTTGAGGGCGTAGGTAAAACTCCAGAATGTATCAGGACATTCCGGATATACCAAAAGTATCTTCATGAAAAAACTCCTTTTACTTAATGAATATAATACCACCATTAAAGTTTTTATAACTGCTTCGAGCAAAAAGCCACCTTCTCGCTACGCTCAACAATGATAAACTCTCTGTCAGTAAATTTGGAAGAACAGGCGAATTTACAACTTGCCGTCTTTCATGTAAATTGTTAGTATTATCTGCTAATGAGCTAATATTTTCCCTTATAGTGAATACCCTTCGGGAGAGACCGCAGGGTGTAATAATAATCGTGATGAGATTGTTAGAAAAATTAGGTGAACTTTCCCTGTACTATATCAACCAGATCGGGAGAATGGGGATATTTCTTGTTCTGGTTTGTATCAATATCGTCAAACCCCCATACTACAAAATTTCCTACGTCACCAAACAGATTTACCTTATCGGCTCCCTGTCAATATTCGTTATTGTTTTTACCGGTGTTTTTACCGGTATGGTACTCGGGCTTCAGGGCTATCATACTCTCAGCAAATTCGGATCCGAAGGATTCCTGGGATCGGCCGTCGCCCTGAGTCTCATCAGAGAACTGGGTCCTGTTTTAACTGCTCTTATGGTAACAGGCCGGGCCGGTTCTGCTATCTGTGCCGAAATCGGAATCATGCGCAATTCAGAACAGATTGACGCCCTTGAATGCATGGCAATTGACCCCCATAACTACATTATGGCACCAAAATTCATTGCAGCCATTATTTCAATGCCTCTGCTTACCGCCATATTTGATGTTGTCGGCATCTTCGGCGGTTATTTGATAGGTGTAGTCCAGCTCGGGGCCAATGAAGGCGCTTATTTTCATAGTATGTACAAGAATGTGGAATACAACGATGTCTCCATGGGATTTATAAAATCCCTCTGCTTCGGCCTGCTTGTTGTCTGGATCTGCTCCGCCAAAGGGTATTTTGTCCATCTGGAAAGAAAAGGCGGTTTCGGTGCAGAAGGTGTCAGCAGGGCAACCACGAGTGCTGTCGTAGTGTCGTCGGTTGCTGTACTTGTATTCGATTATTTTATAACATCGGTTCTCCTCTGAAGATGGAACCTCTTATACAGTTAATAGATGTGCGGAAAAAATTCGGCGGGCAGGAGGTACTGAAAGGAGTCAATCTCGCCATCTATGAGGGGAAAACTACGGTTATCGTCGGTGAGAGCGGGAAAGGTAAAAGTCTTGTCCTGAAACATATCCTGGGTCTCATAAAACCGGACAGCGGTAAGGTTTTGGTATTCGGAAAAGACATGAACAAAATAGGAAGTAAAGAATTAAAAGATATCCGGTCTCACTTCGGGGTGCTTTTTCAAAATGCTGCTCTTTTCGACTCCATGACCGTATTTGACAATGTTGCTCTGCCTTTGCGGGAGCGCACGAATGCTTCCGAAGAGGAGATAAAAATAATTGTCAATGAAAAACTGAATTTGATGGATATCGAGGACAGCAACGAAAAATATCCGGCCCAACTCAGCGGGGGGATGAGAAAACGTGTTGGTCTTGCACGAGCCCTCGTTTTGAATCCCAAAATTGTTTTTTTCGATGAACCGACAACAGGACTGGATGTCGCGAAGAGCAATGAAATATACCGTGTCTTTCATCGAACACAGACCAAATTAGCATATACTGCTGTGATAGTCAGTCATGATGTCCCGAAAATATTCAAACTTGCCGATTATGTAGCATTGATCCATGAAGGAATTATTCAGGACTGTCTGACACCGGAAGATTTTCAGACTTCAGAAAATCCTGTAATCAGGGATTTCGTCGAAAAGACCATGGGACTCATCTATGAAAGCGAACACGTGGAGGGGGTAACCAATGAACAAAATAAGCATTGAAACTGCTGTCGGGATCTTCATTATCATCGGCCTCGCATGCATGGCGTATCTTGCGGTCAAGCTGGGTGACATAAATCTCTTCGGAACAGAACAGTACGTGGTGAACGCCCGTTTCTCAAATATTTCGGGACTCAAGGAAGGGTCAACCGTTGAGATTGCAGGCGTTAAGGTCGGTAAAGTCTCTAAAATTTCTCTTAATAATTATCAGGCGTTTGTTGAACTGCTGATAAACCCGGGGATAAAAATTCAGGAAGATGCTATTGCGAGTATCAGAACACAGGGCATAATTGGTGATAAGTATGTTAAGATTTCCCCGGGCGGTGCAGAGGACTATATCAGGCCACAGGGCGTTCTGACAGAAACCGAATCATCAGTCGACATCGAGGAGTTGGTCAGTAAATACATTTTCGAAAAGAAAGAGAATACAAAGGAATAAAGAAGCTGATGTCGGCCTTACATAAATCGTAACTGAACATGGAAGACGGCACAATACATAATCATATCTGTAAATTTAAAGACGAGATAACTTTTTCTTTCCTCAATGAAAAAGACTTCGAAAAAATCTCCTGTTTTTTTGAATCCGTCACGTATCCTGCTCAAACGGTAATCTTTAAGGAAGGTGATCCGGCTGATTTTATTGGGTTTGTTCTTTCAGGGAAACTGGAGGTGAAAAAACAGACCGAATTTAAAGGCAATCAATTAATCATTGCTATTCTTACCAGGGGTGCTCTCGTCGGAGAGCTTTCGATATTCGATGAGCATGAACGCTCAGCAACCGTTGAAGCTGTCGAAGAGACCTCGATACTTAAGCTTAGAAATGAAGCATTTGATGCACTGCTCAGAGACTATCCGGAGATCGGGATCAGGATTCTGAAAGGTTTTATCCGTATTCTCTCCCTTCGTTTGCGCAAAATCACAGAGAGGCTTACAACAATTTTTTAACGACGAAGGAATCTTTAATCTTCAACTTTCTTTTTCCGGTGCTGGACATACGCATCACGGATCGAGACGTAAGGGTCGATAGCTGATTTCTTGAGGTCCTCATAGTCTCCAATGCGGAAAGAAGTCTCGTTTACCCTATCGTAAACCGTGATTCCCACAGCGGTTTCTGTCGGATTTATATAATGAACAGGGTTCAAGAAATAGTCACCTACCCTGCCGACTGTATCACGCAGGGATGAAGGGCCAAGGAATGGCCATATCATATAAATACCATGGCCGATTCCGTAGCTTCCCAGTGTCTGGCCAAGATCTTCGTCCTTTTTTCTGATATCGAAGTCCATTTTCGCTGCATCTGCAAGACCGCAAACACCTGCTGTTGAGTTATAGAGAAAACGGAACAGCTCATTCCCGGCATCTTTTATTTTCAATTGGAAGAGATTGCTCACAAAGCGTATGGGGGTTGTGATGTTGTCAAAAAAGTTGCTGACCGATAGCCTGATATCCTCCGGAACAACAGCAGAATATCCCTGGGCTAAAGGCTTCATGAGCCAAAAGTAGAGCTTGTCGTTAAAATGATACATTGTTTTATTCCAGGGATACAGGGGATCTGCAATCTGAACAACTTCTTCTTCACCCTCTTCCTCGGTAATATCTCCCAGATCGTCATCCGGTTTTTCCTCCGTTTCTTTGGACGGCTCAGGCAGGGTCTCATTTTCTTCAGAAAGTCTTATCTCTTCATTCTTATTTGAAGATATTTCTGACATGGTTAAAGACGAATCGGCGGATACCTGCATGGAACTGAGCAAGAGGAAAATGAGTACCAGAAACAAAGGTGATATCAGTTTCAATGGTTTTCCTTCTTTTGCATATTCTGTTACATTTCTTAACAATTCTTATAATTCTATGCCTTTCCGGCTTTCTTTCTCAGGGTATCAAGCAATCCCTCCGGTGATTTATTCGCAAGGATCTGCGCAAACTGAGAACGATAATTGCTGATCAAACTCACGCCCTCAATTATAACATCATAGACCCTCCATTCGCCCTCTTTCCGGATCACGCGGTAAGAGATCGGGATGTCAGCCTTTTTGGTTATAATAGTCGTCTGAACTTCAACCGTTTTTTCGGAAAGCGGATTTTCTTTATTGAAAATGATCTTCTCATCCGTATACGATACGATCCTGTCAATATAGGCACCTTCAAGAATAGATTTGTAAAGTTCAATGAATTCTTGCTGTTGTTCAGTCTTGAATCTGATCCAATTCTGACCTAATGTCCTTCTCGAAAGCTCGGTGTAATCAAACATCTTTTCTGAGACGAAGCGAATTTTCTCCTTCTTTATTTTTTTCATCGATTCTCCCTTAAGGGATGTGTCACGTAATACATCAAGCACTTTGTCGACATGTCCTTTGACAGTTTCAAGTGGGACTCCGGCATGTGCTGAGATCGGAGCAATCAACAGGACAATAAGAAGAATCAGACTACCAATATGCTTTTCCATGAATGCCTCCTGAAAATTACCTGCATAGTTTTTTTAACTACTCTGTATTATATAATTCTATTAATCGATATTCTTAAGGAAATCCTTTGTGAGGCTTGATAGGTATTGGATAAATTCTTCTCTCTTATTTCTCACGAATAGTATAGCGCCTTGGGGTATTTCAGGTGGATATTTTGATTGAAAAATTACGATGTCCGCCATCCTGAGTATCTTTTCTGCACTGTTTTTCATTGTTCCCTCAGTTCCGGCAACGAATATGATGATATCCGGTTTTACTATTTCTACAGCACTGTTGCCTTCAACCACAATACCCTGCAGATGAGATAACATTTCTACCGCCATCGGGAGAACAACGCCCAGCTCCGAATACGGTGACTGCACCCAGAGCACTTTTCCAGCGCCGGCATCGAGGAGCTTTTTTGTATCTTTCCCTTCCTCTGATATGACTGCTAAATCATCAACAATTGAACAATAAAGAGAGGTTTTTGTATATTTTATTGCCCCCCACCCTTTGAATGTTTTCAGGATAAGGGATGCGACAGAGGTTTTTCCGGCACCGCTGTGACTGCCTCCGATACCGATTATAACGGGTTTCACATTACGTTACACCAATACCGACAGTCTCTTCATCCTGTATTTTTACAACTTCCTTGTACCCGCATTCTTTCTTATGGCAGAAGAGCATCACATCGCCATTCTTGTTGCGTTTTTCGAGGAGGAAATCAGCGCCACACTGCGGGCAATTCCTGGGAACAGGTTTATACCATGATGCGAAGGTGCACTGAGGATAATTGGAACAGCTCCAGAATTGCTTCCCTCTTTTTGAACGCCTTTCCACAATATCTCCACCGTCTTTCGGACATTTGATCCCGGTAGAGATGGGCTTGGTATTCTTGCATTCCGGATATCGTGCACACGCAAGGAATTTCCCGTACCGTCCGGATTTCATGACCATAGGCGAGCCGCACTTCTCACACAGCTGATCTGTTTGCTGAGAATTGTGTTCTCCATTCTGCCCATTGATATCCTGTCCCTCCTGCAGGATTGGCTTCGTATTCTTACATTGCGGGAAGCCTGTGCAGGCCATGAATCTTCCATGTCTTCCCCATCTTTTGACCATAGGGAGACCGCATTTCTCGCATACAATTTCAGTCGGTATATCCTGCGGCTTAACTTTGCCGACAGTTTCTAAAGCCTCTGTCAGATCAATATGAAAAGGCTTATAGAAATCCGTTACAACCTTTTCCCACTTGATCTTGCCATCTTCAATATGGTCCAGTTCATCCTCCATTTTTGCAGTAAACCCTACGTCAATAAGCTCTTTAAATCTCTCAACAAGATAGTCATTGACAACCATACCGAGTTCCGTTGGAGAAAATTTCCCTTCGGTCTTCTGCACATACTTCCTGTCCTGGATTGTAGACAGTATCGTTGCGTAGGTGCTCGGTCGCCCAATCCCTTTTTCTTCCAGAACCTTCACGAGCGTTGCCTCTGTAAAACGGGGCGGCGGTTGTGTAAAGTGCTGTTTCGGTAACAGGTTGAGCAGTTTTAGCACTTCGCCTTCCTTTAAAGCGGGGAGTGTCAGGCCGTTCTCCTCTTCGACTTCATCCTTGCCTTCTGTATAGAGGGCCATGAATCCGTCAAATCGGACAACCGTTCCGGTTGCCCTGAATTCATATGAAGGAGATTCATGAATCCCTCCATCCCCCTCTTTTTCAAATCCCCCTTTTCCCCCCTTTTCTAAAGGGGGGATGGGGGGATTCTTGATATGAAACGTGGTCTGTTCCAATTGGGCCGGAGACATCTGACTTGAAAGGAAGCGATTCCATATCAGTGTATACAGAGCATATTGATCTTTTGAGAGAAACCGCTTGATGATCTCCGGTTTTTTATCAGCATATGTCGGCCTGATCGCCTCATGCGCCTCCTGTGCAGATGCCTTGCTCTTATAGACAGGCGGTTTTTCAGGCACATAGTCTTTCCCAAATATCGTTCCGATGAATGCCCGTGCCCATTCCTGCGCCTCTGATGCCACTCTGTGGGAATCTGTTCTCATGTAAGTGATGAGTCCCACGGAACCTTCCTCACCAAGTTCAATTCCCTCATACAGCTGCTGTGCTATCAGCATGGTCTTTTTTGCAGTGAACTTCAGTTTCCGGGCTGCCTCCTGCTGGAGCGTGCTGGTAATAAAAGGGGCATATGGCATTCTCTTCCGCTGTTTCCGCTCTATCTCGCTCAACACAAACTCTTTATCCCGTACATCATCTGCAATCTCTTGTGCGGTCCCTTTATCGGGTATAAAAAACTTGGTTTCTTTTCCAGATTTTTGATTTCTTTCCGTGGACTCACGATTGGTTTTTGAAAGTCGTGTCCAGAATGCAGGCAGTCTTGAGCCTTCAAACTCAGCATTCATACTCCAGTACTCTTCTTGCATGAATGCCTCAATCTCGCGTTCTCTGTCCACGATCAGACGAACGGTGACAGACTGCACTCGCCCGGCACTGAGCCCTCTGCGCACTTTCCTCCAGAGCAGCGGGCTGAGGTTATACCCGACAAGCCTGTCAAGAATCCTTCTCGCCTGCTGAGCCTCAACCTTGCTCATATCGATTTTATGCGGATTGCTGATTGCTTCCCGTACAGCTTTCTCGGTAATCTCATTGAAAACTATCCGGTAAATCTTTTTATGCAGACTCTTGGATTTCTTGTCTGAGATTTCAGATGCAATATGCCATGCAATCGCTTCGCCTTCCCTGTCGGGGTCAGGCGCAAGGAGCACAGTATCCGCCTCTCGTGAAGCTTTCTTGAGTTCCCTGATTATTTTTTCCTTCCCGGGTATGACAACATACTGAGGCGTGAAATTGTTCTCTACATCAACACCGATCTCCTTTGCGGGCAGATCTTTTATATGACCGATTGATGCTTTAACCGTATACTCCTTCCCCAGTATCTTATGAATGGTCTTTGCTTTTGCAGGTGATTCAACAATGACTAAAGAATTCATGCTAAATAAAACCTCTTTCCTGTAATTTGTTTCACTGCACCTTTTATTTCCAGTCCCAGAAGAACCCCGAGCACCTTTGATACCGGCACACCACTCTCCCTCGATATGTCATCGATCTGTTTTGGCTCTCCTGAGAGGACGGTACAGAGACTTTTTTCTTCCTCAGTGATGTCTATGGCAACCTTATCAGCAGACCTGATAAAACCTTTCAGCACGGGGGCAAGTTCTTCGACAATGTCGTTTGCTTGCCGGATAAGTGTTGCACCCATTCGAATAAGTTCGTTGGCACCCTCTGAGCTTGCAGATGTTATATTGCCGGGTACCGCAAAAACTTCCCTCCCCTGATCCGCTGCATATCTCGCTGTTATCAATGCACCGCTGTCAGAGGCTGCTTCTACAACCAGCACTCCGAGAGAAAGCCCGCTGATAATCCTGTTTCTTCTCGGGAAGTTCTCTTTATCAGGAGGAGTCCCGGGCGGAAATTCACTGATGACACCCCCTGATTCGATAATCTTTTCCATCAGTCCTTTGTTCTCAGGAGGATAGGGGACATCGACCCCTGAGCCGAGCACTGCAATGGTTCTCCCTCCGGCTTTCAGTGCCGCTCTGTGAGACAGTGAATCAACCCCTCGTGCCATCCCGCTGACAATGGTAAATCCCATGCGTGCAAGGTTCCCAGAAATATTGTCAGCAACCGATGCCCCGTAATCTGTAAGCTTGCGTGATCCGACAACGGAAATTGCATATCGATCCTGCGGTATGATATTTCCCTTCATATAAAGAATGAGAGGAGCATCCTCGATTTCCCTGAGCATCTCCGGATAGGAAGGACTCTCAAAACTCACAGCAGTTATCCCCTTTTGTTCAATGAGCTTTGCTTGTTTTTCCGCATCTTGCCATGCGGAGAAATGTTTGATGCTGTTTGCCCTGTTTATTCCTATGCCTTCTATTTCGAGCAGATCACCGAGCCCTGCGTCGAATATCTTTTCCGGAGTTCCAAATGCAGAAAGTAATTTCCTTGCACTCACGGGCCCGACATCCGATAACATTGACAAAGCAATCCAATATCTTATATCTGCCATAATCTCTTCTCAATCAATATTCGGATTATTACCTGTTTGAAGATTTTTTCAAGGCCCCCAATTTTAATCTGAGGGCATTGATCTTAATGAATCCTTCAGCATCTTTCTGATCATATACTGCTTCCTTTTCAAACGTTGCAAGTTCAGGATTATATAATGAATAAGGAGATTTTCTGCCAACGACAGAACAACTACCCTTGTAGAGCTTGACCCGTACCGTTCCCGTAACATCCCGCTGAATATCATCGATGAGATTTTGAAGGACTTTTCTTTCGGGTGAAAACCAGTAGCCATAGTAGATAAGCTCTGCATATCGCAGGATAAGGGATTCCTTAAGATGCATGACTTCGCGGTCAAGAACAATCGATTCCAACGCCCGGTGAGCTGCATGAAGCACCGTGCCTCCAGGCGTTTCGTATACACCCCGTGATTTGATTCCGACATACCTGTTTTCAACGATATCAACCCTTCCGATCCCGTTTCCCCCTGCGATTGCATTCAGTCTGCCCAAAAGGCGTGCCGGGGACATGCGCTTATTATTAAGGGTAACAGGGTTCCCTTTCTCATAGGCAATCGTAACATATTCAGACTTATCAGGAGCCTTCTCCGGCGGTACTGCCATGGTATACATATCGGATGGCGGCTCCTGCCATGGATCTTCAAGAATGCCGCCTTCATAGCTTATGTGGAAGAGGTTCTGGTCGATGCTGTATGATTTTTCCTTTGTTGCCGTAACAGGGATCTTATGCTTCCCGGCATATTCGATCAACGATTGTCTTGAATCAAATGGCCATTCCCTCCACGGGGCAATCACTTGTATATCCGGTTTGAGCGCATAATAAGTGAGTTCAAACCTGACCTGGTCATTCCCCTTGCCCGTAGCGCCATGTGCAACAGATTGCGCGTTTTCCCTTATTGCGATTTCTACCTGCTTTTTAGCAATCAGGGGCCGTGCTATCGATGTTCCAAGAAGATACGAACCCTCGTACACTGCATTAGCCCTGAGCATCGGAAATAGGTAGTCCTTGACAAACTCCTCTCTCAAATCTTCTACATACACTTTTGATGCGCCGGTTTTGATCGCCTTTGCTTTTACGGCATTGAGATCTTCTCCCTGCCCGAGATCTGCACAGAAGGCAATAATCCGTGCCTTATAGGTATTTTTTAACCAGTGTATCGCTACAGAGGTATCGAGTCCTCCGGAGTATGCCAGTACGATTTTGTTTATCATAATCATCCTCCGATGCAGTATTGTTCAGACTGTGGGAAAGAGCATGCATCCGACAAGGTATAACGGTAGCACAAATCATTTAAAAAAGTAAAACCATCGGAAACAATCATGACAGGGACTTCACAGGACATGCAGATTGCTCTGCGTATGCACTATTCAGGGAGTATCTGTGCAGAAACCAGCTGTCGCATCCTTGACTCACCATGCATGCGTGCATTATACTTGTTATTGAGACTCATTATCAATTATGGAAAAGAAGCTATTCATCACCTTTCTGAAGGAGAGGGGGCTACGGTTCACCAAAGAACGGACCGTCATTCTCCAGAAGTCATTGTCCTTCAACGGACATTTTGACCCGGAATCCCTCTATCATCAGATTCGGAAAACCGGTCTGAAGGCATCGCGGGCATCGGTGTACAGGACACTGAATCTGCTTTGCGAGTGCGGCCTTATCGAGCGTGTCAGGAAGACAGATCGCGGCACGATATACGAAAGCTCCTTCGGCCACAAACATCATGATCATATGCTGTGTATACGCTGCGGAAGTATCATAGAGTTTTATTCCGAACCGCTTGAAAAAATACAGGGAAAGGTATGCAAAAAGCACGGCTTTCTGGGTGCAAACCATACGCTGGAAATACGAGGTTACTGCAAAACATGTCAGAAGAAAAAGAAATAACAGACTTACATAAAAGACACCGTCACAGGCACCGCAGCAGAGACCATGCGCATGAAAAAATGATCCTGATCGGCAATCCGAACGTCGGTAAGAGCGTCATCTTTGGTCTCCTGACCGGCAAATATGTCACGGTCTCAAATTATCCGGGGACAACAGTGGAAGTCTCCTACGGGAATGCTTCAATCGGCAACAAAAAAGTCCTGATTATCGACTCTCCCGGTGTCAATAATTTAACCCCCATGAGCGAGGATGAAAAAGTAACGCGGGATATCCTGTTGAAGGAAAAGCCCGAAGCTGTTGTGCTCGTTGCAGATGCGAAGAATCTCAAGAGGGCTCTCATGCTGTTGATGCAAATTGCAGAAATGGATTTATCCTGTGTACTGGACCTCAATATGGAGGATGAGGCTAAGACAAGAGGCATAGAGATACATTACGAGAGGCTGAGTGAACTTTTACATATTGAAGTTATTGGCACTGTTGCCCCCCAAAGAAAGGGGATTCAGCTTCTGAAAAATGCCCTCTTGAATCCGCGTCGCCCTTCGTTGGATGCACACTATCATCCGACCATAGAGGAATATTGCAAAACAATATCAGCCCTGCTCCCCGAGGCAAATATATCAAAACGTTCCCTATCATTGATGATTCTCTCCGGTGATGAAAGCCTGAAGGAATGGCTGATAACCAATATCCGTACCGAAGACCTCAAGAAGATCGAGGATTTACGGGATGAGGCTCAATCAAAACTGAAAGAGCCGATACCATATCTCATAAGCAAGAGCAGGATAAATCTTGCAGAGCATATCGTCAGGGAAGTACAGAAGAACAGAACGGTGCAGAGTGGTATTGTATTTCAGGGTCTGAATAAATGGACAACTCATCCGGTTCTGGGTATCCCGGTTTTACTCATTGTGATCTTCACCTTTTATGAATTTGTCGGAAATTTCGGGGCAGGATTTCTTGTTAATTTTTTCGAAGAAGTCATATTCAGCACATACCTCACTCCTCTGATCGACAAGACGGTAAAATCCCTTATCCACGTCTCTTTCTTCCAGGACATGCTCATTGGTCCATACGGAATATTTACCATGGCACTGACATATGCCTTGGGGATTATCCTTCCCATAACAACAACATTTTTCCTGGCATTCGGCTTTCTGGAAGATAGCGGCTATCTGCCAAGGCTTGCTGTGGTTTCGGACAAGGCATTCAGGTTCCTTGGCCTGAACGGAAAAGCCATCCTCCCCATGATCCTCGGTCTCGGATGCGGTACCATGGCAACGATGTCAACCCGGATACTCGAGACAAACAGGGAGAAAATTATTGCCACGTTTCTCATAGCGCTCGCAATTCCCTGCTCTGCGCAGCTTGGTGTTGTGTTCGGTATGCTGGGAACTCTTTCACTCCGCGCAACGTTATGGTGGGCCGGATGCATACTCCTGGTACTCATCCTTGCAGGGTATCTTACATCAAAGGTAGTGCCCGGAGAAAAACCCGATTTCTTCATCGAACTGCCACCTTTGAGAATGCCTGCTGTGGGAAATATTGTTATGAAAACACTCAGCAGGATCGAATGGTATCTCAAAGAAGCCGTTCCTCTTTTTATTCTCGGCACGCTGATTCTCTTTCTCCTTGATAAAATGAAGGTTCTCGGATGGCTCGAATCTGTATCTGCACCGGTTGTCGTTCATTTCCTTGGATTGCCTTCAAAAACAACAGGGGCTTTCCTTATGGGATTCCTCAGAAGAGATTATGCTGCTGCAGGGATGTTTAATCTTGCCCGGCAGGGCATGCTGAACGAAAATCAGGTGATTGTGAGTCTCGTAACGTTAACCCTCTTTGTCCCATGTCTCGCAAACTTTTTTATGATTGTAAAAGAAAGGGGAACAAGAACAGCATTCTTCATGATGGCACTTATTATTCCCTTTGCCCTTCTCGTCGGCGGTACCCTTAATTTTATTTTGAACTGGTAAAGGGTTCAGGAGTCAAGAAAAGATTTTGAAGCTTTTCACTCGAACCCTCGGCCCCTCGAATCCTTTCCGCCTCAGGCGGATTCGCCGAGGCGAAGAACCCTGTCTCTTTTCACTTCTTCAGCCAGTGGACTATCTTCGAAACAATCGGGAACAGTGGCTGATTCTCTGCCTCGATGATCACGCCGGTTGCAAGCTGGATATTCTTCTGCACGTGTTCACTTCCCTCTCCTATCGGTTGTATGATAATTGCATCACCGGCAGGCGGTGCACCGCGGCCTAAGGGGATGCTTTTATGAACGGTAACCGTGCCGCTTACACCAGTAATAA
>Ga0307377_10002767_pt1 | contig 20427 bp, 22 predicted proteins | sample TR3MG_FD_202535 | JGI IMG/M metagenome (GOLD analysis project Ga0307377, IMG submission 202535) | Soil microbial communities from Risofladan, Vaasa, Finland - TR-3 | ecosystem: Environmental > Terrestrial > Soil > Coastal area > Acid sulfate soil | place: Finland: Risofladan, Vaasa | collected... | reverse complement strand
TTTGTGGAAGAAACACCTGAAAACCTTTCTTCTCAAGTTTTTCTGTTAAGGAGAGGTTAAATTGCTTTTCGGCCTGAGAGAAAAGAGGACCAGCAAAGTATATAAGCATCTAAGGAGAGTATACCAAAACTCCTAACAAAGTATGCTTAGTGCATAAATAAAAGCTGCGAACCGTAGACAAAATTCGAACCTTTTTATTAATAATTTAACCCCAACTTAGGATGCTTTTAAATATTTTCCAACTATTTTTCTCACGTTACTCTCCATTGTCCACTTTTCGTATCTATTAATAGGATATCCTTTCCACGATTTGGGTTTGTAATTACATAACCCACGCTCTTTCAGGTAATTTAAATGGGCAATTAGAGATTTTGATGGATTGTCTTTAGAAGAGAAACTTGGTAAGGCAAGAAGCTCTTCGTATTGCAAGTCACCTTTCTTATGAAATAATCCTAAAATTTCTCTATATTCTTTTCTTTCTCTTCTTTTTAGATATTTAGAGTGGAATAAAAATAACTCAGCTTCACGTTGGTCTTTCGATTCTGATTCAATGTCTTTTCCAAATTCATCCAGTAAATCATTAAGAAGTTTAATAACACTTGAGGCGTCACTCTTATTTGGTCTCTTACCTTTTTTATAAGGATGTATTAAATTTCTATAATCTCTTAATACGTCACAACGACTTGCTTGTGGGCTAGTAATAATCTTCAGGTTTTCAAGAGTTTTTATTAAATAAAACAATTCCATATCTTCAATCTTCCTTTCCTTTCTCTCGCTAGATAGCTCCAAATATTTTTTTATAACTTTCCGTTTACTGTCTAGAGTCAAGCTTAAAGCCTTATTTATTAAGATTGCCTCGACGATTCCTCCTGCTAGTACAACTGCGCCCTTAGAACACTGTCGATTCAAACAAGTAAGAACCTCTTTGTAATCTAAAACCAGATTCCTTCTTAGCTCACTATCCGAAATAAAATCAAATTTATTGAAATACGTTTTCATTTCATGGGAATTGAACATTGAGCGGATTTCTGCCCCACCCATTACTAGCCTGCTCTCTGGTAGTTGAAATATAAGCTATACAACTCGTAATTCTCATTCCTTGAATACTATTACATGAATATTGACCATCTTCGTTATATGCACATTTAAGCCATTTTTCATCGGCCGAAGAGTCGTCGCGTCTCTCTAGGTTTTTTATTGTTGTATTAGCATCGTTAAAATTTATCGTTGCAGATTCACCAGGCAAAATTGCTTTATCCAATACCTTTTCGTCCATCATACTTCCTTTGTAGCTATTATTTTCGCTATCTTTAAATTCACATTCATAAAAAGCAAAGTTTGTTATATATGGCTTAATAGAGACATTCTTAAGCGTTATTTCAAAACTAAAACCATGAGCGCTTGCAATTGGCTTGCCACTTATAGTGACCGAATATTTTGGCGTTAATGAAGGCGTAATAGTTGGGTTTAATGCTCTCTGGGAAGGTGGGGTTTCAGTTGTAATAAGTATATTGTTTGAAGGTTCGGCCTTATTTAAAGTTTTTATTGGAGGTTTTCCGGCTAAAAAATATGCAATTGATAAACTTACTGCAATTAAAGCTAAAGAATATATGAAAAACTTAAGGTTGGGTAACTTTTTCTTTTTTTTCATCTTACTTATAGAAAACTTTTCAACTATGTTACGACTTATTATCGAAAATTACCCCCTCCAGATTGCTTCTAGTTCTCAAATTATAAGAGCTGGAGTCATTCGTTCGTTTTCTTTTCTTTTCCTCTTGCTGATGTTTCAAGCTGAATATTCGAGATACTAACGATTAAAGACATTGTATCATTGAGGGCTTGTTGTATCTCTGGAGATATATTCCCTTTCAATGCAGCATCAACAGCTTCCTGAGGTAAATCCGGATCACTAATGACATAAGGGATATTTTTGCCACCTGTTCTACTTCTGGAATAATCATCAAAGGGGTAAACTCTAAGCCCTCGAATTGCGGTTTTTGCTTTTTCCGAAACTTCTGAATTCCCAGTCGTTAAACTCCAGGAATTAGAAACTCTTGTTGCTTTCGATTCAGGATGCTCGTGAATATCTATGACCATCTCAACTTCTCCTGAATTTCTTAAACATTCTGCTATTTGAGCATTTAAAGCTGGAGAATCTTCTCCTGTACTTACGGGAGAGTTAACTTCAAGAAAATGGACTTTCTGTCCATGATCAGCAACATTTCTTTTAAATTGTTCTCTTACCAGTTTTCCCCATTCTTTTTCTAAACTGTGATAACCAATAACTACTACAATTTTCCCTGTTCCTGGGTAATCAACAATTTCTCCCACGTATGGATTAATAATTTCATGGGAAGATTTTGCAAGTGAATTTGGTTGGCTAAGAAAGTTCTCCGACATCGTTGCAATTAATATTTTAATCAAATTGTGGATTTATTTAAAGTAAAAGTTAATCTGCAAGTTTATAGGTAGAATTCGAGGCTAAATTCGTTAGCTGCCTCTAATCAACTATGTTACAACTTTTTACCAAAGGTTTAATCTAGATACTCAACGCTATTTGGGTCAAATCTAGGACTGCAAAAAGACAGCATCTTCATTTTACCCTTATCGAAATAAATTGTGTTTTTAGGGACCACAATTAAACAATTTTTCTTAACATGATATTCTTTTCCTTCAACATTAAAGATTCCCCTGCCCTCTAAGATAAAATAAAACATGTCGCTTTTCTTGTTTTTGTTTTTTTTATTAATTCCATCTAGCTTGACCAGAGCGACACTTATATTTTGGGAATTTTGAGCATCAAGAAGCTCTTTAACTTTTATCACGCCATAATCAGCCTTATTAATGTCAGAAGGGTTTACTGTCGAATTTTGTCAGTGTCAAACCAGACAAATTTTAAGAATTCGTGTTTATATGTTATCATATTTCCAAATGGCAGAAAGATTACATGTTATAAAAGTTGAATGTAGTTGTGGTCAAGAGTTGGCTAAGTATGGAAAGGAAGGGAAAGGTCGACTTATAAAAATGTATTTAGATATGATACTTGATGACAGGGCTGGTGTTTTTAGCGAGGAATTTGAAACAGGTAGAACAATTTCGTGTCCGAGTTGCGGAGAGAGAGTTGCGACAATTCAAATGGTTCATGGAAGGCCAGCCGCAAAGATGAATCAAGGAGTGATAAAACAGACAAAAACTTAATTTTTGATCCATTTTGCAAATGGAGACTTCTTCTTTTCAAGCATCAAGGTAATATATCCCCTTTCAAAGATGTCCTTTTTATCAATCCCTAAAGATTTAAGCAATTCGAAAAGCTTTGTTTTGTCGGGTTTATTGCTTATTATTTCAACCTCAATGAATGTTCCCCATCTCCGAAAACTATCGATTTCAATTGAGATATTCCCTACTTTAAATGAGATCCTTTTTTTATGAACAGTAATTTCATTTTTTAAACCCATCTTTTTTAGAATCAACTGAGACGTTTTCAAATCCTGTAGTTCCTGCTCATATTCATCATACACACCATTCTTTCCTGTAGAACCTTTGTAGGCCAACTCCACCTTGGATCCCTTTAAACGCAATCTGATCCAAAAAGAATAGCCGATTTTTTCGTATAAATCAGTGTTGCCAAAATAATAGTCGGTGTATTGGGTTTGTCCTATTTTTACAGCTCCCATGTCTGTTAGTTTTTGGATAATTTTTTTAGGATTTCTAAGCTTTGCCCGGAGTTCCACTTCCATATTATTTTAGACTTAATGCATTGGTTGGACATACAGCAACACAGTGTCCACATCCCGCACAAGCATCTTGATTTATTTTAATAACATGACCGCTTTTATTGGGGTGATTTTCTTTGTTTATTGCTGATCGTAAACAAACGTTAACACAGATATCACAACCCGTACAAGAATCTTTGTCAACTTCAGGCACAAGGGGTTCAAGATTTGTTTCTTGAGAAAGCAAGCTTATCGCATTATCTTTTATATCAGAAATGTTCTCAACTTGTATTTCGTCCATAAATTTAATCAGTTTTGTATTTGTCTCTGAAAAATAACTGGGCGCATTGATTCCCCGCACATGGGAAGCTGTATATATTTCTACTGCACTGGCTCCGGCCATAATCATTTTAACAACATGTTCTGGTGTACTTACACCACCACAACCAATTACAGGTATTCCTACCTGGCGGCGAATTTCTGCAACGTCAGTTAGAGCAATATTGAAAAGTGCAGAACCTGACATACCTCCTTTTGCTCCTTGAATTCCCAAAACCGGAGTTGCTTTTGCTTCTCGTCCAATACTGAAGTCGAATAAAGGACCAAAAGTGTTTAAAGCAACAATAGCATCTGCACCCGATTCTTTGGCAACTTGAGATAATTCGACAATATAGTCAGAATGAGCTAACTTTATAGCAATTGGGGTTCTCACCCCCGCCTGTTTTAATCCAGTTATAGTCCTTTTGATATGATCACCATTACGTGTTATAAATCCATGGATATTATTACTATGGGCACAGCTTATGTTAATTTCGAGCATCAGAAACGAGAATTTATCTAAAATTTTACAAACATCGATACAGCCCTCAATGTCTCGTCCTGAAACAGACATAATCACTTTTTGGGTTTCTGACATTTTTTTGAGATGAGGTAGCCAAAAATTTATGTCGGCCCCAGTCCATTCCGCATTAAGCATTATTTCATTGCCTTTACTTCCGGTTTGATACAAATGTGGTGAAGGGTGAAATTTTCTAAGCATTTCTCTTCTTGTTGATCTGGGAATGACAGCTCCTGCGCCCGCCTCGATGAATGGATTTATATCTTCATAGCTTTCCACTAATGTTCCTGAACCTAAAATTAAAGGGCTTGGGATTTTTTTCCCAAAAAGATCAACCTCTAGTCGGGGGTTGTTTCTGATTGATTCCTTTAGCGGAGAATGATTATATTTTTTCATTGAGAATTTTGACTGTTAGATCAACGACAATTCGATCTAATTCCGCTCTATTTTCCATATTCACAGTAATTAGATGGTCAATTAAACCATCTTTATAAAACCTCTTAATTTTTTCTACTTCTTCAATTGCAACGCTTAATCGTATTCGTATAGTTTCCTCAGATTCTGTCGCTCTGTCTTTTATATTTTTTTCAAGATAATCTTTTTTAGCAATCAAAGCTATTAATCGTACTCTTTTCCCAAATTTAATTTTAAATGATTGGACATTATCAATATGCACTTCAGTCAGTAATATTTTATTTACTTCAAAGCCGTTTTTTAGGAATCCATACCAATCGGAATTTTCCCCAAAAGGTTGATGTGCAAAAAGCACGACACCCGAATCAACCATGGAAAAGAATTCGTTAATTGGAACTCCAGCTCGACGATCTTTGTTATCAGTAGGTCTTTTCGATCTTGTAGTTACAACAATCGGTTCTTCAAAAATACCGGGAAAGTTTGTTTTTATAGCCTCTTTAGAATAGCCTTTTCCTACAGCAGACGGGCCGACTAAACCAAGGATTTCTACCCTCTCAGTCATACCATTACAAAAGTACTATAAGATATTGATTGTAACTTAATTTCAATTACTGGATTAATATTTATTGAATTACCCTAGATTAGGTGAATTTTTGACTTTTGCTTATAATAATATACTTAAAAAATTTTCTGACGTACCTTAATTTAAAAGTAATTGCTTTATGAACATTGTTGCGTATGAACCTGTCGGTAGGATAAAAGATAAAGTCAATGCTCGTTTTGCTTTAAACAATTCGTCGGCTTGTTCTCTCACTAAAAATGTTGCAGTAACTATGTTAACAGGTCTGTTTTTAACAACCTCAATTTTCTCTTCTTTGTTCCAGTTCAATTCATAAGTTTTCAAGCTTAAAAATGCCTTAATGGGCAAATCTCTGTTTTCAGGAATAGTCAATTTGCCAATGAAGGGAAATTCAACAATAGCACCGTTACCAGATCGACTTAGACTTTTACTTAATTTCTGGTTCCAAAGATAGCTGTTATAGGATGAAATGAAAAAGTTTCTTTTATTTTCGTCGATCTTGAGAAGCGCTTCTTTGGGCGAAGATGTATCCATATAAACCTGCTGGACTTTTGTCAACTCTTCCCTATTATTTCCTGATTTCATATACTCGTTAAGAGCCTTAATCCAGTGTTTAGCGAGTAAAAATTTACCGACAAGATGGGTATTATGGCAACTTTCGGGCGTACCAAACCTCTGTTCGTCGTAATAATTAATAAAATTATGGTAGCGAGTGATATTGAGCTTATTTTTAAGCTTTACAGCAACATCTGGGTCGAGATTTCTTATGGTTATTTTGAATTCATTTCCGTGTAAAACTTTGGGCACCACAGGATTTCTCCCATATCCTTCTATCCTGATTATTTTTATCATACCGCTGTGTTCTTTAAGCAATTTACGGTTTATATTATTAAATTGTGAAGCGGTTACAATTTTCTTAACTGAAACCACCTGCCTAGTAATAGCTTGTTCGTCTTTTAAGCCCGATGCGGAGATGTGATTACGAGGAATATTAAGTATTTTAGCTAATTTATCTTGAAGTTGAAAAGTGGTTAATCCTGATTTTTCCACGTTTAAATAAGAGTGGGTAGATTTTTCAGGACCCAACTCTTTAGGTAAGTAAAATATTTCTCTAACTTGAAAATCAGAGTTTTTAGCTTTAAGCTGAAATTCGGGAATTTTCAGTTTTTTCATAAAGAAGTTTTTTCGTTTTTAATTACCATTAGTTTTGACCTTACATTTAATTTGTGTTCCTCTATATGGATATATAGGGTAGTATAGCATATAGGAAAACCGGACTAATGAATGCGACCGGACATTTAGAAGAAAAGGTTTAGAAGGCCCATTTAAAAGAAAGAATTATCTCTGCCGTTCAGTATAGAAATGACAGGTGGAGAGATTATTTGTATTCTAATGGAAATGAAGAGCAAGTTGTTAAAAAATTTCGTCGATGGCGAAATAAGTTAATCAAGTACGCTAGCTTGTCGAAGTACTGCTCCTGGTCAACTATGTTACGACCTACTATCAAAGCGTGAAACTGATTAATTTGCTTTGACTTTCTTGAAGTTAACAGTTTTTATTGTTAATTCAGGTAATTCTAATAGTTTAAATTGAGTTGAACCTTGAGGATTTGCATTATAACCGCACAATTCATTAGATAAAATTCTTGGATCCTCCGTTCTTATATATCTGCCACCACCTGTAATGGATGTTCCCTTTGTTCCCCAACCGCTAATAAGTTCGAAGTGTAAATGAACAAGCCTACCCTCATTTTCGCCGGGGTCTTTATAAAGCTCGGCAACAATATCACCTTTTCTAGCTTCAACACCTTCTTTAATTAGTGGTTTTACATGGACATATTGAGAGAACATACCACTACTATCGGCACCATGCTCAATCGTTAACATGACTCCATATCCACCGCCTATGGCATCTGGGTTGTCCAGGACCTGTGCTATTCTCCCATCAGCAACTGCTCTTATTTTAGTTTCAGGGGGAAGACCTAAAACAACTATGTTTTCTGTTGACAAATAAGCAGCGAAATCATAACCACTGTGACCTTTTCCGGTTTCCCTATCCAAACTAAAACCATTCCAATTAACCCAGGCTTTAAAATTAGGAAGTTCATGACCATCAATAGGTAAAGAGGTATCCAAATTTGGTTCCCATTCTCTGGTTTCTTTGGTAATCAGTTTTTTGGTTAAAGATTCGAAATTGTGAGTTAACTTAGAAGATTCATTTAGTTCGTTAATCATAATTGTGATTATAACAAATTGAATCCTATCAATTGAACACTTTTGAAGCTGGAAAAATTTGCTGCGATCTGCAGACAAAGTTAGAACCTACTTAAACGTAAGCCAGCTATCCTATTAACTTAAAAATGTTAATTAATAGCTAATTTGATTTACTGAGTTTTCCAGGCAATGAGGGCTTCGAGCTTTGTTTTTTCAGTAAAGACACCGCTACGATTAAGTTTTAGCAATTCTGCTCGAAGATCTTTTTCAAAGCTCTCTATTCTGTCTCCAAACAGTCTTCTTGATGCAAATGAAGTTGAACTCAAATAACCTAGTATCTGATCTATTGTCCATTCTTGTGTATATTCCTGGTCGTAAATTTGAAGGTTAGAAAATTCAGATCTTTTGATAATATCCTCAAATCTTCCTGCTGGCTTTTTATAATACGAATTCCCAGCCCGCCTACGTTCTCCAAGATACTTTTCAATAACTCTTCTAACGACGTTTTTCCATTCTTCATTGTTGACATTTCGATAGATTGAAGTTGTATTAGAGACAATGGCTATACCGCCATTTATATTCGTAATACTGTAAATACTGCGCAAAACCTTATCTTGTTCCATCCAATGGAAAGAGGAGCCCATGGTAGTTAAGTCAAAAGATCCAATTTTTTCTGGTAAATTTTCGGCTGTAGCTTTAATCCAAGTAATATTATTTATTTTCTTTTCTCCGGCTGCTTTTTTGCCCTCCTCTAGCATTTCAGCATCAGGATCAATAGCAACAACTTCTTTTACAGCTTTAGCAATAGGAATGGCAATTTGCCCTGTTCCAGTGCCTAAATCTAACACACGTGAATGTCTATCTAAGTTAAAGGTGACAAGAAGATAGTCGAAAAAGAAAGAAGGATAACCACGTCTGAAACGAGAGTAATAATAAGCAGTTCCTTTGAATAACAATGTATCGTGGTTGTCCATATAAGTAAATTTATCAAAAAATCAACATTTTAGCGATAGAAGTTCTAATGGCCTGTTCGGGGTTAAAACTATTTAGCTGCCGAGTCCAACGATTATTAGAAGTGTAATAAAACAAATTGTTAGCACCTTTCAAGATACAGTTCAAGTTGAGCTGGTTAAAACCAGATGGGAAGAAATTAAAAGCTTGCAACTTCAAGAAAGAACAGTTGCCGTTTAAAATATTTTGGTAAACTCATCTCTTAACAACTTTATTTCTTTTAGGGTTAGGTCTTTTTCTAAATTTTTATCGCCGTGAAATAAATGGAAATGGGGGAAGCTGTCATTATCAAACCTCGGAATTATATGAAAGTGCATATGTTTTATTGTTTGTCCAGCTCTGTCTCCTTCATTAAGCCCATAATTAATCCCGGCTGGAGATAAATAGTCTTTCAATTTTTGAGCGACTAACCTAACAGTTTTAAAAAAACTGATAAGCTCCTCATCAGTCATTTCATCAAGGGAAGCAATATGACGCTTAGGAATTACGAGACATCTTCCTTTATTTGAATTTCGAATGTTATAAAAGACATATTCGCTCTCTGTCTCGAAAATCTTTTGCCTATTAATTATTTCTTGGCTACAAAAAGGACATTTAATCATTATTATAAGGTCAGACCATCTCGTCTAATATCTTATTTTTTGGCTCTCTGTCTGCGTAGTGCAGTCTCCAATCTGGGTCCCATTGGTCCAATAGTACTCTTATTTGCTTTCCCAATTTAATTGCGTGCTCCATTTCATTTAATGTGCCGTGAGAAACTCCGAAAAGCCAAAATTCTTCCGAAATCTCAACTAATCTTAAGCAAAAATCCCAAGTTCTTGCTTTTCCAATCATTTCATTTCCTTCAAACCTGTTATAAGGCAAAGCTTGAAAAGGATGAAGTGGCGCTTTTCCTTCCTTAGTAACCAAATCCATCTGTCTTTCCATCGCTGTCGGGTCATCTTTACAAAGTCTGGAAGGAACAGCTAAGTAAACAAGCGAAGCTTTATTTTCTGGATTAATCATTTTGCACCTTTCGTAAGTTGGTTTTTATATTGTACTTAAATATACCATAATTTAGGGCAAAAATGAGAATTCTTCATTAACCAATTTCCTGAAGCGAATGCGGAAAACTTTCTTCTAATTGTTGGAGGCTAAGCTGCCCAGCTAGGATTCGAACCTAGATAACGAGATCCAAAGTCTCGGGTCCTACCATTAGACGACCGGGCAATATTCAATGTAATTATATCAGAATAGAGAGGCTGTTTGAAGATAAATGGAGCGGTGGACCGGATTCGGACCGGCGACCTTCTCCTTGGCAAGGAGACGTTCTACCAACTGAACTACCACCGCATCATGAAGGACAACCTATGGTTTTCTTTCAAAAACTTTCCAAAGTTGGTATTTGCTGGATCTTCCCACGATTCGCCCAGCAAACAATTTATAATCGAATCTACAACTTCTTTACTTCTTTCCGGTCGTAAATTCGGATTACTTGGTGCCAGGACACAGAGTTGCACTGTGATCTCATGTTTTTCAGACACGCGCCGTGACTACCTTGGCTATCCTGGCCTATGTTCATTTTATAGTCTTTTAGCCTAATTTTCAATCTTGTTAGTGGACCCGAGAGGATTCGAACCTCTGACCTTTCGGATGTAAGCCGAACGCTCTAACCAGCTGAGCCACGGGTCCATGGGGTGCGGACTAGTGAACGATGTTAGGAACTATTATACCGAAAATCCAAATGACATTCCAGCCTTGTGGTTGTTGAAAAGGCCTCATTGCATTTTTCGCCTTCGTAATCTATAATACCAGTCATGCGAGCGGCAGTAGAAATAGAACGAGAACCCCAATTATTAGAAATTTCCGAAGAAGTGCTTTCCCGACATGGTTGGCAGTATTATGAAAGAACGGATGGCCATGTATTCAGAATCTTCATTAGACAGGGAGTTAATCTCGAAAGAGCACTAACAAATTGTAATTGTAGTGGTATCTGTGCCCGCCACCAAATGAAAGATTCAAGGGGAAAGTTGTTACCAGACTACCACATGGATTTTCTTCAAAGAACTAAAATTCAAGAGGCAGAAATTATGGTTACTGCATACCACCCAAGTGTTGGACACCCAAGCCTCAGTGTATTGGAAAGAACAACTGGCAAATAACCTCTCTGTTTACTTTTCCTGGTTTGAACCTTTTACTTGGTGCGGACGAGAGGACTCGAACCTCCAAGGCTTTAAAGGCCACAGGCTCCTCATGCCTGCGCGTCTACCAGTTTCGCCACGTCCGCTTCACGAAAGACAACCTATGGTTTTCTTTCGAAAACTTTCCAAAATTGTAATTTGCTGGATCTTCCACGACCGCCCAGCAAATACTTTTTAATCTTCTCTAAAACTTTTTTGCTTCTTGCCAAGCGTAATTTTTTAAATATTAAATGTGCCCTGAGGGAGAGTCGAACTCCCACGTCCGTAAGGACACTAGTTCCTGAAACTAGCCTGTCTACCATTCCAGCACCAGGGCGTTGTTCCTCTCCCCTGTTTATGAGTAAATTTTATCAAAATTTATGACAATAATCCACTTATTTTTGTGGAAAAATCCGCTCGATTGAAGAAGACGTGGTAATGTAAAAGTTATCATCCAGTCCATAAAAAACACCAATAATTCCAAAAGGTCTCCCTTGATAAACTATTTGGTCGTGAGAAACCTGGTCAAAGTTTTCGCCTTTAAGAGTAAGTTTATGAACACCGCCTTCGTTATAGGTGCCAAAATACAGACTATTGTTAACAAAGGCGGATTGAATTGGAGTAATTAAATGAACCAGAAAAGATTGCTTTAGACGATCGCCAAAAAATTGCTCTCCTGGCGGTTTTTGGATATGGCTATTTGATTAGCAAAGGAAATGGTTTTTTAGTCCCTCCTTTCCTGGAAAAGGTTGGCAAGATGGCCGATTTGACTCCAAAAGAAATCATGTTTGCTGCTTTTAAAAACCGATTTTTTTAAAGAAGAAGCTTTTTTCCGAGAGGCTTCTTCAAAGGCAACTATCTTTTACCACTCCAACGGGCAATGAAACCAAGCAAAGTTATTTAAACCAGTTCCAGAAACTGTATCTTTTGAAATGCAAAATATATTCCTGAGGGAGTTTTAAGAGAATAATTGCTCCTATAATAATGGCCAGGTCTTTTTTGTTTCTGATTAGGTTTTGCTTGAAAATGACAATTGAGCCAAGATAAAAAAGATAAAAATATTCAAAAAGGTTAGGAAAGAAAAAAAGCCATGCTCGAGAGGCGGTGATTAGAAAGAGGGCCGTTCCCGTAGCTCTCAAGAGATAAAAAAGTAAACTAATTTTTTTTGAAAGTAGGTCTTTCCAAGAGAAAGAAACAAAAAGAGCAAAGCTAAGATAATAAAGGTCCAAAATTTTATCCCACTCTTGGTATTGGTAAAAACTTTCCAGCGGAGGAAAGCCAGGAAAGTAAACATCAAAGGCATCAAGTAATGAGCAAACAACCATTCCCAGCAATGCCCATTTTAAAATAAGCAAAGGCAGCAGCAATCTTAGCAGTGATACAAAAAGTAGGCCCACAAAGAGTATTCATTGTTCGAAAAACAAGTTAATGATTATTAAAGAAGTAGTAATAATAAAGTAAGTTGAGCTAGTCTGGAAGAATTTCAGCGACTTTTTCCCAGAACTCTTTTACCCCTTGTTGACCAACCTCAGGAGACGGTTTGGCTGGTTTTTGATAATTCATCATTTGGGAGAAAAGTTTCTTTTTTAGGCCCCAAATAATGAATGAAGAAGCTTTTTGGGGTGAGTCGGGTAGGCAAAGACCTCGCCAGCCTAAAGCCTTGGTTTGAAGGTCTTTGGCTTGAGAAGAAGATAGGGCTTGGTCTTGATAGCTGAGTTCAAAAAGAAGGTTTTGCTCTGTTTCTGAAGGAATGAGCTGGTGTCTTTTTAAAAAATCCAGATTATCTCTTTCTTGTCTTCCCACTGGTTTGGAGAAAAGAAGGATTGAGCCACCGACCATTTTGGGAGTTAAGAGAGCTTTAAAGGCCTGTTCGCTTGGTTTGGTAATTTCAAAAGCGATTGGAACTGAAGAATAAAGCTCGTCATAGCTTTTGACTACCTCTTTATCTTCAAAGGAAACATAGAGGCTAGTGTTTTTGGTTTTTCTCATTTTTTCTAAAAAAGGATAAGTATGGGGAGTATCTTTAGAAACAACATGGAAGAGACAATTAGCCTTTTTGGAATTTAAACTCTCAATCAAAAGCCTAAAAAAGTCCATCCAGACAGCGGCTCCGGAAACAGGGATAGCAATGTTTGTTGGCTTGGTTTTCTCAATTAGAGTTTGTTCCACGCGATTCTTAAAAGCAGTTTGGTTGAGTTTTTTTGTCAGAAGCGGATTTATAGGATAAGCTCTGGTTACAAAGTTTACCTGAGGAAGATTTGATAAACGGACATATTCTAAAAGCATGTTTTTGGTTTTTTGGCTGGGAACAAAGATTAAGTCTGCTCCTTGGATATACCAAAGGTGTTGAGGGGTATCGTCAGTGACTTGAACTACCAGAATAACTTTTATTCCTCTTTCTTGGCCAAGTTTTTCTTTGATGCCAGCCAACTGATGAGCTAAGCCGAAATGAGTAGCAATCACTAAAACTGTTTTGGTAGTGGAGATTTTTTGCTCCAAGAGCAGCGAAAGCTGATGATAAAGAGTTTTAGTTCGCCAGCGCAAGAGCGAGCGATAAAAAGAGGTAAAAACGTCTTGGGGCCAACCTCGTTGGACCCATTCCATCAAAGCTCGGGTGAAAGGATGAACAGAGATGAAACGGTGAAGGCTTTCGATAAGCCGATCATGGGAGCCGAAAAGAATTGTGTTTAATTCTTCGGCATCGGGAAGTCCCTGATAAAGAGTGTTGGCCATCCTTAAATGACCCAATCCGGCTGGAGCATAAGTGAATACCAAAAGCAAAGATTCGTTTTTTAATGGGGACAGGCTGGACATCTATTTTTTGGCTTTTTTAATGTCTTTGAGAATTTCCTTTTTGATTTTTTCTGCCTGTCCTTTAATCGCCTCTTCAATGTCAATTTCCATCATTTCTCTTAAAAAATCCAGAAGTTGGGAGTCATAAGGAGCTTGATGAAATTTGTCTAAGAATTCTTGATGATATTCGCTCGGTAAATGAGTCAAAATAATCTCAAGAGTATGTTGGTGAAAAGTTTCGTCAATAATGGCGACTAACTCTTCCCGCTCTTCCACTTCCAGCTCGTAGTTGTCAAGCTCACCAACAATTTCTTTAATATTTATTAAGTGGTCGTAAAAGATTTTGTTCATGACAGCACTTTCCTAGTTAAATTATACTCCAACGGTCCTAAAGGGACTTTATTTTCCGGGTCGTCAACGAAAAACAAAATCACTGGGCCTTTTTGCATACCGACATTAAGACCCAAATATGCCATTACTTCAGGTGAACCACCAAAGTGCTTGCCGGTCCAATGGGCTGGCCCGGCATCAGCAACACAAGCGACAATACTTTTGCCGTTGAGAGGATTAACCACTATAACCTTGCGGTATTTATACCAATCATAAAGAAACTTTGTTCTTTTAGGCCAATCAGGTAAATAAAGAGTTTGCACTGCCACATAGTATTTTTCCTTTAAAACCAAATCCGGGGTAAGGTCTTTTTTTGAACGGGTAAAATAGCCCCAGGCGCCCAAGCCAGGGGTAATGCCTGATTTTTGGTATTCATCGTGTTGGTTAATAGTGTCACCGGGATATCTGGGTAGATGTTGCTCTGCCCCAATTAATCCATAAACATGATTTAGCCTGGTGCTGCCTAGCTGGGGAACTGCTTGAATTCCGAAGGTCCGAAAAAGCAGGTGGCTGATTTTTGTTTCTTGCTCAGAGGTAAGCGGTTCTATCTTTTGAGGCAATAGCGAGCTTAATTGCCGACTTAAAGACTGGACTAAATCAGAGGCAGTCATCGAGACAGCTGTAGAAGGTGGACCACCAAGCATTCCAGAGTGAGGAGAAGCCAGTAAAAGTGAACTGGCCAGTGCGCCTGAAGTCAAAAGTTTAGTCGCATGTTCTCTTATCTTGCCTGGACCAAGAAGTTTTCTTTCCTCTAAAAACTTAACAGCCTGGGGATATTTTTCTCTTAAGGCTTTTTCTGAAAGTTGATGCTTGGCTTTAAGCCGGGCTCGGAGAGCTTCTCCATCAAGGCGAAAACTAGGTTTTTTTTGCTTTTTTTTCCTGGCCATTTAGGCCATTATACAGAAAAGAAAAGAAAGCATATAGTTGCGAGAATGCTTTTCCTCGAAAAAGTTAATTAATTTCCCTTAAAAAAACTTTCAACTTCATCAAACTGTGGCCGGTTGGAGAAATCTTCATTGATTAGGGCTTCATTGCCACCCATACCCAGATGCCAGTAGTTAAAACCAACTACTCCCAGTCTTTTAGCGGCTCCCATGCTGTTTAAAACCTGTTGTTCCTGATTTGAGTCGCCAACACTCCCCCATTCGCTGATAAAAATTGGCACTTCTGGGTAGCGGTTCATCACTTCGTTCAATCCCTGGTCCATAGTTTGGCCAATCAGTTCCGGATAATGATCAATGGTCAGATTGCCCATCTTTTCGATAGTTTCGTCCTCCAAAATCCCGTTCCAATCAGGATTATTACTTCCCCAAGCAACAAAGCCATCAAAGCCAAAATAGCCAACCTTTACTTTATCTTTTAGACCGATTTGTTCAAAAGCATTTTTGACTGTATCAATCGCCTCTCTTAACCATTGATTAAATTGTTGCCGGCTCTCAAAAATACAAAGTCCCTGACTGCAATAGGTAATTTGGGCAATTCCCCCGTTTTGCGGCTCAGGAATTGGTGTAAATATATCTCCCTCCTTAAACATCAAAGGATTGTTTTTAATATAGTTGGCAATAAGCTCAAGATAGTTGTCTTTTCGCTTAGGAATCCCATAAATGCCCTCAAAAGCCAGAGGCATATGGCGATGCCAAACTCCAAGTCCTTTAGCGCGAATGGTATTTATCCATTTCCAAGTATAATCAATTGAGTCTTCACAGGCAGGACTATCATAAGGGGTTTCCACGGCCACAAAATTGGCTCCCAGTTCTTTGGCTTTATCAACCCACTGACTAATAAAACCTAGTTCTCGTTGGCCACAAATTCGGTCTTTAGTTTCTTTCATTGAAGAGACGCTTTGAATTTCCCAGGAGCCTTTTATTTCTTCTGGAGTTGGGTCTGGTTTGGGGGTTGGAGATGAAGTTGGGGAAGCGCTAGGAGTGGGACTCGCATTTCTTGTTTCACTAGTCAATACTCTTGACTCAAGATTTAGTCTTTTTGAAATTAAGGACCGATAAAACAACCTGATTTGATCCAAGAAGTCTATTTTTTCCTTCCAAAAGGAAATGCTAGAACTAAAAGCTTGAGCTGGTTTTGCCAGAGAAAAGAAACAAAAAACAGCCAAGAGAATGGGGATTAACTTTTTTCTTTTTGCTTTCATTGGGCAGTTTTAAAAGCAAGAGCCATTCTAGCACAATCAGTCAAGCTTGCAAGCATAGAACTGGGGAACTTCTTTCACAACTATTACTTTCTTTTTAAAAAGATTAAATATTTTTTCTTGATACTCAAAAGAGATTAGAAAGGAGGTGAGAAAAATGAAAAAGTTCTTAACAACATTTTCTCTCTTGGTTTTGTTTTTCTTGGCGGCCAAATCGGCCTCAGCAGTTACTTTTGATCATTGTTGCCGAGTGGATTGCAATAAGATAAGTAAACGACCCAATGTGGTTGCTTGTTATGAATCAGGGGACCATGGAATCCCCGGACAAGCAGAAAAACATGTTGGCGCAGATTGGGTGAAAAGCTTCTTAGGAGGGAAAATGCTTTACCAATTTTTCTGTGGGTATTCAGATTCCGAAGGACTTCATCGTGAAGTGGCTATCTGGAAAGTGAAAAAAGACAAATGTCCCAGTGGTTGGTTGCTTTATGAGGATCCTTACCCTGAATGGGGAGATTATTTAGTACCTGGAGCAGATTATTGCATTAAGGTCATTACCATTCCTTGCCCAACTTGCAAAAATCCGTCTAATTAATCCTTTTAAAAATAAGTATTTCATCTGAGGTGTAAACCTTGTTGAAATATTTATAGACACGAGCTAGCTGTTCTTGGTTTTCATAAAGGTGGGTCCAGACCTCATCGTGCCTTTGCATGATAATCCAAGTGGCATATTTTTCCGGCTCTCTTAGTGATTCTTCCCAGTAAGGCTTGGTGCCAATATAAATGACATTTTTCATTGGGATTGGCGTTCTGATGATGCTCATTGCTCGAGCGTAATCGTCAAGCAAAACCAAGCCATCATCGTAATTTTGGTTAAGCCACTCTTGGGCATCGACTTTTTTGGCGGCGGAAAGGCCGACAGTACCGTCCACTAAAGTAATGATATTGGAATATCCGAGGAGGTAAAAAAGCGTTTGGCCAGTAAGGAAAACAATCGCTAAGATTAAGCTTAATCTTGTTCGGCGGTAAAGATAGAAAAAGGCATAGGAAAAAAAGATGGCACAGGCAGGAACTGCCATTACGCCATAGCGGACATTAAAAAGTTGCCATTCAAATGTCTCTGGAGTTAATTCGGGAGTAAAAATTACTGATTGGCCGAAAAACAAAGAGCTGATATAAAAAATGAAAGGAACTCCTAAGATTAAAGCGATTGGTAAACGATTACTCTCTTTTTGATTAAAAAGAAAGAAAATCAAGCCCAAAGCAGCAAAAGAAAAAATCAAAATGCCGACATTGTTGACTGAAGTGACCAGGTAATAAAAGATAGAGATCTTCAGGTTATGATATGCTGGTAGCTCTCCTCGGGCAGACCAGGCCATTTGTTGAGCTCGAGCAGAGAATTGACTGCGATTAAAAAACAAAGGGTCATTGAAAATAAGCCAATTCCAAGCCAGCCACAGAAAAATACCAAAAAAAGCCAGGCTGGAAAACAAAATTATTTTACCTTCAATTTCTTTAGCCGGTTTTCTCTCTTTAAGCAAAAGTGAGAAGATAATTATTACTTCTAAAACAACTAGAATCCAGCCGTCATAGCGTGATAAAGAAGAAAGGAAGCCAAAAAATGCGGCTAAAATCAAAGAAAGAGTCTCGTTTCTATCTTGAATAAATTTTATGAAAAAATATGTGTTTAACAAAAAAAAGCAAATTAAAGGCAGTTCGGACATAGGTGTCGCTTGTAAATACAAAATATTGGGATTAAGCATAAAAACCAAAGCCGCTCCAAAGGCAAAAAGTCTTTTTTGACTTAGAAGCATGGCAATTTTATAAATTGTAATTGAGGAGAAAATGAAAGCAATGGCAGAAACAACTGTTCCTGCCAGCCCAGTTTTCCAAAGCCAATCAGAAAAGACCTGGGGAACCATCAGCAAGTGTGGCAAAGGCAGCCAGACTCCGCCTAACTGAGCTGCGCCTGGGGTAAGACCTTGAATAACTCTTTTGGCAATATTAAGATGGGACTCGGCATCGCCGTAAGCAATAATATAGTGGTTTTGATAGCAATGAAGGGTCACCACGATGCTGATAATAATTGAGAGGCCAACTATCAGCTTAACTGAAAGATGTTCAAGAACTAGCTTGCTTCTTAATTTTCTAGCTGGATAGCGAAAAGTTTTCTTTCTCATTTTTGAATTAAGTAACTGCTTCTCTTTCTGAGTAAATTGCTTTTATATCAACCAGCCGGCCACCGACAATTTTGCTTGCCTGGCTAGTAGCTTTTTTATTATTAATATGATACCCATGGACAGTTTTGGCCCAATAATGAGGCTTTTTAACCAGCTCATAAAGAGCTTTCCAGCCGGCTAAACTCATTCCCAACCAGTAAAGAGGAATCAAGAAAACATACTTTACCAGGTCATAATATTTTCGGCGAACACAGCCGATCATATAACAATAAAGATAAAGGAAATTGCCGAAAATTAAACAAAAAAAGCCCATATACATAATTGGCGGCGGATAAAATGATTCGATAAAAGCACCCACCCAAGGTCGAAAAACAAAGTAAGTAACAGTGGTTAACCACATAAAGGGATTAAGAAACATCGAAAGCACTTTTCCGCCAACAATCAGCTGGAAAGTAAGAATATCCGGCTCTTTCAAGCTAAAAACAAAATCTTTAGGAGAACGCATATGAATAAAATAGGTTTGCAGATAACCTTTTATCCAACGGCTTCTTTGTCTTAGCCAATTTAAAGGGTGGCTGTTGGCTTCTTCAAAAGTACTGGAGTCAACAATTGTCGTTCGATAGCCTCTTTTGGCCAATCTGATCCCCAAATCACAATCTTCAGTGACATTAAAAGGATCCCAGCCTTTGAGTTTCTTTAGATCGTTAAGTCGAAAGTGATTAGAAGTTCCTCCTAGGGGAATTGGAGCATTGATTGACTGCAGGCCCGGTAAAATCAAGTCAAACCAGAGAGAGTATTCGGCTGTAAAAAGCCGGGTTAGGAGATTTTGATGAGGGTTGTAGTAGTTGAGTTTGGCTTGGACACAAACGACTCTTTTGTCTGTTTTTCTAAAAGCCAGATAAGCTTTTTTTAGCTGGTCTTTTTCCGGAATGTCTTCGGCATCGTAAATAACTGCATACTCGCCTTGGGCAAACCTCATCCCAAAATTAAGAGCTTTGGGTTTGGTTTTAGGTAAAGAATGAGGAACAATAATTATTTGGAAATATTTAGGTAAATTAAGACTAGTGGCTTTTTCAATTGTTTTCTGGTCATTTTCTTCCAGTAAAAGCAAAACTTGGAGTTTATCTTTGGGATAATCTAACTGAGTTATGGCCGTCACAAACTGGGGTAAGACCTCCCATTCTTTATAAAGTGGGCAGAAGACCGTGTATTTGGGCCAAGCACTTTCTTTGATTTTTCTCATCTCTTTTTTTTTGACAGTTATTTGCGAGCTTTGGGAAAAACTGCGATAGATTAGAAAAATATTAAAAAGTAGATCAATAAAATATAAAACTGTTACTGCGGCAATTAGAGCCATGATGGTTGTATGCCAATCGATTCCAATGCCAAAAAAGAGCATAATTAAAAAACAAAGCAAGATTATTTTTTGAGAGAAGTTGAAACTAAAAAAAGCATTTTCTTTCATTTTCAGCCTGGTATGAGTGATAAATTCTGCGCCGTTGTAGCGAAAGCCGATGCCTTTCTTTTTTTCTTCTTCCCGAGAAAAAGGGACTACTTCCTCCCCATTTTTTAGAATCGAAATTTTAAGCATAATTTTTTGCTCATAAGTCTTTAAAAAGTACATTCCTTACCCTAAGCAGAAAAATTAATGAGGAAAAAAGAATCAAGTATGAACTTAGTAAAAGCAAAACTCCCCCTTGACCAAGATTTAGTGATTTTTGTATAGTTTATAGGCTAAGGAGAGGCCCAAATGAAGCAAAAAATCCTTTTTGCTGTTCTATTGTTGGTAATTTTCTTACTCGGAAGGTTTTTGATAAGCAAAAGAAGCTCCCAAGAGATGAAGGCTAGTCCAGTGGCTCAGCCTTCTAGGGTTAATGGAGGCACAGAAAAAATCGCCAGCAAATCCGCTAAAGTTTTAGCCAAACCGGAAATGATAATTGATCCTCAGAAACAATACTTTGCCATCTTAAAAACTGAATTAGGAGAGATAAAAATT
>Ga0307377_10002766_pt1 | contig 20429 bp, 21 predicted proteins | sample TR3MG_FD_202535 | JGI IMG/M metagenome (GOLD analysis project Ga0307377, IMG submission 202535) | Soil microbial communities from Risofladan, Vaasa, Finland - TR-3 | ecosystem: Environmental > Terrestrial > Soil > Coastal area > Acid sulfate soil | place: Finland: Risofladan, Vaasa | collected... | reverse complement strand
CTTGGTGGTCAACTCGCGCACCGCCTCCTCCCAGGAGAGTTGGCGCCCGTGGTTCTTTGCGAACTCGATGATGTGCGGCACAGCCGGGCACTGCCAGAAGTGCTGCATCGGGTTGACGATGCCGAGAGCCGTCCACGAGTCACCGAAGGTCTTGGTGCGGGTCGGGTCGCCGGTCGGACGCATCACGTTGAAGCGCATTCCAGCGATGGTGCCACCCGGCGCCACGTTCTTCTGCTCCTCGAACACCTTGAAGTAGGGGTAGTCCAACTCCAAGAGGTTCTTCAGGTGCGTGACCTGGCGGTTGTTCTTCTTCGACCAGTAGCCCGTCTCATCGATGACCGTGAGGTTGGCCGTGAACACCCGCTTGATGATGTCTCCGTTGCGCAGCATGGCCTCACAGTGGATGCACTCGCGCGGCACCGGCTCCTTCGACATGGGGCTGGCGCACGCCATGCGGATGTCCTTCGCCCGCACGTCGATCCCCTTACCCAGCGGGTAGGTGTTGATCTTGTGTCGGTAGCCGACAATCGGCTTGTCGTCCAGCAGGGTCACCTTCTTGGTGTTCTGCCCCTGCTTGTGAGAGCATCGGAAGATGCGCGTACCCTGGAACAGCGGATTGCCCGTGTTCCGCTCCGGCTCTGCTACCGGAGCATCGAACCCTTGACTCATACCACCCATGATGCACGTCCTTTTGGCCGACTCACCGACCGTTGAGATAGTCCTGAATACTTTGCGATTTACCCCTGTAGGGCGGAGCAAGAGTAGCCTGCGCTGATCCCCCCGTCAAGCGTGGATTTGGCTCAATGTAGGCTGCTGCACGAATAATCTGCCGTAGCGCCGTGGGGTCCTCTCGCACCACGTCGTCTACGTCCTTACCCTTGGGGAGCTTGGCCACCTTGACCACGAAGTGCGGGCGCATGATGTCTCGTAGCCCTGGGAGCCACTCACCCTTGGGGTTCCACTTACCGTAGACCGCATCCACCCCAGCCTTGTCGGAGTCGAGCAGGAGCACGATCTCGCGAATGCCCCACTCCTGGAGCTTGCGCGTGCGCTCCATGCCGCAGCCAGTGCTCGCGCCCATCATTCCGAGCACGTTGCGCTCGGTGCGTGCGCCGAAAATCGTAGCCATCGGTCCTTCCACGAAGATGGCGCGCGGGTTGGTGCGGTCGATGAGGTGCTCGCCATAGAACACCGTGCGCTTCCAGACAACGGCGCCTGGTGTGTCCTTGTATTTCGGTTGCTGGCCCTCATGCAACGCGCGACGCAGACAGCCCACGACGTTCTTGTGCTCGTCACGCACCGGGAAGATGGCACGCTGTCCGTAGTCATCGAAACCAAGCAGCCACCGTTGAACGTCAGCACGAACGATCCCTCGCTCGATGAGGTAGGCCGGGACTAGCCTCGCGCATCGAGCAGCGTATGCGCCCCAGTCCGAGTTGGGAGTCTCGTCCTGGACCGCTGGTCTGTGGAGCCTAGCAAGCGCCCCCGACAAGCTCGCGCCGTCCTGTTCACGGACGAATTCCGCGACCACCACCAGGCTCGCGTCGATCTCCGCCGCCTTCTCGAACACATAGAGCATCGTGCCGCTGGTGCCGCACGAGAAGCAGTAGCACGGCGACACACGGCCTGGCTCGATCTTGACTGAGAGCCCCTGGCTCGTGTCCACTCCTTTCGAGTGGAACTGACCGAAGGGGCAGTTGATGTGTACGTCCTTCCGGCGCATATCCACCGGAGAGCCATACATCGCCGCTACCTCTTTGATGGTATCGGCGTCCACTACGGATTGACCCCGACCAGCCAGCGGGTGTTGCGCCGCCACTCGATGCGCGCGTACAGCGCAACACCTGGGGTGGTCAACGCCCTGAGAACGTCAGCCGCATCAAGCCCATGATCGCGCGCGACGCCGCGTACGTGCTCTACAGGGATTCCGAGCGGGTTGGTGCGCAGACCATGCCGCGCTCTCGCTATCATCTCCCCCCTACTCATCAGACTCATAGCTCTCACCGCGTCGTGCTCTCCGTGACTCGATCAAGCACTTCTTGTAGTGCATCTAGTGTCTGGTAAATACGAGCCACCTGCTCGGTGGTGAACTTCCATCGCACGTTGACATTGGCGTCAGCCCATACATGCGCGGAGTTGTGTTCGAGATTCTCTTGGCTCATGGCGACCCAGTCGCAGCACATCTCCACCAGGCCAATGTCAGACATGCCCGTGCCATCAACCATCTCCTTCGGGGGCGCGTCGCGATCCTCCATGTTGATGTGAGCAGACGGGGCCCAGTACTCTGGATGATGCGGATTGTGTGTGATGTGGTGAAGCGTCGCTATTGCGATTCGCTGCTTCAACTCGTCAGTCATCTCGAACGGCTCGCCCAAGCGACGGCAGCGGTACATCCACGTTAGCTCGATGTAGGTCTCCCGCTCCGGTGGCAGAAACTTGGAGTCATCGTGTGTAGCTACCTGCGCCAGTATCGCTTCGCCGTCCACAGGGAAGCCAGACGCCACGAGCACACGAACGTTTCGCTTGACCCTACCTATGTGCGCCCGCGTGCGAGCGAGGAAGTGTTTCAGCTTGTCGTTCATCGCGCTGTGTTCTCCTCAGTGAGCCCGAAGCTAATCTCGCTGAAGTCGATGTGACGCTTGATCTCAAACCGCGAGCGTAGCTCTGGGATGTTCACGCCGTCACGGATCTTACCCGAGCGAAATACTGCCTCGCCTGCGTCAACCATCTCCGGTGTGCGGAACATAAACATGATGACATCGATGAGCCTACCGGCGTCGTCAGTCAGAGCGATGTCATTGAGCGACGCCGACGTGTCGTCCTCACCCACGTTGCGCGAGAGGTGCCACGTCAGCAAGCAAGGGATGCCTAAGCGCTCGAACGTGTGCTTGGTGTCCTCCAGGAAGTAGCCCGCCATGTCAGTGCGCTTGCCCTGGCCCTTGCCGCGCTGGATGGCGAGGTACGCCGAGTCCCAGATGACCAGGTCCGGCTCGTAGTCAAGCGCCTCTTGCTCAAGCTGCCCGATGGTGCGCACGCGAGGTGACGAAACGAGGCGCAGGTCGCCCCACCCGTACGCTGTTGGGTTACGACACGCCTCGTAGTAGAGATGGAGTTGATGCTGCTCATGTGGGTTGAGTTGGGCGTTAAGAAACCGCCACGCCGACACCCGAGCCCCTAGCGCATCCACGCGCTGCGTGAGCCTCTGCGGGGTCACGTCGGCCCACTCGCCCAGGCGCTCTCGTGCGCGCTGGCTGCGGGCCTTCATGCCCTGTGGTGGGGTCTCCATGGAGCAGAACAACACGCGGTAGCCCAACTGCCAGAGGTAGACCGCAATCGCAAGCGCGGCCCACGACTTTCCGATGTTAGGGCGAGCCGCCAGCATCCAAAGCTCGCTCGGGCGCATGCCCTGAGTCATCCGCGTGATGGTAGCCCACGGCAGCGGCAACCCAAGCAAGCCACGATTGGCAGCGCGGAACTGGTAGGCCCTGATGCGCTCCTCGACGCTGTGGCCCATGCTCGCCAGGAAGCTACGCTCATCATCTGGTTGAGGGAACTCCGCCCGCACCCGACTGAGCGCTTCCGCTGCTGCATCCATCGCAGCATCAGGCTGATGTCCCGCGAGATGCGGCACCACGGAGTCCGAAAGCTCCTGCTCAAACCGAGCGCGCTTGACGTTCTCAGTGATGAGCTTGGCATAGACATCGGCAGTCTCAGCCGGTCGCGGTAGTGAGATGCTCCACGTCCCGCCGACCGTGTTCGGCTTCGGGAGCCTGCCGTTGTCCCGATAGAACGCCGTGATCCAGTCGTAGACCTTACGCCACGCTGGACTCAGGTCACGGTCAGGGTTCACCAGGCGGAGCGCGCTAGCGTCCTCGACGTGGAGCAGCGCCGCGAAGTAGTCGGTCTCGCTCACTTCATACCGATGCTCGGCTGTCCGGGCCACTGGTCGATCAAGGCGATAGGTAGGCTCACACGCTGCACCACCGACACGAACGCGGGCACGGTGGCGTAGGTGTGGTGGAACTCGTCCCACGACTTGTTGCTCGTGTAGATGATCGGTCGCTGCCGGTCGTACATCACGCGGGCGACTTCCTCCAAGGCAGCACCCGCTGCCGAGTCGAGACGAAAGCGCTCCGAGCCAAGGTCATCTAGGACCAACAGATCAGAGGCGCGCAGGCGCGCGTCGAGAGCCTCACCCTCCTCACCCTCATGAAAGCGCACGCGCGGCACATCGCTCACCTTGAGGAACAACACCTTGTGCGCACGCAGCACGAAGTCGCGAGCGAGGATGCACGCCGCCGCGCTCTTGCCGGTATTGAACTGCCCATGCAAGTAGAACCCGTAGCCCTCACCAGCCCACCCCTCCGGCTGCGTGAGCGCCTGCTGCATCCACTTGTTGTTGCCCTTCACCAACTCAGGGTTGGCGTGCCAGTAACGCTCTGGGATGTAGCTGCGCCGCATGGCTGCGTCGATGCGCTGCCGGTCCTCTGGATCGGACAGACTAAGTCGATGCTCACGTACCCAGGTCAAGCTCGCCTCCGCCTTCTGTCTGGCTGCCACGCCACTCGCGCATGGCGCCGCGCTTCGTGTTTTCGATGGTCGGCTCAGGAGCCGGTAGGTTGATGTCAAGCACGTGCCTGCTCACCAGTCGCTCCTCACCCGTGACATGGAATGCAGCCAAGTCAGCTAGTAGCAGGAACGCTCCGGTGTCGGTGCGTCGGCCCATGTAGTGATGCGATGTCTTGCGTGCCTCAATCCACCGCCAGTTGCGCAGCCATCCAAGCTGGTTGGTGATCTGGCTCTTGGTCTGTGGGATGACCGTCGCCAAGTCGGTGACGGTGAAGTAGCACTCGACGTTGTCGCCTTCCGTGAGCATGGGCGGGAGCGTGAGCACAGCCGCGTCGAACAAGTGCTTGTAGATGACACGAGCCGTTGCGGCCCGCGCAAGGTACTCAGTCACCTTCATCATGCCTTGTGCCACGAAACCTCCGGTTGACTCATCCGCGCGTACTGCGGGAAGAACCTCCAGGCGTTGACCTTGGTCAGTGTAGGAAGTCGCTCTGACAACATCGTGTAGAACGTGCGCTGCGCCGCGAACTGCCGGTAGTTGGCAGGCACCCCCATGGTGCGCACGAGGTACGCCGGGTGGTACGCGAACCCGACCATGACCCAGTCCTCTGGATGTTCAGGAGGCGTGAACATGGAGTAGTTCCAGATTCGTGGCTTCTCAGCGAAGAAGAACTTTGCTGCTGTCTCACCCAGGCAGATGACCACACGCGGGCGCACCGCTGCGAACATCATGAGCACACGCTCACTGCACGCAGCAAGCTCCGCATCGGTCGGCTGCCTATCAGCGCTCCAGTGCGTCGCGGGGCGACAGCCCAAGGCGTTCATCCAGAGCACGTCTTGCTGCGGATTGATGCCGATGTATTTGCAGAGCGTGTCCTGAAGCCTACCGGACGCGCCGACGAACGGCTCGCCCATGTCGTTCTCCTCACGACCTGGAGCCTCCCCGAAGAACACGACCTTGGCGTTGGGGTTGCCCCGGTAGTGGACGATGCTCTGCCGCGTGGCGCAGAGGTGACAACGAGAGCAGCCGTCGTAGCGCGCAACGGCCTCGCGCACGTCTGTTGCCATCGGGAAGTCGAGGCGGTTCGACTGGAACTGCTTCGCAGCGTCGTAGCCCGTCTGGGCCATGACCATCTCGTGCGCCGCGCCCACATCACATGGAGCGGGCCCGCACACGCTACTTGCGCGGGCGGGCCCTCCAGTTGGATCGCTGTGCCAGAAGGTGTACGTGTCTAGGGCTGTCGTCACGCTGCTCTCCAGGGCCGGAGAGTAACGTGCTATGGTCGCCCCGTCAAGTACCTACTCAGGCGTCGGGTTGATCTGGAGTTTGCGGCTGTCCACGTCGATCAGCAGGTCGATCAGCTTGGGCAAGAATCGCATGATGAGAGCGTCCGCCCCCACGTCACCGACGAACGGTAGCGTGAGCTTGTCCGGCAAGCCTGGGATGTCGGTCTCCTCCAGTACGCGCTCTGCGACCTTGAGCGCGAGCACCTTCTTCTCAGCGCCCGTCAACGAGAACACCGACGCGAACGTAGTGACCTCTCGGAGCATCACCGAGAGATCCTCCAGTTGGAACCCGTCCGAGAACGCGAGCTTGATGTTCTTGACCGCTTCCGCGATCTGAACTTCCGTGACCTCTGCCATGATGACCTCTGAAACTTGGGGTTGGTTAGGCGAAGGGAAAGATGCTGGACGGATCGAATGACCCGCCACCCCCCTCACCCGTGAGGCCCTTGATGACACCCTGAGCAAGCCCAGCCGCGACGGTGCTCAGTAGCCCCTTCGCGATGGTCACCAGCCCGTCGAGCGCCTTGCCCCACAGATTCGAGATGATCGCGGCGATCTTCTCCTCAGCCACGATGCGCTCAGCAAGGAGGATCGTCTTGACCCGCCGCACACTGGTCTCGACCGCCTCAGCGTACTGCCGAGCCTCAGCCTGGTCGCTGGCCGTGAGCGCCTTCCACTTGAACTTGGCGCCGTCCTTCAGGATGTCTTGGATCTTCTTCTTCTGCGCGTCGCTCGCGTTCGAGAGGATGTCCTTGAGCCCGTCGAGGAACTGATCGGCCAGCCCCTTCGCCATGTCCTCCAGCGCGGGCAGCGTGGCGTCCTGGAGGCTGTTCAGTAGCTCGCTCACTTCTTACCAGCCGGGACAGCGGGGGGCGCTTCGCCCGCCAGGATGCGGTCGATGCTGGAGATCGTGTCGTCCACGAGCCCCAGGTCGTTCTTCATCAGGTCAGCGGGGCGACCGCTCGCGGTGAGTGCAGCCTCGTACTTCGGGCGGATGTCGTCCTTCAAGTTCTCGCGAACCTGACCCAAGAAACTGCGGTAGCTGTCGCACGTGCAACAGCCGGAGAGGAACAGCACCATGACGATGGCGCCAGTGCGTAGAGCTTTCATTGTCGGCCTCCTAGATGTTTCGCGAAGAAGGCGCGCGCGGCTTGTAGCGGCGCAGCGTCCTTCCAGCACTTTCCGTGGCACGAATCCTGCACCACGCTGAATCCCGTGTCCACCCCTGCACCGACGAGCGCGTTGTGAAGGTGCTGCCCCTGGGCAAAGAACACGTTGTCATCACCAGTGCTATGGACGACCCACACCGGATTGCCGCCGAGAGCGAAGGTCACAGGCGACAGATCAGTTAGTTCCGGTAGCCCGAACCCAGGCCCAAGCACATCCGTGAGGATGTTGTCCTCGTTGGCCATGATCGGCTCAGCGCCGTAGAGAGTCAGGTCACCCTCGCCGTTGGCACACACCGCCGCCTGCACCCTGGCGGGGCCACGCAGCGCAAGCATTGCAGCGAGATGTCCGCCCGCGCTGACTCCTAGTGCGCCGATCTTGTCGGGGTTGATTCCCCACGTTGATGCAGTACTGCGGAAGTAGATCAGCGCATCCTGGCAGTCGTTGATCTGCGCGGGCCACACGTGCGCCGGAGCCAGACGGTAGTTGACGGAGAACACCACATAGCCCTTGCAACAGAACTCCTCCGCGACTTGCTCGCCCCACGACTTGTCGCCGCTGCTCCAGGCCCCGCCATGAATAGCGATGATAGCTGGGCGTTGGTCTCCGCCGTCGAGCGGGCCGGTGGGTTCGTAGTAGTCGAATGTCCACGCGGGGTCACCCGTGTTGTAGACGAGGTTCTTCTTAGTGTCGAAGCACTGACAACCCCCCGTGAGAAGCAGCGCCAGCGCGATCAGGAATCGGATGAGCATCTAGCCCTCCTACATGTACCAGGTGACGAGCGCGAACTTGACGCCGCGCTGAACCTCCATCGACTGATGGGGATGCGTGATACCAGAAGGGAACACGATTCCCGTGCCAGGCTCGGGCGAGATGAACAAGCCGCCCGCCCCACCACACTGACCGCACGTGTTGACCGCGTGCTCGGTGTGCGACAGCGCCGTGCGCGCGGTTTCACCGCATCCCTGGCAGGGGTCACGCGGGAAGCGAAGCTCACCACCAACCTCGACTTCGTTCAAGAACACCACCAGCGTCAGCGAGCGGTTTCCCAACAGCGCGTTGCCCTTGATCTGGTCGATGTGCTCGTTGAAGTACTGCCCAGGCTTGTAGCGCAGCAGTTGGTAGCCCGTGTCGCACTGCGGTTGCCCGTGTACGTTGCCGCTCATGTAGATGTATGCGCAGGCGTTCGAGGCGCAGAGCGCATACATCTCCAGGAGAGTGGTCTCCAACGCCTCGTGGATGTCGAGCACGTCATTGTTGCGTTGCTCGGGGTTGTAGTAGGAGTCGATGTTTCCAACCCCGATGGTGGTGGCGTTCTCCCACTTGTCAGACGCCTCCGCCTTCTCCAAGACGACGGGCAAGTCCACCTCGGAGAACAGGTTCTTCACGATGAGGATGTCACGAGTGACCCACTTGAATGGTAGCTCGCACTCGAAGTGATGATCTTTCCCCTCACGGTCCACACCACGAATGACGCCCCTGTAGCAGCCCTCGTCAAGATGGCGCTGCATGAGCGGTGGCAAATCAAGTCGCACGTCGTGCTGGGTCATGCGCCTACACTCCCTTGCAGAATGAGGCGAGACCATAGCATGGGGATCTGGTCAAACCAGACCGCACCAGCCATACCGGCCAACGGCACGACCAGGTTGAACGCCTGCGACTTCCCCCCATTGAAGGTGAGCACGATGGGCAGGCTGTCGCTCAGAGCTACCGGATAAGCCGAGCCAGGCACTCGCGCAAGGGTAGCTTGAATCCCATCAGGAACAGCAGCCACCACGCGCACCGAAACGGTGTTGCCTGGGGGGTACAACAATGGGCCGATGGTTGGTCCACCCACGTTGGTGATGTCTATCTCCCACGTGGCGTTGATGCGATCCGTTAGCACACCCCCGGACACGTACTTGAACTGCGCAAGCTGGCAACAGCCGCCAACCGTCTCGCAGTAGCCCGTGGCCTCGCACGCAGCAGGACAGGGATCACAGTCGAACTCAACCCATCCTGCGAAGGTAGGCTGAGCCTCAACGTAAGCCTTCTGCTGCGCAGCCACAGGATCAGCCGGGCTTGCCTCTGTGGGGTCTTGGCCAGGTTGCCATCCACCACCACGCTCCAGCCGCCCGCGAACTACACCCGAGGTGTCATACCAATAGTAGCTACGCATGTTGCTCATCGTGTTCTCCTAGTCTCGGGCCGCGTTGCAACCGATGCGCCACTGCCAGTCAGCACCACCACCCGAGTCCACCACCGTCCAGTTAGCCGTGACACTTGATCCTGACTTCGACGCGCTGGTGATGTCTAGCGAATCCGCAAACCCCGCTGGACCAAACAGGTAAGCGAACCCGACCATGAAGTAGCGCACGGTACTCGGGAACGGAAACACAACAGACGATGACGCAGATGGGAACGAGAAGATGATCCCAGACCGCGAGTACGGGCCCTCGTTCAGCCCAATGGATGCGCCAGTTGGTCCCGTGGGTCCGGTGGGTCCCGTGGGTCCCGTGGGGCCTGTGGGTCCGGGAGCCCCAGCCGAGTTGATGTCCAAGACACCAGGAGACGGGCTGGTGATCCCACCGGACGGGAAGTTGAGCGTGTGCCACGGGCCGTTGGCTGGGGTGACCGGTGTCCCGGCGTTCTGTGCTTCTTGGATACTGCCGATGGTCCCAGGCGGGACCGCTGGAGTGGGGCTAGCCACCACGCGGAACGCCTTGCCCTCTAGCAGATTCGTGGCGCTGGGGATGTCAGCAGCAGCCAGGTCAGAGAGTCGCCCGACGCTGTCCGAGAACAGCGGACGCGCAGGGTCATGCTGAGAAAACACCGTGGGAACACCGATAAGCCTGATGTCGGTGGGGCTCGTAGTGATGTCCGTGTCCACGTCCACGGCTGTCTCAGTGCCCGCGACGTTCGCGAAGTAGGTCAGCGTCCAGACGCCAGCCGCTTCGGTGAGGCGAGCGTAGACCTGCGAGCCGTCCGCTGTGCGGATCAACTCGTCGCCGTCCTGATCCACGATGTTGACGAAGTTCAACGGAGGCGCGGTGACTGTGCCGCGTTGCGTGGTCGAACCGCCCGGTGTGTCTGCTGCGAACAGCGCTGTGACGATGTCGTTGAGCCCAGTCGGAGCACCACCGAACAGACCCTTGTCCACACGGTAGCCGTTCAAGTCGCGCGTGATGGAAATAAAGCCGGTGGTCTGGAAGATGTCGATGGTGTCCACGACAACCGCGCCGGTCTCGTCCACATGCACGTAGCCAACCGGAACAGCTTGGTCGGGCAGGTCGGGCCCCAAGTTGAAACCTGGAGCACCGTCGAACGCAGGCGCCGCGACGGCCACCTCATTGCCCTGAAGGATCTGCACCGCTCCTGCTGAGTCGATGTATACCAGGTCGTAGCGTTTGAGCCCTGCGCCAGACACCGAGGAGAAGCCAGCCGTAGTCTGATCTCCGCCTGTGAACTGGTCCAGGATGTCGAACGCGCCACGGTAAGCGAACCCAGCCTTGACCACGACCTGGTTGCCAGGCGGGGTCTCAGCCTCGGGACGGAAGAACGCTGCCGCCCCAAGTTCCAACTGCCGTTGCTTGATTGGGTCGATGGCCATGATGGGCTCCTAGCTGATCGTCCGCTGAACAAGGTAGACCACGTCAGTCGGGATGAGCGTGAATCCTACCAAGTTGACACCCTTGTTCCCGACCGGACCACCGATGGGTGCGGCGAGCGGCGCGCTGGCCTCAAGATATTGCGCCGTGCGCACCTGGCGCACGCCGTTGATGAACACGTCGAGGTGACCCGCGCCGACCGCGAAGTCGAACGTAGCCGCGATGCTGGCCTCACCACCGACCGCGCTCGTGTAGATCGTCTCGTTGACGACGGTCGTCGGACCGACCAGCGCGACGCCCGCACAGTCACCGGACGAGAGCGGGTTGACCAAGAACGTGATGAGCCAGGTGAAGCGCATCTCAAACGCAGCGGTCTTGATGATCGGGTTGAAGGTCTTGCGCGCGAACATGGAGCCCGCCGCGAAGGGACCCGTGAACAGGCCCGACTCCGTGAACGTGAACCCGTTCGCCTCGCTGGTGAGGAAGGTGACCTCACTGGTGACGATGTTGCCGTTGACGGTGACCACCACCGCCTTGCGCACGTTGGTCGTCTGCTGGAGCCCAAGGTCCGACAGCGTGGGCGCGTTAGCCGGAAACGCGGGGTCACCAAGCTCGATGTAATTGAACCCAGAGTTGGCGATGCTGGCCATGGCGTTTGCCATGAGCCGCTCAGCCTGAGTGACCACCAGGTTGGGGTCGTGCTCCAGGGTCTCCCAGGGACCCACACCGACCGCCGTGACCTCGCGGCGCTCGATCTTGACCTCACCCTTGGCGTAGGGCATGCGGTCGCCCCAGAAGCTCATCCCGGTGGCCACGCTACGAGGGATCACCACCCCGTCAGGGCGGCGCACCAGGTGCTCCGGGAGGCCCTTGCCAGCGAGATAGCCGCCGAGCAGTTGGGCCTTGCGATTGTTGATGTACGCCTGTGCCTTGTCAGTCATCTGCTCTCCTACCCGACCACTACAGCGAAGCCGGTCACGGCCTCTGGATGAGTGACGGCGACGCGGTTCTCGTTGACGTGATTCAGGAAGTAGTAGCCGTTTCTCTGAGTCACGAGGATGGCGGTGAACGAGCCAGCGGAGGGTGCTGCCACGGTCTGTGCTCGTAGCTGAATCAAGTCCGTGGACACGAACTTGTTGGTGCCGGTCACAGCGCTGGCATTGACCAGTGCCCCACCTGACTGCACGGAGTTGAGTGTGACCACACCACCCGTGACGGGCGTGCCATTGATGAGCACGTCGAACAGGATGTCGGGAGCCCCTGTGATGGCTTCAGCCACCGACAAGTAAAGGCCCACCACGAAGCCACCCGTCTGCGGGTTGAACGCCGCGAGGTTCTGCGTCCCCGCGAGGATGGTAGCCAACGACGACGGCACGAAGCCGAATGCCTGACGCTCGTTGGGGGGATGCGTAACTGGCACTGGCGTCAACAGATTGAACGCCGCATCGTAGATTTGGACCAAGGGCTGCGAGCCCAGGTTGTGGTCGATGATCCATGCGGCTCCAGCGGTGTCGAACTGCCAGATGTTCTTGACCGGCGCAGCCACGCCCTTGTCCACCTGCTGAAGCACGGTGCGCCACGCGCCGCTGATGAACACCTGGAACTTGATGTTGTTGGGGTCCACCGCGTTGATTCGCGGCTGTCCGTCCTGCGCGTTCAACGGGTAGAGCACGTCAGTTGTGTAGTGCGTACGCGCGAGCGCAGTGAGGTTGTTGCGCATCTCCTCCGCGTCAACGAACGCGCCCTCGACGGGTCGCCCGTAGAGGAAAAGCTGTCCTGGTTCGATGTCGGCCATTCGTTACACCTTCTGCGAGAACGCGGCTGCGTCGATGTCCAGCGTGTCGGTACCTGGGCACACGATACCCTCGATGATGTCCTCCACGAGCACGTCCTGCACTTGGGTGCCGCCTGATGCGTGAGCGATTAGTAGATCGTCTTGTTGCACGTTAGGACTCGCGTCGATGAAGTAGAGCGCCTGCCGACCAGGGGTAAGGCCGAAGCCGTCTCTCTGATCGAACAGCGTGGTCGTGCATGCTACTGCATCCGTAGCTGTGGGTTCCACGGTGTCCCGGATCTCAAACGCCAGCGTGAGACTGCGCAGCAAGACATGAATCGGACGCGCCTCGTCCAAGCGGTCCAGAATGGAGCGCGTGACCTCTGTGTCCACCAGCGGGATCGGGGTGCCGCCAGGGTTCATCAGGATCTCAATGTCCATGCGCGCGGCGCGGTAGGGGAACTCGTCCGCTACCTGGTCGTAGCTCGCGGTGACGGCGCCAGCCGTCGCGGCGGTGAAGTTAACCTCCAACTCGCCTGTCGAATAGTTGATGGAGCCCGTCTCGCCACCCGGTCCGATCAACGGCGCACTAGCCGTGACCACCAACCCGTCCGCCACGTAGCCCTGCGGCTGATCCTTCAGGATGACAGTACCGTCCGTCACGCGCAGCGAGCCGGGGATGATAGGAGGGTCGCCCAGCGTGGTCTTGTAGGAGACGTTGCCAGATGGGCCTACCGGCTCAGCCACGATGGGGTTAGGTGTGTAGCGGTCCTGCGAGTAGCGGTTCAAGTCCTCGTTGATGTCCTTCTTCCAAAGCGGGAACACCTTCACGATCTTGAAACCGACCATCCGGTAGAACACGTCGAAGCCAACACGCTGCCCGAGCGACTTGTAGGCATGGAACAAGCCCTGCACCACGACGCGCTTGGTCTCCTCATCCAGCCCTTCCTTGAGGCGGTAGCCGAAGCTGGCCGCGAGGATCGGCAGGAACTCCTCGGGCGTCTCAAACGGGTCAGTCAGCCCGTCTAGGCTCTCCAGGATCGCAAGCTCCTCGCCCTCCATGGTCTCGATGACCCAGAACAAAGTCTGAATCACGGGGGAGAGGCCCACCGCATTCCACACCGCGCGGATGTCGTTGCCCTTGTTCCACTGCGCGTCAGGGTCATTCCAGTGCAACACGTAGCCCTGCGCGCCTGACTTCTGGTCCTGCTCCGCGATCTGTGGAATGAGCCTGCGGTACAGGTCCACGCGGAGCTTGTTGTTCGGGCCCCCAATGGCGTCGTCAGGAGAGCGGCGGCGGTAGCGGTGATTAGGCATCGGCGGAAACCTCCGGGGCAACTTCAGTCAAGCTGATGCGCCCAGCCACCGCCACCTCATCACCAGCCACCGGCACGTCGCGCACAGGAGGCACGCCGGTCAGCGCGTCGTAGGACAACTGTAGGTCACGGCCAGCCGCAATGGGAGCACCAGCGAGAGCAGAGATGATGCGCCCGCGCAGGTGGTCGAGGCGATCCGTGGGGAAGGCGTTGGATGTGTCGCCCCACAATCTCCCATCGTCGTCAGCGAACAGCGACTTGTCGAGGCCAGGTCCGTTAGGGTCCTTCACGCGGAACACGAACGCGCTGACCATGTAGGTTCCAACGTTCGTGATCTCGATGGCGAACTCCTGCGGCGTCCCGCTTCCGCCAGCCATACCACTGGTCGTAAAGAGCCCCGAAGCCACCGTGTCCGAGATGACGGCGTTGCCCTGGGCTCCCGTAGCGTTGTTGGTGAGCAGCACCTCGCCGGGGTTGGGGCCTGGTGTTGCCGTGATGCCAAGCGGCACGGTGGCCGCGTTGATCGCCGTGACCATGACATCTCGCACGTCGTCAGCCGTGATGGCGCTGGAGATGTCCACCACCTCATTACCGCCGCCGACTCCGTTGGGCACGGTGTCGAACTCGAACACAACAGGCGCGTTGACGCCGTCGTCCAATGTAAATGTCTCTCCGTCCACAAGGCTGGCGAAGGCTGGCGTAATGATGACACCCGTGGCGGGTACACCAACCGGGAGTGGTTGCTCCAGCGAGAGCCTACCCGTCCCAGTCGGGTAGAGGATGTAGTTGTCGTTCTCGCGGTCGAGCGACAAACCGTCTAGCAAGCCATCGTGGTTGTCGTACGCATCTTCCAGCGCGAAGCCGAGCGTGGTCAGATCCGTGAGGCGCAACAGTGTGCGGCCTACACCACCAAGCCCGGTAGCCGAGATGTCCTGAAGCGTGCCGCCTCCGCCAGACTCATCTCGGATCTGAAAGTCGAACTGCGTCGTGACGCCGTCAGGCGCAGTGAGAAGGCGACCAAACCGCGTGACGCCGCCTCCGATGCCGGGGGGCGGACTGGTGTTCCACGTGAAGGTCACGCGGCCAGTCTCGTAGATGACGACGCCGCCCGTGAGCACATCTCCCACCATGTTGCCGTCGCCGTCGTCAAAGGCGAACAACTCGGAGCCACCCGCCTGCGCGCCGAAGGCGCTGTAGCCGCCCCAGAAGAACAGACGACCAGCCGTGAGCGGCAGGTACTCCTCGGGGATGAACACGTCCACCGTGTCCGTGCTCCACTCCGCACGCACCGGCAGCACAGGCGCCGCCAAGAACGTGAAGTTGAACAGCCCCGTGCTGTAGCCGACAGAGCCAACCGTAGGACCGCCCTGAAGCAATGCACCGAGACCGTTGTCCACCACTACCTGCGGAACAGGAGATGAGTCAATGAAGCTCAAGGGGCGCGGGATCGGAGGGGAGTTGTCTAGGATGCCGATTGGCAAAGTCCCTCGGAACTGAGCCGTCCCACCGACCTGCGCACCGTCCACGATGCTGACCTGATCTCCACTCCAGATGGCGCGTGGTCCGCGCTTGAGGATCGGGTAATAAATGGATGCGGTGTCCACGAAGTTGAATGACCCGTCACTAGCCCCGATGCTCTCCGTGGTCGCGAAGAACACCTCCAACTTGGCCTCCGCCTGGATGATGCTGTTGATGGTAGGTGGGTTCTCCAGCGTGGCAGTGAACTTGCCGTCCTGGTAGTTCACCACGTTCCCTGGGCCGGGCAACACACTCGGGTCCACGTCGCCAGTGAACGCGCCCTCCCCGTCATCCACCACCTGCTGCGTTCCGTCCGTGACGGTGACAGACTCCAGCACGATGTTGGTTCCCTGCTCCAACACGAAGTCTCCACTGAACTCCTGTGTGTTGCCATCGCCCACGCCAATCTGAATCTGCACGAGACGCGAGCCAGTGATGCCCTCTATGTTGGCGCGGTCCACACCAGCCACAGACTCGATGACTTGGAACAGTCCACCGATTGGTAGGTCCACGCCGGGGCGCACGAAGGCGCTCGCGAAGAACGCTTGAATGGCAGCGGTCACGTTAGAGAACACGACCTGCCGCACAGCGCCCTGCACCAACAGAATGGACACGTCCACGTCCATCTGAATGATCTTGCCGTCCTTCATCTCCACGGCGGTAGTGAATGTGCGCTTGGTGTCAAGGAAGCGCTTGATTCCCACCTTGAGCGGCGTGCCAGGCGTCGAGATGCGCCCAAGCTCGTCACGCCCCCACACGGCAACACACACGGTGTTCAGTTCAGGGCGGCGCTGCTTGAGGAACGCGCTCGCGTGCGATGGCGCTCCGAACACCGGGTCGATGTAGGTGCTAGCCAGCGCCGTCCAGTCGCTCTTGGTGACCGCGCGCTCGTTGCTCTTGGCGAAGCGCGGCGCAAAGAAGCGCGCCTCCTCAAGCGACTGCGGGGGCTCACCGCCCGAGCCACGCTCCAGGTTGCGCAAGCGCACAGGTGTCGTCGCGCCGGACGGAAGTAGCCCTTGGATCGTGGCGTCGATGGTGCCAGGCGCGACGTTCCCGCGCACCCCACCACCCACTCGGTACGTCACCACGATGTCCGCGCCGTTGGTCGGGATAACGCCGAACACGCTATCACCGAACCGAATCTGCCCCGTATCGAACTCGTCGTAGGTCAGTTGGTAGCGCTTCTGCGAGCCGCTCACGAGGTAGAGCACCTGAATCGAATCAGCCAACCCAGGCGCCGCGCCGTCTGCCGCCACACCGAACCGGATGCGAGTGACTCCGTCGATGTCCAGGAACATGACGAACTCGCGCGGTGCTCCGGTGAAGTCCTCGACCTGCTGCCAGACCTGCACGTTCTCCTGCGGTTGACCGGAAGGGAACACGAGCACGCTCACACCGTCGTCGTCCCCAATGTCGATGAGGACGTTGAGTAGCGAAAGGGTGTACTCCTGTGAGTCCGTGCCGTCACCCGTGATCTGATCGCGGCCCTGCTGCGTGCCCTCCACGAACACCAGCGAGTCCACCTCCTCCCACGTCTCCCCGAGCACTACCACGCTCACGCTGCCCTCGATAGTGCCTGGCTGCGAGAGAGTGAACTGCTGGAAGCCAGCGCCGTCACTGACGAAGCGGTCGGTGCGCGTCACACCTTCGGTGAGCGTGATGAGATCGTCGGTAGTGCCGTCTGGCCAGTTGGTGACGCTGGCCGGAATGATCGCTGCGTTCACCAACTCAAACGTAAGGTCATCTGCAACGATACGCGTGCCTGCTGGGATAGTGATGGTGGCAGGTTGTGGAGGAGTGGGCGACGCGATCATGGCGACGCTCGCAGCCGTCGCCGGTCGCATGCGGAAGCCCTGCGCGCGAGTCAGGATGCGCATGCTCTCCAGTGTGTCGGCCAGGTATAGGAGGCTGTTGCGGCGGCGCCGGTCGTAGTAGTGCGCGTTCTGCTCGTGAAACCAAGCGAGCACATCGATGATGGCCGGGGCCACGCCCGTAGCGACGGCGTCGTTGTAAGCGAACGTGCCGATGCGCTCTCGGAGTAGTTGTAGCCCGCGCTCCCGGATCTGCCGGAAGGTGCGCGCGGTGAAGTCTACGGTGACTGCCATCCTAAGCCGCCAATCTCAACGTGTTGAAGGAGATGGGAGCGCTGTACACCCTGCCCTCCGAGTCACCAACAATCTGGAAGGCTACCGTGACCACCACGGTATGGGGGTCATTCTCCGGTACCACGGTGCGAACCGACAGCACGTTCGCACGAGGTTCTTGACGCCGCAGGTCCCGCTCCACGAAGTAGCGAATGAGCCCCTGTGTCACTGAGTCGTTGGGCTCAAACACCAAATTGGGCAACTCGCTACCGATGAATGGGTCGTAAGGCATGCTGCCGATTGGCGTGGTGAGGATGTTCACCACGGACGTGAACACAACCTCCAGGTCAGACTTGGGCCCGAGAGTGAGTGACCACGACGGACCGAACTGGTACGCCGGTCCCGTGAACCTGCCGATGCGCCGGAGTGTGCTACCAGATTGCCTACGCGCCAGCGCAAAGAAGGTGCGCTCGTTGTAGCGATTGAGTGTGTCGCCCTCGACGGGGTCGATGTCCACCGTTGACGGCGTGACCACCAGCGCGCCCGACACCAGCACGGGCTCGGGGGGTGGTGGAGGTGCGGGAGGCGGTGGCACAGGAATGGGCGCCAAGGCAATAAAGTCGAGGGGGCCACTTACTTCAGGACCAGAGAACGCTGGAGGTTGAACAACAGGAGGACCGATGTTGAGAGGCTCATCAATAACGGGTCCAGAAAACTTGGATGGGAAGATGAGTAGCGCCGCATCAACAACTGGACCGGAAAATCCAGCAGGCAACAACCCAAGCGCGCCTTCTAGAGTCGGGCCAGCAAACGCAGCAGGCAGCAGAGTCAGCCCACCGTCTAGTGCGGGCCCCGTATAACCATCGGGGAGCAGAGCTAGTGCCCCTTCGATGACGGGGCCCGCGTAGCTAGCCATTAACTATGCCTCGACTCGTGGCATGAGCATGTGGTCAACCGCATTCGCTAGTCCATCAGTGCTAGCCTGCCAATCAACCGAGTAGATCGTCGTGTCGTCCATCGTGAAGTTGGTGATCTTGTTAGCCGCAATACCAGGTGCATTCCCTGGTCCGCTGACCTTAGTAGCATTGGTGATGGTAGCCAGGTTGTCGGCGGTCTGTTGCGTGGTGCCCCAGTAAAGTCCGACCGTACCATCTACAACTGACGGAACACCGCCCGTCTCATCAAACAAGACCCCTCGAAGGAAAATCCTCGTAGCGCCAGGGAGGGCAACACGCGCCTGTACCTCCTCAACGTGGTAAGCTGGAGCCCCCGTGGTGCTGCCATCGTAGAAGTACTGCCCGCCACCGTTCGGATTGTGAGAGAGCGCGAGCCCTCGATTCCCACCAGTCCCGAGCGCGGTCAACGGGGAGGCGACCCCGTTCCACTGGTAACGAGCCCAAGAACCGTTCGCCCTACAGACCCAGATATAAGTCACAGGCACGAGCGGGTTGGTGTCGGTGTCCACCTCGATTGCGAACCTAGCATCGAGAGCAGGAGACAGCCCACCAGGGGACTTGAGCCCACCAGGGAGAACCGTCGTGCTGATGTCTACCTCTACGAGCGTCGTCAGCGGGACCTGAACCGTGTACCACCCCGAGCCGCCTGGGTTGATTGCTCCTGCCGTAGCCGTTTGCTGCCAACTGTGAACGATCAGGCTGTCGCTCGCCTCGTCGTAGTGCATACCCAGCCACCGGGTTGCCCGAGCAGGCTGAGCTAAGACGTTTGCGCGGGGCATGGCCCCATTCGTCGCTCCAGTGAGGGCGAGAACGAACGCACCCCCAATAAATTCTAGGATGTTCGTCCAATCGTTACCCGAGCCCGCTGAATTGAAAAGGGCGAACAGCCGCCCCTTCGCCCGTGTGTACGCGAATGGTGTGGGGTAGCCGACGCCGAGGGTCTGCGCCGTGCCCGCGAGGGTCGCGAAGTTCAACGAGAAGATAATGTGCTGGTGCCCAATGAACAGGGTGTTGTTGAACACGATCCCCTGATCGAACCCGTTCCCCAGGGCGTAGGTCCCCAGCCCAGTCGAGGCTACCGCCGACCAGGCACCGCCGGGGGTATCCAGGTGCCGCTCGTAGACGAGATTGCCCGCGCCTCTGCCCACGACGAGAGCCCGCAAGGCGCCGGTTGGGCCGCGCCCAATGTAGATCCCGCTGGTGTCCGAGCCTCCGACCCCGGTCATCACAACGTCGAGATCCCAGTTCCCGGTTGAAGGGTTGTAGACCCGGATCTCACCACCAGCGGAGCAGTAAAACTTGTCCCCGAACTGGACCGCTAGGTTGTTCTTCCCGAGTTGGGTAGACGTGGTTGCGAAAGACGTGGGGGTGTACGCAGTGCCAAAAGCGACGAACGACCCGTTGTTGTTCCGAAACACCTGAACCTGTGTCGCCGCGCCCTCGGTGGTGTATCGGACAGCTAGTGACTGTGGCATCGCTAAATCTCCTGAACCTGCGTGACCTCAAGAGAAGCACCAGGCTTGTCGGAATCCTGACAGATGTAGTGGCCGACCTCAACAGCATCGACGCGAACTGGGCAGAACATGTTGAAGCCGATGTCACGACAGATGACAAGCGACCCATCAGGGTAGCTCTTGGTCACGTCCTCAGCCGGACTGCTGCAAGTGAAGATGAACATCTACGCCGCCAATCTCAATGTGTTGAACGCGATGGGCGCACTGAATACCCGGCCCTCTGAATCACCCACGATCTGAAACGCCACCGTGATGATAACGGTGTGTGGCTCATTCACCGGCACCACCGTGTTCACGCCCACCACGTTCACTCGGGGCTCTTGGCGCCCAAGGTCACGCACCACGAAGTAGCTGATGAGCCCCTGCGTAACTGAGTCGTTGGGCTCAAACACCAGGTTGGGAATTTCGCTACCGATGAACGGGTCGTATGGAATGGTCCCGAGCGGTGTGGTGAGGATGTTGACAACCGACGTGAACACCACCTCCAAGTCCGACTTGGGCCCGAGCGTCAGAGCCCACGACGGCCCGAACTGATAAGCAGGCCCGGTGAATCGCCCGTAGCGCTGCGTCGTCGCTCCCGCTTGGCGAATCGCCAGCCCGCGCAGAACGGTCGCGCCGTATCTGTTCAGCGCATCCCCTGTACTGTCCGCCCTATCA
>Ga0307377_10002763_pt1 | contig 20435 bp, 28 predicted proteins | sample TR3MG_FD_202535 | JGI IMG/M metagenome (GOLD analysis project Ga0307377, IMG submission 202535) | Soil microbial communities from Risofladan, Vaasa, Finland - TR-3 | ecosystem: Environmental > Terrestrial > Soil > Coastal area > Acid sulfate soil | place: Finland: Risofladan, Vaasa | collected... | reverse complement strand
CAGACGGTAGTCACGCGGGCGAAGGTCCGGAGGAGCGGATGATGACGACCGAACAACGCGCGCACGCGCTACGACGGATTCTCAGCAGGATGGGGCGGACACCTACGCCACGGCAGAGAGCGGCCGCGCGGCGCCTCGGTTGTCTCCTGAATGGAGCACCAGAGAGGTCGGCGCGGGCGACCTACCGGGAGGAGCTGACCAGTACACTCGGCACCGCTCGGCAGGAGCAGGCATACATCAAGCGGCTGCGCATCGGCTGCCGCCGGGCCGCGAGCCGCGTGATCGGACCCTTCTAGGGGCCGGAAAGGCGAGAGAGAAGATGGAGCCAACCGACGTATGCGCAATTTGCGAAGAGAAGAGGGAGCGCACGCCGGTCACCGTAAGTTGCGGATGCCCTCCCCTGTGCTGTGGCGAACCCCCGGCCTATGTGACGACCGGCTCGGATGGAGTCGCCTATGCCTGCCGCAAGTGCGGCCGGAGCATTATCATTTCCCGAACCGATGCCGGCGAGGTATGTGTGCCGGACGTGAAGGGCGCGGTGGAGGCGCTGGAGGCATTTTGTCGAGCAGGATGCATCGGAGACGGATGCGACGGGCAGGGCTGCTGTGGTGTCTACGGAGCCCTCCGTTCACTCCGCGGTGAGGATGCCGCGACATGAACTTGCGAGTATTCGATGAGGCGTATTTGCAGAAGGAATTCGGTTCGACAATTGGATGCTCGTCCGCGGGCGATTACTACGCTATGGACGAAGGCGCTGTTGCCGAGTGCATCGTGAAGGGCTGGACAGACGAAGACTTTCGGCGCTTCCTCAAGGAACGGCTGACAGAGTTCGCGGGCGTCGCGATGCGGATGAGGGGAGCCCTCGGGCGAATGACGATGAAGAGACGGGCAGCTGCGGCAAGACGCGGCAGCTAGCGCGGGCGGAGTAAGGGAGGGTGCCCCGGGCTGGTCGAGGCGCTTGCAGGGAAGATGAATAGAGGCCGAGAGGCCGGAAAGGAAAGGACGATGGCGGCTCGAGAATGGTACGAGATCGTAACGATCAAGAGGGGTGAATACGAGCTACACCGGGAGGTTGTCGAGTGCGAGAGCGAAGGGCAGGCGATTGCGGCCGGGCGGACGGCAAGGGCCACGGGGCAATTCTCCACGGTGGCCATCTATCGAATGCGAGAGGAAGACGGCGAGCGCAGCATCGATTCGATCGTCTATGACTACCAGGAAATGCTCCCAAGGGGTGATGACTACTCCGCAGCGGGGAGCGGAAAGGACGAGAGCGGATGCTAACCCCGATGCGGATCAGCGAAGATCCGACACCCGAGCAAGAGCAGGAACTGGACTTCTACGTGTCGGTGATGGACGGGCCGAAGTTCGGACTGCTGCTCGGTCCGTACGAGAAGCACGCCGAAGCCAAGACCGATGTGGAGCGAGGTCGGCGGCTCGCCAACGAGGCCGACCCGTGGGCGGCGTTCTACGGCTTCGGCACAGCAAGCCTGCCGAGAGGAACGTCGGCGCGCGTGGCGTTCTCATAGGCCGAGAGGCCGGAAAGAAACAGAAGCAGGAGGAAGAGATCATGAAGAGAGACAGGCGGATTCGCTTCGTGAGGGCCGTCGCCACATCGCACGGCAAGGAGCGCCGCTACTTCGTGAAGAGGCGACGGAAGGGATCACCGGGATGGACCTATACTGATGATCTCCCGAGGAAGCTGCACTGGATGCTCAAGGGATATAGGAGCGCCAGGGTCGTGATCCTGCCCGAAGATGACTTCAAGCGGTTGGAGCAGATGGCGTGGCAGGGAGTGGAGGGCAGGAAGAAGCTGGTGGCCTCGATGGGCCAGATGGATGCGGCGCGGCAGGCAGTGTTCATGGCTTCCGGTGAGCTGCCTGATGAATTGCCGCAGTGCGTCGAGCAGAGATGACGGGCCGGATGAGCCGGACCGAGAAAGGAACGGAGACGATGCATGAGTTGATCGACGAGCTGACGCGAGCATTGAATGGGCGGCCGAATGCCAACCGGAGCGCGAATACGGGCGGCGTGATCGCCATCGAGTTCGCCCTGCACCGCGCCGAGCAGCAGTGGATGCGGCTCCGCGTCGCGGACCAGGCCGCCGAGGTCGCCGCCGGCATCGCGGCGCACCACGGTCTCACGACGGAGGATGCCCGGCGCCTGGCAGACGCCATCCGCAAGGGCCTGCAGGCAGTCGGCGATGATGAGGAGGCCGGGCGCCAGTGGCTGAAGGCGATGAGGGCCTACGCCATCGCCGCGGCCAAGGAGGCAGCCGCATAGGAAGCGCAGCCACGCTGCTTTCGGCTAGGGTGACCCGTTCAGACCAATGCGAACTGCTTTCGCAGGACAGGAGGAAGCTGTGACGATACGTGAAGGCGTGAAGAGACTGATCGCACTCCGGGATGAGGAGCATAAGATCGAACAGAATCTGATGCCTCAGATAGTGGCTGAGGGCAGCGGCTCGATGATGCTTCCTGGGCCACCCGGAGACCTCGGCTGCGTAGTGACGGTTGAGGACTATGACCCGACAGAAGAGCCGGGATCGGGCTACATCGTCATACTCGAAGATGTGCCATCAGCGTAGACGTGAGGCCTCCAGAGTGCCTGGCTCCGGAGGCCTTCCCGCGGGTCGGCGCTGCGCCCCTGCAGCAGTTAAGCGGTCTTAGCACATCGCCCTGGCCTTCTCGCGGGTAGGCATGGCGAGCGTCTCATTTCCTGAGTTCAGACAATGGCACCCAATCCCCAGGCGCTCGCTCGTATCGCCAGGTCTCCCAACCATCTGCGGGCTTCTCGGTCACTGCTTGCGCGGCGCCTGACGGCGAAGTGAACACCCTGCCCTGGTAGGTGATCGTGCCGTTGGCCCGGACCCAGGCATTGTGCACCTTCCCCTTGAAGGTGTACTTGATGGGGAATGGCCTGGTGATATACCGCGCCAACCTTCCCCCCTTATCCCAGTCCTTGGGTAAGCGTTGCAGATCGTCGATCACCCTGGCGTAATCGCAATCTTTCCACTGCGGCTGCGACATCTCCCTGATCTCCTCTCTAGCTTCAGCGTTCTCGTTCAGAGGGTGTTGAGTTTCCACAGCCCGCAATCACTCCCTCTCAAAGAGCGGACAGTTTCAGAAATATCCGCTCGATTTCCGGTGGCATCTCTTTCTCTATGGGGCAGCGGGCTGCCGGATTCGCCAGCGCCGGGCCGTTACACCCCCGGGCTCGGGCTGAGGGATGCCGCCCCCTATCGCCCGCCCACGTGCGGCGGTGTGCGGCGCTCGGGATGCCGGTCCAGGGGTGATGGCGGACCGGGGCACGGGGGCACACAGGGGCGGGAGGACTGCTGACAGAACGTGGTAGAATCTCTGGGCTCCATACAGGGCACATCACTTCCTGCCTACCATGGAGTGCGAGTTGACCAGAGAGATTGAGCAAGCCACAGGAGGAGCGGCAGATGCCGGAACCGGGCAGCAATGAATATCTGATCTCGCGGGCACGCTGCAACAACTGCGGGAAGGAATCGGCCGACGTGGTGATTCCAAAGGGAACCACGGTCCACAAATACGCCTGTCCGCACTGCGGTTGCAAAGAGACCCTATGGCGCGTCGAAGAGGCGCAGCCGGGCGGCGCTATGGTGGGATAGCCACCGATTTCGTGGCAGCTGGTGTCTCGCCGCCCCGAATCGCACCGGGGTACTACGACGGGAATCCTCGGCGCTTAGACGAGAAATCGTCAGCGCGTCTGACCCGGCAGATATTGCAGGTTGCTGCAGACAATGCCAAATTCGCCGCCAGGGACAAGGGACGACAGGCAGCCACGGCCGCGGCGGAACCGAGCGGAGACACAACAGCGGCGGGACCAGGTATGGGAATACCGGATGGTCCGGCAACTGTCGGTGGAGCAGATCGCCGAGGTGCTCGAGATTTCCGTGCGTACGGTCGCGTACGATCTGCGGGCGAAGCGGGACGACGTCATCGTCCAATTGGCCCAGGATCGACGGTCCGCAGAGGCCCTTCTCGGCTATGCGGCGGCATTGCTTGCACAAAACACGCTCGTGCTTCGAGAGACCTGGGCGGGGTTGCTGGCGGTGAATGCAGGGACCCTGGCCCACGCCCGCTACATCGCGCAGTTGCACAAGGGTACGGAAATCAGAATGAAGCTGCTGCAGCGATTCGGATTGCTGCCGCAGACAGGCGAGGAGGCAGTAGGCGATGTCGGAGGCTTCGACCCGAGCCGGTTCTCAGACAAGCAACTCGGAATCCTTCGAGAGCTTATTGAGGCAGCTGAAGGGTATATCCAACGGCAGCGGGACCAGCGCCTTGCCGACACTCGAGGTCTACCGGAAACTGCTGGAGGAGACGGAGGCCCTGCGCCGGGACCCGCGGCCCTGGATCGAGGCGAACCTTCAGATCCGGACGAAGGAGCGGGAGATCATCCCGTTTAGGTTCAACGCCCCGCAGATGGATTACTATGCACAGCGGACTGTGCGGGACATCATTCTCAAGCCCCGGCAGCTGGGATTCACCACTCAGATCTCCGGACTATTCTTCGCCGATACACTCCTACGGCCCAACACCACTTCTGTCATGCTCGCCCACAACTTGGAGTCTACCGAGCAGATTTTCAGCATCGTGCAGCTGTTCGTGGAGCGGCTGCCGGACCGGGAGAAGGCCCGCATCGGTGGCCCTCGTTATAGCAATCGGCGGGAATACTTTTGGCCTCACATCAACAGCCGGTTCTTTGTCGGCACGGCCGGGGCCGTCTCGTTTGGGCGAGGGATTACGATCAACAACCTGCACTGCAGCGAGTTTGCTCAGTGGCCAAAACCAGAAGAGGCGCTGCTGGCCGCGCTCGAAGCCGTGCCTGGGGATGGGAAGGTTGTGATCGAGAGCACGGCCTTCGGTGTGGGGAATCCGTTTCACGATCGATGGATCGAAGCGATCGAGGAGCGGGGGCGCTTCGTCGCGCAGTTCTATGTCTGGTGGGAGAATCCCGAGTATGCCATTCCGGGGCCGCCGATCAAGGAATTGACCGATGAGGAGGTGCAGCTGAGGACCAGATGGGGACTCAGCGACGATCAGATACGCTGGCGCCGGGAGAAGCTCAGGGACCTCAAGGATAAGTTCTGGCAGGAATATCCCGAGGATTGGCTGCGGTGTTTCCTGGCTTCGGGGCGGTGTGTGTTCGATACTCAGAAGCTGGCGATGATCGCACAGCGCATTTCGCGCGAACCTGCGGCGAAACGCATCCCATCAATCCAGACGACTCGAAGCGGGAAGACTCAGATGATTCCGATGGCGCCAGCGCATCTCGACGTCTGGAAAGAACCAGTGGCGGGGCAGGATTATGTCATCGGCGCCGATGTCGGCGAAGGGCTGCCGGACGGCGATGCGAGCTGCGCCATCGTGCTGCATCGACGATCCGGCCAGCAAGTCGCCGAACTTCACGGCCGTGTGTCCCCGGCGCGGTTTGGGCATTTGCTGAATGGCTTGGGGCGCTGGTATCGGACGGCTGAGATCGGCGTGGAACGCAACAATCACGGGCACTCCACGCTGAACACGCTGCGGAATCAACTCGGCTATCCGCAGTTGTACTATCACGTCGCCTATGACAGCGGGGGCGGGCGCCCTCGGATGGTCCAGTTGGGCTGGCCGACGACGGCCGCCACGAAGCCCATCCTGGTCGACGATCTGGTCGAAGCCATCACCACCGATGCCCTGCTGGTGCGTTCCAACATGCTTGTGAACGAGTGCTACACATTCGTGTCGAATGCCACGGGCAGCGCCGAGGCGCAAGAGAGGAAGTTCGATGACCGCGTCATCGCGGCCGCTATCGCCTGGCAGGTCCGGAAGAGAGTGCGGTCTCGAGCAAGCACGCAACGGCCACCCGGGATGTGATATGTCAGATCAGAATCCGAGCAAACATGCGGGAGAGACGAATTGGCTGCGCCTCGTCCAACAACTGCGGCGGGAGGCCGAGCTTTGCGGAGGGTTCGGAGAGGTGACGGTGAGGATCGTCTTCCGAGATAGCTACCCGCAAACAGCTGATGTGATCCAGCGGTCGCCCCGCTATCGGCTCGACCGAGGCACGACAGAGACGGAGAATTGACGCCCCACAGATGAACGAGTAACATGCCTTCATTCATCTGCCCACGTCATACAGACGCGGCGGGTTCCGAGTGGACCCGCCGCTTTTGCTTTGGGAGGGAGAGCGATGCCAATCAACTGGAGTGCCTACCCGCCGCCCGAGCACGCAGGCCGGGTGCAGGGTTATGTCCGCCTCGAGCAACTCTACATGGGCGCCCACAAGGATGTCTTCAGCATCACGCCGGGCGCCTATCAGATGGCCCGCTACATCGTCTGCAACTTCCCCATGACGCTGTCCAACCTGTCGGCGGATCTTCTCTTCGGGGAGCAACCCGATTTCCTCGCCGGCGACGAAAGCGATGAGGGCGCCATCGAGGCCTTGGACCGACTCGTGCGCGACAACGAAATCTACACCACGCTCTATGAGGCCGCACTCGCCGGCAGCTTCCGGGGCGATGCCGTGCTCAAGGTGCGGTGGGGGCAACGTAATCCCGAGATAGAGAATTCGCCGGAGGAGGCGATCATCGAGGAACTGCCGCCGGTCATCTATTTCCCTGAAACGGATGAGGATAACATCCGCCGCGTCAAGGCCGTGAATCTGGCCTGGTTGAAGAGCGCACTCAGGGACTCTAAGCAAAAGTTCATACGGGTGGAACGCCACACTCCAGGCCTCATCGAAAACCTGCTCTTCGAATTGCCCGAGAGCGGCGGTGCCAGTATAGAATTGAAGGCGGCCAAACCGGCAGCATTTTCGGATGTCTATCTGCTCGGCGAAGAGCCAGAGGAAACGGTCCAGACAAAACTGCCTTTCATCCCGGTCTTCCACGTGCCGAACTTCCGCTATGGCTCGCGGTTTTGGGGGATCTCGGATTACCAGGGGCTCGAGCCTATCTTCGAGGCGCTCAACGAGCGTGTGTCTCAGATCGACGAGGTGTTGAGAAAGCATGTGGCCCCCAAGCTCCTGCTGCCGCCCGGGATGATCGATGAGGACGGCAAAATCCGCTTCGATCAGATGGAATCGATCACGATGGGACCCCAGGACCAACCCCCGAGCTACATCACCTGGGATGCTCACCTGACAGCGGCTTTCTCCCAGGTCGACAAGCTGCTCGAGTTCCTCTTTATCCTCTCCGAGACGGCGCCTTCGGTTTTCGGCCTCGACAAGTATGGCATTGCGGAGAGCGGGCGGGCGCTCAAGCTGCGGATGATTCGGACCCTGGCGAAAATCGGACGCAAGCGTAACTACTGGGACCGGGCGATCCGCCGGGCGCTCTACGCCGCGATGCTGCTCGAGCAGGCCCATGGCGGTGCCAAATATGAGCCGGTCGAGCCGACCATCCGATGGGCGGACGGGCTGCCCGAGGATATGGTGGAGATGGCAGAGATCGAGGAGAAGCGGCTGAAGTCCGGCAACACCTCGGTGCAAAGCTCTATCGAGCGACTCGACGGAGCCGACCGGGTCGAGGAGGAAATGGCCCGGATGGGGGACGAGGAAGAACAGGCGCTGGTGCTGACGGGCGCCGGTGGTCGCCGGGGCGAGCCGGCCCAGGTTCCTGAGGAAGGCGCAGGTGAAGAGTAGTGCGGGTCTTTCGCAGTCGTATCTATGGGCGGATGAATGCGAAGCGCCGCCGGCGCCTCGGCCTTGGCCGGTTCCGGCGGGAAGAGATATGGACCAGGATGGCTGCTGAGGAGAGTTCTCTCGCGGCGGCTGCCTGGTGGCGCTCCCTGTCGTGGTGGCGGCGGACATGGCTGCGCCTGCTGAATGCCCTGAAAAGGGCGGCTGTATGGGCCCGTGTGTGGCGGCCGGCAGGCCGGTCCAGGGGTGATGGCGGACCGGACTAGCAGGGCAGATAGGGGCACGTGTGCGATCAGCCCAGGGGGAGCGGGGGAGAGCCACACGGACTGTGCGGGGGGACAGATGGGCCGGTTGGGCCGGTGGTACAGCGCCGGGCCAGAAACTGTGTGCATCGCAAAGTCCTGTTGCCCGACGATCCTCGGCCCTCGGACCGTGGGGCCTTTTCGCCGCTCCTGGGGGCAGACGGGCGATCCGGGGGCTGCCGTAGAAGCATTCGTGTCTGACTGTGCAGGGCCGAAAACCACAGCACGGTGGTGGACGAGGTCGTCCGAGAGCAGGGCGACTGAGAATAGGGCGAGCATGCGAGAACGAGTGAGTGAGACAGGCGAGATCCCGACCCGCTGCCCAGGGACCTCTCTACGGCTCTCTAGCAGCCTATGTTCAGTTCCCACCACAAGCTGTTTGCCCCTGAGTATAGCGAGAGTTCGCCGAAAGGCAACTCACGTTCCGCAATGCTTCGTTCTTATTCCGCATCGGCCCCGCCCTTATCCGGCACCCAGGATTCTAATTCTGGTAGGCCGCGTGTCTGCCGGCAGGGCACTCGCAATCATCGGGCGCCACATGATTCTGTTTCGCCCCGGTAGGAAGGCCTGGCCATGCCACCGCTGCTCGGCCTAGCGCGTGTCCGTGAGTTCCAGACGGCATTCGGCGGGGAACTCAATAGTCTCGCCGGTATCTACCGCGAGGCGACGGGGGACATGCTGCAGGTGCTGGCAGACGCCTCCGCCACCCTCGCCGCCCGACGCCGGGCCACCGAGCACATCCGACAGTATCAGCGCGCTCTCGCCGAGATGCGAGATGAAGCGGCGGCCTGGATCGAGGTCAACATTCCGCGCGCCTACAACATCGGCTTGGAGTTCGCTGATGAAGGCATCGCCAACATGCGTCAAGCCGGTGTGAACGTGCGACGGCGGCAGTATCAGGTCTTTGCCCAGGTCCATGTCGAAGCAGTGCAAGCCATCTCGGTCGAGATGCAGCGGACCATGGATTTCGCGGCGGCGAAGATCGGCCGGCGGGTCGGCGATGAGTTCCGGCGCGTCGGCATGGAAGAGGTGGCCCGGGGCGCGGCCGAAGGTCTCACTCGAGTGGATGTGAGCCGGGCCATCGAGCGGCGACTCGTGAGCGAGGTCGGCCCATTCTTCGAGGATGCAGCGGGCCGGAAATGGCGCCTGGATAACTACTCCGAGATGGTCGCCCGGACGACGACCCGGGAGACCATGACTCAAGGGACTATCAACCGGCTCAAGGAACATCGCATCCAGCTCGCACAGGTCTCCGCCCACGTCGCCGACGACTTCTGCATCTACTACGAGAACGTCATCGTCTGTCTCTATGGCGAGCATCCGGATTACCCCGACATCAGTGCTATCGAAGGCGGCCCGCCATTCCACCCGCGCTGCGTGCATGTGTTGACTCCCTTCGTCGAGGCCCTGGCGGACCCCGAGGAACTGCGGGCCGGCATCATGGGAGAGGGCGTGGCCGAGGCTTCGCCGGCGCAGCTGCAGGCACGATTCCGGCGGGAGTTTCCAGAGCGGGCGCGCCAGGCACGGCAGCGGGGCATGCGAACGATCCGGGCGCGTGGACGGGGACGCACCGAGGTGGCACGGCCAGCAGCCCCGCCGCCGGCACCGAAGCCGCCGTGGGAGAAGGCGGTTACGAACCGGAAGGCGATGGACGCTTCGGGCTGGACCGATGAGTTCCGCAACGCCAGAGATAACCAGCTGTGGCGGGGGATCAACCCGATGCATGTCGGCCAGTCGGCGACCCGCCAGCACGAGAAGGACATCATCGCCCGCGGACTGGGCGATGGCCTGCGCAACAACGCATCCTTTCAGGAGCTGGCCACAACGATGGAGCAGCAGGGCCTCCTCTCGGGTCAGTTCGCCCGATACGACAACGAGATCACGAATGCGGCCTCCCGCCTGGTCGAGCAGTGGTCATGGACGAGCGGCGATGCTGACTCACTCTCGATCGCTCTTCAGAAAGCGGCGGCGGCGGAATTCAAAGTCGCCGAGAAATCATCGATGTGGTGGAGCAAATCTGCGGTCACGAACGCGGAGCAACTCTGGCTGCAGAAGCACGAGACCGGCCTTCGGAGCTTCGCCCGGGCGATGTACGACCAAACCCAGGAGTGGCTCAAGGAGGCCGGCATCACGAAGATGACGGTGGCTCGGGGCGTCTATTGGGAAGGGGCGACTGAGGTACCTGTCGGCCTCCAGTGGGGAGAGGCAGCTAAGGCGATGGGGCAGCGGGCGCAGATCAACCTGCAGCCGATGTCATCATTCTCGACCGATCTTAGTGAGGCAGTGGGGTTCGCCCAGGGCGGAAGCCACCATGTCGTCATGGTAGTAGACGTGCCAGCAGAACGGATCATCGGCACGGCCCGGACGGGCTTCGGATGCCTGCATGAGGCCGAAGTCGTAATCCTCAATGGCGGGGCGGAAGAGATGCGAGTGATAACGTGGACGCAAGAGCATTGGACGATGGGGGGTAAGTACAACGAAGTGCTCGGGGCTCTGGCGGCGACACCATGAAGCTACCACTGATCGAGCCGGACCGACTGGTGCACAACGCCGATTGGACGAAACGGCGATGGGATCTACCTCCCTACCGCAGCAAGGCGTTCATGCGCCATCTGAAAGCAATGCGTATGAGTCTGGAGCAATTCCGCCGGCTCCCCGTCTATCAGTTCGCTGTGCAACAAGGCCTGATCAAAGGCGACAAATGGATGGGCCGCAGCGGGCGCCGGCGTTCATAATGGGCAGGTGCGCGAGCGGTTGAAGCGAGCAGCCTGTAGAGTTGCTGAGGGCATCCTCCGCGGTGGTTCGAATCCACCCCTGCCCACTTGACGGACGCATGGGCCGGTGCTAGGATGGCCGGCGACGATTGACCCCGCCTACGTCATTCAGACGCGGCGGGCATCTGAAAAGGCTCAGACCTCTTCAGATGTCCGCCGCGTTTGCTTTTGGCCGGCGGCTCGAGGACGAGGAGGCGGACCATGCCGGTTAAGCTCGGGGAGCGTGATACCCATGGCTGCAGCGGGAAGAAGCCCTGGCCCATCATCGAGGTGGCGACCGGGAAGAAGGTCGCCTGCGCCGGTCCGACTCGAGATGAGGCGGTCAGTGCGGTCCGCGTCCGCAACATGAAGCACAAGGGCATCACGCCCAAGGGCGGATGGCGCAACAAGTAGGGTGATCGGGAGACTGCTCTCTCCCTACCATAGAACGCCCGCCGGGGCGCGACCCGGCCATCAACGCTTGCCGGAGCGCATCCGGCCTCACGCCGCGGGGCGAGACACCGGAGGAAATGATGTCGGCACAAGCAGGAACGGAAACAGGACAGAGTCCGCAGGGCGACGGCAACGGCGCCGCTGCGGCAGGTCCCACTGGCGCCCCGGCAGCACAGCCCGAGACGCCACAAAGCCCCGGCCAGCAGGCCGGTGAGGGAGGCGAAGGCGATCGGGGCGCTACGCAGACGCCGGCGATACAGGCGCAAGCCCCGGAAGGCCTGAGTCTCGCTTCGGATATCGTTGAGCGATATCGGCAACCGAATGGGACCATCGTGCTGCCCGATGACTTCTGGAAGGGAGAAATCGGGGGGCGCTTTAGCCAGTACGCAACACGGATTCGCACTCTCGAGGAACAGGCGGCAACCCGCAGTCGTGCCGAGCAAGAAGCCGAGCAGAAGAAGCTCGAGCAGCAGGGGCAGTTCAAGGAACTGCTCGAGGCCGAGCGGGCGAAGAACGCGGGACTCCAGGCGAAGATGAATGACGTGCTGATTCGCTCCGAGTTCATCGTGAAGGCGCAGGCCGCTGGCGCCATCAAGCCGGATGCTGTGCTCGTGATAGCCCGAGCGCATCCATCATTCGCCACGATTCGGATCGGCGGGGATGACTCGGTTTCCGGCATCGATGAAGTCATCAAGCAGGTGATGGACGAGAACCCGTTTCTGCAGCAGCAACCAGGGCGCGGCCCCGCTCGGACTCAGGTCGGAGCAGCGACCAATCCGGATACCACGCCGCGGCCCAAAGAACCACCGAAGACACTAGAAGAGGCCGAACAGCAACTCGGGGAACGCATCGCAAAGCTCTAAGCCGAGTCGCCGGCCTCCGAGGGAGCAGAAATGGCTGCAAGCATTATCACGCTTGCTGACTTGATTGTTGAACTCTACCGTGGCCCGTGGGTCGACGCGCTGGGCCAGACCACTTTCCTGCTGACTCGCATCCGTCGTGTCGATGGAGTCGGGGATGGTGTGCGGTGGCCGGTCCGCTACGCCGGCAACGCCACGGTCGGGTCCTACGGCGAAACCGATCCGGCTGCCGGGGCCGGCAATCAGGCGTTCAAGAAGGCATTTCTCGACTGGCGCCTCAACAAAGTCGAGATCGAGGTCACTGGCCTGGCGCAAGCTGTAGGCGGCGGGGGCGGCATGATTGCACCTCCACTGCAGACCGAGCTTCGTCTCGGTCTCGCGGACCTGCAGGACGCCATCAACACCGAGCTGATGACGGATGGCACCGGGAACTCGGGGAAGGATATCACGGGTCTCCTGGCCGCCATCTCCGACACCGGCGACTATGCCGGGCTGCCGCGGGGATCGTATAGCTGGTGGAAGGCATACATCCTCGCAGCCGGTGGAACGCCGCGGGCGCTCACCGAGGCGCTCATGCGGCAGGTGAAGATGGAGATGCAGGACCGGGGCGGGGTTCTTACCGCCATCTACACGTCCGCCGTTCACTGGTACCAGTATGGGGACCTCCAGGTCTCTCAGCGGCGCCAGACCAATGTCCAAACGTTGACCGGCGGCTATCAGGCCCTGGATTGGGAAGGCGTGCCGATCATCCAGGTGCCCGGCTATCCGACTGGCCGGATGGACTTCGTCGATGAGCGACTCTTTGAGTACCAGGTGCTCAAGGACTTCGCCGCGGAGCCGATGGCGAAGACCAAGGACTCCGACACGATCTGGATCAAGCACTACAGCCAGCTCGTGTGCCGCAATCCGTATCGCTGCGGCAGCCTGCAGGACCTGGTAACGACCTAGCCGGGCACGGGAGGATCACTAGGGAGAAAGGCAGCTATGGGTATTAGTGACGATCAGATCGCACAGCTGCGCAAGATGTGTCCCCTCGCCGGCCAGGTCGACTTGGGGACGCTGATCCGTGCGGCCGAGGGTGGATTGGTCGCGAACGCCATCGCCGGCAGCGCGGCGGGTTTGTCTCTGCTCGGGAAGAAGGTCACTCTCGGCGGCGCGAATCCGACGCATGTTCAATTCTTGGGGGCCGATGACGCGGCTACCCTGCTCGGGTCCCTCGCCGAACCCTTCGCCTTGACGGTTGGTAATACGTTCATCATCAACCCGAATGGCGAAGGCGAGAAGACCTGGACCATCGCCGGGACGGCCGGCGTCTCTACTGGGGCCGCCGGCTGCTCGACCGATATGACGGCCGAGACGGATACGAAGTTCCGCATCAAGGTCGACGATGCGGCAGACTGGTCCGAAGTCACTTGTGATTGGGCCGGCTGCGTCTCGGGGGCGCTGATCGCCGCCCAGATGCAGATCGCGATCCGGGCGCTCCTCGGCGTCTATGCATCCGTTACCGTCGTCTTCTCGACGGATCACTATGTGATCACGTCGGCGGACTTCGGGACGGGCAGCCTGGTCAACATCACCGAGGCCCTGACTCTCAGCTGCACCGAAGAGCTGAAGATCGGAAACAACTTCGGCGCCTCGGAGGCAGCAGGCACCGGCGATGCCGCCTTGTTGTCGAAGGCGACTGCTGCGGAGTGTGCGGTGAAGATCGCCGCCCTGAGCGTGACGCTCAACGCGGTGAATGAGAGCGGGAAGATCCGTCTCACCTCGACCACCACGGGAACCGGTTCGAGTCTCATTGTCGGCAACGGCACCGAGAACGCCGTCCTCGGATTCACCAACACTCAGACCGACACCGGCGATGCCGGTTTCGGCCTGGGCAAGGATATGGCCAACGACACCTATCAGGTACTCTTGACGATGGTCAGCGATGCTCCGGGCACGCCGAAGGCGGTCTCGGTTCACAACCTGGCCACCACGGGGTTCGACATCTACTGCGAGACGGCCGCCTCCACCATCGACGTGCAGATTCTGGTGCTCGGCGAACTCGTAGCGTAAGAAGCACTTCAACCGGGGCCGGCTGCGAGGACCGGCCCCGGTCGGGACAATAGGAGGCATATAGCCATGCGTTTCAGAGCCGGTAAATCGGGCAGCGCCGCCTCAGACCTTCCGCCGGCAGTGATCGAAGATGAGATAGGCACGGCCCACGCATCGTTGAGTGCAGAGGCCCAGGGGCAGGTCGAGAGAGCGGTTCGGGCAGCGGAGGAAGGCCGCCTCGGCATCATCGACGTGATGCAGATGGTTGAGCCGCAGCGAACCGCGATCATCGAGCGATTGGTGCAGATGGGGATGACTTTCCGTCTGCGCAGCCTGATTGGGAAGACCCTCAAGATCCGCTATGGGCGGGCGATTCTCCAGGTTCCACATCGGCGTGCAGGGCGTGAGTTCATGGCCGCCCATGCGATGCATATCGTGATTTATCACGGCGGGATCTCCAAGTACCAGGACCAAGCCGAGGTCGCCGAGGTGCTCGGCGATGTGGACGATGAAGCCGAGGAATCGGAGGCAGCGTCGGCGGTAAAGGCGCCACCGACTGAGCCAACGGACCCCGGCACGGACCTCTGAGAAACTGCAGAGGTTCCGGAGACGCATGAGACCGGGGAGGTAGACACGGTCTGATGGCTATCGATGCGACGATCGGCGGCAACACTGCGAACTCCTATGTGACGCTGGAGGAAGCCGAGACTTATTTCGCGGCGCGCCTGCGCGTGGACGCGTGGGACGGCGCTTCTGCCCAGGACAAGGAGAAGGCGCTGCTGCAGGCGTGCCGGCGCATCGAGGCGCTGCGTCTGCGCTCCTATCGCGCAAGGGACGATCCGGTCGTGGTGGCCTACGACACGCAGGCGCTCAAGTTCCCCCGGTGGCGAGATTTCAAGGACGGCGTGTACGTCATACCGCAGCCCGTGATGGACGCGCAGTGTGAAGAGGCGCTCGCCTTGCTCTCTATCGGAGCGGAACAGGAGCGGCGCCAGCAGTTGCAGCAGGCGGGAGTCAAATCCTTCTCCGTCGATGGACTCTCCGAGACCTACGGCGCAGCCGTGCTGTCGGGCGGGGCGCTCTATTCGGCGGAGGCCTGGCAGCTGTTGACTGCATACCGGGACCGTGGCGGTGTGATTGCCACTTCCGATCAGCCCGGCGGCGAGTGGTCACCGGGGAGCCAAGTGAGTGATTGAGGCTTATCTCAATCAGACGGTCCAGCGGCGACCGCGGACCGGAGTTGACGCGCATGGCGAGGACACCTACGGCACGGCCGTGACTACAGTCGGGCGATGGCGGGAGAAGGGGCGGTTGGCCCGCAATGCCCAGGGCGAGCAGGTGCTGGCATCTGCATCGGTGAGCCTCAAGCCCACGGAGTCGCTGGCGCCTGGCGACCAGCTTTCGCTCGACGGGACGATATGGAGAACCATCATCGAGATCCGGAATTCGCCCGGCCTGGGCGGGGACTCCGTACTGAAGATGGCGCTCTGCGAGTAGGAGGATGCCGTGAACTGGAAACTGACGCTCGCCAAGGCCGCGCTGATAGCGGCGATTGCCTTTCTGGCGACTCTCGAGGTCGACCTGCGGGCATCGCAGGAGACGTGGCTTGTGATTCTGGCCGGCCTCATCGAGCCGATCCGCGACCTGATCAAGTGGAAGTTCGGGATGTTCGAGACGCCCACTGCGACGGCACCTCGCTAGGAGAGCGGCATGCCCGAGATGACAGTGACTCTGACAGTGACGCAGGGCCGTCGCCGCTTCCTCGAGCGGGTGCGGATGTTCCCGCGGGCCTTCAGGTGGGTGCCGTCCCTGTTCACCGAACGGGCTGCGGGTTCGAAGCGCTGGTTCTGGCTGCAGGTGCGAGCCGCGTGGCTGATCACTGGCGTGCAATTCCAAATCGACGGGACAGCTTTCGAGATCATGTGACATGAGTAGGAGAACCGCATGCCCGCCGGTGTAATCAGAGAGCGCAGGGGGCGCTACGGAATCACCTGGACCGGCATCGACCAGGTCATGCGCCAGCTTCGACCCGGCGGCCCGGTATGGCGCCGGTGCCAGGCGGCGCTCCGTGACGCCATGATCGACAACACGGAAGATCTGCTCGGGCGGGGGATGCGGGATGCGCCGGTGGCAGAGGGCACGCTGCGGGCCACGGGGCACGCCGCGGTCTTCGTCGATGGTCGCCGGGTATCTCGACTCGGCACGCATGCGGTCCGGGCCGATACTGGCCGACGCATCGCTACGAGCCGTCTGCACGAGGCCGCAGCGGCCGGCACCGCCGTGACGCATCGGGTCGGCGAGCGGGCAGTCATGGAAGGCGGCATGGGCGATGCCATCGTCGGCGAGGCGGGATTTGACACGCCCTATGCCCTGATTCAGCACGAGCACGAAGGCTACCGGCATCCGAAGGGCGGCAAGTGCCGCTATCTCTCCGACAACCTCAACGCGAGGGCGGAGAGATATCTGAGTCATCTGCGGGCAGCCATCGGGAGGGCGCTGCGGTGAGCCTACTGACAGTCGACATCGCCGCCTATCTGCAGGCCCAGGGGCATGGCACGGTCGGCACGGATCTCTTCGACATGCGCCGGCCCGACAGCCCGCTCGTGTTGACCTGTCTCTATCCGCTCCCGGGCGCTCCGCCGGTGCGAACCGGCAGTCGCGAACGACCCGAGATGCAGATCGTGACGCGCGCGGGCACGCAGGTGGCTGCACTGGAGCGGACTTACGAGGTCTATCAGCTATTGCACGGCATGCAGAACGTCAAGCCGAATCCCTCGGGATCGACTGATGTGCTGACCTGCGAAGCCGTAATGAGCCCGCATCCACTCGAGCCGGAACAGGCAGCCGGTGGGCGCGCTTTCACTGCGTCTTTCCGGGTGCTCTTCGATTTGAGGAAACCATCCAGCTAGTGGATGGGACGGAACGCCGGCGCTGAGCCGGCGAGAACCGCAACCGCCCACGTCATACAGACGCGGCGGATGAGAGAGAGGCCTTTGGCCTTTCCCTCGTCCGCCGCGTTTGCTGATCGGGCGACAAGGAGAAGTCGATATGCCTGCTGCCATCACGAAAGTCGTCTCATGCTTCGCTAAGGCACTGGATGTGCTGACCATCACGGGCACCGGGTTCGTGGATGATCCGAGCCTCACGAAGGTCTGGATGCGGGAGACTGGCGAGACGGTCTGGGAGGTGGTCGACCCGACTCGGGTCGCCTTCGTCTCGGACACCGAGATCACAGTCACCATCGATGCCGCCAATACGGACACCTGGAACAACGGGCTCAACGACATCGGCGTGGCCGCCTTCGCTGAGACTGCGCCGGAGAGCGAGCTGCTCGGCTGCCTCTACTTCTACGTCGCCGGTACGTTCGCGCCGGACGATGTGATCAAGGGCGCGCTCGAGGAGCTGTACATCAAGGGGCTGTTCATGGGCCACACCCATGGCGATCTCGATATCGAGCACGAAGTCGAGCAGAGCGACATCGAAGTGGACCAGGAACTCCTGCCGGTCCGGACCGTCAAGGTCGGAGAGAGCTTCTCGATGTCCGTGCCCCTGGCCGAGGTCACCCTCGAGCATATCAAGGAAGTGTGGGGGATCTCCGCGGAGGTCGAGGAGGTCGCAACGGGCGTCCGCCGCTTGACCTTCGGCGGCGATGCCACGGTGGTCGAAAAGGAAGTGCTGGTTATCGTGCCCGCCGGCAGCGGCAAGCGGTGGGCCATGACCTTCTACCGCTGTGCCATCACCTCGCCGGGCACGCTGACCTGGAGCAAAGACGACCAGGTCGACCTCGGTCTGCAGATCACGGTCCTCGCCGACACCTCCCGTGCCGTTGGCGACCGGGTCGGGCGGTTCGAGGAATACGCAGCCGCCTAGCGCGGGGGCGCTTCTTGGCAGGGCAGTGGGGGCGGGCGCCCGGGCGAGTGCCCGCCCCCGCGTGAGGTAATACGTGGAGGCAGATATGACGAGTGATGGTGGCGAGAAAAAGGCTCCGGGTCCTGACCTGGCCATCTTTCCAGAGGAGCAAATCCAGCGCTTTCCCATCGGCGACAGGGAACTGATTGTCCGGCCCCTTGTCATCGCCGATTACCGGCGGGCCGCCGCGACCATCGGGGCCGTATTGACCCGTGTCGCGGTCGAACATCCCGAAATCGAACTCACCGAGATGGAGAAGCATCTGGAGGCCGTCGCGCCGATCATGGTGGATTGCGTCGGCCCCTTGGTGGAGCGGCTCTTCGGGATGGAGGCCGACTTCGTGGAGAACAATGTGACCGGCGCCCAGGCGCTGGCCATCATCAATGCTCTGCTCGAGGTCAACGATCTCGCCGGTATGGTGGGAAACGCCCGGGGCATTCTCCAGCAAGTGGCGGCGAGCCGGAAGTAGACATTGAGTTCGGCTGGACGGGTGCCTTCGATTTGCTCCAGTCGGAATACGGCTGGACTCGAGACTACATCTATCATCACGTCACTCCGGCGGAAATGCTGGCGTGGGCAGATGCCATTCACAAACGCCGGCTCCTCCACGACGCGACCACTATCGAACTCGCCTACATCGCTTTCGCTGGGGCCCAGGGCGGCCGCAAGGCATGGCGGGCGATGCGCCGGACGGTCAAGCGCATGCGGCGCCAGGCCGGCGTCCGCGAGAAGAGCAACTGGAAGCGCCTGGCCGAGCAGATGGGCCTGATGAAGATGGGTGAGAGATGACAGTCGGCGCCATCGTAGCGAAGCTGCGTGTGGATATGACCGAGTTCCGCCAGGGACTCGATCGGGCGAACGCGCTCCTCGAGAAGAACCGTCAAACCTCGATGCAGGCAGGCGTCGCGCTCGGGGCCATCTCCGTGGCGTTACTTCTCGTCGGCAAGCGTGCCACCGCCATGGCCTCTGAGTTCGAATCCGCGATGCGGGACGTCAACACCATCGTCCGGGCGAGCGAAGAGGGTCTCAAGGAACTCTCCCAGGCAGTGCTCGAGATGGCGGGCCGGGTCGCTCAGGCACCTGATGTCCTAGCTCGGGCTCTCTATAACATCGCCTCCTCCGGGTTCAGCGGAGCAGAGGCATTGAAGGTGCTGGAGGCCGCGGCGGTGGCCGCAACAGCCGGTCTTACCGACACGGCGACTTCGGCGGAGGCCGTCACTGGAGTTCTCAATGCCTACGGCATGAGCGCGGACAAAGCGACTTATGTTGCGGATGTGCTCTTTGCATGCGTCGAACGTGGCGTCCTGACCTTCAGCGATTTGGCGCAGAATATCGGGCAGGTCATCTCTACCGCGGCGCAGGCGAATGTTCCCCTCGAGGAGTTGAGTGCGGCGCTGGCGACCATGACTCGTGCGGGTATTCAAGTGCCGGAGGCCGTAACCTCGATCAACCGCGTCATCCTCTCGTTCGTAAAGCCGACCGATCAGGCCAAGGAAGCGGCGAAAGTTTTCGGCATTGAGCTAAATGCGACGGCGCTCGCCACCAAAGGTCTTGGCGGGGTCATAGCTGATATCGCCGAGAAACTCAACACGACAACTGATGATCTCGATGCGATGACGGAGGCGGGCCTTTCGGATGCAGAGGCGCTGGCACTGATCGCACAACGCTCAGGTGTGGCGATTGAAGCCCTTGCGGAACTCTTCCCCGAAATCCGTGGCCTGCGAGGGGTATTGGTGTTGGCCAGTCAAGGTGGCAAAGAGTTCTCCGAAGATATCGAGGCGATGGCGAATGCGGCCGGTGCCTCGGCACGCGCCTTTGCGCAGCAGAGCGAAGCTCTCAAGGTCCAGTGGGCAAAGACTTGGGCCGGCATGCAGGCGCAGATCATCCAGTGGGGCACCGATGTGCTGCCGGTGCTTAAGGGAGTCGGCGCCGCAATCACGTCCGTGCTCACCGTCACCAGAGCGATTCCCGCGCCAGTGCGTATGATCGTAACCGCGGTGGCGGCATTGACTGCCGTTCTCGCCGCGCTTACTTCTGCCTTCATTGTCTACAACTTCCATATGAAGGATGCGATGATCAGCGCCGGCGGTTTGGCCGGAGCGATGCGCGGGATGGTCGGCACTATGGCCGCCGCCAATGTGAACATCAATCTGACCACGGTCTCCTTCGCCAAACTTGGGGCTGCGGCCAAGGCGGCCGGGGCATCCGTTCTGAGTTCAATGCGGGGCGGTGCTCTGGGGATCGGCATTATCGTGGTCGGTATCACCATGCTGACCCAGGCCTTTGTGGAGGCTCAACGCAAAGGAGAGGAATTCACGGACAGTCTCATCGATATCTATGAGCGAGCGGAGAAAGTGGGCGTGGCGGTCCGGCAGATGGATCAGCCTGGGTTGTGGGATCGGATGATGTGGGCCCAGGGTTATCTCACGAAGAACATGGAGCGAATCCTCGCTGATCGAGCGCGCGAAACT
>Ga0307377_10002759_pt1 | contig 20457 bp, 35 predicted proteins | sample TR3MG_FD_202535 | JGI IMG/M metagenome (GOLD analysis project Ga0307377, IMG submission 202535) | Soil microbial communities from Risofladan, Vaasa, Finland - TR-3 | ecosystem: Environmental > Terrestrial > Soil > Coastal area > Acid sulfate soil | place: Finland: Risofladan, Vaasa | collected... | reverse complement strand
CGTTTGGTGCCGGGACGCAGGCCGGTCAAGCGGGGACAAATGCCTACAACGCAGCAGGAAATCAGGGGCAACTGACCGGCGCGAACTTGCAATCGGCGTCGAACTACGGCGGCCAGGTTCCGGGGTACACACTGAATTCAGGGGCGACGCCGTTCAACACCGCGCAGACCGCCTACGGTGCGCCGATCAACGCTACGAACGCCTATACCGGAGCGATGAGTCAGGGCGTCTATCAGCCCTACGGCGGCATCCAGACCAGCATGATGCCCTACATGAACTATGGCATGAATTCTGCGAGCAACGCCTTCGGAGATGGTGCCGCACAGCAGACCTTCAATGCCAATCAGCAAGCCGCTGGTATGAATGGCCTCACGCAGGGCCTCAATCAGTTGAGCAACAATCAGCCGAGCTGGATGAGCGGAATGTTCGGGGGCGGACAGCCATCATATACTGACACGTCGGGCGGATATTATAATTCAAGCGCGCCGACCGGATCGTATAACTCGTCAGGCGGACAGTACACATAGATCGGAGTGCTCTGATGCCATTCTACGGCGGAAGTGTTGCAGGCGGATACGCACAAGGGTTGCAGGCGAACCAGCAGGCGGCGGTGCGCGATGCACAACTGAAGGTGTATCTGCAACAGCTTGCGCAGCGGCAGGCGGCATTCAAGCAACAGCAGGACACGATCGAGCGCACCAAAGCCGCGCGCATGGGCGCTGGAATCGACTGGCAGAATCAGCAGCTCGCGCCGCCGCCCGCCGACCCAGGCCAAGGCCAGCCGCCGGTTCAGCCGCCCGCGCCGGGCGCATCGAGTCCGGGTGGAACGCCGAACGGCGGACCGCCTCCGCAGCCGCAGGGGCCACAAGGCGGCGGTCAGCTTATGGCACCGCCCGGTGCAGGCGCGCCGCCAGGTCCTGGACCGGCCGCGCCGCCGGCCGCCGCAAGTCCGTCTTGGCAGCCAATGCCGAGCGCGCCGCCCGGCGGCGGGACCGCGCCCGCGCCTACCGGGCCGGGACAGTTGCAGCCGCCGCCAAAAGACGCCATGAAGACCGAAAGCGGCGCCGTGCCGTTCCACAATCAGGAATTGGCGGCCTATGCGAAGGCATGGAAGGCGCAAGGGCTGAACGGCGAGCAGATCATGGATCGGCTCGAAGTGCTGACGCCGATGATGAATTCCGAGCAAAAGCAGCAGTTGGCGCAGATGAAGCAGATGCTCGACATTCAGAAGCAAGTGAACGCCTATCAGGAAAAGCTCATTGCGGACGCTCGGGCCGACAAATCCCTGCAATTGCGAGAAAAAGAGGTAACGAGCCTCGACGAAAACCGGAAAGAAATGCGCGCGCAGGGCCAGCAACGCATTTCGATTGCCAAACAGCGTCTCAACGTGCAGGTCGCCAACGCGGCGGGCGGGAAAGCGAACCTGAAATCGGTCGAGTACATCTACCCGAAGGGCGCAGACGGGAGGCCGGACGTAAGCCAGCCGCCAATCGGAACCCGCGGCGTCACGAAGTCCGGCAAGATCATCCAACTGGACATCGAAGGGAACACGCTCAATCCGCGCGCCGCCGGTGGCGGGACGGCGAAAGAAGGCGCTGCGCTCGCAGCCAAGGGTCAGAAGTCGATCACGAACCTCAAGGAGGACCGGCGGGTGCTGATTGCCGCCGGTACGCCGCTGTCCGACCCACGCGTAAAGGCGCTGGACGACAAGATTTCCGCGATGGAAAAGGGCGGCGGGGGCGGCGGGGGCGGCGCGCAGCACAAAGTCGGCGACATCGTGCCGGTCAACGGAAAATCGTACAAAGTAACCGGCTTCGATAAGGACGGGGAACCGCTAGTCGTCCCTGCGCAATAATGGCCGATCCGGTACGGCTTGATTCCCTGCAGGGCGATACGGGCAGCGCGCCTGTTCGCCTGTCCGATGTCTCGGGCGGCGCCAAGCCGATGCGCTTGAGCGATGTACAGGCGCAGCCACCGAAGAAAAAAGGCTCGCCGTTCATGGAAACCATGACGGACATCGGGCAAGTATATCCGGCGCTCGAGGCCGGCGCGCACGCCGTAACCAGCTTTGTAGGCGGATTCCCAGCATATGTAGGGGGCGGCGTAGGCACGCTGGCAGCTCGGGCGATGGGGCTGACCGATGAATTGCCAAGCGATGTAGGCGCGCGTTTCTCAAAGGCGGCAACCTATCAGCCGAAAACTGAGCGCGGGAAGCGGCTCTCGGAGCGGCTGATGTCGCCGTTCACGGCGCTGACAGAAGTGGGAACAGCGGCCGGACACGCCGTAGCGCGTGGGACCGGAAGCCCGACCGCAGGCGCGGTGACAGAAAGCGCGATCCAGATGGCTCCGGCCATCCTTGGCGAACCCATTGCGCGCGGCCATGAAGCGACCCTGCCCAAATACACCGGCCGCGAGGCGGTCACGCCGAAGCCGGGTGCTTTCACCGAGACGCCTTTCGAGGGCATCGAGCGCCCACCGACGACCGGAACCTCATCCGGTGTGCCGATTCGGCTGGACAAACTGATTGCCTCCGCCGAGCGCGATTACCAGCTCCCGGCCGCGCCCGACGTGAAGGGAACGATCAAGGACATCAAGGCGGCCGGACCACAGCCGGGGCAGACGAAAATGCCGCTTGAACCGCCCGCGCCCGGCGCGCGCCCAGCCATTGAGGAAACCGTCAGAACGGCCGCAGGGGAGCTTGACCGGCCGCCCGCACCTGACGTACCGCCGACCGCGCGCGGTGCTGCGCAGCCTGCCGCCGCGCCTGCGCCTGGGGCAGAAAAGCCAGAAGTCCCGTTCACCAAGTACGACCCGGAGAAAGAATACCCGAGCCGGCCGATTGTGATACCGCGCTCCGAGGTCCGGGGCGGACCGGGATATTCTGGCGGCCAAGGGCGCAAGGTGTACGAACTGGTGCAGACCAACACGCCGTTTGAGCGCGTGCTGGCGAATTCCGGCCGCGATTGGGAAACGAAGGCGAAGCAGGATACCGCGCGCGAGGAATTGGTTGCTGCGGTGCGGCAATTAAGTGGCGAGGACGCCGTTCGATTCGCCAAGTTGAAGGGCTTGCCGCCAGAAAAGCTGATGGAAGCCGCAAAGCAGTATTGGGCGAATATCCGCACCGACCTGAGCAACGCGCGCCTTGCCAAGCCGAAATCGTCTTCCGTGATGATCGAGGCGCCGGACGCCGAGCGTTCGCTGGTGTTCGGAAAAGAACCGCCAGCGCCTGACCGCGTGCGCGACGCCGACCTGTCCCTCGGGCCAAATGAGCTTGAGCCGCCGCCAGAGGGCGCCGCGGCGCCCGCCGATACGCCGGAAATGCGGGACTCCATCATCGCCATGAAGGACGAAATCGGTGCCAAGGAAACCGGCGGCAAGGTCATCATGGACGAAACGACGCGCGATACCACGCCGGGAAGCGGGGAGGTGCTTGGCCGAACGCCTTGGGTGGGCTCCAAATGGTGGTTCAACCGCACCGACAAGCTATCGGCGGAACAGGCGCGGGCAGCGATCGACAAGTACGCAGCCGGAAAGAAGCTCGGCAAGCGCGAGCAAGGGCTGATTGACTCGATTCGGTACGAAGTGCAGGACCGCATGGATCAAGGACGGCCACCGGAAGGCTCGGAAGCGCGCGATCTTGAGGATTACGGTCCCGGCACGCTCGGCGCAAACCCGATGATGGACCCGGCGCTTATCAAGGACGCCCTCGATTCCGGCATCAAGAACGTGGCCGGCTGGGCGAATGCCATCCAGAACGCGAGCGACACGGCCAAAGAGGCCATCGCGCCGCTGCATGAATACGCCCGCAGCATCCAAGCGGCAAAGGAAACCGCCCAGCGCGACGTAATCGACGGCGAGGCGCGCGCGCCGCAGATCAGGGAGGATTATGTAAAATCCATGCAGGACGCCTACGCCGTCAATCCGCGCTTTCAAAGTGTCAAGCCTTCGACACTCAAGGAAGCTGCGCGGGAAATCGAGCGGGCGAAGCGCGAGGTCGCTGCGGCGAAGCTCCGGCGCTGGCTGCTGGACAACGGCTACGCCATCCGGCGCCACGCCGACGAAGCACCGGGCAGCGAGGACATCTACCGGGAGCCGAGCATCAACCTGCGCGACCTGCACGACTCGACCGGGCGCTCGCTTCTGATCCGCGAGGACGCGATTCCGCTGGCCGAGCAGATGGTCGGCGCGCACGACATCGGGCAGCAGCGGGCCTACTCGAAATCGTGGCAGGGACGCGCCGAGGCGCTGAATCACGCGACGGTGAGCTGGCTGATGCAAAACCCGCTGTTCCACCTTGTGACGACCGCCGGCAAGTCGCTCGCCTATACCGTACCGGGCATCAAGCGCGGCAGCATCCTCGAATACTTGGGCAGCGCCAAGGACGCAATCAATGATCGCGCGGTATTCAACGACATGGTGCAGCACGGTATGCAGCCATTCCCTGTGCGCTCGAAGATGGAGCCAACCGGCGCGGAAGCGGGCGCATTCGAGGGCGCAATGAAGTCGCTCGGCATCACGAAGCCCTATGAGTTCTACCAATGGATGCACCGTCACATCCTGGCCGACAGCGTGAATCGGATTCAGACCGCCTTCTACCAGATGCGGCTCGAACAACTCGTGAAACAGTCTCAGGCGCGCGGCGAGCAACTGACGCCGGAACACATGGACGTTTTGAAGACGACCGCAGCGCAGGAATCGAATCCGATCGGCGGGAACCTGCCGAAAGAGGAAATGAACCAGACGCTCTACCGGGCGCTCGGATTGGGCCTATTCTCGCGCGGCCTGCAGGCGAGCACCGTTCGGATGCTCACGCGCACCGTGGAAAACAACGAAATCGTGCGCTCTGTCGCCGAATCGAAGGGATTCTCGCCCAAGGAGGCGAAGATCATTACCGACCGCAATCGGAACTTCCTGATGGCTGGCCTCGCGCTCGACTATGTGGTGATGCAGAGCGTCGCCAATGCGCTGAACTACGCGACGACGAGTTTTTACAATGAGCCGGACAAAAACGGGAAGAAGGGCGGCCATCTGGTCAAGGATAATCCTGGTTCTACCGCGGCGAGCCTGTTCTTCCCGAACAGCATTTTCCTCAAGCCGAAGCTCGGGCCGGACGGGCAGCCGACGGGAGAGGGAATCTATATCTCGAACCCGGTGCGGACCATGCGCGACATCATCGAATACGCCATGATCCCCTACGAATTGGCGACCGGGCAGAAGCCGCAAGTGCTGTTCAACAAGTTCTCACCGCTGGCGAATCTGGCAAAGAACGTCGGGACTGGAACGGATTGGGCAGGCCGACCGATGGGCGGCGCGAGCGATGTCTTGGCGGAAACCGCATCCTCCGCCATGCCGGCGCCGTTCGGCGATCTGCCGCGCTACGCAGTGGAAGCCGCGCGCAGCGGCAATTTCTCTTTCCTGACCGAAGGCATCAAAAAGATGCTGGACCCGGAAATGTCGGTGCCGGTACTATTGGGTATGCAGCCGCACGTTTCCTCGAAAGACCCGACGACGACGCAGGAAGCGGCGCAGCAGTCCGCCGAGGAAAAGAAACTGTGGGCGCGCGTGTCGCGCGTGAAGCAGCTCTCGAAGGATATGGACCCGGCGACACGAGAGGCGCAGATCGAATCGGTGCTCGACCAGGCGCGCAAACTCCACATGAGCGGATCGAAGATCGCAGAAATCGCCAAGGTGATGCGCCGGCAAGGTGTGAGCAAGGCGCAACTCGGAGCGGCGGCGCGCGGGCAGGCGCAGAAGACAGATCAAGCCGCGCCGGGACAGATCGAGGCGCCGCCGCTGTGAAAATCCTCATCATCGACACTTCAAGCAATTGCCTTGATTGGGCGATGCGCTGCCAGCAGTTCGGTCACGTCGTCAAATGGTACGACAAACCGCGTGACAACGGAACGCCGCGGCGCGCCGGCGAAGGCATTATTGAGAAAATCCGCGATTACGACGCGCTGCGGAAGAAATGGATCGGCTGGGCAGATTTGATCTACCTGCCCGACAACGCGCACTATCTGGACATGCTGGAACCGTTTCGCAAGATCGGCTACCCAATCTACGCGCCCAGCGTCGAAGCCGCCGAGTTGGAACTGAACCGCGGTGCAGGTCAACGCGCAATGAAGGCGGCTGGCATTCCGATCATGGAGTCGAAGACGTTCACCGATTACCCGGCGGCGATCAAGTTCGTTCAGAAGAACCCGCACTTCCTGGTGAGCAAGCCATCGGGTGACGCGAACAAGGCGCTCTCCTACGTCGCGCACGACGCCGCCGACATGACGTACATGCTCGAACGCTGGTCGAAGCGCGAGGATTTGGTCAAAGCGGCGAAAGCGGATGGATTCTTGCTGCAGGAAAAAAAGACCGGCTGCGAAATGGCTGTCGGCGGCTGGTTCGGTCCCGGCGGGTGGTCGAAGTGGTTCGTGCAAAATTGGGAGAACAAGAAGCTGATGGACGGCGACCTTGGCGTTGCGACTGGCGAAATGGGAACGCTCGTGCGCATGGTTCGACAATGCAAGCTCGCCGAGAAGGTGCTGTTGCCGATCACAAAGACGCTTGAGGAATTGGAATATGTCGGCTACATCGACAACAACTGCATCATCGACGACAAGGGCGATCCCTGGCCGATGGAATGGACGATGCGCGACGGCTGGCCGCTGCGCCACAACCTGATGGCCCACATCAAGAACGCGGACCCGGCGCAATGGATGCTCGACATGCTGAACGGCCACGATACGATCGAAGCCATTGACGGCGAGGTTTCCATTTCGGTCGTGATGGCGATCCCCGATTTTCCGTACTCGAAACTGACCAACAAGGAAGTGAGCGGTATCCCGATCTACAACTGCGAGGACATGGAACACATTCACCTGTCCGAAGTGATGATGGGCGAGGCGCCGGTGCTGTGCGGCGATAAGGTGGTGACGATGCCGCATCCGGTTTCGAGCGGCGATTATATTTTGGTCAGCACCGGAACCGGAGAGACAATAACGGGCGCGAGAAAATCTGCCTACGCCGCGATCAGGAAGATCAGGATGCCGAATTCGCCGTTCTATCGGCTCGACATCGGCAGGGGTAGAATGGTGAAGCAACTGCCGGAAATTCAGAAGCTCGGCTATGCCAAGGGGCTAACTTTCTAGGAGGTCATCATGCCACGCGGAACGAAAGTCGATAAGATGTACCGGGCCATGAAGCGCGAGGGGATGGACAAGGGTAAGGCCGCGCGCATCGCGCAGTCGAAGACCGGAACGGCGCTCGCTACCGGGAAGCCGCCGAAGCACAAATCGAAGCACGAGAAACGCTTGGCAGGTAAGCGCCTGTGACGCTCGCTATAAAAATCCCAGCGCCGGTTCAGACTACAGCAGTAACGGTCTGGTCGCTGTCCGAAGACAACATGAAGCAGGCGCTCATCGAGGCGCGCGGTGATATTTTTGTCGCGTCACAGATTCTAGGGATAACCGCCCTTCGGCTGTCCCGAGCAATTCAGGTTTCGCCGGTTCTTCAGGCGACATTGGAAGAAACGTCTCGGGGAGCGGTTGACCTTCCTGTAGAGGCGATAAGTAGGGCGGTAGAGGCCCGAATCGCGCTGTACCGCGTGACGGGGCTAGACGCTCTACATGACCTCGCCGCAATGCCTGTTTCCGATAATTCGGCGCAGAATCAGGTGAAGTTGGGAGCCGCAGCGCGCCTGGCAGGTTCGACCGAAACGCACGCGGGCGGGGAAATTGAGGAAACACTACGCGCCCTCAACGAGAGTTATCATCAGAATGCGCCTCGGATTCGGATTGTGCGCGAGCGCCTGACGATGGAGGTTGGACCGGGCGAGCGCGAAATTCAGGGAGAGAGTCAATCTCCGCCATCAGCCGAGTGAACTTTCCTTTGGCCGTCTCATGCTCGATCTGGATGCGGTCGTAATCCGGCCGCAATCCGTCCACGAAGTAAAACGCTGTTTTACCCTTCTGCTGCACAGAGCCAGAGCGCACGAGTGCCCGCAGCGCAATCTTCCAGAACCGCGCCGCCTTCGATAGCGCGTTGTCGCGCGCGAGGCGAACGTGGCCGACGCTTGGCAACTCGTCCTTGATGAACTGATACACGCCTAGAAGCGTCTTGTCCTCGGGTTCGACGCGCGGTATCAACTGGATCACTTGCGCATACCTGCGCCCGTCCTGGCTGCGGAATGCGCGTTTTCGGACGATGGACAAATCCGGCTGCGAGAGTCCCAATTCCTTCGCCAGATCGTCATCCGCTGCAGCGCGAGTGCCGGCAGTCGGGATTCCACAGGCGAGCGCGATTGCTGCGAGGTCTTTACTCTGCGCTATGGATTCGATCACCTGAACCAGCCGCTTGCACGACTTCCCGGTTGGATAGGCGGCAAATAGCAGTTCCTCATGCGCTCGCCAGATCGGCGGATGGTAGATCACGCACAGCGACTTCGCGCCCTTCGACAGCTTCTCGATGTCGTCAACGGATAGCGGCGCTTCGCAGAGCATACAGGCGTCGTAATCGTACACTGGCTCCATGCGGTTGTAGGTCCGGTAATTGATGAGCGTACCGCATTCCTCTTTCCAGCGTTCTACCTCGGCGTCGAAGGCCGGGTCATTGCGGGCGTAGAACGGGCGGATGTCCTGCAATTGCTTCACGCGCAGGCGGATCGGATTTCGCAGCTTGTGAATCGCGCGCACCATGACGCGATCGTGCGCGGCGTCGAGAGCGCGAGCGGTTTCTTCCATCTTGCTCGTTTTGTAGAGCGCGATCATGCGGCGTCCGGCGTTTCCTTTTTCTCGGCCTCGCCGCCCTCGGTGACGAAGGGAACGTATTGCCATTCGGACCATTGAATCTCGCCTTGGCCCGCGATTACAAGGCGCTGCTTGTAGCGGAATTGCAGCATCGCCACGTTGTGCAATTCGTTGTTGACGGACCGGACCGGCTGACGACCGGCACTTAGATCGTCGAGCGTGAACTTTGTTGCGTACAATCGAAATTCTACCGGACTAGCCATGTGATTCTCCTGTTGGTGAAATTATCTCCCTTCCCCTGACCGCTATGCCCTGGTGGCCGTTGCGCTCGGCTTCATCGAACAACGCGAGCAGGGCGGTGCGCTGGGCGGCGAGGGTGCGTTCGGCGGCATCCAGCGCATCCTTTAGGCATATCGGGCAATAGTAATCTACCTCTGCGTACACATGCTTTTCGCACGGGTTAGTAAGGCGTTTTTCCTTGAAGGCCGTTTCCCAGACGCTCTTGAGCTTTTCGAGCGCACAGTACTTGTCGTAAAGCTCAGTCAGTTGTCTATCCTTGCTGGCGCGTTCGCGCTCTAGTTCGCGCGCAAATCCAGCGCGAACGAATTGCTCAACGTCAGCGAATCTCATGATCTGTGCGTCAGTGCGCGGCGTCGGCTCGCTCATTCCCCGCCTCCTATGGCTTCCTTTGGCTCCCACTTTGCCCCGCGCATTCCACAGACTGTGAAGATTCCACCGTCACGTTCTGACCGGCAATGAGTGTGGGCGTACTGCGAATTTTGTGATAGCGCCCATGAATCCTTAGCGTTCACATAGGGATTGGCGCATCGCAGTTCAAAGTTCCCCTTGCTTTCAACGCTGTACTTGCATTCACGGCATAGCTTCAGTTTCATCACTTGCTCCTTTCGCCCTTCAGGCGGCTGATTTCGGTTGCTTGTTTCTCTATTTCCTTGTCGCAAGCCGCGTCGTACTCAGCGCAGAAGTCCTCGAATGTGGTCGGCCTCCAGTTCTTGCCCTGTGGCATTTCGATCCTCAGCCGATCTTTATAGATCGTATAGCGACGTGCGCGATACCGTTCTGCGTCCCGCTCCAGTCCGGGCAGGAGGGGAGAGGCGGTGCGCTGGGCGGCGAGGGTGCGCTGCATTTCCAGTATGTCGTGCCAATGCTCGTTGACGGAGATATGAAGCCAATTTGTAGCAGCCGCCTCGTCCTGTTTCCTGCCGCTCAATCTCGCTGATTGTAGGCTGCCATACTGCTCCCTTATGCTGTCAAGCCAAGTTCTCGGCGTCGGCTCGCTCATTTCCCGCTCCTTTCTGGTAATGCCGCATTGTAAAGTTCGCAAATCTTTTCAGCGTTTTCCATCCATTCTTGGAACTGCACGTTGTCCAGTGGCGAAAGCGCGCCGGGGTATTTTGCAATGATCTTCTTGCTATCGCTCCAGCCGGTTTTGATACTGAACCCGCTCATGCTGAGCCGCCATTTTCTTGGATCATCAATGAAGCTCACGACCCCCTCCCTTCGCCATTCAGGCGGCTGATTTCGGCTCCCCATTGGTCAGCCATTGCTATTTCCTTTCTCCCTCGGTAATGAAAGTACGATGGCGCGATAGCACGCACCCGCTCTGACCGGAGACCGCTCGGCTGACTCTTTCGCTATCTGCACGTTTGCGTCCGGCAACCGGAACCAGCGCATCGCAACATCGAAATCGGCGCGAAGCTGGCTGCGCATGAGACGCTTCTGCAAGGCAGTAGTCATGCTGAAAGGTCCAACGCAGGAGTGGAGGCGGTAGATGAATGACCGTCCGGGCCTTGCGGCGTCGGAACTCCTGGCGCTGGATTCTTCCAATAGTAGGATCGGATGCGTTTGACCGTGCCATTCTCGGCAATTACCTGAGTCCAATACTTTTGAATTTCAGGATGCACTTTGGCAAGCTCGTTGCAGCGTTGTCCGCCGGCGAGAGTTTTGAACCTGATGAGCATATTCAACGGCGTTAGATGCTGGCCGTCGCGCAGGGCTTGCAGGATTGCGGCTTTGGTGTCCATTACGCCCCCTTCGCTAAGTCGAACGCCGCGTGTATCCGATCCAGCGTCGCCTGCTTCTTGTCGGCGTCGGTAATGAAACTGGCAATGTCCGCCGCCGCCTTGAACTTGCGCTTGACGATCCAAGCGTCAACGTCCGCGATGATCTTGTCGTCGTCTGGAATAGGGGCCGAATCCACCGGCGCAGTCGTAGCGGAGGAGGGCGCTACGGGCTGGCCTGCGGCCGGGGATTCGGCGTTCTTTCCGCCCGCTGCCCATTGCGCGATCAGCTTGCCGGAGTCTTCGGTAATCGGCTTATCCAATGGGAAAAGGGCTTTGTGCTGTTCTTGCAGTTTGATTGGGTGAGGGATTCCAGGCTTGTCCGGTGTCAGCAGTAGGGAAACGGTCAACTCGAAAGGGACCGTCTTTTCGGTGACGGGTATCCAGCCATCCAAGCCGACAAGGGATTTCTTCGGCACGATCTTGGTCTTGCCATCTTCCTTGACGACCTCGATCTTGGCTTCGGCCCTGAAACACAGGATCAGGTGTGCCTTCGTTTGCAGTAGCCGCTGCATCATTTTCTTGTGTTCCATCTTGGGCTTGACCCATGACAGCATCTTGGCGCTATCGCGTGCGCCCATGCGGGTAAATTCTTCCTCCTGCATATCCAGTACGCCGCCGCTACCCGCGTATTCATGCGAAGCGGAATCGACCACGATCACCGGATAACCGGCATCGTCAGCCGCCTTGATCGCCTCTGCGTAAGAATGCGGCGTGAACGGTTCGCGCAGTTCCAACACGTCAAAATCGAAGGCGTCTGCGTAGTGGCTGGCGCGACCGTTCTCAGTGTCTATGACGCAGAATCGCTTGCTCCCTGCGATACCGGACGCGAGGCGCATTGCTGTGTAAGTCTTTCCAGCCCCTGAGGCTCCCGCAAGGCCGATAAGCAACGAAACATTTGACCTAACAGCCTTCCTGAACGAGTAATTCATGGCTTTTCCCATAGTTTAGCGGGGTCCGCAAAAGCGCCTTGAATCTCGGTTTCCTCGGCCTCGGCCAGCATCCACGGCTTCGGCTCGGCGTAGCAGATCGCGCTCGGGTATGCCGGGAATTTGCCCGTTTTGAGGCAGGCGGACCAGATTTGCAGGGCGCGCGCGAGCTTGCGGGTAGCGATATCCTGCCAAGCGGGGTCCAGCGCGATCAGGGAGCACGAATACGGCGCCGCCTGCTCTTGGACGAGCGTTACTACCCGGCACTTCGTCGCGCGCTCGTAGAGCACGATTCCGAGGTCGTAGGCGGGGAGCTGCGTGCGTATCCAGGCGTCCGGTTGCGCGCTCCCCGCGGTCGTTTTGTAGGACAGGCAGGTTTTCATGTCGGGATTCAGCCAGTCGGGCCGCGCTTTGCACAGAACATCGCCCTCATTCCAGACGACTGTGCGCTCCGGTTCGCCCGCGGCGAAGATGCCCGCGAGTTCGCTTTGCGCGACGTATTCCTTGGCCGCCTTGACCATCGCATCGACCTCGGGCACCTTGTGCGCGAGGATGGGCAACTGGCCGGCGGCGCGCGCGGCGTCCCGCATTGCCTTGGCGTCATTCTTGCGCCAGTCATCGAACGGGCAGATCACCAGCGCGTCGGTGCCGCCTTCCAGCAGGCAGGCATGAGCGAAGGTGCCGATGTCAGCCGCGCCGCTGTCGTCGCGCTCGCGGTCGGGATTCCAAGGGCTTTCTGTCCATGCGTGCAGGGGAGATTGCGCGAGGGCGCGCTGACCTAATCCGCTTGAGAATGCCTGCAAGTCGAGATACTGGCGCATCGGCAATTTCGAGTAGATTCCGGGTGTCATTTTGAAATCCTCCGCACCTTGCGCTCGGCTTCCAGAGCGGCGGCCTCGGCCGCTTCCGTCGCGGCTGTTTCTTTCTCGCGCAGTTCGCGCTTGATTCTTGTGAACTTCGCCGCCAAGTATCCGGCCTTTTCCGTCTCCGCAGCCGGTGAATACGGCCTTTGAAACTTGTGCGAGTCGGTGAATTTCGGCGATTTCATGTCGGCACCTTCGGATAGTGCTTGCGCACGATGTCCGCACAAATAGCGAGCGTTTTAGCACGAGCGCCGGCGACGTAGGAGACGTGGGCGGCGGCGACGTAGGGGGAGGCGACGGCGAAGTAGGAGACGTGGGCGACGGCGTCGGCGGCGGCGTAGGAGACGTGGGCGGCGGCGACGTAGGGGGAGGCGACGGCTCGCATTACCTCTTGAAGTGTGGGCGCACCGTCTCCGCCTCGCGCCCACCGCTCTGCCGCTTCAATTGCGAGCAGCGGGCGCGATTCGCCAGCCTTGACTCGCAACAGAACAAGCCTCGCGCATTCGCATGCGGCCAAGACCAGCGGCCGGCGCGCATCACTACCGGGTGCGCCTGCCAGTTTCCCGGCGTGGTACAGCATCCAGTCGCCACGCTTGGATTTTTCCCAAGCTGTTTGCGCGTCCGGCTGCGCCCGGAGCCAAGTCAAGGCCTCGGCGCAAGGCAAGTAAGTTAATTTGTCCGACCAATGTTTCATAATACCGCTCCAAAAATGCACAGCAGAATAACCGCGACGACGAAGCCCCACACTATGCTGTCCGCGATGTCGGACGGATCGGCAGGCTTTGGGGCGCGAAGGTGTTTCAGGTCGGCGCCGAAATACGTCATAGTGTGCCGTCCATAAGTGCGTCGAGTTCGTTCGAAATGCGACGCAGCAGTTCTCCGCGTTCTTTTGTTGCGGCCCATTTTCGCGGCTCCATATTGCTGTTAATTTCGGTCGCTTTTACGCAGGAATCCATGCCTTCAATGCGAAGTTGGAACGAATAAGAGCGCAGTGATGCTTTGGTAATTCTTGGCGTCATTTCGTATCTCCGTTTTCGCGTATCGCGTCCGCCTTCAATCCGGCGTACTTGTCCGGGTACTCGTCGCGCAGAAGTTCGGCGCTGTCGTGGTGGCTGTGCAGATTGGGAAGGATGGGCGCGTGCTTGGCGAGGGCGGCGCGGGCATTCTCGAAGTCGATAGCGAACGGCCAAAGTCCGGGCCGGTCGCCGTCGTCAAGTTCAACAAGCGCACGCAATACCTCGCACAGTTCCCCCATCGCCGCGTCCTTCTCGGCCAGCTTCGCGGCGGATTCGCGCTTGCCGATGCGGATACCCTCTTGCAATGCGGCCGCGTAGGCTTGCTGGCCGGATGCGAGCAGTTTTCCGCTTTCGTTCATGCCTGCTCTATCTCCACGCCGGCCGCACCGAGCCGCACGGCGTCTGCGGTTGAAAGTTTCTCGACGACGATGGTATCGGCCGCGACGTGCGCGAGTGCTGCGGCCTGATTCTTGGCGGACACGATGCGCTCGCGGATTGCTGTCGCCTTGCCGGCGCCGATTTCGGGGATGCTGCAGGTAACGAGGTAATCTGGCATTTGTGCTACTCCAAAGGTTGTTGGTGAGATTTGTTGTTTGCGGATTCCATCCGGGCCAGATTTCAACATCCGCAAACTTTTCTGCCCTAGTTAACCTCATTCGAGAACTGCTCGTAAAACCAATAAATTTATAAGGTCTCATTTGTCCGCATTTCAGCGGGTGCCGGTTTAGGCGCCTAGCACGCCGATGTACTCATGGTTTCCTCACTCGTTGTTAATTGCGATTTATGCTATACGCAGATTTCGTTTTACACCTGTCCGCGCGGGATTGCAATACCCCATTGCAAATATATTTTAGATGTGCCTATAATTCGCCATGGCAACAAATCGCTACAACGAACAGCAGCACGCTCTCGCTAAAATGCGCGGCAAATCCATCCACAGAATGCGCGAGCTTGGAGAATCGTGGGCAAACATTGCGCTGATATGCGGGATAAGCAGACAGCGTGCGCAGCAACTTTACGCGAAGTGGCGCAATGGTAAATAATATCTGGCACTTCGACGGCCGCAAATATCGCCTCGTCGATTGCGTCCCTGTTGCATACCCGCGATCGGAGCGCCGCAAGATCGACGGCCGCATGGTCCTAGTGGCGTTGCCTCCGGTCGAGTTCACGGTTTGCACGGCGCAGCTCATAGGCGACGACGCAGAAGCCGAGCACGCAGCATCAGCAGATACGCGCTCGCCTCGTCCAATCGGGCCGCAATCGCGCGGGTAAGTGCTCGCCGGCCTGAGCGGTAGAGCGTGCGCCAGAAGGCGCCGGGACCGGCGATTCTGCCGACCTGCAGGGCGTTGCGGAGGACTCTCACAGCAGCGCCTCCTGTTTCGGTGCCGGCGCGTTGTGCTTGTCCCAGGCGGCGAGGGCGGCGTGGGCGTCCACTTGCGCAGCGTCTGCCTCGCGCGCGTTGCTGCCGTCGCCCCAGTGCTTGTGGACCATCGCGCAATGCTCGAATAGTGCGCGCAATGCCTCGGCAAGCTGCGCGGCGTGGTCGTGGGCGTTCATGATGTGGCCTTTTCGAGTGCGGCGCGGGCGGCTTCCCAATGGCCCGCATTATTGAACAGGATATTAGCGGCATGCGCGTCCAGAACCGCAGTAAGCGCCTCTAACAGATCGGGAGCGGCGGCGATCAAAGTGGCGTCTGGGTGATCGAGCAAAGCCGCAGGATGTTGCGCGATCAATTCGGACGCGGTGCAAAGCAAGCCGCCTCTGCGCCCGCGTGGCTGGTCGTCCCCCGTCACTGCGAAACGGGGCTGCGCCCGCTGCATTCCGTGGCGCACGAAATCCATCACTATCAGGCGCCCGCTATGTGGGGTCGCAAGGTCAATGTATCCGTTGCCGCTTTGCATCCATGCCCACGGCCCAGGCGTATGCTTGCTCATCTTTAAATCCCCCCCCCTTTCAGCGCGCGCCCGGCATACAGGCCGAGCGAATGCGCGAGGTTGCGAAATCCGGCGCGTAGGCTGCCGGTGAAACGGTAGCAGGCGACGGCGTTGGAGAGAAGGCGCATGGCCTCATTCCCCAAAGTAGAACTGCTGGCAGTAGGTCAGGAGCACATCACCGGAGCCGGAGCCGGGAAAGTAATCCGTCCACGGCGTTCCCCAATCCTGATATTGGAGGTAGGCGCGCGAGGGTTGGCCGTGTTCGTTCAGATCGCCGCAAATACGCAGCGCCGGGCCGCCGGTAGATAGCAGGATGCAGAACTCGGCCGGCTTGCTCGCGTCGCCTTCGTCGCCTGGTGCGTGCCAATCGCTGCGCACCTCGACCGATAGCGGGCCTTCCTGGATGCGTTCGCGCACCGCGTCGGCGTCCTTCTGCAGCTCGCCATCGACGGTGGCGGCTTCGGTCAGCTGCTCGTATTCTTCGCCGTTTTCCTCTTTCCACGCGAGCAATTCATCCTTGCAGCGGCGATATTCGCCGTGCTCGCCGTTTGTGCCGTTCGGATCGACTACGCCGTTATGGTGAAACTTGACGCATTCAACGGCTTCCTCGAATTCGTCCGTGAACATCTGGCGCTCGTCGCGCAGTTCTTCCAGTCGGTCATAATCGACCTCCAGCGCGGCTACCTGCTCGCATATCGTGCCGTACCATGCCGCTCCGTTCTGTTCGGCGTGATTTACTTCTACCTTCTTGGTTGCTGCTTTCATCATTTTTCCCTCAGTAGTCACCCGGAAGCCGCCGGGCCGGTAATTTGCATTCCGGGGGCCTCAGCCCCGAGAATGGAAACTAGTAGTCTGCCAAATCAACCAATCGCGCGCCCTGCGAAATGAGGCGACGCGCGCATTTTTCGGTGATGTAATACCTTGCTCCGTCGCAATCGGTCCAGTACTCGCGCATGCCACCTGCGATCTGTGTGTAGATTGTTGACATTTTCATTCTCCGATGGTTGTTGAGGGGTTACAGGCCGTGCTCGTGCGTCATGCCGAGGCGCACGCAATCCTGATAGGCTGCGCGCGTCTTTTCTTCATACTGCCGCTGACCGTGCGCATTGACAAACACGCTGCCCATGTAGCGGTCTTCCTGCCGCTCAGCAAACTCATAAGTTGCCAGCGCTTTTTTCTGTTCCTTCGTGAGTCTGATCTTGGCCATTTTCGTCTCGGGTTGGTTGTTGATCGGTTGGTACGTCCTACTATGAGCAATCGCCGTGCCAGTTGTAAAATAATCGTAAGTGATTGATTTATCACATAGTGCGACATGGCACAGTTTTTGAAAAGTGACGCTTTACGTCACTAAGTGCCGCAATTTGCGTCACATGGCTTGACAATCGGTGCCGAAACAGTAAAGTGGATGATTATGTCAACTTATGAGGCAGTCATGTCGAAAACGTTTACGAAGCTGTTCAGCGATATTACCAGCTCAACGATATGGTGCGAACCTGAGCGCACGCGCCTTGTCTGGATCACGATGCTGGCAATGGCTGACAGACACGGCCGCGTCTTCGCCAGTATGCCGGGATTGGCACATCAAGCGCGTGTGCCGGAGATAGATTGCCAGATCGCGCTTGAGTGCTTTTTATCCCCTGACAGACACAGCCGAACACAAGAGAAAGAAGGTCGCAGGATCGAACCCATTGACGGCGGATGGCGCCTCATCAATTACGACAAGTACCGCGAAATACGCGACGAAGAAAGCGTCCGGGAAACGAAGAAGCAATACATGCGAAACGTGCGCGCCAAAGCCGGACCGACAACGCCGCGAACCGTCACAATCAACGCGGAAACCGTCAACCTCGTGAACAAGGAAGTGGACACAAACCGTAAAAGTGGAACGCCGTGGATCGAAGCAGAAGCAGAAGCAGATGCAGTAAAGCAGTCCACAGCGTCGCCAGCAGCACAGGAAACGCTGCAGGCAGCGGCCAAGCAGCGGACCGTGCCGCGCTACCCACCCGAGGAACCATCGGACCCCGAGCAGGCTTAAAGTCAAACGCAACCCCTTTGAGATAAATCTTCAGTCAAAACCCTCGACAGGTTGACCGGCGGCGCAGCGCAACGATAGAATCAGCGCCTCGCGTGTGCGCGCCCAAGCGCAATCCACTACCGTAAAACAGGTAGTCCGACGAACGGATTGAAGATCGATCGGAAGGATTCAAGTTCAGCCGAAACGGGTGACTCTGAGCCCGCGTCCCTGTGGCATCGCTACCCTTTCTCTCTGCATCTCGCAGGTCGAGACGGCGCCTGGTCGCGGCATTCGCAAATAGTTCAGAAGGTGGAACGGTTGATGCTTTTGCGGAATTGTGGCGTGGAAACAACGGATAACGATTTAACATAATCCTCAGTTGCGCATTTGCACTGCGCTGGTGCGCTCGATGTTGCTCCAGAGCAACGGATTTCCTTCCGATTGGACGGGTTCTAACTCTGGGACCAGCGCGGGGTGACCGACGGGGGGCGCATCTTTCGATGCACCTCTCCGCTGAAATATGACTTGCCACCACCCATTTATCTGCTATAGTTATTACTGGTAGATAAATAAGGACTGACATGGTGACTCAGTGGGAATCCGACCTTGCTCGATTCGAGGCGAAGTTCGAGCGCGTTACCGAGAGCGGGTGCTGGATGTGGACGGCGGCAATCTTCCCGGCGCGCGGCTACGGCGCGTTCTGTTTCGAGGATGAGCAGCTTGCACACAGGGTGGCGTGGCGGCTGTACCGTGGCTCTATCCCGGAGGGGATGTTCGTGCTGCACCGCTGCGATGTGCCGGCCTGCGTGAATCCGGATCACCTGTTCCTGGGTGACCAGACGGAGAACATGGCCGACAAGGTGAGAAAGGGCAGGCAGTCGAAGGGCGCCGGGACGGGAAGCGCGAAGATCGTGGAAGACAAGGTGGCCGCGATTATCGCTGATGGTCGCAAGCAGAAAGAAATCGCCTCAGAGTATGGAGTTTCTCAAAGCACGGTGTCGGCGATAAAGCGCAGAAAAACGTGGAAATATCTGGCCGGAGACGGAGATTTTCGTTACAAAACGCCAAATAATCCGAACTGTTAAATCGGAGCATTCGGTTCTGAATCTGAATTATCTCTTACTCCTTGACCTTTGCCTGATGCGGAGTGCGGTGTGGTTAGCAGGCAGTTGGCTGTCGTGTGTTCTAGCGACGGGGTTGCAGTTGCTTTTCTTCGTGGCTGCGGCTATTCTTTGGCTGCGGCGTAGCTCAGTCCGGCAGAGCGCGTGGCTCATAACCATGAGGTCGCAGGTTCAAATCCTGCCGCTCGCAACAGATACGGCGATTAGCGCAGCCTGGAAGCGCGCCTGATTTGGGATCAGGAGGTCGAAGGTTCGAACCCTTCATTGCCGACCACCTTTGAAGGAGTTTTCTTGTCTTACGCCCACCGAATCGACGCGAATCAGAACGAAATCGTCGCCGCCTTCGAGCGCCTAGGTTGCAGCGTGATCGACCTGTCGGCGGTCGGAAAGGGTGTCCCGGACCTGGCGGTGTCGGTATTTCGCGCGACCTGCTTTGTCGAAATCAAGACGCTTGAGGGCGAGCTAGAACCTTCGCAAATCCGCTTTCACCGCGAGTCGAAAGCGTGGATCGAAGTGGCGCGCACGCTTGAAGATGTCGAGCGGATCGTGGCGGCGATGCGGCGCCAGGTGCATCGGAGTTGATGGAGGACATATGCCGGACCAAAGTTATGAACAGGAATTGCAAGGGAATTACGCAAAAAACAAGGCATGGGCAAAGCCATCGCCAGGCGGCTACCTGACGCAACTCACGCCAGAGCAAAATGCTGCGTTTCTGCAATGGGTAAAGGAAAACAACGTCAACTATGACCCGACTCAGAAAATTCAGGATTACGACATGCCGGGATTCTATCTCGCCTTGATGCAGGGAAACAAAATTGCAAAATCTGGAGTAAATCCTTACGACAAGCAGATTCACTACCCGGATTACTGGAAAACGCCATACGACAAGACGTTCAGCAATCAATCGCAATGGGCGCTTCCGACCGCCCCGAAGTGGTCCAGGCAAGGTCGCTATCTGCTGGATTCTACCTCGGGGAAAATACTTTTTGATTCGCAAAAAGACCACGAGCAGTGAGTTGAACCTTTGAAGGAGAGCGACATGGGAAACACGAAGAAGACGGGCAAGTTCCACGGCAAATCGAATGCGCTGGGGCACGGCGGCCGGGCGGCGCAGTTGAAGGCGAAGGGCGTGCCGGGCGCGGTGATCGGCGCGATTGCGCGATCGAAGGGTGCCGCGCCCGGACAGAAGCATTACCACGGCAAGAAAAAGTAGGCCGTGGATAGCGTCGCCTGGTGGATGGCCGGCCTCGTGTTCGGCTGCTTCGCGCTGGCGGTGGTGATTGCGTGGCGCGCGGGGCGATGACGGCTGAATCCAACATCGTGCGCGTTCAGTTCGGCGATTCAGCGTCCCAAAAGTTGATGGACGAGCTTCGGGCTGTCGTGATGAAACACGAGTACGACGAAGTGAAGTGCAGCGAGTTGTACGGCATCCTGTTCATGCTCATGCAGGAATTTCACGCCCGGCAGAAAGACTGATGGCTGAAGTCGATCTCAACCTACTCGAAAAACTCTCGGAAGACCGCGCGCTCGCCTCTGCGGTGCTGTTCACGCATCGCCATCCGCAGGCCAGCCCGGCGTTTCACGTCGAAATCATCGACCTGTGGCGCAGTCAAGACGAATTCGTTCTCATCGAAGCATTCCGTGGCGCCGCGAAGTCAACGCTCAGCGAGGAATTTCTGGTGCTCGAAGGCTGCTATGGCAATTTCTTCTACGCGCTGCTCGTCGGCGAGACCTACTCGAAAGCCTGCCAGCGGCTCGAATCCATCG
>Ga0307377_10002755_pt1 | contig 20491 bp, 18 predicted proteins | sample TR3MG_FD_202535 | JGI IMG/M metagenome (GOLD analysis project Ga0307377, IMG submission 202535) | Soil microbial communities from Risofladan, Vaasa, Finland - TR-3 | ecosystem: Environmental > Terrestrial > Soil > Coastal area > Acid sulfate soil | place: Finland: Risofladan, Vaasa | collected... | reverse complement strand
TATTTAAATATTATCTTGATTACAGCTACGTCTGAAACCCCATCTCAAGTACTTATATCAAAGATTAGGGGCACTTGTCAATAGGTTTTTTTATAATAAGGAAAAAAAATTAAGTCAGGGGCTTAATTTTGGTAAAATGGGTACAAAAAATAGCATTTTTAGGTATTTCTAGAATTTAGAAGCTCCATAACTGCCGATGAAAACTCGCCTATTTGATGATTTATTAATATTTCCGCATCTGAATCAAAGGGGGTGGGAGTAAAATTTAGTATAACGAGCTTTGCCCCAGCTTGAAGCGCTAAGTCCGGGAGAGTATTTGCAGGAGATACTTGAAGAGAAGAACCGATGGTAATAAAGAGATCAGCGCTGCGAGAGAGCTCAAGAGAGCACTCCCAGGGCATTCGGGGCAACATCTCTCCAAAAAACACCGCATTTGGCTTAAGAACCCCTCCACAGTCATTACATAACGGGGGGTTTTCTCCCGAGATAACCCTATCCATAGCCTCATCCATTGATTGAAGCGCGCTGCAATCCAAACACACAGCCTGTCTTAGTGAGCCATGAAGTTCGTGAACATGCCCAGAGCCGGCTTCCTGGTGAAGACCATCCACATTTTGTGTAATAATTCCCTTTAAAGCACCTCTATTTTCAAGCTCTGCCAAAAGGTAATGAGCTATATTTGGTTTCGCGGCCTTTCTTGCAGCATAAAGCTCGAGGGAATAATCATAATAGCGAAACGGCTCTCTCACAAAACCATCAATGGATACAACGGACTGGTCGATTTTTTCCCAAATACCCGTCCCCGGAGAGCGGTAATCAGGGATTCCGGAGTCAGTGCTAATACCTGCCCCCGTAAACGCTACAACATTTGATGAGGATAAAACTAAATCCAAAAAGATCTTAGCTTTATTGTTCAGATCCTCCACATCTGGAATTGTTACAAAAACGTGGATATTGTCACCCCTTCTAATTGGCCTTCTATCTATTTACTCTAAATCGAGCTTATGTATTTATTTGCCCAATACACTTACAACACAGGTTATACCGTCCATAGAAGGTTGTGCACCGCCCATCGTCTCAATTATTCCAACGTTGGCGTTTTCCTGCTGACGCTTGCCTGCCTCTCCGCGGAGCTGCCATACAATCTCTGCAACCTGAAGAAGACCAGTTGCGCCTATGGGATGACCTCTGGAGAGCAATCCCCCTCCAGGATTAACAGCAACGCCGCCGCTGTTTACCCAAGTGCTTCCGTCCTCTATCAGTCTAGCGCCCTCCCCTTTCCCACAGAAACCAAGTGACTCATATACCATCATCTCAGCTATTGAGAAAGCGTCGTGTATCTCCGCCACATCCATATCCTCAGGACCAAGCCCTGCCATTTCGTAGGCCATTTTAGAGGTCCTCATAACGTTTTCAGAAGGATCGCAAGTGAGCCCTGTAGGGCTTGAGTACTTCCCGGACTGAGCTACGCAGCCGAGTACCTTAATCGGTGTTTTGGTCGCCAGCTTGTCAACCAGATCTGCAGAACAAAGCACCGCTGCTGCTGCTGCGTCTCCAACAGGACAGCACATGTTACGTGTAAGCGGGTCGGCAATCATAGGCGAGTCTAAAACTTCATCTATCGTCATTTCTTTTTTATATTGCGCTATTGGATTAAGTGATGCGTGATACCTGCTCTTCACCACAACTTTTGCGAGCTGCTCAGGTGTGACATCGTATTCCATCATATATCTCTTGGCTCTCATCGCATACAAGCCTGGCATTCCCATTCCGAGAGCAACCTCAATATCATCTTCCTCTAAGGGCAACGGCCCTCCCGATAAAACCCTGCTAAGATTTTCAACGCCCAAGGCTAAAGCAATATCATACTGTCCGTATGCAATAGTTCTCCAGGCTTCCCAAAAAGAAAGGGTTCCGCTACCGCATGCTCCCTCAACATTGATAGTGGGCTGTCCAACTAGGCCAATTTCCTTAAGAGTTCTCTGCCCTACTCCCATTCCTTGATAAACATGTCCGCAAAATGCGATCTCTATTTTTCTAGGATAAATTCCCGCATCCTTTATTGCAGCCCATACTGCGTCGCGACCCAGTATATGGGCGCCTTTATCAGGAAACCTGCCGCAAGGGGTTGTTCCCACACCCAAGATATATACGTCTCTCATTACAAAACCTCCGGCTTACTTTAGTTTGCACAAATATTATATCTAAAAACAAACAGAAATAAAAAAAGGGGTCATGGCTCTATGTCCATAACCCCCTTCGGTAATCAAACTCTGTTATAAATATTTTTCTAATTATTAACCAGCGCTGAGAGCCGTAAGTGGTCCCCATTTGCCGGTAAGAAGTAGCATTCCAGGAATCATAAGTGTTAGGAACGCTTCAATAATAAATAGCCATGCAACTGCAGGAGCAATTGCCTTTCCTAGAGCGAATACTAAGAAAGCCAAGAACACTAGCAACGCCCATGCCCAACAGAAGAGAGCATAGTACTGCATGCCAGGAATTACAGCTTCTAGTCCATAGAAGTGGTAGCCGTACCAAATGAACACGATTGTGGCAAACAAGCAATACCATCCAAGACCTTTAGCGTCATATCCATGAATAAAGATTCCAGCAACCATGAAATAAATCAGGGCAAACACGGAAACTAAAGCAGTGGCAGCAGTCAAACCCTCATTATGTAACTGCCAAGCTGCGATCAGGATAAGTACACCAACTGCAAAGTTTAATACTCCTACTTCTTTAGCTCCTGTTTTTCCCAAAACGGTCATACCGTTACAGAAAAACACGAAACCTACAAGTAACAAAACATATCCAAGCAACATATCTATTGCCATTTCTCTCCATACCTCCTTAAAGTTATTGTATTTTACTTGTGGAGTTTTTTTGTGGACTTTCCACCTTCCACAAAGTTTTCTCTATGAAATAGGATTTATCACATTTTGCATGTCTATGTCAAGACACTTTTTTAAAAATTAGACATAATTTACAGAAAAAACCCCGATCATAAAAAGAAATTATTCAATGATCAGGGCATATTAGATAAATTAAACCTTTGAAAAGCCGGGGTCATACAATTTTTAATATATTTTTAAAAAAAAAGAGGTTTGAGCAGAAATCATTCACCTTCCCTTCTTTGTACCAAAATCACCCATTTACCCTTTTGGACAACTTCGCCGCTCTGATTATGAACCAGAACCTCAAATATAAGAAAGCCCATGTTGGGTCTTTTGTGCTCTCTCTTCTCTACAAGCTTACGCGTGATATGAATTGTGTCGCCAAATTTTACGGCGCCTGAGAATCTCCAGTCTTCAAGTCCCATAAAAGCAATTGTAGCCAAACGGGGCATTGTAAACCATAGTCCCGAAGCTACAGAGAGAACGCATAGTCCGTGCGCTACTCTACCCTTGAACACGGTTTTCTGTGCGAATTCTTCATCTATATGCATATTGTTGAAATCACCGGAGAGCCCGGCAAAGCTTACTACATCGGTTTCCGTGATAGTACGCCCTGTGCTTTTATGCTCCGCATCTACTTCCAAATCTTCGTAAAAAACTCTTGTATCCTCTGCCATTTTTATGACCTCCTTCCGATTTAGAATATAATCACGGCCCAAGTTAACAACCTGAGCCGTGAGGGTTTATTTCTTAATTTAAAACAAGCTACGCTTGCTTATTTAACTGGTTTAAACTTAGGCAAGGTTACTTCATCTGTAATGTCGTCGTAGACAACTTCTACTTCCATTCCTATATAAACATCATGGGGGTCTACGTCGATGATATTGGTCATCATTTTAACGCCCTCTTCCATCTCTACGAGCGCTACCACATAAGGGGGATCCCCTTTGTAGGCTTTTGAAGGACCCATGTGATGAATTGCATATGTCCACACGGTAGCCTTTCCGCTTGCTTCAACCCATTCTATGTCCTCGGACATATCGTCCCCAGGGGACATTGCGCGCGGGTAGAAGAAGAACTTCCCTGTTTCTTTGGATCTAGGGAGAACAAGCGCGTGGTTTTTACAGCCTTCCCAGTATGGTTTGGTTTCCGGGCGAAAATCCGGAAGTGGTTTATTGTATGTTTTTTCTTCAGCCATTTTTCATGATCTCCTTTTTCTTAAGAAAGGGGTTCTTTCCCCAATAGTATTGTGCTGTGAGCAGATACGATGCCACCGTTGCCATGAACAATCGCAACTTCTGCATCCCCTACCTGCCTAGGTCCGGCGTCTCCTCTTAGCTGTAGTGTAGCCTCCACAACATGATGCATGGCGCCTAGATGAGCTTGGGATAATAACCCGCCGTGAGTGTTAACCGGTAAATCTTTTCCGATTTCCATACGTCCCTCAAGAGCAAATGCTCCGCCCTCCCCTTTAGGAACAAACCCCAGACCTTCTAGCTCCAAAAGAACGGTTATCGTAAAACAATCATACAAGTAAGCAAGATCAACATCATCTACGCCAAGCCCCGCTGTTTGAAAAGCTTTCTGGCCTGAACGGTTTATTGCGTTGTAAATTTGATCCAGGTTCTCAAGTGTTGTCATGTACTGGTGTGAGTAACCCTGGCCCATGCCGAGTAAGTAAGCAAGGCCGTTCTCAATGCCAAGTTCTTTTGCTTTGGCTTCTGTTGTGACAATAAAAGCCGCTCCTCCATCTGAGATAATGGAGCAGTCGTACTTGGTTAGCGGTTCAGCTATGATTCTTGAATTAATAACTTCCTCTATCGTGAGAGGATCTTTGTTCATTGCGTTCTCTTTCAAGGCCGCATGTTTTCTCATTGTTACCGCGACAGCTGCAAGCTGCTCCCTTGTGGCACCATAGTCGTGTAAGTATCTCTGTGCCGCAAGTGCATACCCTCCAGGGGTGGTTAAGCCGTATGGGAATTCAAACTCGCCGTGGCACATCTCTCTAATAAGAGCGAGCATGCCGGAAGACGATATACCAGAGAGGGTGTTGTCACCTCTTACACAAAGAACAACTTCTGCTTGTCCTGATGCTATTGCCATAGCCGCCTCAGCAGCCATCCATACCGCAGTGGCGCCGCCTATTGCAACCGAAGTAAAGAATTTCGGCTTCATTCCAAAGTAATCAGCAAATGTTGTGCAATGCATAAACGTATGCTCTACAAGAGAAAATGCTGTTACCAATCCATCTACGTCTGTTTTTTTAATTCCTGCGTCTTCAATTGCTAATTTTGAAGCTTGGGATAGAAAATGAAAAGAACTGCGATCGGGAATTTTGCCTTGCTCTGTCTCGCCGACTCCGGCTATGACAATTTTATGTTTCTTAAGGACTTCCCGAGCTTCTTTGGTACCTGGGATATCACTGGCCATGTATATCTCCCCCTGTATTGTATTTTTGTGGGAGATTATATTAAATCGATACAGATAAAAGTCAACAGTTGCACAGGCTTACTGGTTTTGTAAAACAAGATCAGATACAGAATCTGCTACTAGGTTACAAATGGTGGCTGTGTAAAAATTTCTAGCCTTTGAGTCGTTAGTTGGAATCTCACTGTAAGGGAAATTATTTTTAATTCTTTTTACTATTAATTTTACGTCTATATCAATCCCTAACTTCTCAAGATCTTTTGCCCTATTTACCATTAGGTCTTTGCAAGCTCTTTGGGTTCCTTCATCAACCAATTCTTTGATCGGCTTTATGTCATAGAGGTTATCATATATCTCAAATATTCTGTTTCTAAAAATGCTATCTCTAAAATCTTTACTAACCCTTTCTTTTGCTTTTCCGTCGCCATTGCTTGAGCTTTTTTCAGCCCTACTATAAGTACTGCTTTTCTCGAGGGTTCCTATACTAATATTCTTATTATTACTTGTGTATTCTTTGGGTGACATTTTTGTCACCCCCCCCCGTGCTAATTCTGTCACCCCCCCGGTGACATTATTGTCACCCTCCCCCCTGACATTTTTGTCATCCCCTATAGCACCCCTATTTTTACTTACTTTTTTTTTAGCTGTAACTACTGTATTTATTAGGTTATCCGGTGATTCTTCATCCCTATTTAATTGTTGTATTAGTTTTTGTACTAGTGGCCTAAAATCAAAAACCGTTGTGACTTGGGCGCCGGTTTCACTATCAAACCGCGGTGTTTTTACCAACAGCCCCAACTCCTCCAGGTCTTGTGTGATTCTCTTAACACTCCTCTCTTCAACCCCTGATCTTTGGGATAGAGTTGAGTAGCTAGGGAAGGGATATCCAGCGTCCCACTTATATGACATTATGTCTATAATAAGCATTATGTGTTTGGGTTTGAGTCCTATCTTAGATCTGTACCTAAGAAGAATATTAGGCACGCTTGTAAAACCCTCATCTAGTATCTCTCCCCATATCTGAACTATCTTTGTTTTATCTTGTTTTATCCCAGACATATTATTATCCAAACAAAACCTAAGTTTGTTCCCAAACAGGCATTAAAAAGCTTGACATTTAAAAGCCGGAAAGTGTATCATAATAAATGTTCCACCTTCCGGTTGCCGCCGTTGTTTTAAGCAAACCGCTAAAGCTTCGGCGGCTTTTTTATGCCATTGCCAGCATATTATATGATTTTTAAACACTTAAATCAATGTTAGGGAAAGGTTAACAAAAACACTGCCCCATTTAAATTGATTTAAAGTTTCAACTTTAGACACTTTTATCTTGATATGGGCCGATTTAATTGATATAACAGTAATAGGGAGAGAGTTAAGAGTTGAAAGTTATAGCCATAGCAAACCACAAAGGCGGCGTAGGGAAAACAACTACAACAGTCAACTTGGCAGCGTGTCTTGCCGAGAAAGGTTCCGAGGTTCTCGTTATAGACCTTGATCCTCAGGGTAACGCTACTTCTCACCTGGGCTTTAATCCCAACGATTTCGAGCTAACCATCAATGATCTTCTTACCGATTCATCAAACAAGGTTGATATAAACAACCTTGTTGCGGAGCATGGGACAAAAGGGCTTTATCTAATTCCTGCAAACCTTGCCATGAGCAGAGCTGATCTAAGCATGTCCGGGTTGATTGAAAAAGACCATAAGCTTAGAAAATCCATAAAAAAACTTAAAAAAGACTTTGACTTTGTTCTCATAGATTGCCCCCCTTCCCTTGCCACATTGTCTATAAACGCATTTTTTGCTGCAGACGATGTAATTATAGTCGTTCAAACACAGCCAATGGCTCTGGATGCTGTAAATATGATAGATGAAACACTGTTTGAGATATATTCCTCGAGGCCAGATTTTCCTATAGTTCCTTACGGCTTGCCAACTATGCACGATAAGCTAACAACGGTAAGCAAAACGGTCCTAAACGCTATAAATGAGAAATTTAATCCCAACACTTTCTCTCCAATACATAACAATGTAAAGCTAAAAGAGGCAAGCGGCTACGGTAAGCATATATTGGAGTATGACCCGGTATGCGCAGGCGCTACTGACTATAGAAGGCTTGCCAAAGACGTAATCAAGGTCTATGAAAATGAAAAAAACGAAGGAAGACGCTACATCAGCAGGGACTCCTAAGAAGAAAAAGCCCGAAAACAAAGGGCGTTTGTCTAGTATGTTGGAATCCATGCAGAAACGCTCAAGCCCTGTAAAAGCTCATAGGGTAGCTACCAAGTACTTTGATGATTTCAAGAAAGATAGAAGCATCACTTCTATAAAAGAAACACAGAAAGAGACTACCGCGGTAGATACTGGGGTAGTTACCGCGAAAAGTAGTGCGGTAGATAGTGCGGTAGATCAAAAAGCTAAGAAGCCCTCCTCCACAAAACCTCAAAATAAAATATCCCAGCCTAAAATTTTAGAAGATTCGCATACACCGTCTGAGTCAAAAGTTTATTTGTTTATGAAAGAGGAAACTTCCAAGAAAAAATCCTCTCAACTTAGGTTTGGTTTGAAGGAGTTGAAGGAAAAAACCGGGCTCTCCGATAAAACAATTAGAAATGCAATCCATTCGCTTGAAGAAAAGTTGAGCATTAAGGTCGTTGAACCCTCTCTTGGAGTTTATGGGAGAAAGATTCGAGTGTTTGAGCCAGAAGAGATATCTCGCAATAGAAAAAATGCAGGATTGATAATTGATTCTACTACAAAGAGAATAATTGATAGAGCTACTGCAGTAAGTACTGCGGTAGACGAGGTTTTGGAATACAAAGATAAAGTAAAGTCCCTTTATGAGAGTTATACAGAGAACAAATGGGATGAAAATGCAGAGAAATTTTATAAATCTATAAACAATATAAAGCCTGAAATTATAGAGGCGGCGTTAATTCTGGGAATTCTCAAAGACGGCGACAAGAATAAACAAATCTCAGATTTTAAAATATTGATAAAAGATGTTGGGGATTCGATACCGAAACCCTATCTAAATCATTTAAGGGATGTATGGAAAGAACGTAAGGTCAAATAATTGTTATCACCTGAAGGAGCGAGGAGAGGTGAAATGAAAATTTTAAAAACAATATTCTCTATAATAATAGTTCTGATAGTTGTCGTGGTAGTGTTGGGATTATTTCTTCCAACTAGCTATACAGTGGAAAGATCCATTGTGATTAATGCTAGCCCATCTCAGATACATAAGTATGTGGGTGATCTAAACAATTGGAACACTTGGGAGCCCTGGAGAGAGGAGGATCCAACTATAGTAATAATGCATGGAGAGAAGACCAAAGGAGTAGGAGCCAGCCAGTCATGGGTGGGGGAGAGTGGAGACGGGGCGCTTACCTTTACAAAAGATTCCCCAACTGAAGGGATCGCGTATGATCTTGTTTTTGATGACGGTACATATGTAAGCCAGAGCGCTATGACTTATGACCCTTTGGAGGATGAAGAAACAAAAGTTACCTGGACAATGTCGGGCGATATGGGGACGCCCGTCATAGGTGGTTACTTTGCAATAATAATGGATGCGATGGTGGGCAGAACGTTTGACAAAGGACTTTCCAATCTTAAGAGTATCGTAGAAAACCAGTCTTGAATATTGCTAAGTGAAGTTGCCTGATGCTTCATATCCCTTATTTTAATACTATATGAGTTTCCCAAAAGAAAAACTGAAATCCATACCGCAATCTACAGGGGTGTATCTCCTAAAGAACAAGAAAGGCCGCTCTATATATATAGGTAAGGCAAAAAACCTAAGGAGCAGAATCTCTTCCTATTTAAATGAAGGGGAGGGAGTGCAAAGACCGCAGATTGTATATTTAATGCAGGAAGTAGTAGACGTTGATTATTTTGTTACTCGAAATGAACGCGAAGCCCTTGTTTTAGAAAACTCCCTAATTAAACAAAAAAAGCCAAAATACAATATACGCTTAAAAGACGATAAAAATTATATATCGCTTAGACTAGACCCAAGGGAAAATTACCCCAGACTTTCGCTTACAAGAAGGGTATTAAAAGACGGAGCTATATATTACGGGCCATTTGCATCAGCTGATGCGCTTAAAAAATCAAAGCGGTTAATTCATAAAATTTTTCCTTTAAGAGATTGTACGGATGAAAAATTTAACCGCCACTTAGCTAGACCGTGTCTTAATTACTACATGGGTCTTTGCTTGGGTCCATGTGCCGGCAAGTCCGGAGAAGAAGCATACAAAGACGTTGTAGAACGGACACGCATGTTTTTAAAAGGAGAGAAGAAGCAAATAATAAAGCTCTTAAAAAACAGCATGGAAAAAGCTTCTGACGAAACAAGGTATGAGGATGCCGCAAGCTATAGAGATCAAATAAGGCTCCTCGAAAAAAACCTGGATGCTCAAATGTTTGTAACCCCAAGCACAAAAGATAAAGATGTGGTCGGGTTTTATAGGGAAGGGCAGAGGGTGGAATTTTCTATACTCTTTTTTCGCGGAGGCAGCCTCGTAGACAGGACCACTTATTCATTTAAGAAAGCTTTGGGTGAAGACAATGAAATATTAGAAGAATTTTTGTCGCAGTTTTACGGGGGCAATAGATTTGTGCCGAAAGAGATTATTGTTCCTTTAAAAGTAGCGAGCTCTCGAGATATATCCATATGGCTTTCAGAGAAACAGGGTCGTAAAGTGCTCATCAGTACTCCTGAGCGAGGGGTAAAGGTTAAAGAGGTAGAGCTTGCAAACAGGAACTCGCTTGAGAGTTTTCAGAGAAAATATTCAGAGGAGCTAAAAGAGTTCAGTTTACTTGAGAGGATTAAAGCATCCCTCCACTTAAATAGACTTCCTGTATTGATTGAGTGTTTTGATATCTCAAATACCCAGGGAACTACCGCGGTAGCTTCTATGGTAAAGTTTGAAAACGGTGCTCCGGCAAAAGAGGGGTACAGGAAGTTTAAGATAAAAAATGTCGAGGGCCCGAACGACTATGCTAGCATGTATGAGGTTTTGTCCAGAAGACTGGCGAGGGCCGAGGAAGATGGGTGGGAGCTGCCGGATCTGATTTTGATAGACGGAGGGAAGGGCCAGTTAAATATAGCCCAGCAGGTAATAAGCGAGATAGGATACGAGGGGAAAGTAGATTTAGCTTCTATAGCGAAAGGGCGAGAAGAGGGTGAGAGCGATAAGATTTATATCTATGGTCGCAAAAATCCGATTATGTTCTCAAAAAATTCAGAAGCGCTTTTTCTTCTTATGAGAATCAGGGACGAGGCCCACAGATTTGCTATTACTTTCCACAAAAAACTAAGAGGCAAGAGGGCGCTTGTTTCCGAATTGGACGGCGTGCCGGGTATAGGCGCCAAGCGAAAGAAAGAGCTTATAAAGCATTTTGGATCAATATCTAAAATCAAAGAAGGGTCGGTGGACGAAATTGCATCCGTTGCAGGTCTAAATAAAAAACTGGCCGAGGAATTGAAGAAACATCTGTCTCATTAAAGCCATGTTTATGGTTTCTTTTTTTCTTTGCCTAAATATTGTAGTTCAAGCTCTCTGAGTTTTTTGATCTTATCTCTTTTCTGAGCGGCTGTTTCATACTCAAGATTTTTTGCCGCAACTTTCATCTCTTTATCTAGCTTGTTTATAGTTTGAGGTATTTTCTCAGGGGCGATATCCATCTCCTCCTCAGTTTCTTCAAGAGGCACAGTGTAATAATCGGATTCATATATTGATGCTAAAATATCAGTTACGGATTTTTTAATACTAACAGGGGTAATGTTATGCTCTTTATTGTAATCCTCCTGAATTTTTCTTCTTCTATTTGTTTCAGATATAGCTTTCTCCATAGACCCTGTAATACGGTCGGCATACAGAATTGCCTTCCCTTCAACATGTCTTGCAGCCCGTCCAAATATCTGAATCAACGAAGTCTGAGATCTGAGATACCCTTCTTTATCGGCGTCAAGTATCGCAACCAGCGATACCTCGGGAAGATCAAGCCCCTCTCTTAATAGATTAATTCCCACCAGCACATCAAATTTCCCAAGTCTCAAATCCCTTATAATCCCAATCCTCTCGAGCGTATCAATGTCGGAGTGCAGATAGCGCACATTCACCCCAAGCTCTCTGTAGTAATCGGTCAAATCCTCCGCCATTCTTTTTGTAAGCGTGGTAACTAAAACCCTGTCGCCGGCGCTTACTCTTTTTTGTATCTCTTCCAATAGATCGTCCACCTGGTTATCGGCGGACCTTATTTCAATCTCCGGATCAGAAAGCCCTGTGGGGCGGATGATTTGCTCTACCACCACACCTTTTGCCTGATCAATCTCATAATCTCCGGGAGTGGCCGAAACATATATGGTTTGAGTCATCTTTTTTTCAAACTCGGAGAAATTAAGCGGTCTGTTATCAAGCGCCGAGGGGAGTCTGAACCCATGCTCAACCAGGTTCGTTTTTCTACTCCTGTCCCCCCCGTACATTCCCTTTAGCTGAGGTATCATCTGATGGCTCTCATCTAAAACAATAAGAAAATCATCTGGAAAGTAATCCAGCAACGTCCACGGCGGCTGTCCCGGAAGCCGCCCCGATATGTGTCTTGAATAATTCTCAATCCCCGAGCAAAAACCCATGTTAGCTAGAAGCTCCAGATCAAATTTGGTTTTTTCCTCAAGGCGCTGCTTTTCGACGAGCATTCCACGCTCCTCAAGCTGAGCCAGTCTTTCGTCGAGTTCTTCTTTAATATTTTCAATTGCCTTTTCGTGTCTGTACTTTGGGGCTACATAGTGAGACCCAGGGTATATAGCGGCTTTTTCTACTGTTCTTAAGGTTGTACCTTTTAAGGGGTCAATTTCTTTAAGTGATTCCACTTGGTCACCAAAAAACTCTATCCTAATCGCGGTGTTGTCGTGATGAGAAGGAAATATGTCTACAATATCACCCTTCACCCTAAAGCTGCTGCGGTGTAGATCAAGCCCCGTTCTTTCGTACTGAACCTCAGAAAATTTTTCGAGAAGCTTATCTCTATCAACCTCCATTCCTTCTTCAAGCATGGTGAGCAATCCATAATAATGCTCAGGCGCTCCAATGCCGTATATGCATGAAACACTCGCCACTACAATCACGTCTCTTCTTTCAAAAAGCGAAGTGGTAGAGGCGTGGCGGAGGCGGTCTATATGCTCATTTACCTGCGAGTCTTTTTCTATATATGTATCGGTTGTAGGAATATACGCCTCTGGCTGATAGTAATCGTAGTAGCTCACAAAATATCTGACCGAGTTTTCTGGGAACAGTTCTTTAAACTCGCCGTAAAGCTGAGCAGCCAAGGTTTTGTTGGGAGCAATAACAAGGGTAGGGCGCTCTACTTCAGCGATCACATTTGCTACAGTAAAAGTTTTTCCGCTTCCCGTAACTCCAAGAAGTACCTGGTGTTTCTCGCCCCGGCGTATTCCTTCCGAAAGTTCTTTTATTGCTGCAGGCTGATCACCCTTAGGGGAAAAATCACTATGAATTTTAAAAGCGTTACTCATTTGTGAAAGTGTAGCATAGAGGCGCTTAAAAACTGTGGTTAAAAATACGGCTCTATACTTTATAATTAAGAGTATATGGCCATCACTAAATTCCATCCCGCAGTCGCTTCGTGGTTTAGGCGGTCGTTTGAGTCCCCGACCGAAATTTAGACCAAAGCCTGGCCGGAGATTAAAAACGTAGACATACTCTGATCTCTGCCCCTACGGGATCCGGTAAAACTCTTGCTGCATCTCTTGCCTCAATAGACGATCTGATCCGGCAAAGTGTCAGGAAATAATTTAGGAGATTTATCTCATAGCGCAAAAAAGTTTTTGATTTTATCTCTTCAAAAGGAGCATCGTTTTTTGAAGAGATTATTTCCGGATCAAAATGTCCAAGAACAGAAGCAGAAACTTCGTTAGCCGAACTTGTAGTAAAAAGTCTCATCCTCTCTGACAGCTACGCTGGGTTAAGAGCGCTTCTCGTCAGATCTAAATACAAGACAGAAAATGGTAGAAGAAGAAAGAGATTAAATTTTAATATGGAAGGGGCGGGTAGGTGGTCTCTGATCAGAAATACAGAAAAAGAAAACGAAGAAAAAAATCATCATCAGAAAAGACGAGAGAAAATAGCCAGGATTTTTCTGACAAGATATGGTGTGGTTTTTAGAAAACTTTTAGAGCGGGAGAGTTTTGCCCCACCATGGAGAGACCTGGTAAGAGCGCTCAGATTGCTTAAGCTCAGAGGAGAGGTTAGGAGAGGGAGATTTGTCGAAGGTGTGACAGGAGAGCAGTTTGCTTTGCCCGAAGCAGTGGCCTCACTTAGGGAGATGAGAAGGAGGCAAAAGTCGGGAACACTTGTTTCGCTAAGCGCCTCTGATCCCCTTAACCTGATGGGATTTGTGACACCGGGAAAGAGGGTGTCTTCTCATTATAAAAATAGAGCCCTATATATAGACGGAGTTCCCGTGGCGTTTAAAGAGTGGGCTGAAATTAGGCCATTGTCTAAGTTTGATAATAGCGAGGAATGGGGTATAAAACAGACTTTAATAAAAAGAAATTTTTCGCTCAAATTAAAATCATATCCGGGCAAAGGCGCAGCATAAAATTTACTGCTAATGCGGATAAAAATAGAGATTTGACTCCCAGAAATCGCGTCTGATAATGTTCAATTATGTAAACTGGCAAATTTCGAAATATTCAACAATGACAGTTGCTTAGAATAGCGGTTCTAATATTCCTTAAAAACACTAATTTTGCTAAAATATAATATATAGCAATAACAGTGGGTTACGGGCAATAGTTAAAGTATGAAATTGTTGCAAATGGTAGCCTTGTTTTAGCAACTTCTTTAATCCGGAGTATCTCCGATGGAGTATCTGTGCTCTTGTAGAGCACAAATTAAATAAAAATCTATGTGATTACAGATTGTCAGTAGGGCTAATATTATCTTTCTGTATAAGTTTGCCCCTTAACACTCTGTAATGTTTTGACTTATTGCACGAACTACTCAAGAGTAAGAAGTTTGGTCTTTTTTGGGCCGACCCTAAACACTTGTCTTCATGATATTTTTAGTTTTAATGCTAAATCACGTGTGGCTAAGTAATTTTGTTGCCATGATTGTAGTATTCCCCATATCTTAAAGCCTGGTATTAGATATTTAGGCTTTATCCCCATCTGTTAATGCAGCGGTTTAAAATCTTGATTTAACCCCTTGGAATTAGTCAGGATCGGTGTCGACAGAAGGGCTTTGATTTTGCTTCTTTAGAAAGGATCCCAGTATGCCCCTCATAAGTTGAGTAGCTATCTGGCTGCCGATGCTCCGTGCTGCACTTTTTGCCATAGTTTCCACTATTCCTTGTCTAGGTCTTCCGGGCTTTTTCTTAGAAGCCGCTGCTGCCTTAGGAGCCTGCTCAGCTCGTTCCTTGAGCATCTCATATGCTGATTCACGGTCTACAGATTTTTCATAAAAGCCGTACACCGATGAGCCCTGAATAATCAATTCACGCTCCCTTGTTTCTATGGGACCTATCTGGCTAAACGGCGGTCTGATAAGCGCTCGCTCCACTATGTTGGGACGTCCTTTTTCATCTAAAAACGATATTAATGCCTCTCCTACCCCAAGCTCTGTAATCACTGTTTCTGTATCTAAATCAGGGTTAGTTCTGAAAGTTTGAGCAGCAGCTCTAACCGCTTTTTGATCACGAGGAGTGTAGGCCCTAAGCGCATGTTGAATTCTATTTCCAAGTTGTCCTAAAACTTCATCTGGTATATCAAGTGGGTTTTGACTTACAAAATATACGCCCACTCCTTTAGATCGAATTAGGCGAGCGACCTGCTCGATTTTTTCTTGAAGAGCTTTGGGAGCGTTATCAAAAAGAAGGTGCGCTTCATCAAAAAAGAAAACTAATTTTGGTTTTTCCGGATCTCCTGCCTCGGGTAGTTGTTCGAATAATTCTGATAATAGCCAGAGCAAAAATGTTGCATAGATTCTGGGTGACTCCATCAATTTGTTGGCTGCCAAAATATTAATTATTCCATTTCCCTTTTCATCTATTTGCAGAAAGTCATCAAGATTAAGTGCAGGCTCACCAAAAAAAATATCCCCGCCTTGATCTTCGAGGCTTAATAAATTTCTCTGAATCGCTCCAACGCTTGCTCTGGAGATTCTTCCATATTCTGTCGTGAATGAAGCTGCATTTTCACCAGCATATTGCAAAATTGAACGGAGGTCTTTTATATCCAAAAGCAGCAGACCGTCATCATCAGCAATTCTAAATATCAAACTTAGCACTCCAGTCTGAGTATCATTTAAATTTAACAAGCGGCTTAGAAGCAGAGGACCCATCTCTGAAATTGTTGTACGAATAGGATGACCTTGCTCACCGAAGACATCCCAAAATGTGACGGGGTTTCCACTGAAGCTAAAATCCTGAATCCCGATTGTGTTTACTCTCTCTGTAATTTTTGGATGCTCTTTGCCGAGTTTGCTTATTCCGGAGAGATCTCCTTTTACATCAGACATAAAAACCGGAACTCCAATTCTGCTAAAATTTTCTGCCAACACTTGAAGCGTTACTGTTTTTCCTGTTCCAGTGGCACCAGCAATTAGACCGTGGCGATTTGCCATTTTAGGAAGAATTGTAAGTTCATTTTTTCCTTTACCAACTAATAAGTTTTGAGTCATAAGTTTATAATTTCCACTCTACAATGAGTTGTAAAGGGGGCTATGTATCTCTTAGTTTTTTTAAAGTTTTAATATCGTCCCCTACTTTTTCCGGAGGAGTTTCTACAATCATATTAATTTTTTTTAATGATGGGTTTTTGATAATATTCTTAAATCCTTCTATACCTATTTTCCCCTTCCCAATATGTTCATGCCGATCTTTTCTCTCACCAAGCCCAACCTTAGAATCATTGCCATGAAATAGTTTTATATTCTCAACGCCGACAGTCTCAGAAAGCTTGTCAAATGTTTCCTTAAACTTTTCTTCGGTCCTAATATCATAACCAGAAGCAAATAGATGCGCCGTATCAATACAGATAGCAATTTCTGATCCTTTAACACCATCTAGAATTTCTGACAATTCTTCAAAGCTATCACCCATTGTTGCTCCTTGGCCGGCGGTGTTTTCTAAAAGAAGTTTAGTAGAAAAATTAGTGTTATCTATTATTTTCTTTAATCCTTCAATAATCATGTTCACTGCTTGTTTTCTGTTAAATCCCTTAGAGCTCCCAAGATGAGTCATAATATATTTCACACCTAGAGTACTGCCTCTTTCGAGTTCTTCTTTGATAATGGCTATTGATGAATCTCTTAATTCTTCCTTTTCAGAGCATAGATTAATGTAATAAGGTGTATGAATGTAGTATTCGGTAATATTGTATTTGCCACACTCATTAAGAAAAGATTCAACCAACCCATCTTTTAGCTCAGGAGGTTTTCCGCCTCTAGGAGATCTGGAAAAGATTTGAAAGCATTCACATCCTAAATCGTTAGCCCTTTTTGGAGCCCTATCTATCCCACCGGCTATTGATACATGCGCGCCAAATTTCATAATAGAAAAATATTCTACCGGATATTGAAAGCTATTTGTAAAGCAGGTAGTTGTAATACCGCTATTGCAATAGCGCAAACAATATCTCAAATAATAAAAAACAATAAGAAGGTTTTTTTTACAGCAAAAAATAAATCTTAAGGCAATAGCGGTAATAGAATGTGTGTTATTGTTTGGATATAGGTTCCGATAAGGTATCTTATGTCTACTAACAAATTGGTATGGTTAATTCACCATATTATACCTCTAACCTTATTCGATTTTCAAACTTAAACAAACTAATATCGTAATTCTATTGATAAATCTCCTAAAGACGTGATAGAATAGAAAAGTCTTTCTTCACAGCAAGACACTCTCGAATACATTAAGCCTAACTAAAAGGAAAATATTCTGAACTCTGAAAATAATATTTTACACCCGCGAGACATTGTATCAGGCTATGCAGATCTGCTAGCTTCTATTAATGAAAATGAGCAGCTTGAGCCATTAAAACTAATACCTCTTGCCCTACCTGAATCTCTCTTGCCCTTTCCATCAAAAACCATCAGGCATGCGCTAGCTATTTACCTGCTCCATCAAAATTTCAAAGAGCAGCGAAATGTCATTGAAGATGCTTATATTTATTTGGACAACTTTATACCAGACGAAGAGTATAATTTATTTCATTCTCTACAAGCTTCTATGAGTATTAAGGGGCGTCTTCAGGATAGAGCCAATGATGGAAATATCAGAATGCTAGAGACCATGAATAGGCTTAGAATGAGGACTCAAAATATAAGAATAAGAAAAGAAGAATCTATTGAAGAACTAAATGCATTAAGGCGTATTATGAATTTGCCGGATGATATATCAGAAATTGATATTAATGAGTTTGACTCAGCTCAAGAAGAAGTACAAGAACTGGCATTAAATCTATAAACCTAATTCCTCTTACAATCCCAAAAAGAGTTTAACCATAAAAAAAGCAGAGCTTCCGTGAGGAAGCCCTGCTCTGAATTAACTTCTTTGTTTTCTAGTTCTAACAGTCTATTACTAGCCCTGTGAGTACTGTGGTAACAAGAACCTATGACGCATGGTGTATTTGAACGGTGTAGCATAAAGAAGTGGTCCAAAATCATCTGGGCCTCTTTCTACTACTCTGGTCCATATGGTCTCAGCGCCCGGAATAATGAGGTTGAAGGTAAAACTAATAAGACCTACAATCTCTGTAGCCGGAATCTGGCCGCCCATAAAGTCAAATGGGGTTCCTGACATGTACCAAGAACGAACATCATTGCCTGTAGCGGTACGGATGCTCTCAGGGTTTAGCTGGAAGCGATGGCCCTGTCCTGGTGCTATCTCTGATGGTAGATAAGTAACCTCATGGGTACTTCTCGTTACATCAGGATGGGTGGTAATACGATAATTCATACGACCATATTCTGTGTTTCCATAGAATTTTGGTCTTGTGGAAAGAGGTTTGTCGGAATAACGACCATTAGCTGTGTGGAGAATATAACCTCTTCTCTCCATAAGCATGTTGAAGTAGTTATTGTTTGTTCCATGCTCAAAAGCTGCAATGTAAGCTGCTTTTTTAGGGAACCCGAAAGGCTCTTTTCCTGCAAAAATTGGGGAATCGTTAGAAAGATACATATATGGATAGTATCCAGCTCTGTAGATTTTACCGGTTCCATCATCTACTTGAGCGGAGAATGTTACACCAAACTCCATGTATGGTCCTAACATTGTGTTTCTGTGGATTACATACCAGAACTCAATTACATCATCTGTAATTTCGATAGGCTCTGGTGTAACTCCTTTCATATTGTTTATATCAGCGCGGATAACAAAAGCCATCCAGCGGCTTTCTGTATATGTTAGTGGAACAATATCATAGTCAAAAACAGGATCAGCCACACCTTGTGAAATGATGTGGATTCTATCTCTATCCAGCGGTAAAGGTGGAACTTCGCCTTCTTCTAGCCATGGATAGCTGTATTCATTTGCTTGTAAACCCATTGCAAATACCTCCTAGTTAATTTTTATACATTCGTTTTCTTCATTCAACTACACAAAACATTAAGATCTAACGCCTTATGATCCCTGACTAATTGGGAACTGCTGACGAAGTCCATATTTGTATGGAGTTGCATATCCCCTATAGCTCGCTGGACGCTCATAAGTCTCTGTCCAAAGAACTGAAGGAACTGGGATAACAAGGTCAAATACGAAAGAAATAAGACCTGTAATCTCTTGAATCTTGACCTCAGCACCCATGTTATCAAATGGGGTAGCTTGCTGGAACCAGTTAATAGCATCGCCAGAAGCTGTGCGTGTGTGCTCAGGTTTAATCTGGAAACGATGGCCTTTAATGTTGAAAGCTTCTGGTAACTCTGAAGCTATATGTGTAAGCTGCCACTCGGAACTTGAAAGATCCGGTCTTGTAACAACTTTCATGTTAAATTTGCCCCAATCTGTTTTGCCATAAAAATATGGGGGCTTTACTGGCTTGTCATCGAACTGACCTGTTGCACTGTGCAATAGGTATCCGTTACGTGACATTGCAAAACCGAAGAAATCGGTTCCTTTCTCTCCGCCGTGTGTTGTAATTCTGATGTATGACATCTTCTTTGGAAATCCAAGAACACGACCAGCATCAACTGGGGCATCTCCGGTGAGGTACATATATGGATAATAACCGGCATTATAAACATTGCCTTTAGGGTCTTTGTATGTAGCAGAAATTGTTACACCAAACTCAAGGTATGGTCCTAACATGGTATTTTTATGCTCTACATACCAGTACTCTACTAGGTCTGCATCCTCTCCATCCCACACTGTGAGTGGTGGATTTGGAACAAGACGCTGCCTTGTAACTTCGTCTACTTTAAGAACAAAAGCAGACCAGCGGCTGTCGGTATAAGTTAGAGGGATAACATCGATATCCCATAGCGGATCCGAAGGATTAGCTATGATCCATGTATTTATGTCTCTCTCTATTGGGGGAGGTGGAACCTCCTTTGTTAGTTCCCAATACTTCGTGGGGACATTAAGATGACTTGGCATATATACAAACCTCCTAATATAGATTTTAACCGGATTGTTACCAACCCTAGTGGAGAAAACGCAACCGTATTCGTTGTTTATTTAAATAAAGTATTTAAATATTATCTTGATTACAGCTACGTCTGAAACCCCATCTCAAGTACTTATATCAAAGATTAGGGGCACTTGTCAATAGGTTTTTTTATAATAAGGAAAAAAAATTAAGTCAGAGGCTTAATTTTGGTAAAATGGGTACAAAAAATAGCATTTTTAGGTATTTCTAGAATTTAGAAGCTCCATAACTGCCGATGAAAACTCGCCTATTTGATGATTTATTAATATTTCCGCATCTAAATCAAAGGGGGTGGGAGTAAAATTTAGTATAACGAGCTTTGCCCCAGCTTGAAGCGCTAAGTCCGGGAGAGTATTTGCAGGAGATGCTTGAAGAGAAGAACCGATGGTAATAAAGAGATCAGCGCTGCGAGAGAGCTCAAGAGAGCACTCCCAGGGCATTCGGGGCAACATCTCTCCAAAAAACACCGCATTTGGCTTAAGAACCCCTCCACA